>Ga0335071_10002483_pt1 | contig 19737 bp, 20 predicted proteins | sample Lox_Sample_15_FD_206724 | JGI IMG/M metagenome (GOLD analysis project Ga0335071, IMG submission 206724) | Soil microbial communities from Loxahatchee National Wildlife Refuge, Florida, United States - Lox_Sample_1.5 | ecosystem: Environmental > Terrestrial > Soil > Wetlands | place: USA...
GGGCTAGCCGAGGACACCTTCCCCTCGGTGGTGGTGGGATCTCCGGTCCACTGGTAGTCGACGACGGCCAGGCTCCCCCCGGCCAGCGCTGCCACCACGCGCACCGCATCGGGCTGGATCGAGCCGTCCGGGTTGACGGTCGGCGTGGCGAGGAGCGCCGACACCTCGCCCCCGAGATCGACCATGTCGCCGTCGGGGTGCGTGGCGTCGGTGGAGAGGCCGGGATCGAGGTCGGAGCTCGACTGCCAGGTCCGGATGAGCTGCAGCTCGGTCGAGCCGGCCGCCACCACCACCATGAGGTCGGGACGGCGCGCCTGGCCGGAGGGCGGCGTGAAGGCTGCCGAGGCGAGCAGCGCCGGGCGCGGGGTGGGCAAGGCCACCGCCAGCGGCCGGATCACCAGCGGGGCGTCGAGCGGGATGTTGTCGACCGGGTCGAAGAGGATCAGCTCGTCGTTGGCGCTGTTGGCCACTGCCGCGTAGGGGTGGAGGATGCCCACGTTCTTCGCGGCATACCCGTGGAAGACGGCCACCGAGCCGGGCTCGCTGAGGCGAAAGGTGGCGCTGCCTCCGCCCTTGTTGCAGCCGGCGGCCGCGGCCAGCGCCACGAGGGCGAGCGCGCGGCGGGTCACGGAGCCACCCCCGGCTGCAGGTGCAGGTAGCAGGGGGACACGCCCGGGGAACACGAGTTGCCGGTCGAGTCCAGGAGCACTGCCGCCTGGTCCGGGTCGTCGAGCGGCACGTTCACGACGCTCACCCAGTGGTCCTGGTACGAACTCACGTATAGCCACACGTTCCCGTTCCCCTGGTCCTGGCTGGCGAGGCCCGAGACCCTGTGACCGAGGGGCAGCAGCCCCTGCTCGGTGCGGCCGAACACCTTGACCATGGCCCCGAGCTCGTCGTCGTACAGCCAGAGCAGGTGATCGTCGATGGCGGTGACCGCCACGAGGTCGTGCTTTCCCGTGCGGGGGATGACCTGGAGCTGGCCGGCCATGATGCCGATGTCGAACTGGCCGACGATCTGGGGCACCGGACCGCCCAGCCCGCCCTCCGGCAGCTCCAGGACGAGGAGCTTCCCGCCTATATCGCCGACCGGCCGTCCGCCGAGCAGGACGGCCAGATCGGGGTCGTACATCCGAACCGACAGGTACGCCCGGCGGCAGTTCCCGGTGAACCCCCCGGCGGTGCAGGGGAACTCGGCGCTGGAGAGGGCGAGGTCGCTCGCCTCCGCGCCGCGAATCACCGCGCCCAGATCCCAGCCCGGGTCGACGTGGCAGCCCCCCTGCCGCTCGTCCTGGATGCCGTTGTCGAACGTCTTGCAGCCGTCGCCCACGGCGATCCAGCGGAGGGGGGCGCGGTTCGAGTTCTCCCTGCCGGTGAAGTAGAGCCGGTCGTGGGCCGGGTCATAGGCGAAGCTCCGCGCCAGCCCCAGGCCGACGTTCACCTGGACCACCGGATGGTTGCCGTTCGAGTCGGGGGCGAGGTTGACCTGGGTCACGTAGCCGACGTCGTCGAGGCCCTGCAGGTAGCTCACCCAGGCGCGCGGCGTTCCGTCGGCGCTGCAGCTGAACCCCACCGCGAAGGGGTTCGAGGCGCCGCTCGGCTCGAGGTCGAGTCCCCGGGCCATGCCGCCTTTCCCCAGGCCGTCCTGGAGCGGGGCGGCATAGAGGTTGTTGTCCAGGCGGCCGGCGACAAGGGCCACCGAGGGCGTGAAGACGTTCGGCTGCGCCGGGCCGTTGGGGGTGAAGTTGCAGCCCGCGACAAGCGGATCCGAACCGTCCAGGACGAGCAGCTGTCCGGCCAGGTTGGGCACCCCGACGCTCCCGGTGACGGACGGGTTGGCGACGGGCGGCAGCTGCAGCGAGAGCAGTGACCCATCCTGGTAGGCCAGGTCCTGGTCGAGATTCACCACGAGGAGCTGGTCGCCCCTGGTCGGATCCGTGAAGTGGGCCAGCCAGGCGGGGAAATGCAGGCGGTCGCTCGGGAACTCCGCCAGCGAGGGGCCCCTGGCGCAGGCCAGGGTCAGGGCGAGCGCGGGCAGGATGAGCCGGGTCGGGGGCACGGGAAGGAGCGAACCGTAGCGAGAGGGGGAGCGCAGGGTCAAGGACATGGAGCGCAGGTCGGGGCCGGGGGCAGCGCGCCCGGGCGCACCGGAAGCGGGGACGGTAGGGCCGCGCGCCTCCGCTGTCAAACGGAGACTGGTGTGCCTCACCCGCCCAGCGTCCCCCCGATCTCGTCGAGGAAGCGGCGGGCGGAGAGCGTGCGGCCCAGGTGGTGCGCGAGGAAGGCGCCCAGGGCGTCGCGCAGCTCGCGACCGGCGGTGGGGGAGAGCGGCTCGGCAGCAGCGGGCAACCCTCCCTGCTGGAGGCGGGCCAGCGCGTCGGCCGCGCTCCGGGAGAGGAGGGGGGCGATGGGGACCGTCCTGGCGCAGGCGGCGCACAGGGCGCCGCCGTGGCCGGGATCGAAGCGGACGGCGCGAGCGGCGCCGTCCAGCTCGCCGCCGCAGCAGGCACACGCGTCGAGCCGGGGGGCGAGGCCGGCGGCGCGCAGTGCCCAGAGCTCGAAGGCGCGCAGCGCCGCGGGCCGGGCCGGCGCGGCCTCGAGCAGGTCGAGGTAGGCCTCAAGGAGCTCGAACAGCTCGTCGTGGGGCTCGGCGTCCTTGACGAGCTCCCGGGAGAGCTCCACCGCGTAGGCGGCACAGGCGATGCGGGCCAGGTCGGCGCGGATCCGGCCGTAGCCGCGAAGCACCGCGACCCCGTCCAGCCCGAGCAGGTCGGAGCCGTGCCGCACTCGCACCTCGGCCGCGAGGAGCGTGAATGGCTCGAGTGCACCGCCGAAGCGGCGCCGCGAGGCACGCGCACCGCGGGCGAAGGCCGACACCTTGCCCCGCTCCCGGGAGAGGAGCGTCACCACCCGGTCGCTCTCGCCGTAGTCCACCGTCCGGAGGACGAAGGCGGTGAGCTTCAGCCGCTCGAGCCCCATCCCTACCCCCAGGCCACACGGTAACGGGCCATCCCCGGATCGGCCGCGAGGATCTCGACCCGCGGGGCGCGCGCCTGCGACGCGTCCAGGGCGGCCAAGAACGACTCGGCGAAGACGCGCAGCTGCAGCCCATCGAAGAGCCCGCTCGGGAAGCGCAGGGCGACCCGCACGCCGTCGTCGGCGATCCCCTCCACCTCCAGGGTCGAGCCGCGGTGCCAGTTGGCCCAGCGCATCTGGGCCCCACGCAGGAGCGCCGCGGGCCCGTTCGCCACCATGAGGATGCGGTAGGCCGGGCTCTCGAACATCCGGCGGTCGCGCGCCCGGACATGGGCCAGCATGGTGGCATCGTCCTGGCCGACGGCGTCGGCCAGGGCATACATGAGCGCCTCGAAGTGGACCTCGGGCATCCACTCGGACCCGATGGGAGGCTCCTCGACCATGGCCCGGAAGGGCGGTGGAAGGAGGGCGGCAATGCCGAGGTATGCCTCCTCCGCGGCCAGCATGCGCACCAGGACTCCCTTGGCCTGGCACTCCGGAAAGGCGTTCAGGCCACCGGGCAGGGACCCGAGATAGGCCTCCAGGCGGGCCAGCTGTTGCACGGGTTGCACGCGGCTCCTGCGTTCGTTCCTGGTGCGCCCGGCCATTGTAGCCCACGCGCCGAACCGCCTCACCCCCGCAGCCAGACCCAGAGCGCGGCGCCCACCGAAAGGCCCACAAAGAGGGCCGCCAGAACCAGCCGGGGGGTGAGCCGGCGGCGCGGCTCGCCGGGCCCGCTCGCCGGGTCGATGGCGGCCTCCTCGTAGCGGAGCACCACCTCGTCCGGATCGAGGCCCACGGCACCGGCGTAGGCGCGCAGGTATCCCAGGGCATAGGCCCGGGGAGGAAGCCGGTCTGGCTCGCCCGCCTCCAGGGCCTCCACCACCGCCGGCGCGAGCCGGGTGGAGCGCACCACCTGGTCGCGGGAGAGGCCGCGGAGCTCGCGCTCGCGGGCGAGCCAGGTGGAGAAGGCCGCCACCCGCGCCGCTCGCTCCTTCGGTTCCGGGTGGGGGTCCATGGGCGCCGGTCACTTGAGGAGGGCCAGGCTGCGGGCGCACTCCTCCCCCTCGGGCTTTCCCTGGCCCAGCTCGAGGCACTTCTCGAGCGCCTCGCGAGCCCCGGTGCCGTCCCCGGCCTTCATGCGGGCCGTGGCGAGCTGCAGCTGCGCGTCGGGGCCGTTGCAGAGCTGGGCGTAGGCGGTCAGCTGGTCCAGGGCTTCCTTGATCCGTCCCTCGCCGAGGAGCACCTGTCCGAGATCCCGCCGCCCGGCGCAGTAGCGGGGGGAGAGGGTCACGCAGTTCCGCAGCTCGGCCAGGCCCTCTTCCTTGCGGCCGCTGCGCCACAGCGCCAGGCCCTTGTTGCAGCGGGCCACCCACGGCTCGCGGTACATCATGTCGGCGAGCGCGGCGTCGAACTCGGCCATCGCCTGCTCGGTGCGGCCGGTCTTGGCGAGGAGCTGGCCCAGGTTGTTGTGGGCCTCCGGGTACTCGGGCCGCAGTGCCAGCGCCTGGCGGTAGTCGCGTTCCGCCTCGTTCAGCTTCCCGAAGCCGAACTCCAGCACGAGTCCCCGGCCCAGGTAGGCGTCCGGGAAGCGCGGGTTCTGGCGGAGCGCCTCGTCGTACTCCCGCAGTGCCTCCTGGGCCCGTCCGGCCCGGAGCGCCTCCACCGCCAGGTCGTGGTGGATCTCCGCCCCGCGCCGCTGCTTGGCGCTGGGGCCGGCGCAGGCGAGCAGGGCGACGGCGAGGAGCGGGCTCAGGTGGGCTCGGGTCATCGGCGGTTCAGATCGATGCCAAGAACCGCGCCAGCCGGGCCAGATCCGGCTGTGCGGCCGGGCCGGGCGAGGGCGGCGGGGTGGCCGCCGGTGCGGGTGGCCGGGGGGGATGGAAGAGCGGGATGCGCTGGAAGGTCTGTTCCTGCATCTCGGGGGAGAGGTTGCGGAAGTTCAGGTTGTCGAGCATGAACCCCATCGACTCGAGGAAGTGGAGACCCTCCACCTCCACCGCCCGGTACTCCTCCACCGTGAGCTGCGCCTTCTCGGCGACGTAGACGACGTTCTCGCCGCTCTTGGGCAGATGGAGACCGACGTAGATGGAGAAGGTGCCGGCCGGGTTGCGGACGCCGCACAGATGCGCCCGGACCGCCTGCGACGGCTTGCCCGGCACCGAGATCTGCGGCTGGTTGATGCTCTCCACGACGGCCACGACCTGATCCCGGGTGACGGGAAGATGGGTGATGCTGGCCTCGGGCCGGAACACGCTCACGGCTGTAGCGCCGACCGCCGGGTACGTCAAGGTTGGGACCCGCCCGCCGGGCAGTGGAACCCCTGGAATCGGCTGGCCCTCGCCGGCCGAGGTGCTCACACCCCCCGCGCCTCGGGGCCCCAGATGACCTTGTGGATCTGGAGCGACAGGCGTGCGTCCAGGCCGCTCGCCAAGAGCCACTCCGCCAGTTCCCTCGGCTCCACCGCTCCCCACACCGGCGAGAAGAGGATCTGTACCCTCCCCTGCAGCGCGTGACGGCGGATCACCTCCTGCGACCAGAGGAAGTCGGCCCGGGAGCCGACCACGAACTTGACCTCGTCGCGCGGGGAGAGCCGGTCCAGGTAGGCGAGGTCCTTCGCCACCTCGCCCGAGTCCGGCGTCTTCACGTCGACGATCCTCACCACCTCCGCCGGCAACGCCTCGAGCGGCCGCTGCCCGTGGGTCTCCACCGTGACCTCGTGGCCGCGAGAGAGGAGCGCCCGGGCGAGCGCCGGCAGCTCGCGCTGCAGCAGCGGCTCCCCCCCGGTGAGGAGTACGAGCTTGCAGCCGAAGCGGGCCACCTCGGCCAGGATCTCCTCCGCCGTCATTTCCCGACCACCGTGGAAGGCGTAGGCGGTGTCGCAGTAGACGCAGCGGAGATCGCAGCCGGTGAAGCGGACGAAGACGCAGGGCAGCCCGGCCCGGCTGCCCTCGCCCTGCAGGCTGAAGAAGATCTCGGTGACCCGCATGTTCGCTCGTTCCGCTCCGCCGACGGCGGCGGTTATAGCGGATCGGGCGGCCCGGGTCGCGGCCGGCTCGGGCCGCTCACCCTCGGCTGGGGAGCGGCGCGGGCGCGGCCCGCTGCTCGGCCAGGATCCGCGCGGCCGCAGTCGGTTCCCGCTCGTGCAGGCGGCGGAGAGCCGCCTTCACCCGGCGCGGATAGCGATGGAACCGCTCGGGGATCTGGCCCTCGCGCAGGAAGGCCAGGATCCGGTTGGGCCCGGCGTTGTAGGCCATGAGGGCCAGGTCCTCGCGCGGAAAGGCGTCGAGCAGCCGGCGCAGGTAGCGGACCCCGGCCTGCACGTTGACGACCGGGTCGAAGGGGTCGCCGGACAGGCCCTGCCGCTCGAGCTCGCGGCGCAGGGTGGGCTCGCGCAGCTGCATGAGCCCCAGCGCACCCGCGCCGGAGGTGGCCACCTCGTCGAACCTCGACTCCACCTCGATGACCGCCAGGATGAGAAGCGGGTCGAGCTGGGCCGCCTGGGCCTCGACGACGATGGCGGCGGCGAGCTGCTGTCGCAGTTCCGGTTCGATGGCCGGGGCGCCCTCCGCCAGCCGGGCCTCCAGCTCAAGGTAGGGCTCGGGCACCGGGGGCGCGGGTGCGGCGGCGTCTTCGTCGGGATCGAAGGGCCGCCCTTCCCGGGCAAGATCGGTGGGGGCGAGGACCACCGCCGCCCACATGGCGGCGGACACACCCATCCCTGCGAAGCGCCTGGTCGCTCCGTGCCGCATCGGCTACCCGTTCCCCCGCTCGCGGTCCTTGGCCAGCTCGTCCAGGCGCTGGGCCACCGCATCGAGCCGGCGCTGCAGCAGATCGATGTCGTCGCGGCTCGGGATCCGGAAGCGGTTGGCGGCCCGCCGGACAGCCTCGTCCACCGCCCGCTCCACCTCCCGGCGCTGGTTGGCCAGCCGCTCCCCGAACTCGCGCGCCTGACGGCGCACGTCCTCCGGGGAGAACCCGGCCGCGTCGGCGATCCGGGAGAGGACCTTCTCCGCCTCTTGCTCGGCCGCGTTGACCCCGGCGAGGGCGTTCGACCAGGCCTCCCTGAACAACGTCTGGATGTCGGCCATGAGGTCCTCCTAGACCTGTGCGGACGGCTTCGTCCCCTTGCGACCCGCCTTACGGGACTTCTGCCCCCGCTCGATCCGCCTGGAGAGGCGCTCCAGTTCGCGCGACAACTCCTCCACCTGCTCCCGTGTGGCCACCCCGAGGAAGGCCACGAGCTTCGCCTGAAGCTCCACCATTCGCTCCATCGCCTCGGCGCGGACCGACTCCGCCTTGCCGCGCCACTCCGCCGCGCGCTCTGCTCCCTGCTCGCGCAGCCGCTCCACGAGTTGCTTCATCTCGGTGAAGGTCCAGTCCTGCCGGGTGATGCGTTGGACGATCTGCTCAAGGTCCTTGCGACCCGCACGTCCCTTGAGCACGAGATCCTTCCACATCCTCTGGGCCTCTCCTTCGAGATGCCCGAGGCGCGCCTGTGCCGCCTCGAATGGTTCCCTGAGGAATTCGGGCATCTTCAGCGAGCGGCCTCCATCGGGCTTCTGAGCTTCGGCCATGTAGAACCTCCGAGGGCTCGTCCTCTTCCCGCCGCATATCCGCTGCTGAGCCGAAACATAACGCGTCGCGTTATGCCGATCAATTTCACGGCCCCCGCAACGCGCCGCGTTAGCTGGCCCGGCCCATGGATGGGGACGGGGGACCCCGGAGGAACCTCCCCTCATGGGCTCAGGCTGCGGAAGGGGACTGCCGCGGAGCGCCGGTCGGGACGTGGTCTGCCCCGACCGCCTCCGAGATCGACCGGAACCCATCGCGCTCGAGCAGGCGGGCGAGGCCAGCGTTCAGCTGCCGGACGAACCCGGGACCGCGGTAGATGAGCCCGGTGTAGACCTGCACGAGCGACGCGCCGGCACGGATCTTGGCGTAGGCATCGGCGGCGGAGAGCACCCCGCCGCAGCCCACGATGACGAGGCGCCCGCCGGACCGGGCGTAGCAGCGCCGGACCACCTCGGTCGCGCGCCGGTTGAGGGGCTCGCCCGAGAGGCCTCCCTCCTCCGAGGCGCGCGCCTCCCCCTCCACCCCGGCGCGCGAGAGGGTGGTGTTCGTGGCCACGATGCCGTTCGCACCGGCGCCCGCGACGACATCCACCGCCTCGTCGAGGGCGAAGTCGTCGAGGTCGGGCGCCAGCTTGACGAGCAGCGCCTTGTGCGGCGCCCTCTCCCGGAGCCGGGTCACGCACGCGCGGAGGAGGCGCTCCAGGGCCGCGCGCTCCTGCAGCTCGCGCAGCCCGGGCGTATTGGGCGAGGAGATGTTCACCACCAGGTAGTCGGCGAAGGGATGAAGACGGTCGATGCAGGCGAGGTAGTCGGCCTCGGCAAGGGCGTTTTGGGTGATCTTGTTCCGGCCGACGTTGATCCCGACGGCGCCCAGCCTCGCGCCCGCCGCCAGCGCCTCCAGGCGAGCGGCGCAGAGGTCCGCGCCGGCGTTGTTGAACCCCATCCGGTTGATGAGCGCACGGTGCGCGGGCAGCCGGAACAGCCGCGGCCGCTCGTTGCCGGGCTGGGGGCGCGGGGTGATGGTGCCGATCTCCACGTGCGAGAACCCGAGGGCGAAGAGGCCGGGGAGGAGGACCTCGCCCTTGTCGAACCCGGCCGCGAGCCCGATGGGACCCTCCAGCTCCAGCCCCAGGCAGCGCAACCGCAGGGGGGGCGGCGGGCGCGGCCGCAGCCGCCGGGCCGCGCCCGGCGAAAGGGCCCGGAGCGCCCAGGCCGCCAGCCGGTGCATCCGTTCCGGGTCGAAGCGGAACAGGACCGAGCGGAGGGCGGGCCAGAGCATGGGGCTCGCCCTCCTACACGAATCGTGGCTAGAGGTCCATCACCATGACGATGGCGTCCTCGCCCTCCTCGGCGTAGTAGTTCGGCCGTACCCCGGCCTGGCGGTAGCCGAGGGAGCGATAGAGGGTGATGGCCGCCTCGTTCGAGCGGCGAACCTCGAGGGTGGCGAGGGTGGCCCCCCGGCGCCGGCCGGCCTCCGCCGCCTCCTCCATGAGCGCCCGCCCCACGCCGCTGCGCCGCTCCTCGCGGGCGGTGGCGATGTTGAGGACGTGCACCTCGTCGTGCACCACCCAGAACACGATGAAGCCGATCACCGCCTCGCCGCGCGGGCGATCGACGGTGGCGAGGAGCACGGTGCTCCAGGCATGGGAGAGCTCGCGCTCGAGGAGCTCGCGCGACCAGGGGTGGCGGAACCCGTCCTTCTCGATCTCCACCACCCGGGGCAAGTCCTCGGGGCGCATGCGCCGGAAGCGCAGGGCGGGAGGCGGGCTCTCCACCGGCCGTCGCATCAGCTCCCCTCCCCGGGCAGCGAGGCCAGGTCCGGGTCGATGATGCGGATATCGGCGCGCCCGCGGAGTTCGCCCAGGTGGGCCCGCACCGCCGCCTCGACCCGCTCCTCCCCCACTCGCGCCCGGATCGCATCCTGGGCGGCGCGGCTCTCCGCCTTGAGCCCGCGCTCCTTGGCGTAGCGCTGGACCTCCTCGTCGGAGACGGCTCCGCCGCGCCCGATGCGCCTGTCGAGGTACCGGTCGACGCGGAGGATCCGGGCGAGCACCGCCGTCACCTCCTCCTCGGTGAGCTCGCTCGAGGCGAGGAAGCGAGCGTAGGTGGCGGCGTCGGGAAACCGGCCCTGGAACCTTCGCAGCTCGGAAGCGGCCTCCTCCCGGCTGACCTCGGCGATCTGCAGCCGCGCCGCCTCGTCGGCGAGCAGCGTCTGATCGAGGACCCACTCGAGTGTCGCCTCGAGCGCCTGGCCGTCGATGGGCCGGAAGGCCGCCTCGACCGCGCCCCGGGCAACGAGGGCGATGCGCGCCTCGTCGGTCAGCCGGGTGAGGGTGATGACGCGCTCCTGCGCACCGGCGGGGTTCCGCACGACTGCCACGACCTCCTCGGCGAGGCCCCCTTCCGGGGCGGCGGCGGACAGGGCGAGGAGGAGCGCTGGGAGCATCGTGGATCATTGTAGCCTCCCGCGGCTGCGGCCTCCCGTGGCTCGATTTCCCCAGGCGGATCAAGGGAATTTGACGGCCCCTGGACAGGCGTTACCTTGCTGTCCGTGGCGGAGCGCGACCTGTACGAGATCCTCGGCGTGCCGCGCAAGGCGAGCGCAGAGGAGCTGAAGCGGGCCTATCGCAAGCTCGCCAAGAAGTACCACCCTGACGTGAACCCGGGGAACAAGGCGGCGGAGGAGAAGTTCAAGGAGGTCACCGCCGCCTTCGAGGTCCTCTCCGACGAGAAGCGGCGCCGGCTCTATGACGAGTTCGGCCCGGACGCCCTCCGCTCCGGGTTCGACGAGAAGCGGGCCGAGGAGTACCGGCGCTGGAAGCGCGAGGGAGCTCCACCGGGCGGGATGCCGTTCGACTTCGGCGACTACTCGCAGGTCCACGTCGGCGACTTCGGCACCTTCGACTTCGGGACGATCTTCGGCGACCTGTTCGGCGGCGCCCGGCCCCACGCTCGCGGCGCCGCCCCCCGGGCCGGCGCCAACGCCGAGGCGGAGATCGAGGTGGACCTGCGCGACGCGGTCCTGGGCGCGGAGCGGGACGTGCGGCTCGACGGCAGGACCTACCGGCTCAAGATCCCCGTCGGCGTGTCGGACGGCTCGCAGATCCGGCTCGCCGGCCAGGGCGGCCCCGGCTCCCACGGCGGCCGGGCGGGCGATCTCTTCCTCACCGTCCGCCTGCGCCAGCACCCGCAGCTTCGACGGGAGGGCAAGGACCTCTACCTCGACCTGCCCCTCACGGTCCCGGAGGCCGTGTCGGGTACCGAGGTGGAGCTGCCGACCTTCGAGGGGCCGGTGCGGCTCCGGGTTCCGGCCGGCGCCCAGGCCGGCATGAAGCTCCGGCTCCGTGGCAAGGGCATGCCCGAGCTGCAGGGCGGCTCGCGCGGCGACCTGTACGCGGTGGTGCAGCTCGTCCTCCCCGAGCCGAGCGATGCGCTCCGCAAGGCGGTGAAGCCGCTCGAGCCCTTGTACAAGGGCGATCCGCGCCGGGGCATATCGTTGTAGAAACGCGTGAACACGGCGCAGCCTCGGGGCGGCGCCCTCCAAAGGAGTCCCCGGTGGGCTTGCTCGATCTGTTCGGCTCCAAGGAGGACCGGGAGCGCAACGCACTCCGCCGGCTGGTGAAGAAGATCACCGAGCGCTACGGGCCGCCCGAGAACCGGCAGAAGGCGATCGACCAGCTGGGCGAGCTGGGCACGCCGGCGGCCCTCTCCGCCCTCTGCCAGCGCTTCACGGTGGCGGCCGAGCCCGGCATCAACGATGCCGAGGAGAAGGAGACGGCGCGACGCATTCTGGTCGAGGCGGGCGATCTTGCCGCCCAACCGGTGGAACAGTTCGTGCGCGAGCAGGAGTCGGGGATCGCCTGGGGGCTGCGGGCGCTTGCCGAGATCCGGCCGGCCGAGCGGGTCTCCACCTTCGTGCTCGGGGAACTCTCACGCCTCTCCCGCGAGTACAGCCGCGACCCGGAGAAGAAGCTGGTGCTGCTCACCTGGCTCGTGGAGCACCAGGGCGGCGCACCTGCGACCGAGGTGGAGACCGCCCTCCTGCCGCTCCTCGAGGACTTCTCGGACGACGTCCGCATCGGCGCAGTCCGCGCCCTGGCGCGGCTGGCGCCGGGGTCGGCCGCCCGGGAGGGGCTCATCCAGCTCATGCTCCGGGACCTGGACAACGCCCGGGTCCGCGGCGAGGTGCTCGAGTCCCTGGCCAGGATGGGGGCGGACGTGAAGGGGTACCGGCCGAAGGTCGAGGCGCTCATGGTCGAGCCCTACTATCTGGACCGCGAGGGCAACGTGAAGAAGCGGGGCTGACGCAGGCCGTCGCGGCGAGAGGGGCCGCCGGCGATCCTTCTCGCGGCGCGCCTACGAAGGGATAGACTCCACGGCCGTGAGGCACACTACCGGGCCGACACCGGGGGAGGCTCCCAAGCCGCTCGCGCCCCGGCCGGGCCTGCTGGGGCGGTGGTTCGAGCCGGTCCGGGTCCCGCGCGACGCCCCGGGGATCCTGGCCGGGCTGGCCGCCCGGGGCAGCCTGGTGTTCGTGATGCGTTCCGCCGGGCTCCTGAACCTCCTCTACCTGCGCTGGTTCCTGCGCCGGTCGGGCCTGCCGCCGGTGAGAGCAGCTCGACCGATCCCCTGGCTCCTCTCCTGGCTCGCCGGGGTGCGGCGCTCGCGCCGGGCGCTCGAGGAATCAGTGGGAAGCGGCGCGGCCAGCGTGGTCTTCCTGGGCCGCAAGTCGACCACCCTCGACCCGTTCCCGGCGCTGGTGCGGCTCGAGCGCGACCTGTTCCAGCCGGTGTTCCTCGTGCCCGTGCTCCTCGTGTGGAGCCGCCGGGCCCCCAAGCTGGAGGGTTCGATCTGGGACGTCCTCTACGGCTCACCCGAGGCGCCCAGCGTCTTCGCCAACGCCATCGCCTTCCTGCGCAACTTCCGCCGGGCGGTGTTCGAGGTGGGCCGGCCGCTCGATCTCAAGGCGCTCTTGGCGGACCGCCCCGAGGAGCCGGACGCCTCGATCGCCCGCAAGGCCCGCGGCGCCCTCTTCCACCACCTCGCCCGCGAGTTCCGGACCGCGGTCGGCCCGCCCGTCCGGGCGCCCTCGCGCGTGCACGAGAAGGTGTTTCGCGATCGGACCCTGCGGGCGACGCTCGAGGCGGTCGCCGCCGACACCGGCCGGTCGGCCGCGGCCCTGGCCGCCGAGGCCTCGCGGGACCTGAAGGAGATCGCCAGCCGCTACGACCCGCTCTACATCCGGCTGTTGCGGCCGGTGCTGGCCGGCATCTTCCAGAGAATCTACAAGAGCGTGGAGGTGGACGAGGACGGACTGGCCCGCCTCAAGCGGGCGGCCAACGACGCCCCGGTCGTCCTCTGCCCCAGCCACAAGAGCTACGTCGACTTCCTGGCGCTCCCCCTCGTCCTCTACGACCACGGCATGACCCCGCCCCATGTGGCCGCGGGGATCAACCTGGCCTTCTGGCCCTTCGGCGGCATCGCCCGGCGCGGCGGGGCCTTCTTCATCCGCCGCAAGGTGAAGGGCGACCGGGTCTACACCGCTGTGCTTCGCGCCTACGTGAAGTACCTCCTTCGCGAGAGGTTCCCGCAGGAGTTCTACGTGGAAGGTGGGCGGAGCCGGACCGGCAAGCTGCTCTTCCCCAAGACCGGCCTCGTGTCGATGGAGATCGACGCCTGGCTCGACGGCGCCGCCGACGACGTGGTCTTCGTGCCCATCGCCATCGACTACGAACGACTGATCGAGGCGGGCGCCTACGCCCGGGAGCTCGAGGGGGGGGAGAAGCCGAAGGAGAGCCTGCGCGGGCTGCTCCGGGCCGCGACGGTGCTGTTCCACCGCTACGAGCGGCTCTACGTCCAGTTCGAGGAGCCGATTTCCCTGCGCGACATGGCCGCGGCCCGTCTCGGCTCGCGGGCCGCCTCGCTGACGGTGGACGACGCCTGGGAGGGGGAGTCCTCGCGCTCCTCCACCACCATCGCCCCGGGCCACCCCGGATCGGCAGACGGGAAGCGGCGGCTGGTGCAGGCGGTGGCCAACCGGATCGCCTACGGGATCAGCCGGGCGGTGACCATCACCCCGGTGGGGCTGGTCTCGGCCGTTCTGCTCTCCCACGTCCACCGCGGCATCACCGCCACACAGGTGACCCGTCGCATCCACCTTCTGCGGACGCTGGCCCAGGGCGACGGCGCCCGGCTCGCCCCCGGGCTAGCCGAGGCGCCGGCCGATCCCCGCGAGCCCGGCCCCATTGGCGACGCGGTCCGCGGCCTGGTGGCGCTGCTCCAGGTGCGGGAGCAGCGGGCCGCCGAGGAGACCATCTACCAGGTGCCCGACGAGCGCCGCACGCTGCTCGACTATCACCGCAACGCCGTCATCCACCGCTACGTCGCCCCGGCTCTGGTGGCCGCCGCCGCCCGCGCCGCCGGCGAACGCGCCGCCAGCGCGGTGCGGGATCGCGCCCTGTGGCTCTCCCGCCTCTTCAAGCTCGAGTTCATGTACCGGGTGGACGCGACCTTCGACGAGATCTTCTCCCGCAACGCCGAGCTGCTCCTCGGGCTCGGGGCGCTCTCCCGCGCCGGCGAGGAGCTCCGCCCCGGTCCCGACGGGGAGACGCTCGCCTTTCTGGCCGAATTCACCCGTGCTTACCTCGAGGCCTACCGGGTGGCGACCGTCACCGCCTTGACCCTCTCCCGCCGCGGCCCGGTCGACCGGCGGACCCTGGTGCGCGAGTCGCTCGAGCGGGGAAGGGCCTCGTACCTCGCCGGCGAGGTGGTGCTGCGCGAGTCGCTCTCCAAGGCCACGCTCTCGAGCGCCTTCGAGTGGATGGTCGATCGGGGGCTGCTCCGCGAGGGGGACGGGGGCCGGCTGCGGCTGGCCGATCGGACCGGCGCCGCCCTCGAGGAGGTGGTGGAGCAGATCGGGAGGCACCTCACGTGAGCCGGCCGCTCAATCTGGGCCGGGCCATGGAGACCGCTCGGCGCGCCGCCGAGGCCGGTGCCGCCGCCGCCCTGGCGCATTTCCGGCGGGGGGTGCGGGTGGAGGTGAAGCCGGATCGGACCCCGGTCACCCAGGCCGACCGGGACTCGGAGGCGGCCATCCTGGAAGTGGTGCGGGCCGCCTTCCCCGAGCACGGGTTCCTGGGCGAGGAGACCGGCGCCCGTGGCGGCTCGGGCCGGACCCGCTGGGTGGTCGACCCACTGGACGGCACCAAGGGGTTCACGCGCGGTCGCGGCTTCTGGGGCCCTCTCGTGGCCCTGGAAGAGGACGGCCGGGTGGTGGCCGGGGCCATGGCCCTGCCGGCCCTGGGCGAGGTCTACTGGGCGGCGCGGGGAGAGGGATGCTGGCTCTCGACGGGCGGCGGGCCGCCGGCCCGGCTCGCCGTCTCCGGGATCGGGGACTGGGAGCTCGCCACCCTGTCCCTGGGCGAGCCGCACGTGCTCTTGCGGCCACCGATGCTGGAGCGGGTGGCGAGGCTCGCGGCGAGTTGCGCCTCGGCGCGCTGCTACGGGGACCTCGCCGGCTGCGCGCTCATCCTGCGCGGAGAGGCCGAGGCCTGGGTGGAGGCCGGCGTGCAGATCTGGGACATCGCGCCTTTGAAGGTGCTCGTGGAGGAGGCGGGGGGAAGGTTCACCGACCTGTCCGGTGCCGACACGCACGCTTCCGGGAACTGCATCGCCTCGAACGGTCTCGTTCACGACCACGTCCTCGCGGCGCTCTCGGCAAGCTGACCCCCCCGGTCCCTCCCCTTCAGGCGTCCGGGCCGACCGCAGGGCCTCCGATGGGGGCAGTTCCGGGCCGTGATGATAGAATCATCCATGCCATCAGTTGTTTTTTCCATTCTCTGGCCACAATGGGGCCTGTAGTGTGCCCCACGAACTAAGCAGTCGAAAGCATCAGAAAGAAGTTGTAGCTGGACCGACTTTCGAGCGAAAAGTCGTCGGTGTTGCATACGGGGCATCTGGCTCGCGTCCCAGGTTCGCAGTCCATTTCCTTCAGGAGGAGAGCGATGAAGAGACTGCTTGTTGCCGCGATCGCGTTCTTGCTGGCCCAGTCCGCCTGGGCCGCCGGCCCGATCAAGATCGGATTTTTGGTGAAGTCGCCCGAGAACGGCTGGTTCCAGAACGAGTGGAAGTTCGCCGAGCAGGCCGCCAAGGACCTGAATTTCGAGCTCATCAAGATCGGCACCCCGGACGGCGAGAAGGTCGTGAGCGCGATCGACAACCTGGCCGCCCAGGGCGCCCAGGGCTTCGTCATCTGCACCCCCGACGTCAAGCTCGGGCCGGCCATCGTCGCCCAGGCCGATCGTCTGAAGCTGAAGGTGGTCGCCGTCGACGACCGGTTCGTCGACGCCTCCGGCAACCCGCTCACGAAGGTGCACTACCTCGGCATCTCCGCCGGCAAGATCGGGGAGAAGGTCGGTGAGACCCTGGCCGCCGAGATGAAGAAGCGCGGCTTCAACGCCAAGGAGACGGCTGCCCTGGTGCTCACCAACTACGAGCTGCAGACCGCCAAGGAGCGCACCGACGGGGCCAAGAAGGCGCTGCTCGCCGCCGGCTTCCCGGCCGAGAACATCAAGGAAGGCTCGCAGGGCAAGCTCACCGACGACGTGCAGAACTCGCTCACCATGGCCGACCCCATCATCACCCGGAACAGCCAGTTCAAGAACTGGCTCGTCTACTCGCTCAACGAGGAGTCGGTGACCGGGGCCGTTCGCGCCCTCGAGAACCGCGGGTTCAAGCCGGCCAACATCATCGGCGTCGGCATCAACGGCGGCTCGGTGGCCATCAACGAGTTCAAGAAGCCGACCCCGACCGGCTTCTACGGCACCATCCTCCTCGAGGCCAAGGTGCACGGCTACGAGACGGCCAAGATGATGTACGAGTGGATCGCCAGCGGGAAGGAGCCGGCGCTCGACACCCGCACCGCCGGGACCCTTCTCACCCGCGAGAACTACGTCAAGGTCCTCACCGACAGCGGCCTTGCTGACGCGCTGAAGTAACCGAGCTAAGCTTTTCTCGGTGTCGCGGGGGAAGCCGCCCACCGGCTTCCCCCTTTCTTCTGTCCCCGGGAGCGAGCGTGGAAACGCGGGTGCGGTTCGAGGGGATCAGCAAGAGCTTCCCCGGCGTCCGGGCGCTCGACCGGATCGCCATGAGCGTCGAGGCCGGCTCGGTGCACGGGCTCATCGGAGAGAACGGGGCCGGGAAGTCGACCCTGCTCAAGATCCTCTCCGGCGCCTACCACCCCGACTCCGGCCAGGTGATCATCGACGGCCAGCCGCGCACCTTCCGCAGCACCCGGGACGCCGATCAGGCGGGCGTGACCATCATCTACCAGGAGCTGAACCTCGTCCCGGAGATGACGGTCGCGGAGAACATCCTCATGGGCATGCTGCCCAGCCGCGCCGGCATCCTCGACCGGCGCACCATGCTGGCGAGGGCCCGCGAGCAGCTGAGGCGCCTGGCCCTGGAGGTCGGCCCCACCACCAAGGTCAAGCGGCTTTCCATCGCCCAGCGGCAGATGGTGGAGATCGCCAAGGCGCTCATCAAGAACGCCCGGATCATCGCCTTCGACGAGCCGACCAGCTCCCTTTCCTCCCGCGAGGTCCGCAAGCTCTTCGAGACCATCCGCGAGCTGAAGGCCGCCGGCTACGCCATCCTCTACGTCTCGCACCGGATGGAGGAGATCTTCGAGGTGTGCGACGCGGTGACCGTCTTCCGCGACGGCCGCCTGGTGAAGCAGTACCCCACCGTCCAGGGCGTCACCCGGGAGATGCTCGTCGCCGACATGGTGGGCCGCACCATCCACGACGTCTACGGCTACCGGCCCCGGCCAGCCGGCGAGGTGCTGCTCCGGGCGGAGGGCGTGGTGGGCAAGGGCCTCACCGCGCCCGCCAGCTTCGAGGTGCGCCGCGGCGAGGTGCTGGGGTTCTTTGGCCTGGTCGGCGCCGGCCGGACCGAGCTCATGAAGCTGGTGTTCGGGGCCGAGCGGATGCGGGAGGGGCGTGTCTTCGTCGAGGGCGAACCCCACCGGTTCCGGACCGTGCGGGAGGCCATCCAGGCGGGCGTGATGCTCTGCCCGGAGGACCGGAAGCTGGAGGGGATCGTCCCGGTCCGCTCCGTCCTGGAGAACATCAACCTCGGCACCCGCCGGAACTTCTCCCCCCTCGGCTTGATCCGGCCGCAGAGCGAGGTCCGCAACGCGAGCCGGTTCGTGGACCAGCTCCGCATCCGGACTCCCAGCCTGCGGCAGCTCATCATGAACCTCTCCGGCGGCAACCAGCAGAAGGTGATCCTGGCGCGCTGGCTGGGGGAGAGCATCCGGGTCCTGCTCATGGACGAGCCCACCCGGGGCATCGACGTCGGCGCCAAGAACGAAATCTACAACCTCATCTACAAGCTCGCCGAGAGCGGCGTCGCCATGGTGGTGGTCTCGAGCGACCTGCCGGAGGTGCTGGGGATCAGCGATCGGGTCGTCGTCATGCGCGACGGCCAGATCGTCGGCGAGCTCACCCGTGACCAGGCCAACCAGGAGCGGGTCCTCTCCATGGCGCTTCCGGCCTCGGCCTGACCTCGACAGGGACTCCCAATGCAAGTGGAAACGACCAAGAGCGTTCCGCAGCAGCAGGCCGGGTCCTCCCGGGGCCGCGTCCTCGCGGCCGTCTGGGAAGACATGGGGATGCTGATCCTCTACGCGGTCCTGTTCGTGGTCGCGTCCCTGTTCGTGCCCTACTTCTTCACCGTGCGGAACATGATCGGCCTGTCCCTGTCGGTGTCCCAGGTCGGGATGCTGGCCTGCACCATGCTCTTCTGCCTGGCCGCGGCCGACGTGGACCTGTCGATCGGCTCGATGATCGCCTTCTCCGGCGTCCTCAATGCGGTCTTGATGCAGCTCATGCCCGGGCAGATCGTCGTCCCGGTGGTGATCTCCCTCTTGGCCGCGCTGCTCGGCGGCCTCTTCAACGGCTACGTGGTCGCCAACCTGGGGGTGAACGCCCTCATCGCCACCCTGGCCACCATGCAGATCTTCCGTGGGCTCGGGTTCCGGCTCTCCCACGGCGTGGCGGTGGGCATCGCCAACGACCAGTTCTACCTGCTGGGCAACGGCACGCTCCTCGGCATCCCCCTCCCCATCTGGGTGACGGCCGCCTGCTTCGTCGTCTACGGCTTCCTTTTGAATCGCACCGTCTACGGGCGCAACACCCTGGCCATCGGCGGCAACAAGGAAGCCGCCCGCCTCTCCGGGATCAACGTGGAGCTGACTCGGATGGTGATCTTCGGCCTGCAGGGGCTCATGGCCGGGGTGGCGGGGGTGATCCTCTCGAGCCGCATCACCAGCGGCCAGCCCAACGCGGCGCTGGGATCCGAGCTGGACGTCATCTCGGCCTGCGTCCTCGGCGGGGTGTCCTTGAGCGGCGGCATCGGCACCATCACCGGCACCGTCGCCGGCGTGCTGATCATGGGCACCGTCCAGAACATCCTCAGCCTGCGCAACGTCGAGTACTTCTGGCAGTACGTGGTCCGCGGCGCGGTGCTGCTCGTGGCGGTGCTCATCGACCAGCTGAAGCAGCGGCGCGCGGCCGGGTAGCGCCGGCCGTCAGCCGCCCAGCTCGCGGGAGAGGTCGCCCGCGCGGGCGTGGTTCGGATCGCGGCGCAGTACCTCGCCGAGGTGGCGCCCGGCGCCGGCGGCGTCGCCCAGCCCCAGCCGAGCGAGGGCCCTGAGCAGGTGCCCCTGCGCCTCCTGCCGCTGCTGCAGGTCGTCCTCGAAGAGCAGCATGGTGGGGAGCGAGGTGGCGAAGTAGTCGATCCGGGCCCGGCTCCCGCAGAGCGCCTCGCCGTGCGCCTCCATGGCGCGCAGCAGCCTCTCCTGCTCGTCCGGGCGCCCGAGCCGGCCCAGCGCCAGTGCCGCCCAGTAGGTGGTCTCGGAGAGCTCCTCCACCCTCATCCCCTGGAAGTCGCCGCGCGACCCGGCCGCCGCCTCGAGAAGGCGCCGCCCTTCCTCGCCCTCCCCCGCCCGCAGGCACAGCTCGCCGAGCGCGTAGAGGACGTCGGCGGCGCTGGCCAAGGGGTGGCGGGCCTCGCCCAGGCTTTCCGGCGGCTTGAGGGCCGCCTCGAGGTGGGCGCGAGCGCCGGCCAGGTCCCGGGCGGCCCTGCG
>Ga0335071_10002484_pt1 | contig 19736 bp, 13 predicted proteins | sample Lox_Sample_15_FD_206724 | JGI IMG/M metagenome (GOLD analysis project Ga0335071, IMG submission 206724) | Soil microbial communities from Loxahatchee National Wildlife Refuge, Florida, United States - Lox_Sample_1.5 | ecosystem: Environmental > Terrestrial > Soil > Wetlands | place: USA...
AGTGCGCTCGCGACCTTATTGAAGAGGGTGGAGTTCCCATTCAGCGAGACGGCGCTGTTCAAGGCTGTGGAACTGGCCAAGACTGACCTGACGACGGAACTGGTCAAGGAGTTCACGGAGCTGCAGGGAATCATCGGTGGGCTGTATGCGCGCGCTCAACGTTTGGGCGAGCACATTGCGCTCGCTATTTATGAGCAGTACACCCCGGCCGGGATCGAAGACCCGATTCCGGTGTCGGGCGAGGGCCAGATCCTCGGCCTCGCCGATCGGATTCAGACGATAGTGGCGATGTTTGGAATCGGAATGGCGCCGACCGGGTCAAAGGACCCATTTGCTCTTCGCCGCGCCGCCAACGCCATCGTGAAGATCCTGGCGGAATCGAGCCTGCCGCTAACTCTGTCCGACGTGCTGGCAGCCTCCGGCGCCGAGAGCGAGAAAAAGGAACAGGTCGCCGCCTTTCTCCGCGAGCGCCTCCACTTCTATCTCAAAGATTTCCGCAGCTTCGCTTATGACGTGGTCAACGCCGTTCTGGCCGCGGGCGCCGACGATGTGCGCGACGCGATTGCCCGCGCCGAAGCCCTGACCGAAGCGCGCGGTTCAGAAGATTTCCTCACTGTTTCCGCGGCATTCAAACGGATCAAGAACATCCTGAAGCAGGCCGAGGAAAAGGGCTTCGTGCTCGGCTCGCCGTCAAGCGTCAGCCTGGCTGTCGAGGCACAGGAGCTCGCTGATGCAGCCGGCGCACTTGCGCCAAGAGTCGCTGCCCTCCGTGAACAGCGCGCCTACGGCGAGGCGCTCGCTGCCATCGCAACACTCCGCCCAACGGTCGATGCCTTCTTCGACAAGGTCATGGTGCTCGATCCTGACCCGCAGTTACGCGGCGCCCACCTTGGTCTCATCGACGAGGTGCTGCGCAACCTCTCGACCATCGCCGACTTCAGCGAGATCGTCACGGCCTAGCCGCCTTTACCGGCCATCAAGAAATGCCCGCACCTGCGGATTGAGCGTGGCGGCTTCGCAACCAGTAGCAACGTGTCCACAATCGCCCTGGAGCACAATCGTCTTTGCGCCAATCAGCCGAGCGAAATCGAGTGCTGGCTGTGGATTCACCATCTCGTCCTGCGCTGACGAAACCACAAGCACCCGCGCCTTCACGCGTTTTGCGGCATCCTCCAGGCTGCCGCCATGTCCAACGTCTAGACGCATGATGCCGCTGAGTTGCGCGATCCAGTCGTTGGCGTCGAACGGCAGAATCCCTTTGGCAGTATCGTGCGCATACTCGCTGTCGAACCGGTCGCGCGCGTGCGTCCGCGCGAAGTTGGCCGGTGTGCTCAGGTTCAATTGCCAGATCAGTTCTGCCTCACTTGCAGGCGGCGGCTGCGCATAACGGCCTCCGCGCCAGGCCGGATCCACTTTCACCGCATCCGCATCGGTACGATACAGCAGCAGGTCGCGACTGTTCGGCCGAGGCGACCCAACAATAGGGATGGCTACATCCATGAAGTCGGGATAGTCGACCATCCACTCAAACGTCTGTTGGCCGCCCATCGAGATTCCCATCACCGCGTGCAGATGCTTGAGGCCAAGGGTCTCGGTAACCAGCCGGTACTCGGCATTCACCATGTCCTGGACGGTGAATGCGGGAAAATCGGGGCCGTGCTGCGCAGCTGAGTTCGACGGCGACGAGGAAACGCCGTTGCCCAGCGCATCGACAGCGATGACAAAGTACTTCGCCGGATCGACTAGCCCATCCGACTTGATGGAGTCGGCAAGGTCGCCGCTATTGCCGGAAAACCAACTGGGGAAAAGCACGGAGTTGGACCGCTCGGGATTGAGCTTGCCCCAGGTGCGATAACCGAGCCGGCAGTTTTCGATTTTATTGCCACCGACCAGCTTGCACGCGCCAAGATCGGCAATCTGCTGCTGGCCATCGGATGCAGACGGTTGTCCCATGGCGGGATTCGCCGTCATCGCAAGGATCAAGCAGAAGAGGATCTGAAATTTAGGTCTGCGCATGGCTGAAAGTCTACATCGCAGCTGGCGGCCCGGTTCCGGCCCCGGAACCCAACACCCGCGTCTAAGATTGAGAGAGATGGCAGACACACTGTATCTGAGCCTGTGGTACCCGAATCTGCGCCTGGAAGCGCTGCCCGGCAAGCTGACTGCGGTGCTCCAGGCCTTTGCCGCTCACGGCGGCGAGCCCAGCGTCTATGCCGCCACAGCTTGGCCGGTTAGCTGGAGTGAGGCCCCGGTTTTTCAGAGAGTATGGGGCCGGATGGCTGGGGCGGCCCCGAGTGGCGCCGCTGATCGCGGCGTCGATCCGCGCCAGGCCGTCGAAGAAGCGCTCGAGTTGCTCCACGATGATTACGCCTATGAATTTCAGATTGGGTGGAATCTATGGGAGCTGGAGGCATCGCCAAATCTCGATGCACGCTGGATACGCGAGCCGCGACTAGTGCGCGTGACCGGCTTTGGGCCGCTTTTCGATGAGGGCGCCTACGAACAAGAGGGGCACATCAAGATCGATTTCGGCTCCGATGCGCCTTTCCTCGAAGAGGACGCAGACATGGGCGAGGTAGGGGCGAAACACGTTGCAGAGAATGTGCGGCAACTGGTCGATCTGACCGCGGGAATTGAGAAAGGCTCCGGCGCGACTGCGCGCCTCCTGTGGAGCGAGTTAGGTGAAAGTCTTGCTCAACGTCTGGCTGCACGATTGGGCGTGAGCAACTAGGGCGCATGCGCTTCACGATTGAGCGAATCCGAATGCTGGTGCTGGCAGCAGCAGTGTTGTTGCTTGCGGCGCTGGGGATTTTCTTGGCCTCAGCCAAATGGAAAAACCGATTCGTGCGGCGTGATCTGCCCCAGCGCCTGGCCAAGGAGATCCAGCAGCAGGCCAATGGGTTCAACTTCGTTCACTCCTATACTTCGCACTTGAAATACAAGATCCATGCATCGCAGGAGGTGCAGCTGCGCGATAATCGCATACTGCTCCTTGGGGTGCAGATCGAATTCTTTGGTCAGGACGGCTCCAGCGTCGACCAGATCAACGGCGATAAGTTCGAATACGACCAGAAGAGCGGCTTGTTTATCGCCGCAGGCCCCGTCGAGATGCTGCTGTCACAGCCTGCGAACTCCGTCCCGCCAGGTCAGAAGGTGGGGAGTCCGCCGGCAAGTGCGACAGCTGGACCGAAGCAGATTCGTGTAAAGACCAGCGGGGTAACCTTCGATCGGGATACGGGCCTGGTGTCGACCATGCAGCGCGTCGATTTCGCCATGAGCCAGGGCAGCGGAACTTCGATTGGCGCCACCTATGACTCGCAGAAAGGCTACTTGACGCTCGATCGTGCCGTGGAGCTGACGGCGCAGCGCGGTCCCGATGCAGTAACGATTCGGGCACAGCATGCCGAGTTTGACCGCGACGCACAAACCTGCCGGCTGCAAGTGGCGACTGCCGACTACAGGAGCGCGCAGGCCGGCGCAGCCGAAGCGGAGATCTTCTTCCGGCAAGATGGATCTACGGAACGACTGAACGCAACGAGCGGCTTTACACTGACTACCGCCGGCGGCGGGCGCGTTTCCTCACCTACGGCAAAGATGGATTTCGACGAGAAGAGCCAGCCACACCACGGACGGTTGGAGGGCGGCGTCACGATGGATTCGGTTACGGCGAGCCGAGTTACCCACGGAACTTCTCCGGCCGCAGATCTGGATTTCGCGAGCCAGGGCAAGCTTCGCCATGCCCATCTTGAGCGCGGCGTGGAATTCACTGAAAAACAGGGGCCTGCGCTCATGGAGCCGGGATCGGGGATGCAGGGAGGCGCAGCCGAAATGGCGATGAACCTGAGCCGGACCTGGCGCTCTCCCGTGGCCGACATCGACTTTCGCGATGCAGGCAAGGGACAGGTGGAACCAGCAAGCCTTCGTGGAACGGGCGGAGTCGTAGTAACAAGCCAGAGCCTGCGGAGCGATGCATCCGCGGTGCCCGCGATGATGAGTGCCGACGAGGTAACCGGGAGTTTCGGCCCCAACTCGACGCTGCGCTCATTGGTGGGTACTGGTCACGCACGTATGGAGCAGACCACGGCCACCGGCGCGCTGCAAACTGCAAACGGCGACAAGCTGCTGGCGAGTTTTGCCGAAGGCACGGAACAGGGCGGCGAGGGAGCAAGCCGGCACGAAGCCGCCAAGGTAGACTCGGCCGAGCTGGATGGTCGCGTGTCGCTTCTCGAGCAGCCGGCGACGAAAGCCGGCGCCCAGGCGCAGCCTCCGCTGCATGCCACGGCAGGGAAGGCAGTCTATGAGGGCACTGGAGAATGGGTACATCTCACCGAGAGTCCCCGCGTGACTGACGGCGGGCTTGAGATGACTGCCGACAAGGTCGATCTGGCGCGGCAGTCGGGAGAAGCCTATGCCCACGGCAACGTCAAGGCGACCTGGAGCGGGGGCAGCCTTCCCGGGGCTCAGGCCGCGAGCGCCGGTTCTGGACAGAGAGCGGCTGCATTTGGAGGCAATGGACCGGCCCACGTGATCGCAAGCGAAGCGCGGATGAATCAGTCAACGGGCGAAGTGGAGTTTCGTGGGCATGCTCGCCTCTGGCAGCAGGCCAACTCAGTCACTGCCCCGACGATCGTGCTCAACCAGCATCTGCAAACGCTGTCGGCACGCACCACCGATGCTGGCGAACCGGTGCGCGCGGTGCTGTTGAGCGCGGGTGGGCCGCTAGGCATCGCCGGACAGCCAAAGGGTCTGAGTGGAGCCGCTAACCCAGCGGAGAGGATGAACGCAGCCTCCGTGATCCGTGTCCGCGGTGGCGATCTTTGGTACTCCGATGCCGAACACCGCGCCGTGATGCATCATGGGCCGCTGGACGCTGTCGTGGCCGAGACTGGTACCGGCGAGTCTTCGTCAGAGCAGCTCGAGCTGCGTCTGATGCCTGCTCTTGGAACTGGCGGGCAAGCTCAGGTCGATCGGATGACTGCGACCGGGCGCGTCTTGCTGACCTCGCGGGGCCGCAGAGGCACCGGAGAGCAGATGGTTTACTCCTCGGGAACTGGAGACTACGCCCTCACTGGCTCAGCTGCGGAACCGCCGCGACTGAGCGATCCCGAAGAAGGCAGCGTCACTGGCGAGACTTTGATTTTCCATAGCCGCGATGATAGCGTCAGTATCGAAGGCGGCAGGCGCGAGACGATCACGGAGACGACTGCGCCGGAGGCGCACGGCAAGTAGCGCAAAGCGAGCCAGACGACCGAATGGAAACGTTGATTGCCGAGGGAATCGGCAAGAGCTACAAGGGAAGGCAAGTTGTCAGAGGCGTCAACCTCAGCATCTCGCGCGGCGAGGTGGTCGGGTTGCTGGGTCCAAACGGCGCCGGCAAGACCACCAGCTTTTACATGATTGTCGGCCTGGTCGCGCCGGAGAACGGCCGCGTTCTCGTGGACACGACTGAGATTACGCACCTGCCGATGTACTTGCGAGCGCGGAATTTCGGAATCAGCTATCTGCCGCAGGAGCCCTCGGTCTTTCGTAAGCTCACGGTTGAAGAGAACATCCTGGCGGTTCTTGAGGCGCAGCCGTTAGGCAATCGCGAGAGGCGCTCACGGACCGAAAAGCTCATCAACCAGCTCAACCTCGGCCATATTCGTACCACGCGCGGCTATGCGCTCTCCGGCGGAGAGCGGCGGCGCGTGGAGATCGCTCGCGCCCTTTGCATTCAACCCAATTTCATCCTGCTCGACGAACCGTTCAGCGGCATTGATCCGATCGCCGTACTGGAATTGCAGAAAATCATCTTCGACCTCAAAGCCGGCGGCATCGGCGTGCTCATCACGGATCATAACGTTCGAGAAACATTGAGTGTAACCGACCGGGCGTACATTATTGCCGAGGGGAGGATTTTCCGCGCCGGCACTCCCCATGAATTGGGCAACGATCTCGAAGTGAGAAGAATCTACCTGGGTGAGGGTTTCTCGTTAAACTAAAGTGTGATCCAAAGGGGCAGGCCGGCGGGCGGGAAACCCCCGGCAGGCAGCTTTCGATACGGAATTTGCCGCAAAGGTTCCGGATCGGGACGAAATCCAAATCGGGTTAATGACTCGAATTGGTGATTAAAATTGGGGCAAAATCTCCATTAAGCTTTTTCACACACGATTAGACTCGCATTGAGTTCGATCGGGAAACGCTGCTCATCTATGGCGCTGCTACAACCAAGACTGAATCTGAAAGTGGCGCAACGCCAGGTCCTCACTCCGGGCCTGATGCAGATGGTCAGCGTTCTTGCCCTGAACAAGGTCGAGCTCAAGGAGATGATCGATGCCGAGCTCGTGGAGAATCCGGTTCTCGAAGAAATCAACGAGTCCGTTCCCATGCTCGACCAGGTGGCGGGCCGTGAGGAGCGGCTGGAGCGCGGCGCTGAAGAAATCGTCGCGCCGCCCAAGGATATCTTCAACGAGATCGACTTTGGCACGTACTTCCAGGAGTATCTCGATCCCGGCTATCGCACGCAGCCGGAATACGAGGATAGTGAAAAGCCCTCGTTTGAAAACTTTCTCTCCCAGCCAACATCTCTGTCCGATCACCTGGCGTGGCAGTTGGGAGCTTTGAGCCTCGACCGCGATCTGCAGGCGGCGGCCGAATTCATCGTCGGCAATCTCGACGAAGACGGCTATCTGGCTGCGAGCGAAGAGGAGTTGGCAGAAGCGCTGATCGCTGCAACCGACGCCGCCGCGGCCTCGAACGGCCACCGCAAGGACGGCGATGCGCTTGAATTGGTGCACCGCGCAATGGAGGTGGTGCAGCATCTCGATCCCGCCGGAATAGGGGCTCGGGACCTTCGTCAATGTCTGGCGTTCCAGATTGCGGCCCAGCAGCACGAGTTCGACCACTTGTATGGCACCGGCGAGAGCGAGCCGGCTGAGAACCCTCACGGCAGCTTCACCGACGAGGCGGATGCCAAAATCGATGAGCGCCGCCGAGCCATGCAGGTCGCGGCCGTGATTGTGGACCATCACCTGCCGCTGCTTCAAAAACGAGACGTGAAGGATCTGGCGCGCGCAGCCCAGGTGACCCCAGAAGAAGCGCACGCGGCCATCGAGTTCATCCGCACTCTCGACCCGCGCCCCGGCCGCGTTTACAACCGCGAACAGACCCGCCTGATCGAGCCCGATGTCTTCTTCGTCAAGCGTGGCGACGAATGGGCGGTCAGCATGAACGAAGAAGACCTGCCCAGCCTGCGCCTCAGCCAGCGCTACCGGCGCATGCTCGTGGCAAACAACACCGACAAAGAAGTGAAGGAATACGTCAAAGAGCGATTCCGCTCGGCCTTGCAGCTTTTGCGCAACATCGCTCAGCGCAAGAGCACGATTCTTCGCACATGCGAGGTGATCGTGCGCCGTCAGCAGGACTTTCTCGATAAAGGTGTCGAGGCGTTACGGCCGATGATGATCAAGGAAGTGGCCGAGGAGATCGGCGTCCATCCCTCGACGGTGAGCCGCGCCGTGGCGAACAAATACGCCCACACCCCGCAAGGCGTGCTCGAGCTGCGATTCTTTTTCAGTGAAGGCTCAAACGGGCCTGAAGGCGCCGACACGCCACTGCTTGTCCTCAAGCGCAAAGTGCGCAAACTGATCGAAGACGAAGACCCGCGCCGTCCGTTCACCGACGATCAGCTCGCCGCCATGCTGCAGGCGCAGGGCATTCAGCTCACCCGGCGCACCGTGGCCAAATACCGCGAGGACATGAACATCCCGTCGACGCACCAGCGGCGCAAAAGAGACTGAGGCGATTGCCGTCGTCGACCCCCGCTCCCCGCCAATCGATCAGACCTCCAGCAGCTTTCTAGGCCTCCCACTCATGCGGCAATCATGGCGTGCGGATCAAGCACAAACTTCTTCGCCGCTCCCTGATCGAAATCGCGATAACCCTGGACGGCATCGTCGAGCGTGATGACCGTTACATTCACCGCTTTGGCCACGTTGATCTTGCCGTGCAGGATCGCCATCATCAGCTGCCGGTTGTATTTCATCACCGGGCATTGACCTGTGGTGAAGACGTGAGACTTGGCCCAGCCCAGCCCGATACGGATGCTCAGGTTCCCCGTCTGCGCGTTCTTATCCGTGGCGCCCGGGTCTTCGGTAACGTACAGTCCCGGGATTCCCAGCGCTCCGCCGGCCCGGCACACCTGCATAAGGGAATTCAATACGGTGGCAGGAATCTCCTGCTTGGCATCAGGGCCATGACCGCGGGCTTCGAAGCCCACGCAGTCCACTGCGCAATCCACCTCCGGAACCTTGAGAATCTGGGCGATCTGGTCGCCTACTGAGGCACTCTTTGAAACGTCCACCGTCTCGCAGCCGAAGCTCCGGGCCTGCGCCAGCCGCTCCTGAATCAGGTCACCGACGATCACGACAGCCGCGCCGAGCAGGTGGCAAGCCGCTGCGCAGGCCAGACCCACTGGGCCGGCGCCTGCGACATAGACCGTGCTCCCCGGCCCCACGCCCGCGCTCACCGCGCCGTGATAGCCCGTGGGCAGAATGTCGGAGAGACAGGTCAGGTCGCGGATCTTCGCCATCGCCTGGGCCTTGTCTGGAAACTTCAGAAGATTGAAGTCGGCGTACGGCACCATGACATACTCGGCCTGTCCGCCGATCCAGCCTCCCATGTCCACATATCCATACGCCGCGCCCGGTCGCGCCGGGTTCACGTTCAGGCAGATGCCGGTCGCGCGTTCCTTGCAATTTCTGCATCGTCCGCAGGCGATATTGAAAGGCACCGATACCAGGTCGCCAACCTTGATGAACTCAACATCGCGCCCTGCTTCAATGACTTCGCCTGTAATCTCGTGCCCGAGGATCAGCCCCTTGGGCGCGGTCGTGCGGCCCCGGACCATGTGCTGGTCGCTGCCGCAAATATTCGTTGAAACAATTCTGAGGATGACGCCGTGCTCGCACTTGCGGTTTCCCAATTGCAGCTTGGGGAAATCGATGCTCTGAATCTCCACGACACCGGGCCCCATGTAAGCGACTCCACGGTTCTCGGCCATAGGATGCTACCTCCTCGACTTTCATGTTGGGGAATATCGCGATCGTCGAACCGTCGGGATATTAAATGGTTTATAGTGGCGAAGCAAGATGGCTTCGTAAGCGCGCATGGCGATGGATGTCCTGAAACGGCTCTTCGAACGGCATTTCGGCTTCCTGCCTGCCGAAACAAGGCCCCTGCAAGGCCAGTTGGGTGGCTCGGGACGCGCCATCGTGCGGCTCACGGGTGGTGGCGCGAGCGCCATCGGCGTTCTTTCCCCGGTGCGCGAGGAGAATATTGCGTTCCTTGAGTTCTCGCGCCACTTTCGGCGTCACGGGTTGCCGGTACCGGAGATCTATGCAGAAGATCTGCACGCTGGCTCCTATCTCGAAGAGGATCTGGGCGACACCACGCTGTTCGACTTCCTGGGTGCCCATCGCAACGGCGACAATATTGCGCCGGAAGCGGTCGAGGCGTATCGCAAGGTGGTGGCGGAGTTGCCGCGCTTCCAGGTTGTCGCCGGCCGCGACCTGAATTACAGGGTCTGCTACCCGCGATCCAGCTTCGACCGCCAATCGATCGCATGGGACCTGAACTACTTCAAGTACTACTTCCTGCGCCTCGCAGGGGTTCCCTTCAACGAACAGGCTTTGGAGCACGACTTCGCCCGCCTGACCAGGTTCCTGCTCGCCGCTGACCGGGACTACTTTCTCTACCGGGACTTCCAGTCACGCAACGTGATGCTGCGCGAAGGCAAACCGTGGTTTCTCGACTACCAGGGCGGACGCAAGGGCGCGCTGCAGTACGACATCGCCTCGCTGCTCTATGACGGCAAGGCCAATTTGCCGCCCGCGCTCCGCCAGGAACTGTTGGATGCCTATCTCGATTGCCTCGGCGGCGTCATCGACCTCAATCGTGCCGCATTCATGGAGCACTACTACGCTTACGTGTACGTGCGCATCCTTCAGGCGCTGGGCGCTTACGGGTTCAGGGGCTTCTATGAGCGCAAGGCGCATTTCCTTGAGAGCGTTCCTTACGCGCTCAAGAACCTGCGCTGGCTCGCAGCCAACGTCAGGCTGCCGGTTGCGCTCCCGGCATTGATGGAGGCGTTGGATGGAATTGCGGGGTCGGAGAAGCTGCAGGCGATTGCGGTTTCGGCTCCGTCAGGATTAACTGTGCGCATCTTCAGCTTCTCGTTTCATCATGCGGCGCCAAGCGACCAGGAAGGTCATGGCGGAGGCTACGTCTTCGACGCGCGCGGGCTGCCGAATCCTGGTCGGGAGGAGCAGTTCCGTGCGCTGACCGGCAAAGATGCGGCTGTGATCGAATACCTCAGCGCGAAGCCGAGCGTGGCGGAGTTCCTGGGGCACGCGACGGCGCTGGTCGACGCCAGCGTCGCGAGCTACCAGAAACGCGGATTCACCAGCCTGCAGGTGTCATTCGGCTGCACAGGCGGACAGCATCGCTCGGTATTCCTGGCCGAGCAGCTGGCGAGGCATCTCAAGAGCGCAACGGGCGTGAACGTCGAAGTGCGGCATCTGCAGCTCGAGAAGCTGCACAGGACCGACTGAATGCAATCCGCGACCAAGGCAATGGTGCTCGCGGCGGGCTTGGGAACGCGTCTGCGGCCGCTGACCAACGACCGGCCGAAAGCGCTGGTCGCCGTGGGCGGGCGAACCATGCTGGAGATCACGCTGGCGCGGCTTCGCCAATTCGGCATCAGCGAAGTCATCATCAACACGCATCACTATGGGGAAAAGATTCGCGAGTATCTGGCCGCGAATAGGAATTTCGGCATGCGCATCGAGCTCTCGCATGAGGAGGAGCTGCTCGATACGGGTGGCGGGCTGAAAAAGGCTGCGTGGTTTTTTCTCGACGGCAAAAACCCCGACGATCCTTCGCTGCCGCCGTTCATTTTGCACAATGTGGACGTCATCAGCGCAATTGATATTGCGAAGATGATCGAAGCTCATACTTCGCGCGAGGCCCTGGCGACCATCGCCGTGCAGAATCGCGCGACCAAACGTTATCTGCTCTTCAATGAGCAGGGTGTTCTGAGCGGGCGACGGCACGGACTCGATGGAGAGCTCAAACTGGTGCGGCCGGCAGCCGCGGTGCAGGCGCTCGCGTATTCATGCATCCAGGTAATCTCGCCGCTGCTGTTCGCCCGCATGACTGAGACCGGAGCCTTTTCGATCATCGATGCCGAGCTCCGCATGGCCGCGCGGGGAGAGAAGGTTCTTTCTTATCGCGCCGATGGCGCCTATTGGCGCGACCTGGGCCGGCCGGAGAGCGTGGCGGAAGCGGAAAAGGACCGCTTTTAGCTATCAGCTTCCTTCGTGCCGAGGATGCCGGGGTTTACCAGATGTTTAACCCACCCCCCCACCCCCCCTTCAGCATTAAGTGGTTTATTTTGGCCAGCTTGGCCCTTTTACTTAACTCGGGATCTTTGATTCCAAACGGGTTAGCTGGGTTTGCGGAGCTAGCAGAGTCAGCCAGGGTAGCGAGGTATCCACACACAGTTCCAGCTTAGCGATTTTGCCGAAATAATCTGCAATCAGCGGAGATTTTGTTTGATTCGCGTTTTCAAGGGGATGCGGGTCGGTCGCCACGCCAGGTCGCTTGACAACCCATTTCGCGGAGCCTGTTTTGTGCGCCGATTTAGATGCCCGCTCTTCGCACAGAACGCGATGCACCGGGCACAGATTCGAATTCTCCATGATCAGGCCATGTGGCTCTTGGCGGGTACCTGCCCGTCCGCAACGAAAAAAACGTGAGAAACGGGGCACAGCTATCAGCTGCTCTCACATCGCTTCGGGGCTTTCGATGCCGAGGAGCGCAAGAGAGCGAGTGAGCTCCCGCAGCGTAACCGCCGCGGTGGCAAGCAGGAATGTCTTGCGGGCGGGATCTTCTTCGGTGAGGATGTGGTGCCTGTGATAGAAGTTCGCGAACTCCTGCGCGAGCTGGAAGGCATGCTTGGCGAGGAACGCCGGCTCCGACGCGCTGATGCACTGCTCCAGGACAAGAGAAAAGCGGCCGGCGCGCAGCCAGAGCGCCCAGATGTCTTCGTTGGTTTCGCCGGAAAGACAGGCAGAGAGGCTATCTGTTCCCTCAGGGGCTAAAGCCCCCTCATTTCCCGGGCTGATTTCGGCACGACTAAAGTCGTGCCCTTTCAAAACAGCGGGTTGGAGGCTGTGGGTGCCCTCAGGGGCCGAAGCCCCGGGTTCATTTCGTTGCTCCGACGGCACGACTGAAGTCGTGCCCTGACACTCCGTGCCCTCGGCAAGATTTTGCGGTGGAGCAACTGAGGCGGTGGTGAACTGCCGGGCGAAGTCTTCAAGAACTGCTTCCGGCGTGGTGTTTCCTTTGCGGAAGATATTGCGGATGCGCACAACGGCGTACTGGATGTAGGGACCGGTTTCGCCCTCGAAGCTGAGCGCGTCTTTGAAGTCGAAGGCGATGACCGAGTTGCGCGTGTACTTGAGCATGAAGTAGCGCAGGGCGCCGATGGCGATCTGGCAGGCGATTTGCGCACGAACGGCTTCGGGGCTGGCCGCCTGCTTCTCGTCGACCATCGGCTGCACAGCGGCGATGAGCTTGTCGATGAGGTCGTCGGCTTTGACGCCGAAGCCCTTGCGGCCGCTGACCTCGATGTACGGCTTCTTCCTGTCTTCTTCGGAGACGGAGTAGCCGAGTTCCTCGGCGCACCGCGGCGTGAGCGCCACCATCTCGTAGCTGAAGTGGGTGTAGTGATCGGCCTGCTCGGTGTAGCCCATGCCGCGAAGGGCCTGGATGACGTTGGCCTGGGGATCGGACTGGCGCGAATCGATGACGTTGTAGATCGCTGTGGCGTGGCCGAACTCCGGGTGCGGTTCTTCGCCGTGCTCGGTCGAGATCCAGCACTCGTGATCGGGGTACTTGAAAAACCGCGTGTAGCCGAAGTCGCGGCCGAGCAGGCCAAACTTCCAGAGGTGATAGGCGATGTCTTTGCCGACATAAGTGACGGTGCCGTTGGAGCGGACGATCACCTTGGCATCGTCCTCCGGACCGGTCTGGTTTTGGACTGGCTCTGTTGAAGAGCCGGCGCGGGACATGACCCAGCAGCCTTTGTTCTTGCCCTCATTCTCGAAGTACAGCACGCCCGAGCTTTTGAGCTTCTCGAAGGCCGCTTCCCAGAACTTCAAGTGCAGGATCTCGCTCTCGCGCGGCAGGAAGTCGTACTCGATGTCGAGGCGCAGCATGGTTTCGAGATGGCGGCGCAGCACGGCAGTCGAGATCAGTTCGGCAACCTCGGCGGTTTCGTTACCGCCGTGCTCGATGAGGTGCAAGGTGTCGAGGCGGACCCGTTTCTTCGCGGCTTGCTCTTCGGTGGTTCCTTCGCCATACCACTGCGAAGTGCGGGCATAGAGGTCCCAGCAGTAGTAGTCGAAAGGGCGGAGCTCGTCCACAGGGGCGGGAGGCCCGGATCCTTCCTGCGCTGATGCGGCGCGCCGCTCGGAGCCGGCAATCAACGCACCTACTTCGGCGAGGGACTTCTTTTCGAGATGCTGAAAGCCGACAACAACATCGGCGACCTGCACGCCGGTGTTATCGATGTAGTTCTGCACATCGACCTTGTAGTTGGCGGCACGGAGCAGGCGCACAAAGGTATCGCCGAGGATGGCGTTGCGCAGATGGCCGATGTGCGCGGCCTTGTTGGGATTGATGCTTGTATGCTCCACCAGAGCATGGCCGCGATGCGATTGCACGCCACTAGCGTCGGCGAAAAGTCGAGACGCCTCAGCCGTTGTCTGCACCGCGGCGCCGCGATCGAGCCGTGCGTTGATGTATCCGGCGCCGGCGACTTCGAAGCCGGCGAAACCGGCAACCGAACCGAGTGAGGCGATGATCTCCTGCGCGATGACCCTGGGCGCTTTGCGCAGCGTGCGCGCCAGTTGCAGTGCAACCGGTGTGGCGATCTCGCCGAAGCGCAGGTCGGGCGGCGTCTCCAGCGGGACGTTTTCGACCTCAAGCGAATATTTCTCTTTGAGCGCGGCGCGAATCGCCTCACCGAGCCGCTGCTGCAGTTCCAGAACCACGTGGAGGCCTTCTCGATCGATTCCGGAGTAAATTTGTCCGACCCACATCGTGCGTGTCGCCGGCTCCCTGATGGTCGCGGCGACTTTGGGACTGCAACTTCGGGGGACAGCAACTCCGGAATCGCTGTAAAAACCCTGATTTTCTAGGTGATTCTATCACTTGCGGTGGGGCAGAGACGCGCCTTGCGGCGCGCCATCCAAGTCGTCTGTGCGTACGAAACGCAGCCGCGTGATGCCGTAAGATGGAAGTGGCCGCTGCCGATGTAGCCAAGCTGAAGTTCGCCAAAAGCAACCGCAGATCCTTCGACTCCCTCGCTTCGCCGTTCCGGCGCGCTCGGTCGCTCAGGATGACAGCGGAAACGGAATGCGCTCCCGATGACCGACCAAGCCAACAGTCCAAACCGGTTTTACCTGACGACGCCGATCTACTACGTGAACGCACGGCCGCACCTGGGCCATGCCTATTCGACGATCGTGTGCGATGCTATTGCGCGGCGCAAGCGTGCGCTGGGCATCGAGGCGTGGTTTCTGACCGGCACCGATGAGCACGGCCAGAAGATCGAGCGCTCGGCCAAGCAGGCCGGGTGCACGCCGCAGGAGTTTGCCAACAAGATCGCAGCAGAGTTTCGCGGCTTGTGGGACCGGCTCGGCATCACCTACGACGATTTCATCCGGACCACCGAGCCGCGGCACGTTCGTGGCGTGCAGCATCTCTTCGCGACGCTCCGCGACCGCGGCTACATCTACAAGGGCAGCTACACGGGCCAGTACTGCGTGTCAGATGAGGCTTACGTCGACGGGCCTCCGGGAACGATTTGCCCCGATTGCGGTCGCCTGACGGAGACGGTGAGCGAAGAGAACTACTTCTTCAAGCTCTCGGCCTTCGAGCGCAAGCTGCTGGAGTTTTATGAGGCCAACCCGAGCTTCATGGGACCGGAGTCGACACGGCGCGAGGTGATTTCTTTCGTTCGAGGGGGTCTGAAAGACCTGTCGATCTCCCGCACCACCTTTGACTGGGGCATTCCCGTGCCGGGTGACGAGAAGCACGTGATCTACGTGTGGCTCGACGCGCTGGCCAATTACATTACCGCCCTCGGATATGGTTCGGAGCAAGACGAAAGGTTCAGGAAATTCTGGCCCGCCGACATTCACCTGATCGGCAAGGAGATCAGCAGGTTTCACTGCGTGTATTGGCCCGCGTTCCTGATGGCGGCGGGAATTCCTGTGCCGCGATCGGTGCGCGCCAACGGCTGGCTGCTCTTCGACCAGGGCAAGATGTCAAAGTCGCGCGGGAATATTGTGCGGGCTGAAACTGTGCAGGAAGTGCTGGGCGCGGACGCGCTGCGCTACTTCCTGCTGCGCGAGATTCCCTTCGGGCAGGACGGCAATTTTTCGTTCGACGCACTGGTCCAGCGCTACAACGGCGACCTGGCCAACGGCTACGGCAACCTGGTGAGCCGCGTGGTGAACATGGTGCACAAGTACTTCGGCGGAGTGGCGCCGGGTGCAGGCGATGGAAGTCCTGCGGACGGCGGGCTTAGGGACCTTGCAGCTCGGACGATCAGTGCGTTCGGTCCGGCTTTCGACGAGTTGAATTTCTCAGAGGCGTTAAAGAGCCTGTGGCTGCTGGTGGCTGAGACCGATGGCTACCTGACGGCAAATGCGCCGTGGAAAAAGCCAGTCGAGCGTTCCGACGAGGAGCATCAAAGGCTGCAGGCGCGGGTGCTGGCGACGGCTGCCGAGGCGATTCGCGTGATTACGGCGCTGGTGTATCCGATTTTGCCCGATGCGGCGGCCAAAGTCTGGCGGCAGCTTGGCCAGGGCGAAATCGCGGATGCTGCGAAGAACGGATTTCTGAAAGAGCTGGCGTGGGGCGGATTGAAGCCGGGGACAAAGCTGGGCGAGCCGGCGCCGCTGTTTCCGCGCGCGGAGAAGGACGCGATCGAACGTATGCAGAATCTCGAGGAACAAGACAACCGCGGCGCCGCGGAATCGACGAGCGAGCGGGAGATTGTGGCTCCGGCGAGCGCTCCGGCAGCGACGTCGGTAAATCCGACAGCTGGACAGGGCAAGGCAGCCGGCACGATTACGCCAACGACGGCGGCTCCGGCCGATGCGGCGAAGCCAGTGGAGACGGCGAAGGTGGACCAGGTTCCCGCACCGCTGGCCAGCAGCCGGCTGACGGCCACGCCCGCGCCGGCGCCGTCCGATGCGCCGCTGCAGCCTGCTGCAGGATCGACCCCTCCGGCAGAGGGATCCGATCCGAAACAAGCGGGCGTGAGCGGAGAGAAGCAGCACATCACCATCGACGATTTCGCCAAGGTGGAGTTGCGGGTGGCGCAAGTGCTGGTGGCCGAGCGCATTCCCAAGGCCGACAAGCTGCTGCGGCTTGAGGTCGACCTGGGCTACGAGAAGCGGCAGATCCTGGCCGGCATCGCGGAATACTACGAGCCGGAGAAGCTGGTTGGCCGCAAGATCGTGATCGTCGCTAACCTCGCTCCGCGCAAGATGCGTGGGCTGGAGTCGAACGGGATGCTGCTGGCGGCGTCGCTGGAAGGCGGCGCACCGGTGCTGGCGGGATTTCTGGAAGAGGTGCCGCTGGGAGCGAGGCTGAAGTAGCGAGCAAGCGACTCAGCGAGGCGGATGATAGCTGGTGCGGAAGGCGGGACTTGAACCCGCAAGCCTTTTGGGCGCCAGCTCCTAAGGCTGGTGTGTTTGCCATTTCACCACTTCCGCACGGGTGGTCCGAGCCTCTCTAAGTTTAAGGCAATTTCGCGTAGCGCATCTCCGGTCCCCCAGGTGCGAGGGACTGTCTTACCTTTTTTCACTTCCTGCTTCTCGCAAAGTCACCGCTCTTGCCGCCGGTCTTCGACTCCAGCCGAAGCTCGCGAATCACGATACTCTTATCCAGCGCCTTGGTCATGTCGTAGATGGTCAACGCCGCGACAGCCGCCGCAGTCAAGGCCTCCATTTCCACGCCTGTCTGCGCGGTGGTTGCCACCGTCGCCGTGATGCGCACTCCACCTCTGACGACTCCCGCGTCCACGTCGACATGCGTGAGGGCCAGGGGGTGGCACATTGGAATCAGCTCAGAAGTGCGCTTGGCGGCCTGGATTCCGGCCACGCGAGCCACCTCGAGCGGATTGCCCTTGGGGTTCTTCGGCAATGCAGCCAGCACCGCTCGCGACAATGCGATGAATGCTGAGGCAGTTGCGGTGCGGCGCGTAGACGGCTTGGAGCCCACGTCGACCATGATGGCCTTGCCGGCCTTATCGAAATGCGAGAGCTTGGGTTTCTTGGGCGACATTCGAGTCCACGCGGGTTGATGAATCCGCGGTTTTCCGATTCAGAATACTAGACGAGAAGAACGCGGACGATCGAGCCCGCATTGAGACGCGCGTCTTCCGGCACAACCAGGAAGCAGTTGGCGCGCGCCATGGCGGCGATATCGCCGCTGCCCTGCCAGTGAACGAGAGCAACCTCAGGCTCCGAGCTGGAAATCGCTCTGCCGAATTTGCACGCCGCGGGCAAGAAGCGCGTGAGGCCGGGGTTCACCTTCACGCCGTGAGCGAGTTTGGCCAATGCAAACCTCGGGTACATCTGCCGCGATCCACCAAGTGCGGCCAGCACCGGCGCGGCGAAGAGCAGAAACGTGACGGCAGATGAAACGGGATTGCCGGGCAGCCCGAAGCAGTAGCACTTCGTGCCGTTCTTGTTTTGGACGGGATTTGTGCCATGGCGACGCGGCAACTCGCCAAACACTGTCGGTTTGCCGGGCTGGATGCGGACCCCCGTAAAATGGAAGCGGCCGCCGGCTCGGGCCAGGGCAGGCTCGACGAGATCGAACTTGCCGGCGGAGACGCCGCCCGTAATCAGCAGCAGATCGGCATCGGCCGACCGGGCAAGCGCTCTGTCGAGCGCCTTGGCGTTGTCTCTTGCTACTGGCAGTATCTTTGGTTCGCCGCCCAACGCAGTTGCCATCGCCGCGAGCATGGGTGCGTTGGAATTGCGAATCTTGCCGGGGGCGGGGGACGAGGCGACCGGTACCAGTTCGTCTCCGGTGGCGAGAATGGCGACACGCGGTTTGCGAAAGACCGGCAGAATTGCGCATCCGCAGGCCGCGGCCAGCGCGATCTGCGCGGCGCCGATCGCCGTGCCGGCGGGAAGAAGCTCGGCGCCTTTGCGAGCCTGGGCCCCTTTTTCGACGATGTTTTCGCCGGCCTCAACGGTTCGCGGCGCCAGCAGGCGCACGCGTCCGTTGACGACTTCGACGTGCTCCAACATCACCACGGCGTCCGCTCCCCGGGGAACGGGCGCACCCGTCATGATCTCCCAGGCGGAGCCGCGGACCAGGGGCCCCGAGGGCGCATCGCCCGCACGAGTGGCTCCGGTGACGGCGAGAGGGCCGTGGGCTGAGGCTTCTGCTGCGCGGCAGGCAAACCCGTCGCGCGTGGAACGAGCGAAAGGCGGCTGGTCCCGGTCGGCGCGGATTGGCTGAGCAAGAACCCTTCCCGCCGCATGCTGCAGTTTGACGCGCTCGATTGGCCGGCGCGTCCTGGCCAGCTTCGCCGCGAATTTCGCGACGAGGACTGCCGCGTCTTCGTAGCTGAGTGAGTCCGGGCTCGAATCGGGGCTCATGGATTGGATTGTAGGACTTCTGCACAGGGCGCTCGCCGGCGAGATCCGTTCCCGGCAGAGGCACAAAGGGCGTCCTTGCGGACGCCCACTGAAGTTCGTCAGTTTCCAAAGGCGGTTACTTCGCCTTGGGGGCCTTGTACGACGTGCTGACCTTTTCGCCGGCTTGCTGCAGGATGCCGGTCACCTCGGCAGCGTAGGGGCCGGTCGGCGCCAGCTCCAGGTACTTCTGGTACGCGGCCGTGCAATCGGGCGGCAGAACAATCCGGTTGGTCTTGGGGTCGACCGTCGCGTTCTGCACCAGGCCCTGACCCTTGATGTAGTAAAGGATCGCGAGGTTCGGGTCTGATGGGTTGGCGTCGGATTTAATGGCCTCATCGGCCGCAGCCACCTGGGCCTGGGAGTTGTTTTCCTGGAAGAAGATCACCGCTTCATTGCGAAGATGCAGCAGTGCATTTGGAGGATCGGCCTTGGCGGCCGCATCATAGGCTGCATTCGCATCCGGCACCTTGCCGGTCCGCGCGTAAATCTCGCCCAGTCCCGCATTGGCCAGGGAAATCACCGACGGGCGCACCTTCTTCGCCGCATTCTCAAGGTCGAGTGCCTTCTTGTATGAAGTGATGGCGTCGTCATACTTTTTCAGGCCCGTCTGTCCGTAGCCCAGGTTGACCCAAAGCAGCGCCTCGTCCGGTTTCAGACCGGTATCCTTGGTCATCAGCGTTTCAATGTCGGTGTACTTCGTCGTCCGGATCTCGGCCGTCTTGGTAGCAATGTCGCTTCTCGAAGCCGATGCTCCCAAGGCCTGAGCCGCAGTCGTTCCCGCCGTGTCGATGTCGTGTTTATCTGAGCTCACGACCTTCAGGTCGGCATTCAACGCATTGATCACCGAGTTGGCCTTGACCGCCTCAGCATTGGTCTTCTTCAGTTCTTCGAGCTGCTTTTTCTCTTCCGGAGACATCTTGTCGACATATTCCTGTCGCGTCATGTCGATGTCCTGCGCGAGAT
>Ga0335071_10002485_pt1 | contig 19736 bp, 15 predicted proteins | sample Lox_Sample_15_FD_206724 | JGI IMG/M metagenome (GOLD analysis project Ga0335071, IMG submission 206724) | Soil microbial communities from Loxahatchee National Wildlife Refuge, Florida, United States - Lox_Sample_1.5 | ecosystem: Environmental > Terrestrial > Soil > Wetlands | place: USA...
CGGGGTGCACGCGGTCGCCGAGCACCTGGAGATGGTGAGCGCCGTGCACGTGCTCGACCCGCACCGCCGCGCCGGTGACCGCGAGGCCGTCGCGCTGCGCGTGCGGGCGCGGACGATGGCCGCCGAGGGCGTGCTCCACGACCTCGGCGTGATCCCGATGATGAGCTCGGACTCACAGGGAATGGGACGCATCGGGGAGGTCGTGCGGCGCGCGTTCCAGACCGCGGACGCGATGAAGCGCGTGCGCGGCGCCGAGGCGGGAGCGGCCGACAACGAGCGGGTGCTGCGCTACCTGGCGAAGCTCACGATCAACGTCGCGATCACGCACGGCCTGGCCGACGACGTCGGCAGCCTGCAGCGGGGAAGGCTGGCCGATGCGGTTCTCTGGCAGCCCGCCCTGTTCGGGGTGAGGCCCGAGCTCGTCGTCAAGAGCGGCATCTCGGCCTGGGGCGCGAGCGGCGACGGCAACGCGACGACGATGCTCGCCGAGCCCACGCGCGTGGGGCCGCAGATCGGCGCGCTCGGCACGAACCCGGCGCGGCTGTCGCTCGCGTTTCTCGCGGGCGCGTCGATGGACGCGGAGCTGCCGACCTCGCGCCCTCGCGCGCGCGTCAGGGGGTGCCGGGGGCTGACCGCTGCCGACATGGTGCGCAACGACCGCCGCGGGACCGTCCGCGTCGACCCGCACGGCGGCCCGGTCACGCTCGACGGCGAGCCCGTGCAGGCACCGGCGGTCGGGCAGGTCGCGCTCTCGGGGCGCTACCTGCTGGGCTGACGTCGCGTCTTCACCGCCGTGCCGTAGGCGCAGATCTCGGTCCACGTGGTGCCGAGCTCCGAGGTGTCGAAGCGGAACGCGACGATCGCGTCGGCGCCCTTGGCCATCGCCTCCTCGGTGAGGCGCTCGATCGCGTGCTCGCGGCCCTCGAAGAGCATCTTCGTCATGCCCTTCAGCTCCCCGCCGACCATCGACTTGAAGCTCGCCCCGATCTGCGAGCCGAGGTTGCGCGAGCGGACCGTGAGGCCGAAGACCTCACCGAGCACCTCGGTGATCTCGTAGCCCGGCAGGTCGTTGGTCGTGGTGATCATCATGCGCCAAGGTCTACCGGACGGGCCAGCTGTACCGGGCGCGCGGTAACCGGCCCGCGCCGGGCGGTGTACTGCTCGCCGCGATGGACATCGTCGGCTACTGCACCGCGCTGGGCCTGGCGACCGCGGCCGGGCTGAACGCCTGGATCCCACTGCTCGCGACCGGGCTCCTCGCCCGCTACACCGACGTGATCCACCTCTCGGGCACGTGGACGAGCCTCGAGAACACCGGCGTGCTCGTCGCGCTCGCCATCGTCGCGGTGCTCGACTTCGTGGCGGACAAGGTCCCCGGGTTCGACCACGTCCTGCACGCTGCCGGCACGGTGATCGCTCCGGTGACCGGCGTCGCGGCGGCGCTCGCATCGTCGAGTGCGCTCGACGTCTCGCCGGCGCTCATGATGGTCATCGGCATCGGCGCGGCCGCGGCTTCGCACGGGACGCGCATGGCGATCCGCCCGTTCTCCACGCTCGCAACCGGTGGGCTGGGCAACCCGGCCGTCTCGCTCGTCGAGGACGCTGTCAGCGCCGCGCTGAGCCTCTTGGCGATCATCCTGCCGGTGCTCGCGGCGCTGACGGTGGCGGCGATGTTCGCGTTCGTCTGGCGGGTGATCGGCCGCATGCGCCGCGCGCGCGGCGGCACCGGCAGCGCCGCCGTAGGTCCCCGGCGGCGCTCGGCGACGCGGGACCGCCCGGGAGGCATGGGGTCCAAGATGGCATCATCGCGACCGTGACCCCAGGCCAGCAGGACGTCGCCCGCGCCGCCGCCGACCTCGCAGCGCGCATCCCGGACCCGCTCGCCCCGCTCGCCCGCGTGGCCTACGACTACCGCTGGTCGTGGGCGCCCGGCGGCGATGAGCTGTTTGCCGCGATCGATCCCAACCGCTGGGAGCGGTGTGGGCACAATCCGGTGCGCCTGCTGGAGGAGGCTTCGCACGCCGCGCTCGAGCGGGCCGCCGGGGACGGCTCCCTGATCGAGCGGGCCGCGGCGCTCGAGGGGGTCATGCGCGCGGACGCCGAGCGCCCCGCCGCGGGCGCGGCCGGCATCACGGCCGAGCATCCGGTGGCGTTCGTCTGCGCGGAGTTCGGGGTGCACCGCTCGCTGCCGATCTATTCGGGTGGGCTGGGCGTCCTCGCCGGCGACATCCTCAAGCAGGCCTCCGACGACGCGTTCCCGCTGATCGGCGTCGGCCTGATGTACCACCAGGGCTACTTCCGCCAGCGTGTCGACGCGCTCGGGCGCCAGCACGAGTACTGGGTGCCCACCGATCCCGAGCGGCTCCCGGCTGCGCTCGTCACCGGCGATGACGGCCAGGCGCTGACGGTCAGCCTGCCCGTCGACGAGGACGAGCTCGTCGCGCAGATCTGGCGCGTGGACGTCGGCCGCGTGCCGCTGTTCCTGCTCGACGCCGATCGCCCGGAGAACAGCCAGGTCGTGCGCTGGACCAGCGGGCGCCTGTACATCGGCGACCCGCAGACGCGCCTCGCGCAGTACGCGCTGCTCGGCGTGGGGGCGGTGCGCGCGCTCGCGGCGCTGGGGATCGAGCCCGGCGTGGTGCACCTCAACGAGGGCCACGGCGCGCTCGCGGCACTCGAGCTCGCCAAGGAGCAGATCGGCGCGGGCGTGGATCTCGACGACGCGCTCGAGGAGGCGCGCCGGCTGGTCGTCTTCACGACGCATACGCCGGTCCCGGCGGGCAACGACGCCTACCCGCCCGCGACCGCCCTCGGGGCCCTCGGCGGCTACGCCCACGAGATCGGCCTCGAGGACGAGGACCTGGTGCGCCTGGGCCGCACCGACCCGGCCGATCCCGACGAGGACTTCGGCATCACGCAGCTGGCGCTGCGCACCAGCCGTGCCGCGAACGCGGTGAGCCGCCGCCACGGCGCTGTCGCGCGCCAGATGTGGCGCGGGCTGTGGCCCGGCCGGGCCGTCGACGGGGTGCCGATCACGCACGTGACGAACGGCGTGCACCTGCCCACGTGGGTCGGTCCGGAGATGCGCGAGCTGTTCGACCGTCATCTCGGCCCCGAGTGGACGACGCGCTCGGCGGATCCCGAGGTCTGGGCGCCGCTCGCGGACGTGCCCGCGGAGGAGCTGTGGGACGTGCGCCAGCGCCAGCGCGCGGTGCTCGTCGACGAGCTGCGCGAGCGCAGCGTCGCCGATCGCCTCGGCCGCGGCGAGGACCGCGACTACGCGCAGGCCGCGGCGCGCGTGTTCGATCCGGAGGCCCTCACGATCGGGTTCGCGCGCCGGCTTGCGACCTACAAGCGACTCGACCTGCTCGTCGCGGACCCCGCGCGCGCCCTGCGGCTGATCAACGGCCGCCGGCGCGTGCAGATCGTCCTCGCCGGCAAGGCGCACCCCAAGGACGAGGCCGGCAAGCAGCTCGTCGAGCGCCTGTTCTCCAACCGTGCGGTCGGCGATCCGGGCGCGCGCGTCGTGTTCCTCGACGACTACGACATGGGCCTGGCGGCGCGGCTCGTCCAGGGCTGCGACGTCTGGCTGAACCTGCCGCGCCCGCCGCTGGAGGCCAGCGGGACGAGCGGGATGAAGTCCGCCGTCAACGGCGGGCTGCAGCTGAGCGTGCTCGACGGCTGGTGGGCCGAGGGGTTCGACCCCGAGCGCGGCTGGGCGCTGAGCGGGGACATCGACGAGGATCACGAGGCCGCCGACGCGGCCGTTGCGGCCGAGCTCTTCCGTGTGCTGGAGGAGGAGGCCGTGCCCGCCTTCTACGACCGCTTCGACGACGGCCTGCCGCACGCATGGCTCGCGAAGGTGCGCGCGTCCGTGCAGGCGCTCGCCGGCGAGTTCAGCGCAGCGCGGATGCTGGCCGACTACGAGCGGAAGGTGTACGCGCCCCTTCCGTGAGCGCGAGCAGCTCGTCGTAGGCGCCGGACGTCTGCGCGGCGACGTCGGCCCAGTCGAAGCGCAGCACGTGCTCGGAGGCCTCGGCCACCAGCCGCTCGCGGAGCGGCTCGTCGGTCAGCATGCGCTCGATCATGACGCCGAGATGCTCGGCATCGCCGCCGTTGAAGCGCAGGCCGACGCGCTCGCCCTCGGGCACGACCTCGCGCAGGCCGCCGGTGTCGGCGACGATGCAGGGGCATCCGCTGGCCATCGCCTCCAGCGCGACCAGGCCGAACGGCTCGTAGAGGCTCGGCACGACGGTCAGGTCGGCGATGCGGTAGAGCGAGTGCAGGACGTCGTCGCCGATCCAGCCCAGGAAGGTGCCACGCTCCATGATCCCGAGCTCGCGCGCCTGCGCCTTGAGCTGCTCCTCGTGCGTGCCGGACCCGGCGACAAGGAAGCGCACGCCGGGGAGCTCCTCGATGATCGGCGCGAGTGCCTCGAGCGCGAGCTGGAAGCCCTTCTCGTAGACGAGACGGCCCACGAGCAGCACGAGCTGCTCACCGGGCTCGGCAAAGCGCGCGCGCAGCGCGTCGAGGTCCTCCACGGGTTGCAGGTCGAGTGGGTCGATGCCGTTCGGGATCACGCGCACCTGGCCCTGCTCGACGCCGAAGATGTCGCAGACGTGCTCGCGCATGTAGTGCGAGCAGACGAGCACGCGCTCGGCGCGCCGCGCCATCCACGACTCCACGCCGTGGATGTGCGTCTGCGGGAAGCGCTGTACGTGGCCGTTGTGGCGGCCCCACTCGGTTGCGTGGACGGTCGTCACGTACGGGATCCCCAGGTCGCCGGCGAGCATCCCCGCGGCGGGCGCGACGAGCCAGTCGTGCCCGTGGACCAGGTCGTAGCTGCGCTGCCGGGCGCGGCGGTGGCCCGCGGCCAGCAGATCGTCGTTGAGCGCCTCGACCCAGCGCACGAACGGGCCGAGCTCGCGGGGTGCCGGCGACTCCGGCACGCGGAGCACGTGAACGCCTCGCAGCAGCTCCCGCACAGGGTCGCCGGGCCGGCCACGGGTGACGAGATCGACCGCCACGCCCTGCCTGACGAGCTCCTCGGAGAGCTTGCGAACGTGCCGTGCGAGCCCGCCCTCGACGATCGGCGGGTACTCCCACGAGAGCATGAGGATGCGGCGGCTCACGCTCCTGGAGGGTACCGGTCGGGGCGTCGCCGCCCGCTCAGGAGACCCGCCGGATGAGCAGCATCGAGCGCGCCGCCACCGCGACCTCCGAGCGCGCCTCGTGCTCGCCCGTGCCGGGCGCCAGGCCCGGGTTGTTCGTGCAAAGCTCGATCGTCCAGAGCGCGCCGAAGCGCCGCGCGGGCAGCCGGAAGGTCACGTGCTTGCCGCCGCCGTTGAACAGCAGCAGGAAGGAGTCATCGGCGATCGGCTCCCCCTGGTCGGTGAGATCGGCGATCTCCTGGCCGTTGAGGAACACGCCGACCACGTGGCCGCCGGCCTCCCAGTCGCGGCGCGTCATGCGCCGGCCGTCCTCGCGGAACCACCAGACGTCCGGCAGGCCCGAGCCGTTGACCTGCTCGCCGCGCAGGAACTGGCCGCGCCGGAAGACCGGGTGCTCGTGGCGCAGCGCGATCAGGCGGCGCACGAACTGCAGCTGGCGGCGCTGCTCGGCGTCGAACTCCCAGCCGAACCAGGAGATCTCGTTGTCCTGGCACCAGGCGTTGTTGTTGCCGTGCTGCGTGCGCGAGAACTCGTCGCCGCCGAGCAGCATCGGAACGCCCTGGGAGAGGAACAGCGTCGCGAGGAAGTTGCGCTGCTGGCGCGCGCGCAGGATCGCGATCCGCGGGTCGTCGGTCTCGCCCTCGACCCCGCAGTTCCAGGAGCGGTTGTCGTCACTGCCGTCGCGGCCGTCCTCGAGGTTGGCCTCGTTGTGCTTCTCCTCGTAGGTGACCAGGTCGTGCAGGGTGAAGCCGTCGTGGGCGGTGACGAGGTTGATCGACGCGAACGGCGCGCGGCCGTCGGACTGGTAGAGGTCGCTCGAGCCCGTGAAGCGCGAGGCGAGCGCGCTCACGGGTGCGTGCGTGCGCCAGAAGTCGCGCACGACATCGCGGTAGATCCCGTTCCACTCGCTCCAGAGAACGGGGAAGTTGCCCACCTGGTAGCCGCCGGGCCCGACGTCCCACGGCTCGGCGATCAGCTTGACCTGCGAGAGCACCGGGTCCTGGTGGATGATGTCGAAGAACGCCGAGAGACGGTCGACGTCGTAGAACTCGCGCGCGAGCGCCGACGCGAGGTCGAAGCGGAAGCCGTCGACATGGCAGTCGATGACCCAGTAGCGCAGCGAGTCCATGATCATGCGCAGGACGCCGGGCTGCACCGGGTTGAGCGTGTTGCCGGTGCCGGTGTAGTCGACGTAGTGACGCGGGTCGTCGGGCGACAGCCGGTAGTAGGACTGGTTGTCGATGCCGCGGAAGGCCAGCGTCGGCCCCAGCTGGTTTCCCTCGGCGGTGTGGTTGTAGACGACGTCGAGGATCACCTCGATCCCCGCGCGGTGCAGCGCCTTGACCATCCCCTTGAACTCGCGTACCTGCTCGCCGCGGCTGCCGGTGGCCGCGTACGCCGAGTGGGGAGCGAAGTAGCCGATCGAGCTGTACCCCCAGTAGTTCGTCAGGCCGCCGGCGTGCAGGAAGTGCTCCTCGGCGATGTGGTGGATCGGCTGGAGCTCGACGGCCGTGACGCCCAGCGACGTGAGGTACTCGACGGCGGGGTCCGAGGCCAGCCCCGCGTAGGTCCCGCGCAGGTCCTCGCGCACCTCGGGGTGCAGCTTCGTGAAGCCGCGCACATGCGTCTCGTAGATCATCGTCTCCGACCACGGCCGGGCCGGCGGGCGGTCGCCCTCCCAGTCGAACGCGTCGTCGACGACGACGCATTTCGGGATCGCCTCGGCGTCGTCCTCGTCGTCGGGCTCGAGGTCTGCGTCCGGGGCGTCGGACGGGACATAGCCGAGGGTGTTCGCCAGATCCCAGCGAACGACGCCGTCGATCGCCTTGGCGTACGGGTCGATCAGGAGCTTGTGGGGGTTGAAGCGCTGCCCGCGCCCCGGGTCATACGGCCCGCGCACGCGGTAGCCGTAGCGCTGCCCGGGGCCGATGCCCGGCAGGTAGCCGTGCCAATGGTGGGCGGTCCGCTGGCGCAGCGGCACTCGCTCCTCCGCGCCGTCCTCGTCGAACAGGCAGAGCGCGACGGCCTCGGCGTTGATCGAGAAGAGCGCAAAGTTCGTCCCGCCGCCGTCCCAGGTTGCGCCGAGCGGGAACGGGTGCCCCGGCCAGAGCGCCCGCTTCATCGCGGTGCTCCCGGGCGCTCGGGCACGAGCCACAGGACGCTCAGCGGGGGCAGCGTGACCGCGGCGGAGCACGGCTGGTGATGCCACGGCAGCGGCTCGGCCTCGACGCCCCCGAGGTTGCCGGCATCCGAGCCGCCGTAGAAGGCGGAGTCGGTGTTCAGCGCCTCACGCCAGCGCCCCTCGCGCGGCAGCCCGACGCGGTACCCCTCGCGCGGGATCGGCGTGAGGTTCGCGATGCACACGACGAGGTCCCCGCCGGCGGGGTCGGCGCGGCACCAGGCCAGGACGCTCGCCTGCGCGTCGTTGGGCTCGAGCCACCAGAAGCCGTCGGGGCGGTCATCGGCGGCCCACAGCGCCCGGTGCTCGCAGTAGAGGCGGTTGAGGTCGCGCACGAGCGCCTGGACGCCGGCATGCTCGGGGCGCTCGAGCAGGTGCCAGTCGAGCGAGCGCTCGTGGCTCCACTCGTCCTCCTGGGCGAGCTCGCCGCCCATGAACAGGAGCTTCTTCCCCGGGTGACCCCACATGTAGCCGTAGAGCGCGCGCAGGTTGGCCAAGCGCTGCCAGTGGTCGCCCGGCATGCGGCTCAGCAGCGAGCCTTTGCCGTGCACGACCTCGTCGTGGGACAGGGGCAGGACGAAGTTCTCGCTGTAGGCGTACATCAGGCTGAAGGTCAGCTCGTGGTGGTGGAAACGGCGGTGCACCGGGTCCTTGGAGAAGTACTCCAGCGTGTCGTGCATCCAGCCGAGGTTCCACTTGAAGCCGAACCCGAGACCGCCGGTGTATGTCGGCCGTGAGACACCCGGCCACGCCGTCGACTCCTCGGCCACCATCGCGATCCCGGGCGCGCGCGCATGAACGACCTCGTTGAGCTCGCGCATGAACGAGACCGCATCGAGGTCCTCGCGCCCGCCGAAGGCGTTGGGCACCCACTCGCCCGCGCGGCGCGAGTAGTCGAGGTACAGCATCGAGGCGACCGCGTCCACGCGCAGCCCGTCCGCGTGGTAGTCGCGCAGCCAGCACAGGGCGCTCGAGAGCAGGAAGTTGCGGACCTCGTTGCGGCCGAAGTTGAAGATCAGCGTGCCCCAGTCGGGATGGGCGCCGCGCCGCGGGTCCTCGTGCTCGTACAGCGCGGTCCCGTCGAAGCGCGCCAGCGCCCACTCGTCGCGCGGGAAGTGCGCGGGGACCCAGTCGAGGATGACGCCGATCCCGCGCTGGTGCAGGCGGTCGACGAACGCGCGCAGGTCGTCGGGGGATCCGTGCCTGGGCGTGGGGGCGAAGTACGAGGTCACCTGGTAGCCCCACGAGCCACTGAACGGGTGGGCCATCACCGGCAGCAGCTCAACGTGGGTGAAGCCCATGTCGGCCACGTAGGCCGACAGCTCGTCGGCGAGCTCCAGGTAGGTCAGGCGGCGATTGCCCTCCAGCGGGTTCAGGCGCCACGAGCCGAGATGCACCTCGTAGACCGAGAGCGGCTCGGCGAGCGGCACGCGCTCGGGCCGCGCCGCCATCCACGCCTTGTCGCCCCAGCGGTGGCGCGACCGATGCACGACGGACGCGGTCTGCGGCGGAAGCTCGGCTTCAGCGGCGAACGGGTCGGCGCGCAGCAGCAGCGTGCCGGCGCGTGCGTGCAGCTCGAACTTGTAGCGGCTGCCGACGGGGCAGCCTGGGACGAACAGCTCCCACACGCCCGAGGAACCCAGCGAGCGCATCGGATGCAGGCGGCCGTCCCAGCCGTTGAAGTCGCCCACGATGCCCGCCGAGCGCGCGTTGGGCGCCCAGACCGCGAACGCGACCCCTTCGGCGCCGTCGATGGTGCGCGCGTGCGCGCCGAGGTGCTCGTGCAGGGTCTCGTGGCGGCCCTCGCCGATCAGATGCAGGTCGAGCTCGCCGAGCGTCGGCGCGAACGAGTAGGGGTCGCGGATCGTCACGACCGTGCCGTCCTGGTGGCTGACCCGCAGCTCGTAGCGCAGCGGCAGCTGGGCCCCCGGCAGCTCCCCTTCGAACACGCCGGCCGGGTGGCGGCACGCGAGCTCCACGGGAGGGCCGCCCTCGGGCAGGACCTGCACCGCGGCGGCCTCGGGCCGGAAGGCGCGCACGACGACGCCGCCGGGGAGGGGATGGGCCCCCAGCAGGCGGTGCGGGTCGCTCAGCTCGAAGGAGACCAGCGCCTCGACGTCGCGCTCGGCGATCACGCCGGCGCCGCCTCGAGCAGCCGCGCGATGATCGCGACCGGGATCACGACCCAGTCGGGGCGGTTGTTCATCTCGTAGCGCAGCTCGTAGACCGCCTTCTCGAGCTCGAACAGGGCCAGCAGGCCCTCGATCGCGCTGTCGCCGGCTGGGAGCAGTGCGCGGTCGACGTGCTCGAGGTAGCCCTCCAAGACCGCGGCCCGCGCGGCCTGCTCCCAGCCGTCGTGGACGCGCACGGCCTGCAGGCGCGACGCGGCTGCGGCGTAGCTGACCGAGCCCAGCAGCGCGGCGACGTCGCGCAGCGGCGAGCGCTTGCGCCGGCGCTCGCGCAGCGAGCGCGCCGGCTCGCCCTCGAAGTCCAGCAGCATCCAGCGGCCGTCCTCGCCGAGCAGGGCCTGCCCGAGATGCAGGTCGCCGTGCACGCGGATCGCGGCACCGGTGTCCCCGAGGCTGTGGATCGTGCGCAGGCGCTCGCCCAGCTCGGCGCCTCGGCCCGCGATCGGCGCAAAGCGCTCGTCGTCCTGGGGGATGCTGGCGAAGACGTCGCGAATCTCCTCGTCGACGGTCGCGACCGTGAGGTCGAGCATGTCGTCGTGCCTGGCCTCGGGCGCGAAGTCCGGGTCGACGTCGTCGGAGCCGAGCGTCGCGTGCAGCTCGCCCACGACGCGCCCGAGATCGGCGAGGTCGCCGAGCAGCTCTCCTGGCGCATGCTGCAGGCGCTCGAGCGTCAGCTCCCAGCCATCGCGCCCCCCGCGCACGAAGCGCTGGGCGACACCCAGCGTGGCGTCCATCGACTCGCCGCGGTACTCGTACCAGCCGACGAGCTCGGGGATGTGGGTGAAGCTGTGATCGGAGAGGAAGCGCAGCATCTCGAGCTCCGGGCTCTCGCCGGGCTCCAGGCGCCGGTAGCACTTCAGGATCAGCGTCTGGTCGTAGACGACCGAGCTGTTCGACTGCTCGGCGGCGAGCGGACCCACCTCATCCACCGGCGGCAGCTCGACGGCGCGCTGGGCGTAGAACGTGACTCGCCCGCTCGCGGGGCCGCCCTCGATCGTGCCGCCGGCGGCGAGCAGGCGCCCGAGCGCCAGGCCCGCGTGCGGGTCGCGCAGTGCGTCGGCGACGGCGAACCCGGCCACGGTCGCGAGCGTCGCCGCGGCGGGCGCCGCGGCCTCCGGGCGCAGCGCGAGCGCGAGCTGGTAGCGCTCGTGCGTGCCGGCGGTGAAGACGGCCTCGGCGACCGCCACGGCCAGCGCCGGCGCATCGTCCCGGGCCTCGGCCAGCGTGACCGCGTCCAGCAGCTCGACACGCACGAGCTCGCGCGCCTTGGAGGCGAACCAGCGCTGCGTCGAGATCCACTCGTCCAGCGCCCCCGGCTCGATGCCCAGCACGAGCTCGGCCGGCCTCACGTGCCCGCCTCCGGCGCAGCCGCCGCCCGCGGCTCAGGGTCCTCCTGCTCGGCCTCGGCCAGCAGGAACCAGTAGAAGCCGTGCGAGGCCAGCGTCAGCAGATAGGGCAGCTCACCGATCCGCGGGAACGGGGTGGACCCGAACATCTCGATCGGGATACGGCCCTCCCATGCCGAGAGGTCGAGCTCGACCGCCTGCGCCGAGCGCGCGAAGTTGTGCACGCACAGCGCGACGTCGTCCTCGTAGGCGCGGATGTGGGCGAAGATCCGCGGGTTGGTCGTGAAGATCGGGTGGTAGCTGCCCAGGCCGAAGACGGGGTGGGCCTTGCGCAGCTCGATGAAGCGTCGCAGCCAGCGCAGGAACGACGTCGAGCTGCGCAGCTGGGCCTCGACGTTCACCGCCTGGTAGCCGTAGACCGGGTCCATCAGCGGCGGCGCGTACAGCTGCGCGAAGTCCGCCCGCGAGAAGCCGCTGTTGCGATCACCGGTCCACTGCATCGGCGTGCGCACGCCGTCGCGGTCGCCCAGGTAGACGTTGTCGCCCATCCCGATCTCGTCGCCGTAGTACAGGACGGGGCTGCCCGGGAGCGAGAAGAGCACGGCGTGCATGAGCTCCATCTCGTCGCGGCCGTTGTCGAGCAGCGGTGCCAGGCGCCGTCGGATCCCGAGGTTGAGCTTCATCCGCGGGTCCTTCGCGTACTCGGCGTACATGTAATCGCGCTCGTCGTCGGTGACCATCTCAAGCGTCAGCTCGTCATGGTTGCGGAGGAACAGCCCCCACTGGCAGGTGTCGGGGATGCTCGGCGTCCGCTCGAGGATCTCGTAGATCGGCGCGGCCTCCTCCCGGCGCGCCGCCATGAACATACGCGGCATCACGGGGAAGTGGAAGGCCATGTGGCATTGGTCGCCGGCGCCGAAGTACTCGACGACGTCCTCGGGCCACTGGTTGGCCTCGGCGAGCAGCACGCGGTCGCGGTACTCGGCGTCGACCGTGGCGCGCACCCGACGCAGGAAGGCGTGCGTCTCGGGCAGGTTCTCGCAGATCGTGCCTTCGCGCTCATAGAGGTAGGGCACGGCGTCCAGCCGGAAGCCGTCGAGCCCGAGGTCCAGCCAGAAGCGCAGGACATCGAGCATCGCCTCCCGGACCTGCGGGTTGTCGTAGTTGAGGTCGGGTTGGTGGGAGAAGAAGCGGTGCCAGTAGTAGGCGCCGGCCTCGGCGTCCCAGGCCCAGTTCGACTGCTCGGTGTCGATGAAGATGATGCGCGCGTCGGCGTAGCGATCGGGTGTGTCCGACCACACGTAGAAGTCGCGCTCGGGGCTGCCCGGCGGCGCGCGGCGCGCGCGCTGGAACCAGGGGTGGTCGGCGGAAGTGTGGTTCATCACGAGGTCGGCGATCACGCGGATGTCTCGCTCGTGGGCCGCGTCCAGGAACGCGCGCACGTCGTCGATCGACCCGTAGTCCGGGTGCAGCGCGTAGAAGTCGGCGATGTCGTAACCGCCGTCGCGCAGCGGCGAGGCGTACATCGGCAGCAGCCAGATGCAGTCGATGCCCAGCCACTCCAGGTAGTCGAGCTTCTCGGTCAGTCCCGGCAGGTCGCCGGACCCGTCGGCGTTGGAATCGAAGAAGCCGCGCAGGTGGATCTCGTAGAAGACCGCCCGCTTGAACCACAGTGGGTCGGCTTCGAACCAGCGGCTCGACGCGGGACCGGGCTGGCTGCTCACGCCTCCTCCACGCGCATCACGTGCGCAGGACGCTCAGTGGGGTCCAGGCGCACGTAGTTGCCGCCCAGGCGCCAGTGATGGCCGACGCCGTCGAGCAGGTCGGTCACGTGCAGCGTCGGCGCGGTGCCAAGCTCGTAGGGGACGGTCACGAGCCCCTCCTGCGGGGTGTGGGGGTCGAGGTTGACGACGACGACCACGAGGTTCGAGCCCTCGCGCTTGGCGTATGCCAGCAGCGAGTCGTTGTGGGTGACCAGGAAGCGGATGTTGGCCAGGCGCGCGAAGGCCGGGTTCTCGCGCCGGATCGCGTTCAGGCGCGCGATCAGCGGCAGCAGGGGGCCCTGCAGGTCGCGCGCGCGCAGCTGGTACTTCTCGGAGTCCAGGTACTCCTCCGAGCCCTCGCGCAGCGGCTCGCGCTCGAAGTGCTCGAAGCCCGAGTACATGCCCCACGACGGCGCGAGCGTCGCAGCGAGCACCGCCCGCAGCGCGAACGCCGGCGGCCCGCCGTGCTGCAGCTCGGCCGTGAGGATGTCCGGCGTGTTGACGAAGAAGTTCGGGCGGAAGTACTGCTCCTCGCCCGAGCTCGCGAGCTCGGTGACGTACTCGGTCAGCTCCCAGTGGCTGCTCTTCCAGGTGAAGTAGGTGTAGGACTGGTGGAAGCCGGCCTTGGCGAGCTCGCGCATCACCGCCCGGCGCGTGAACGCCTCGCTGAGGAAGATCACGTCCGGGTCGTCGGCGGCGACGCTCGCGAGCAGCCATTCCCAGAAGCCGATCGGCTTGGTGTGCGGGTTGTCGACCCGGAACACGCGCACGCCGCGCGCGATCCAGCAGCGCACCACGCCGAGGATCGCCCGCCACAGGCCGCGCCAGTCGCGGCTGTCGAAGTTCAGGTTGTAGATGTCCTGGTAGCGCTTGGGCGGGTTCTCGGCGTACTTCAGCGTCCCGTCCGGGCGGCGGAAGAACCACTCCGGGTGCTCGGTGAGCCACGGGTGGTCGGCCGAGCACTGCAGTGCGAGGTCGAGCGCGACCTCGATGCCGTGGGCACGCGCGTCGGCGACGAGCGCCTCGAAGTCAGCCACAGTCCCGAGCTCCGGATGGACATCGGCGTGCCCGCCCTCGGCGGCGCCGATCGCCCACGGGCTGCCGGGATCGCCCGCGCCGGCGACGAGCGCGTTGTTGGGCCCCTTGCGGTTGGTGCGACCGATCGGGTGGATGGGAGGCAGGTAGAGCACGTCGAAGCCGAGCTCGGCCAGCCGCGGGAGCTGGTCGCGCACCCCGGCGAAGCCCCCCCACGAGCGCGGGAAGAGCTCGTACCAGGAGCCGAAGCGCGCGAGCAGCGGGTCGACCTGCACGGGGAGCTCGTCCCCGACGACCTCCTCGGTGCGCACGCCGTGGCGGGTGCTCAGCTCCAGCACCGCCGGCGCCAGCAGCGCCGCCGGGTCGCCGCCCTCGCCCACGCCGTCGGCAAGTGCCGTGAGCGCCCGCGCGTCGGCGCCGCGGGCGCGCGCGGCCGCGGCGCGCAGCAGCGGCACGCCCTCGGAGAGCTCGCCGGCGAGGTCGCCCTCCTGGCCGGCTTCGAGCTTGCGCCGCAGCTCATCCAGCCACGTCGCCAGCGGGTCCACCCAGGCGACCACGCGAAAGCTCCAGCGGCCGAGCGCGGCGACGGGGAACTCGCCCTCCCAGCGCACGCCGGCGTGGTGGGCGTCGACGGCGGCCATCGGCGCCTCCTCCCAGCGTCGCCGCCCGGGGCTGCGGAACTGGACGGCGGCGCGCAGGACCTCGTGGCCGTCGCGGAAGACGTCGGCGCTCGCGCGCACCGTGTCGCCGGCGCAGCGCTTCACCGGCCAGCGGCCGCCGTCGAGCTGGGGCCGAACCGCGGCGACCCGGATGCGGGGCGGCGGCTCGGAGGGCAGGGCGGGCGGCTTCGGCATCCGGAGCCACCACAATACGACGATCCGATGACCAGCCCGGCTCGGTCCAGCGGCGTCCAGCTGCACGTCACCTCGCTGCCCGGCGGCCGTCTGGGGCCCGAGGCGCGGGCGTTCGTCGACTGGCTCGCGCGCGCCGGTCAGTCGTGGTGGCAGATGCTGCCGATCGGCCCCCCGGGTCGCGGGCGCTCGCCGTACCGCTCGCCGTCGGCGTTCGCCGCCTGGCGCGGGCTGCTGGAGGATCCGGCTGCGCCCGTGTCCGCCGGTGAGATCGCGGCGTTCCGCGAGCGCCATGCGTTCTGGGTCGGTGACTGGGAAGCCGCCGCCGGGCCGCGGGCCGTGGCCGATCAGGTGCGCTTCGAGCGCGAGTGGGGCGCCCTGCGCGCGTACGGCGCAGCGCGCGGCGTACGCCTGATCGGCGACCTGCCCATCTACGTGGCGCGAGGCGGTGTCGACCACCGCGCTCACCCGCGGATCTTCATGCCGGGCCTCCAGGCGGGCGTGCCGCCCGACGCCTTCACCGACCGCGGGCAGCTCTGGGGCAACCCGCTCTACGACTGGCCGGCGCTGCGCCGCACCGGCTACCGCTGGTGGATCGAGCGCCTGCGCCGCACCTTCGAGCTCTTCGACCTCGTGCGGCTCGACCACTTCCGCGGGTTCACGGCCGCCTGGGCCGTCGCGGACGATGCTCCCGACGCGCGCGCGGGGCACTGGCGCCGCGGCCCCGGCCGCGCGCTGTTCGACGCCGCGCGGCGGGAGCTCGGCGAGCTGCCGATGATCGCCGAGGACCTCGGCGTCATCACGCCCGCGGTCGTGCGCCTGCGCGAGCAGCTCCGGCTGCCCGGGATGGCGGTCCTGCAGTTCGCCTTCGATCCCGCCGAGCCCGACACGCCGCACTGGCCCGCCCACCAGGTCGAGTGCCAGGTCTCGTACACGGGCACGCACGACAACGACACGCTGCGCGGATGGTGGGCGAGCCTGCCCGCCGAGCGGCGCGCACTGGCCGCCGAGGCGGTCCGGGCCTTCCCCGACGCCCAGGTCGAGTGGCGCTTCATCCGCCTGGCGCAGCGCTCGCCGGCGCGCCTGTGCGTCGTGCAGGCGCAGGATCTCCTGGGCCTCGGCTCCGAGGCCCGCATGAACCATCCCGGCCGCAGCCGCGGCCAGTGGCGCTGGCAGCTGCGGTCGGGCCAGCTCACGGGTGCGCTGGCCGACCGCCTGCGCGCCGTCAGCCAGGAGAGCGGGCGGGTGGCCGCGTGAGCGGGCTCGTCGCGCTCGGGGACTCGATCACGCGCGACGGCGGGACGCCGATGCTGGGGCTGCCGGGCCGCCCGTGGGTCGAACTGCTGGCCGACGCGCTGGGCCTCTCCTGCCGCAACCTCGCGCGTGACGGCGCCGATGCCGGCGCGGTGCTGCGGGAGCAGGTGCCGGAGCTGCAAGGGGAGTTCGACGTCGCCTGCCTGTACGTCGGGGTGAACGATGCGCGCGAGCCCGGGTGGGACGCCGGCGCCTTCGCGCGCGACCTCGAGGCGATCCTCTGCGCGCTGGCGCGCGCCGCGCCACTCGTGCTCACGGCGACCATGCCGGAGGATCTCGGGCGCCCGACCGCGGCGCCCAAACCGCGCGCGGCGAACGCGATCATCCGTGCTGGGGCGGTGCGGCACGGCGCCGTCCTGGTCGCGCTCGACGACCTCGCCGGGCGCGAGCTCGTGCTGCCGGACGCCGTGCACCTCACCGCGCTCGGGGAGGCCGAGATCGCCGTGCGCGCCGCGGCGGCGCTCCGCGCCCGCGGCGTGCGCGCCCCGGGCGACGTCGCGGCGCTCGCACGCCCCGATCGCTCGCGGCTCGCGCTGGCGACCTGGCGCAGCCGGCGTGCGCAACTGCTGGCGGAGGACCTGCGTCGCCGGCGCCGCGAGCGCGGTCTAGGCTTCGACTCGTGAGGCTCTCCCCGCGGCGACAGCGCACCCGCCTTCCCGCCGGGGTCGAGCGCGAGCCGGGCGTCCAGCTCGGCCGAGCGGTGCGCTTCACGGTCGCGCCGGGCGCGCGCGTCGTGCTGGAGCGCGGCTGCAGGATCGGTGACGGGTCGCGCTTCGAGGTCGCCGCCGGCGAGGTACGGGTGGGCGCCGGCGTCCGGCTGGGGGAGCGCTGCGTGGTCAGCGCGTGCGAGCGCATCGAGATCGGCGCGGGAGTCCACGCCGGCGACGACGTGCTGCTCACCGACACGACCCGCGCGATCGCCGACGTCGAGCGGCCGCTGCGCCTGCAGGGCCTGCTGAGCGCCCCGGTCGTGATCGGGGAGGGCGCGAAGCTGGGGGCGCGCTCGTGCGTCCTCCCCGGCGTCACGGTCGGCGCCCGAGCCGTGCTCGAGGCGGGCTCGGTCGCCGAGAACGACGTGCCGGCGCGGGTGATCGCGGCCGGGGTTCCGGCGCGCCGCTACAGCGCCGCGCCGTCGTCGTAGAGCTTGAGCACCCGCAGCGCGCCGGGGGCCGCGTCGAGGCACAGGCGGCACAGCACGCACTCGTCCAGGTTCTGCTCGACGAGCTCGAGCGCGGGCGGGTGGGGGCCGGACCGCTGGGCGAAGATGTCGACCGGGCAGACCTCCGTGAGCTTCGCGGCGGTCGCGGAGTCGGCGGCGGCCGCGTCGTCGACCTCCACGCCGATGAACGTGCCGTCGAGCCTCATGCCGCGCTCCTCTCCGCGATCTTCGCCCGGATGAGGTCCGGGATCTGCGAGATCTCCTCGGCCACCGTGATGCCCGCCTCGGCGAGGCGCGCGATCTTCTCGGCGGCCGTGTCCTCCTTGCCCTCGACGATCGTGCCGGCGTGGCCGAAGCTCATGCCGGGCATCTCGTCCATGAACCGCCCGGCCATGAACGCCACGATCGGCAGGCGCGAGCGGTGCTCGGTCACCCAGCGCGCGAGCTCGGCCTCCATGCGGCCGCCGGGCTCGGTGTAGATGACGATGCCCTGCGTCTGATCGTCGGCCTCGAACAGGGGCATGAGCTCGGCGTACGTCGAGCCGATGATCGCGTCGCCGCCGATCGAGACGGCCGTCGACTGGCCGAGCCCCGCCGCCGTCAGCGTCGAGGACATCTCGGTCGTCATGCCGCCCGAGCGGGAGATGACGCCGATCGGCCCGGGTGTGTAGGCCTTCGCGGCGTCCTTCGCCGGCCCGCCGATGCCGCCCATCTTGATGACGTCGGGGACGATGATCCCCAGGCAGTTGGGGCCGATGATGCGCGCCCCTCGCAGGCTCGCGAGCTCGACCATCTGGGCGACGTCGCGGCGGGGGATGCGCTCGGTGACGATCACGATCAGCCTGATGCCGTTCTCGAGCGCCTCGAAGACGGCGTCCTTGGTGAACGCCGGGGGCACGGTGACCACCGAGCCGTCGATCGGCCCGCCGTGGTGGGCGACCACCTGCTCGACGGTGTCGAACACGGGGACACCGTGGACCTCCCGGCCCAGGCGGCCAGGGGTGACCCCGCCGACGATCTTCGCGCCGGTGCCGTAGTCCAGGCACTCGCGCGTGAGGTTCACGGCCTCGCGGCCGGTGATGCCCTGGACGATGAACGTCGTCTCCGAGTCAATGAGAATCGACATCAGGCCGCCGCCCCCTGGATCTTCTCCACGGCGCGGCGCGCCGCCTCGTGCATGGACACCGAGCGGTCGGCGTACTCCACGCCGTAGCGCTCGAGGATCTTGAAGCCCTCCTCCTCCCAGGCGCCCGGGATCCGGAAGATCGCGATCTTCTCCGCCGGGTCGTACCCGAGCTCGAGGCAGGCCTTGATGACCCCGCGCGCGACGATGTCGACCCGCGTGTTGGAGACGATCGACATCATCACCGCGATCTTGTCGACGCCCGGCTTCTGCAGGACGAGCTTCGCCAGCCCGCAGGCCTTCGCGACCGACGGGTTGCCGCCGATCTCGCAGTAGTTCGCGGGCCTGCCGCCGTGGGCGCGAACCGCATCGAACAGCGTCAGCGACCCGCCGCCGGCCCCGATGACCAGTCCGAGGTTCCCGTCGAACTCGGTGACGTTGCCCGCGACGCCGCGGTGGTCCTGGGCGTCGACCGCCTCGCCGGCGAGCTCGAACTCGGTCGCCTCGCGCGCCTGGCGGGTCTCCTCGTCGGCGACGCCGAGCTCGTGCAGCAGCGCCCGGTGGCGCCCGCGCGCCTCGTTCTCCATGTCCATGTGCGCGTCGAGCGCGACGAACGTGCCGTCCGCGAGCCTGCCGAGCGGGTTGATCTCGGCAAGCGTCATGTCGTACTCGACGAAGAGCTTCGCGAGCCGGGTGACGATCGGGACCAGGCGGTTCAGGTCCGAGCCGGTGACGCCGGTGGCGGCGATGACCTCCTTGGCCTCGAAGTCGCCGAAGGGCAGGATGTTCGAGAAGTGCCGCCGGCCCACGCGGTCGGGGTGCTCCTCGGCGACCTGCTCGATGTCGATGCCGCCGACGGGGGAGAAGATCATCACGGGGCGCTTCGCCGTGCCGTCCCAGACGACGCCGGCGTAGAACTCCTGCGCGACGTCGGCCTTGGGGTCAACGAGCACGCCGCGCGGCATGTGCCCGTTGATCTCGAGGTTCAGGATGTCCTTCGCGTAGGCCTCCGCCTCCTGCGGGTTGTCGGCGAACTGCACGCCCCCGGCCTTCATCCGCCCGCCCGTGAGCACCTGGGACTTGATGACCGTGGGCCCGCCGATGCGCTCGGCGATCGCCTTGGCCTCCTGCGCGTCGCGCGTGAAGCCGTAGTCGGTCACGGGGATGCCGGCGCGCCCCACGATCTCGCGCGCCTCGTATTCGAAGAACCTCATGCGGGGGTGCCCTCGAACCCGTAGGCCTCGGCCAGCTCAGGGTCCTTCTTCGCGAGCAGCTCGGCGAGCTGGACCATCACCTGGCACTGCTTCCAGGTCGCGTCGTCCTGCATCTTGCCGTCGATCATGTGCACGCCGCGGCCGTCTGGGATCGCCTCGATGACCTTCTTGGCGAACTTCACCTCGTCGGGGTCGGGGGAGAAGACCTTCTTCGCGATGTCGATCTGCGCGGGATGCAGCGACCAGGCGCCGACGCAGCCGAGCAGGAAGGCCGCGCGGAACTGCGCCTCGCACGCCTCGACGTCGCGGATGTCGCCGAACGGCCCGTAGAAGGGGAGGATCCCGGCGCTGGCGCAGGCGTCGACCATGCGCGCGATCGAGTAGTGCCACGG
>Ga0335071_10002488_pt1 | contig 19729 bp, 14 predicted proteins | sample Lox_Sample_15_FD_206724 | JGI IMG/M metagenome (GOLD analysis project Ga0335071, IMG submission 206724) | Soil microbial communities from Loxahatchee National Wildlife Refuge, Florida, United States - Lox_Sample_1.5 | ecosystem: Environmental > Terrestrial > Soil > Wetlands | place: USA...
GTCGCCGTTTCATGGTGTCGCCTAGGCGATATGCATGACTGGAAGCGACAATACGCCCGCCAACCGGCCCCGTAGGGGCCAACGATGTTAGCCCAGGACAAGTTCGCGCCAGCGAACGCAGTCCTGGGTTAGTCGCAAACAAGATCGCCAGCCCCGTAGGGGCGCGTTTTCGCGATTTCCATCCGGCACAAACATGGGTGCCCCACTTCTCGATGGGACGCCAAATTCTGTGCTTACCGCAGATTGAATCCACTTCCGTGGAAGCGACAATACGCCCGCGAACCGGCCCCGTAGGGGCCAACGATATTAGCCCAGGACAAGTTCGCGCCAGCGAACGCAGTCCTGGGTTAGTCGCAAACAAGATCGGCAGCCCCGTAGGGGCGCGCAAAACCGTCAACCTCTCCATACTCCCGGTCTGCCGATGTCTCTTTCCAGAGGATTCTCTAGCGGTAATTTGGCTTGAATTGAGGTCCGATCGGGGTGAACTTCCAAATTGCCGACCATTGATTTTGCAATAGCGTAAAATGCGCAGGATTGCGCACAATTCGGAGGCTCTGCCTCAAATCGCCACAAACCCATCGGCGGCTGCCGCGCAAACATGGCCTGGAAGAAGTCCGAGACAGCATTGCCGGCGCTTTTCGGAGCACGACATTCGCTCGCATCAACATGATCGGTCCAACTGAACGGCCAAACGGACAGGGTGTCCAATATCTCTCGCAGTGAGCGACGGGGCGGTAATCTTGTATTTCAATTCACGTTGATCCACGATTGCCAACATTCACCTGAGATGAATTGACCCCTCTCAGTCGTTGCTAGGCGATTGCCCTGGGCAGCGAACACGCCGGGTCTATCGGCGTCAGAGTGCCGAGTCTTGACTCGATCTCTTCCCCAGCTTGGAGACAAAGATCCTCTCTGTACATGCTCGAAATGAGCTGAACTCCTTGAGGCAGCCCCCCAGCGACGCCAACGGGAACCGACACTGCCGGCACACCGACAAATGTGGATGCCGCGCACAGGCGCAGGGCACGCCCGACTTTCTCGTGCTCCCCCAGGCCCGCAATATCAAATCCGGCTGTCACAGCCGGTTCGGTGAAAACCGGGCCGAGGAGAATCGGATACCGGTCAAGGAACTCTGCCCAATCTCGCTGTATTCCCTGGCGCAAAGCTGTGTAGCCCAGATACTCCCGAAGCTCCACTGCGCTTTGATGTTTCATCGAAAACTCAATGTAACGGCGCCCTTCCGGTCCGATGAGGCGCTCGATCATCTTCCACGAAAGACTGAACTCGGTCATGATCATTCGACCGTAGGCCTCCAAAGCTTCTTCCAGCCGTGGCACGTCGGTGTACTCGATCAAGTATCCGGCGTCACGCAATGCCGAAGCAGCGCTCTCGACAGCCGCGGCAACATCTTTATGGACGCCTTGACCGCCCGGGTCCACACACACTGCGACACGGATCGGCGATACAGGTACCGGCCCGTTAACCGGGGCAGGGACAACTCTTGGGTCCCGCGGATCGGTTTCGGCGAGGACGTGAAAAGCGGTGCGAAGGTCGGCTATGCGGCGAGCGAGCAACCCGTTCACCGGAAACAACTGCGACGATAATGTGAGGTCCCGAGGACCGATGGTCTGATCCATTGCGAAACGCCCGTAACTAGGTTTCAGCGATGCAACACCGCCAAAGAGAGCAGGCACCCGGACAGATCCGCCGGAGTCGTTTCCCACTCCCAATGCCGACATACCGGTAGCAAGGGCTACGCCTTCTCCCCCGCTTGAGCCCCCCGGTGACAATTGAGCATTCCAGGGATTCACGGTTGCGCCGTGCAGCGAGCTAAAAGTGTGAAACCGCATCGAGAGATCCGGCAGATTTGTTCTTGCGATTGGTATGGCCCCGGCTCTTCGGAGCTTCTCCACCATCGGCGCGTCTCTTTGTGCAATCGCGTTCTTGAGTGCGGGAACGCCGTGAGTGGTAGCACTGCCAGCGACATCAATATTCTCTTTGGTGGTGAATGGTACGCCTGCCAATGGTCCGAGTGGCCAACCCGACTCTCGCATCGAGTCCAATAGTCTGGCTTGTTCCCGGGCGCTTTCCGAGAGTATGGCGGTAATTGCATTCACGCTGGGGTTAACAGCGCTGATGCGGTCCAGGTGCGCCTCGATGACATCTGCCGCGGGCACAGCACCGCCACGAACCAGTTCCGCCAACTGTCTCGCGCTGTTTTCCCAAAGCGGCTTTTGCATGGATTCCTCCGATCCGAGGCCGAGTGCGGTCGGCTTATCGAATCGAGTTGATGTCGTGAGTCTTATCGGCCGGATTCTTCGCCGTTCTGCACCTGCGCCGCACGCTCAAGGATGTAGGAGCGTATATCGGGCGGCCAGCTTTCGATGCTCTGACTCAGGGTGGCCAGATCTCGCCTGTAAAGCGCCCGGCAGGCTTCCTCAAACCCAGGGAGATTGCCGGCAAGAACAGTCATCACACGTCCCACCGCCTCAATCCGGGCGCGAACGGACTGCTCTGAACTCCAGTCCTTGCGGGCATTCTCTACCAATCGCCTCAATGCGGCCGACGCCCCACTGGGCTGAGACTCCAACCATTCCCAGTGTCGCGGCAAAAGAGTGACCTCGCGCGACACCACTCCGAGCCTTGGTCTTCCCGGCCCCAAACGAACCGGAGCTGGCAGTGAATTGCGGAGCACCTCTTCGATCGACCCCCGTAGATCAAAGTCAACTTGTTGACCCTGCTGATCGCAGAAGACAAGAACCGGACCTTGATTGCTGGTGCCCTCATCGAGACCAATGTCGAAATAACACTTCAACTTGCGAACCACCTGTTCCAAGGTTCCCGTGATCAATCGTCTGCTTCCGCAGAAGGCGGAGTAGGTGAAATTCGTATCCATTTCATAATATTAGCCGGGTAAAATAGTTCAGTCAATATTACCTGGGTAAAATATCTCATGGCTAAGGGGACTTCATTCAATGCGGAGTTCCATAGGTGGGCTATACTTCAACTTAAGATGTTGATTACGTGAAAGATAGAATCAAGTAGACGCCCTCTTCTTCTGGTCAGTCGACGGATTGCGCTGATACCCAAGTGTCCAGTCCGATCCCCACCACGCGCGGCTTTCGCCACTGAGGAATCCTCCCCAAGGCACGGGTCATCCTGAACAGAGCGCAGCCGGGCGAAGGGATCTGCCCTGAAAATAGTCGTTGTAAGCGCCCTCATTCACGGGGCCCCCACGGACAGGTCCTCGTCCGTGGGGTGGCTGAACGGCTGTCGTGCGGCAAAGGATGCGCCTGAGAGTAGTTGTAGCGCCGGCATCCACGGGGCCCCCACGGACAGGTCCTCGTCCGTGGGGTGGCTGAACGGCTGTCGTGCGGGCGTCCTCGCCCGCACATGTCCACGTCGCCTTATTTTCATGGCCTCAGGTGTCGCCTAGGCGATATGCATGACTGGAAGCCGCAATACGCCCGCGAACCGGCCCCGTAGGGGCCACCGATATTAGCCTAGGACAAGTTCGCGCCAGCGAACGCAGTCCTGGGTTAGTCGCAAACAAGATCGCCAGCCCCGTAGGGGCGGCGCAAAACCGTCAACCTCTCCATACCTCCAGTCTGCCGACCTGGAAGCGACAATACGCCCGCCAACCGGCCCCGTAGGGGCCAACGATGTTAGCCCAGGACAAGTTCGCGCCAGCGAACGCAGTCCTGGGTTAGTCGCAAACAAGATCGCCAGCCCCGTAGGGGCGGCGCAAAACCGTCAACCCCTCCCTACTTCCGGTTTGCTGATGTCTCTTTCCAGAGGATTCTCTAGCGATCATTTGGCTTGAATTGAGGTCCGATCGGGCGAACTTCAGATTGCCGACCATTGATTTTGCATAGCGTAAAATGCGCAGATTGCGCACAATTCGGAGGCTCTGCCTCAAATCGCCACAAACCCATCGGCGGCTGCCGCGCAAAAATGGCCCAGAAGCGCGAGGCAGCATTGCCCAGAACCGACCCTTGAGTGCATTGGCGATTTGGCAGCGAATGACGATAACGGCGTTTGCCGTTACCGAATCGTAGCCGAACGAACAAGCCGCTCTGATTCAACGGCTTATCCTCGCATAGACGTTTTCGCACGCTCCAGGGTCTTTATTGCAGAATGAAAGGAGGAAGGGTACGAAGACATGGCTTGGTCTCTGCCGAAATACTCGCGCAGCCGAGTAGACGCAGCCGCTAAGGCGCTGATGAAGGCCACATCTCTTCGGCCAGACGATGTTGTACGGATGCCCTCCGGCGAATGGACGGAAGAGCTAGATATCGTCAACGACTGGCGCTCCTCTCATACGTTTCCGTTAGAAGCGGTTCGCCAAGACCTAGAGGTTCGTGCAAAGAAGATATCCCCCAATGCCCTGATTGCGCAGCGGCTCAAGAGGCTCCCATCGATTTTGGGCAAGCTGGTGGAGAACCGCGAGCGACATATGACGCTGACGCAGATGCAGGACATAGGGGGATGCCGAGCCATCTTGCCCAGTCTGGCGGATGTCCGCGGCCTGGTGGCTAATTATCAAGAATCTTTGCCGGCCCAAGTTCTTATGAAGACGGACGACTATATTGCCCGCCCCAAGGAGGATGGTTACCGCAGTGTTCACCTCGCCATTCGTTATCAGACAGGTGAGGCGCCCTATTCGAAGTTCAACGGCCATCGCGTGGAGATCCAGGTCCGGACCATCCTTCAGCACATGTGGGCGACCGCCGCGGAGATGTTATTTATCTTCGGCGGTGTGCCGGTTCGCAGCTCCCAGAGGTTTGTGACTGCGCATCGGAAGAGCGAAGATGAGATAAGACTGTGGAGACGCTTCTTTAATCTGATGTCGGATGCAATGGCCGGTCTGGAGGATGGTCAACACCCACCGCCCGAAGTCCGTTCAGAGTTGGGTCGTCTCGTCGCCGCAGTCAACGGGCGGAGTGCCTTTTGGGCGTGGTCCCATGTCGAACGATGGGCAATTGGCTCGCGATCGCGGCTTCCGGGCTCGGTAAGCGACTTGGGTGATGCGGCCTACTTTTTGTTGGAACTTCATCCCGACGCGATGGCCGTAACTGTCAACGGTTTTGGACAGAAGGATTCTGAAGCAGCATTTCGTGCATATGCTGAAGCGGAGAAAAGAGCACAAGGCTTGATCGGCACAAACGTAGTGCTGGTTTCGGTGGATTCGATTAACCAGCTTCGCGAAGCATACCCCAACTACTATGGCGATGCGGAGGGGTTCTTGAATATTCTGGATCTCTTCAGCCGCCCCGTGTCGCCGCAGTAGAAGAACGGCCGCAGCCTAGCCCGTTTGTTGTTACCGATGGCTGAATCACAAGCCACGATCTTCACTGGGCGCGTAATATGGCGCCATGCCTTGTACCGAAGAAGAACTTGAAAAATTCCGCCGCTTTACCCGCCAGGCTGCCACTGATGCTGCACTGCTGGCCTACGATCCAAACATGACCATTTGGCACTACACGACTGGCTCAGCCTTCCTAGGCATGATCGAGTCGGGAGCGATCAGAGCGACGCAGGTAGCTGCCGTCAACGACAGTACGGAAACGGTCTACGCAACACGTCTCTACCGAAATGCAATCATTGGCCTTAAGGACGCCCAAGCCGGAAATGAGTTGGCTCAAGGGTTTCTACAGAGCGTCCTCGATGAGACGCACGAGTCACCGGAAATGCCTGGTCACGCAGACAGCAAGTTTTTTGTGTCATGTTTTACTGAACTCCAGGACGATATCAATCAATGGCTGAAATATGGAGGGGAACACGGCGAGAACGGATACGCCATCGGATTTCGAGCAATAGGTCTGAGAATTGACGGAAACACGGCGGTGGTTCGCGTGAACTATGATACTGCCCTGCATAGACGGCTTGCGGAGGACGCCGCCAGGCTGACTTTGGACTATTATTTGGAAGGCCTAGTTGGTGATCGAGCCCAGAATCCCGCTCAGTGGGCTAAAGAATTCTTCGAAGCATGGGATCAGGCTATATACCGCCTGTCGCCGATTGCTAAAGACCAAGCATTCAGCGCTGAGCGTGAATACCGAATGATTCACGAACTCCAGTCCTACGATATGCCCTTCGTCCGCTACCAACAGAAGTCAAGTCTCCTCGGAAGGTATATAGATCTGAAACCAAATGGTTGGGAAGGACTAAGAGTGCCGCGCTTACCAATTCAAAAAGTCATGATTGGACCGGGGCGGCACAAAGGGATAACAAAGCGGAGCGTGGAATCACTTCTCCAGCAAATGGGGTATACCGGAGTTGATGTTCTGCTGTCGGAACGGCCTGTACAGAGGCCGTGAACCATCTCGGATCACGGTCCGCCAGTCTTATTGATGTATGTAATGAGAACTCGGCTTCCGTTTACTTGTCGAATATCGATCACAGGGCGAGGCGCTCACCGAGCCGTGTTACCGGTTGGTGTCTTCTTCGGAATTCACTTTCCGTGAGGCACAGAGCTGCCACAGTTATTTTCGGTTCGCTCATTTGATTTGACTTACAGCGCTATCGAAACCTGGGTGCCCCACATCTCGACTCTGAGACCTTGGGAAACCTCATCGCTTCCCGCACCACGGGCGCCTTTACCCCTGAGGAATCCTCCCCAATGCGCCGTCATCCTGAACGGAGCGCGGCCGGGTGAAGGATCTGCCCTGAAAATAGTCGTTGTAGCGCCGGCATTCACGGGGGCCCCCACGGACAGGTCCTCGGGGGTGGCTGAACGGCTGTCGTGCGGGCGTCCTCGCCCACACATGTTCTCCCCATCGCCCTATTAGGTGTCGCCCAGGCGATATGCATGACTGCAGTCGCCTTTCGCGACACACCCCCCCGAAAGCCGGGTGCCCCTTCAGGCTTCGCGCCCGCTCCCAAACTCCGGACTCGCAACCCGTTGTCAAGCGCCGGCACGCCGAATTCGCCCGTATCCCGCTGAAAACACATCGCAAAAGGACTTCGCGCACTTTGCAGATGATTGCGCGCAATTCGCTATGCTGATACCAGCAGTCGAAAGAACCAGGCAGGTGGGCAGAGTTGAAAACTAACTCTATTGCCGCCAGTACTTTGTGCGTAACTGCAGTGAAACCATGGACCCAGGGCGCGGGAACGCAGTAAGCCCTGAAAGACGAGGACCTTGCGTCAAAAAGCGGCGGGGGGAGGGAAGGGGGGAGAGGGTACCGAACAGTAAACTGGTTGCCGCCTTCGCACGCTCGCACCCTACGTCGAATAGTCTGCGTTGATGCGGATATACTCGACCGTCAGATCCGTCGTCCAGAACACGCACCTGCCCGTTCCCTCATTCATATCGATCGTCATCGCATACTCTCGCTGGCTCATGTACGCATGAGCGGCCGCCTCGTCGAATTCCGGCGCGCGCCCGCCGTCTCTGCAAATCGGCAGATCGCCAAAGCGAATATCGATCCGCTCCGGATCGACCCGCGCGCCCGAATAGCCAACCGCCGCCACCAGCCTTCCCCAATTCGGATCGCACCCCGCCCACGCCGTCTTCACCAGCGCCGAGTGCGCGATGGCCTTCGCTACGCGCAGCGCATCCGCATCGCTCGCAGCGCCCTCAATCCGCAGCTCCACAACATGCGTCAATCCTTCACCGTCGCCTACAACCTGCCGCGCCATCGAGAGGCACACCTCGTTCAGCGCCTCTGCAAAAGCCGCATCGCCCGCGCCGATCCTTACGCCTGACGCACCCGAAGCTAACAGCAGAACGGTATCGTTGGTCGACGTATCGCCGTCCACCGATATGCGATTGAAGCTCAGTTCAACCGCCGCGCGCAGATACTCGCGCAAAGCATCGGGCTCGATCGCCGCATCCGTCATCACGTAGATCAGCATGGTCGCGTGCGGAACGAGCTGCGGGTGAATCATCCCCGATCCCTTGCCGAAGGCCGCAATGCGTACCTCTCTCAGCGCAACGCCGCCCGCTCCATCCGCCACTTCGAGCCGCGCAAACGCCGTCTTCTTCACTGTGTCCGTCGTCAGGATCGCCTGCGCCGCCTCCTCAAAGCTCCTCGCATCCGCGCTCAGCGCCGCGGCCAGCTCCGGCATCGCGGCGATCAGCTTGTCCGCAGGCAAAGGAACCCCGATGATTCCCGTCGACGACGGAAACACCTCCTCGTCGCTGCACCCGAAAACCTTCCCCGCCGCGGTACACGTCGCCCGCGCCGCGCGCAAGCCCGCTTCTCCCGCCGCGCAGTTCGCATTGCCCGCGTTCACTGCCACCACCCGCACTCGCCCTCCGGTCGCGCTCAGGTGCTCCTTATCCACGGCCAGCGGCGCCGCCTGCACGCGGTTCGAGGTGAACTCCGCTGCCGCGCTCGCTGCCCCATCGGCAACGATCACCGCGAAATCGCTGCGGCCGCTTGCCTTCACCCCCGCTTTGGCGGCCGCAAAGCTGAATCCGCGGGGAATCAATTCATTGGAAGTACCGTTCATGGTGTCAGTCCCATTTAATCTAGCAGGAAGCGCTCCACCATCATCTCCCATGAGCGAAGAACAAACCAATTCGCACGATTTCCTCGACCTCAGCAATGTCAACGTTGCCCGCGGCGATCGCATCGTCCTGCACGATATCAACCTCTCCATCCGCGCCGGGGAGCACGTCGCCATCCTCGGCCCCAACGGCTGCGGTAAATCCACTCTGATCCTCACCATCACCTGCCAGATCTATCCCGTCGTCCAGCCCGGCATGCATATGCGCATCTTCGGCCGCGAACGTTGGGACCTGACCGAACTCCGCCGCCACTTCGGCGTCGTCAGTGCCGGCCCCACCGGCGCCGAACTTCCCGGCGAGCGCACCTCTGTCACCACCGGCCTCGACGCCGTCATCGCCGGCTTTTTCTCAGCCTCAACTCTCTGGCCCAACCTCCACGTCACTGATGAAATGCGCGTTCGCGCGCGCGAAGCCCTCAGCCGCATCGAAGCCTCCCATCTCGCCGGCCAGCTTGTCGGCGCCATGTCTGCAGGAGAAAAGCGCCGCATCCTCATCGCCCGAGCCCTCGTTCACCGCCCCCGGCAGCTCCTCCTCGACGAGCCTTCCAACGCGCTCGACCTCGCTGCGCAGCGCGAACTCCGCGAAACCCTCCGCGGCCTCGCCCGCGAAGGCACCGGCATCGTCATGGTCACCCACCACCTCGGCGATATCTTGCCCGAGATCGAGCGCATCATCCTCATGCGCGATGGCCGCATCGCCGGCGACGGCCCGCGCCATGACCTGCTCACCGAACCCCGCTTGAGCCAGCTCTTCCAGACGCAAATCCGCATCGGCCGCGACGCCGAATGGCTTCATAGCTGGTAGGCCACTGCAGCGGGGGCGTCACTGCGATATCTCGTTCTCTCTGCCGGAAATGGGCAACCTGTCGCGTCATTCGATCCATCCTCGCGAACGGCGCCCGTCCAACCTCGGCGAGCTTTCAGAACCGCACTTTGCTTCTTCGCTCCGCGCTTCCCGTATGATAGGAATGCTTTGATCAACATGGCTGAGTTCCGCGGGCGCACAAAAGGCGGGTGCAGGTCGCCGGACACCCGGGTTCGCATCTCCTGCAGAAAGAACATTCGAAATCCCGGTTGCCATCGATGATCGTCGACAAGAAAGCCCGAGCGGAGCAAAAAGCGCAATCGCCGGTCTGCGTCTGGCTCACCGGACTCCCCGCCTCAGGCAAGTCCACGATCGCCTCGGCTCTTGAATTCCGTCTATACACGGCTGGTCGCCATGCCTACCTGCTCGATGGCGACCTCGTGCGCCTCGGCTTGAGCAAGGATCTCGGATTTTCTGAGGCGGACCGCGCTGAGAACGTCCGGCGCGTCGCCGAGGTCGCACGCTTGCTTGTCGACGCAGGGTTGGTGGCCATAGTCGCGCTCATCAGTCCCAACCGCTCCCAGCGTGGCCACGCCCGGTCGCTCTTCACTTCCAGCGAGTTCCTCGAAGTTTTCGTCGACGCGCCTTTGGAAGAGTGCGTCCGCCGGGACCCCAAGGGACTCTATGCCAAAGCACGGCGCGGAGAGTTGAAGAATTTTACCGGCATCGACAGCCCGTATGAGCCGCCGCTCAGCCCGGAGGTCCATCTTGCCACCGCTGACGAAAGCGTCGATCGGTGTGTTAATCGAATCATCCTTGCATTGAAGGCACAAACTGGTGAGCCGCGCTCAGTGCACGCAAACGACAAGAGTGGCAAGCGCCCATCACAGATCGAAAGCCGGTACACCCTGAGCTCGTGACGGCTCGTCGGTTCTTCTCCCCTCGCGTCATCTGGGAAAAGGCCAACGCAGGACTCGAATTCAACTGGCGAAAGCGCACGGCGCCATGATGTTTGACTTCCGGTTGTTTTGGCGTATGTCGGTCCGATCATTCTGGCATAGCGCCGGCACGTATGGACCTCTAAAACCCGACCGCTTCTTGTTCTTGCTGTTTTTCTATCCCATCTGGGGCTGCCTGTTGCTGCTCGGCTGGATTGGTTTCCTGGCGGATGAGGTCCTCTTCGCGGCCTATCGGAAACAGCCGATCGAAAAGCCCCTCTTCATTGTCTCCAACTTCCGCAGCGGCTCCACATTCGTGCAGCGGACACTGGCGCGGGACTCCGCAACCTTCAGCAGCGTGACAACGGGCGGCATCTACCTGACGCCCTCCATTACGCAGCACCGCGTAGGTCAGCTCTTGGCGCAATTGGACCGGTTTCTGGGCCGCCCGTTTGAAAAATGGATTCGCCAGCTCGACAGACTTTCTCTCGGCCAGCTGAGAATTCACCACTTCGGCCTTTTCGATCCAGAAGAGGACGAGCATTTTCTGTTTTATGCCTGGTCCACGCTTCTCGCCGTGTTTGCCTTTCCATATCTCGAAGAATTGCCACCCTACGCATTTTTCGATCAGGCGATTCCCAAGGGAAGGCGGGACCGCATCATGCGGTTCTACCTGTCCTGCGTGCGGCGTCATCTCTACGCTAACGGCGGACGCCATTACCTCGCCAAGAATCCCTTATTCAGCGCCAAAATCGAGTCGCTTCTTGAAACCTTTCCTGACGCTCGCATCCTCTATTTGGTTCGTAGCCCGCTCGAGACGCTGCCCTCGACCATCTCGATGTTTGCCTACCTCTGGGGCCTCTTCAGCAAGAAACCGGAAAAGTATCCGCACTGCGAGGCGATCCTGGGCTGGGCGAAGTACTGGTACGATCACCCCCTCGAAGTCATCGATCGCGATACTTCAGGACGCTGCCTGATCATGAGATACGAGGACCTCATCCGATCCCCGGATGAAGCCTTCCGGGCAATCTACAGCGCTTTCGGATACCCGGAAACCGAAAACCTGACGGGAATTCTGCGTGACGCCGTAAGTTCGGCCCGTAATCATACCAGCGATCACGAGTACAGTCTCGAAGCGATGGGGCTTGACCGCGAGAGGATTCTCAAGGAATTCGCGCACATCTTCGCGCGTTTCCAATTGAGCGATGAGTCAGAGCGCCGGCCGGCACCTGTCCGCGAAGACCACAAAACCTGACAGTATTCCTGCAATTGCTTCTGCAAAAGGCTCGCGCCGTGTCAATTTGAGGATTGACACGGCAAGGTGCGCGAACCACCGCGCCCTCACGCCGCCGCGATCGAGGGCCCGTTATTCGTCTTTGCGGCGTGATCGCCAAAGACTCACGGCCAGTACACCCACTCCGCTCACCAGCGCCAGCACCACCGTTGGATCCTCCGGCGAATCTACGCATCCATTTTGCGCGCGCAGGGGAAGCGCCATCGCAATCACGACAGCCAAGCCAAGGGCAAGAATTGTGTTTCTCAGATTCATACCTTTCTCCAATGTCGAATTCTGATCCCTGACACCTGCTTCTTGCCTTTACGGCTCGTTCACTGATTGCGAGCCATAGGGGGCCATCAGGTTGGCGACCATGGGGGTAACTATCGGTGTTGCCGCACCGACAAATTCGGTAATGCTGCCATAACTTGTGCCGTTGATGCCATTGGGCCGCACCGTCCAGACGTTTCCCGAGCCGTCGATGGCCAAACCCACGAACCCGTTGGTATAGCCGTCGGCGAACCCTTTGGGACCGGAGACGAGCGTACCGGCGGCATTGAACTCCTGAAGGGTGCCATTGCTGCTCGCGATCCAGAGAGCTGTGGAGCCGTCCAAGGCTATCGAGAATGGATTGGTCACACCGTCCCCGCTGTAGCCGGATGAGCCCGAGTAGGCCGAGCCGGTATCGGAAAACAGGCTCCAGCTACTATTGTTTTCATTCGCGGTCCAGATCAGAGGACCGTTGTCGACGATGATGCCGTAGGGATCGTTTAGGCCTCCGCCGGTGTAGCCCCCGGAAGGAGAGATTGCCGCGCCCGTAGAACCGTTGAACTCACTGATGGTCCAGTTGCCGGAGTTCGCCGTCCAGATATTTCCTGCGGTGTCGACAGCGACGCCGAGCGGACCGTTGATCCCGCCACCGGTGAAGCCGCTGGCGCCCGATTTCACCGTGCCCGAAGAACTGAGCTCAACAAGGCTGGTGCCGTGCCCGTTGTCGTAGGGGCTGTTGACGCTCCCGCCACCGGCGTCTCCTGCCCAGACATTGCCCGAGGCGTCGATGGCGATGCCGTAGCCGCTGGTCAGGCCACCAGCGGTCCAGCCCGAGCCGCTCAGGCTCGTGGGATTAAGGATAGTGCCGGAGGGACTGAGCTTACTGATCGTGCCGCCAAGGTTGGCCGTCCACGCATTTCCCGAGGCGTCGATGGCAATCCCCTTGGGGTAGGTCATGCCGAAGCCGTAATAGCCAATCGAGTTGAGAAGCGCGCCAGAGTTACCGTATTCGTTGACTACGCCATTGATGCAGCAATATGCCTGCCCGTTGGTCACCCAAACATCGCCTGCCGCGTCGATGGCAACGTACTCGGGAAAGCCAAACTCGCTGCCGGCGCCTCCGTTAATCACGATGGAAATGGTGAAATCGTTGGGCACCCCGCCCAGGTCGGGCAAAAAGGGCGCTGTCCCTGATTGCAGGGCAAACAAGTTGGCAACTTCGGCAATCGGGTTGTGCGCAATATTGATGGCTGCGGTCGCGGTGTCGGTCGGCTGCGCTCCCGTCGTCCCGCCAGCCAGCGCGTTCGAAAACAGGGTGCTGCACGCGGGGGAAGATGGCTCCGTGGTGTTGATGCACGCCGCAAGGATATTGGCCAGCGTATTGATCGTGGCTTGCGGCGCGATTCCGTTGCCTGCGGGCGTCGTGGATAGTGCCACACCTCCGCTCTCGAGGTTGGCGATCGCATTGAAGGCGTTGGCCACACCGGTCGCGGCAAGCGAGGTGTTGGAGCTCGAGATGCTCGTGGAACTGGTCGCGTAGCCGGCCAGAGCATACGCCGTAGCGACGGTCGAGACCTCGTTCACAACGATGATCGGAAATGAAGCGCCCGCAGCAAGCAAAGCCGAGCACGATCCCAGGCCGGCCATGAGGCCGGCAGCGGTGTTATTTGTGTTAGTGGCTAAACCCGGGTTGCCCCCGTTCGTGTAGATGTACACCTGCGATGTTGCGCTGGGGCACATGTAGTCGCCGGTGATTGAGAAGTTGCCATTGGAGTCGGTGGTCACGGGATTCGTGAGCAGCGGGGTGGATGCAACTCCGTAGCCCGACGTGGAGACGGCGTAAAGGTACACGCTGGCGCCGGTGATGGGGTTGTTCCCGCCATGTACCCTGCCATGAATCGCCGCGCCCTGCACACCGTCCGGTTGTGTTCCGCTGGTCGTCATCCCGAGCTTGTCCGCCGAACAGCCCGCGATGGCCAACGACGACACGAACACCATCCACTTCCGGTTCATGTTCACCTCCAGCACGCCTCCCGCTGTGGGAACCCAAAAGATCAGGCCTTCGGAGCTCCCGCGCGCACGCTCTCTATCCGTCTCATTCCTCTTGCATTCCGATCAAGAGCCGTCATATGCCAACTCGTGCCATTTAAGGCCTTCTATGATGAGATCTCTTCTGGACACGTCGCCAAGGCCCACGTAAAATCCTACGTATACGGCACCCCCCCACAGGCCCCCGATTGCGACGGCCATGGCTTCCCCTCAGATTGAAAGGTCGAATTCGATGAGAACCCTCGTCTCGTGGAAGGAGATTGCTGCCTTCCTGAACCGGGCCGAGCGAACCGTCAAGCGCTGGGAGCGCGAGCGCGGACTGCCCATCCATCGCGTCCCAGGCGGAGAGCGCGGAAGCGTATTTGCCTACCCGAGCGAGCTCGCGGATTGGCTCAATGGCAGAGACGGTGAATTGGAAACCGACGACCCGGCCCATGGCCACCTCGTAGCCAGCCAAGCCGGCGGACAACCCTCCAACGGCTCAGCCGCAAACGGCTCAGTCAAACCGGGCGGCACCGTTGAAACATGGCCGGTTACTGAACCTGCTCGCCATCGTCCGACCACCGCTCTGCGAATCGCGGCCTGGCTCGTGCCTTTGGCCCTCGCTGTAATGGTCATCGTCTATTTCTCCGCTCGCCACACCGATTCGCGGATCACCGCGGCCGGCGATCGCCAGCCTTCAGGCGCTGCCGCACCGGTTCTCGCTACGGATTCGGTCGCCGTTCTGCCCCTGGAAAAGGTGGGCGGCGACGCAGGCTCCCGCTACCTTGTCGACGGCATCACCGAGTCGCTCATCAGCAGCCTTGCCCGCATTCCGCAGCTCAAGGTCCGGTCCCGCGATGCCGTATTCCGGCTCAAGCGGAAAAACGTCGGGCCACAGGAAGCAGGAAATGAACTCGGCGCATCTGTTGTTGTGAGCGGCCGTGTCGCCATTCAAGCTGGCAAGATCGAAGTCAGCGCAGAACTCACCAATGTTGCCGACAATACCGAAATCTGGGGAAAACAGTACGCGGCCAAAGTTTCCGACCTGATTCAACTGCAGGAACAAATTGCAGGCGACATCGCGCAACAATTGCATTCCTCCATGAGCACCCCCGACAGGTTGTTGGTCGTCGGGCAAGGCACGCAGAACACTGAAGCCCATACCTTGTACTTAAAAGGGCGCTACGGGTGGAACCAGAGAAACCTCCCCAGTCTTGAGGCTTCCATCCCCTATTTCAATGCGGCAATCGCCAAAGACCCCGGCTACGCCCTGGCGTATTCCGCCCTCGCCGACATCTATTCCGTGCTTCCTTTTTTCGGGGGGAATCCCTCCGAAGATTTCCGCAAGGCTACCGTCGCTGCCCGCAGCGCTCTTCGCCTGGATCCGACTCTGGCTCATCCTCACGCCATCTTGGGAAGCATTGAGATGGAATACGATTGGGATTTCGCTGGCGGCGAGGCCGAGTTCAGGAAGGCATTGGCGCTCGACCCCAACGATGCTACCGCGCACCAGTGGTTCGCCGAAAACCTCGGCATGATCGGTGGCAGAGCACACGATGCTTTGTCGGAAATCGATCAGGCTCATCTGCTCGATCCAACGTCGCTCGTGATTCGCCGCGTAAAGGGAAGTGTTCTCGTTGCGGCGCGACGCTACGACGATGCCATCGCAGTCTGCGGTCAGTTGTTGGCGGAGAACCCCACCTTTAATCTGGCCCATGACTGCCTGGGTTATGCCTACTGGGGTAAACGCATGTATCCCCAGGTCATCGAGCAATGGCGGGCCTATTTCCAGCATTCGGGCAGCCGAAATGAAGCCGAGTTCGGCGGTGCCATGGATCGAGGTTTCCGCTCCGCCGGTTGGCATGGCGCGCTGACTGAAGGCATCAAGGCCCTAATCAACCAGCGACAGAGATCTTATGCATCCCCATACGAGATCGCCCGCTTGTACGCCGATCTGGGCGACAAGGAAGAAGCGTTCGAGTGGCTGAACACGGCCTATCGCGAGCACGATTTCCTGCTTAAAGAGCTTAACACTGCCTTTGAGCTCGACAATCTGCGCTCCGATCCCCGCTTCGCCGAACTGCTTCGCAAAGTCGGCTTGCCGAAATTCCCCTGACCGCCCGCTGCTACCCTTGCATCAGGAACGGCCCACCTCAATGCAAGGTTCTCCGATTTTTCTTGATCACGGACGAATTCGATGAGTGCAGAAACCCATCGCCCCCGCTGGAAAACCCTCCTCGCCTTCGGCATCATTTATCTCGTCTGGGGCTCGACCTTCTACGCCATCCGAGTCGGCGTCGCCGAAGTTCCTCCGCTCTTGTTCGCCGCTCTTCGCTTCGTGGCAGCCGGTCTTCTCGTTTACGGATGGGCCCTTGCCACCAAAGAACGCAGCCCTCGCGGCCGTGAGTGGCTCTCCGTTTCCCTCCTCGCCTTTCTCATCTTCCTCGTCGACTACGGCCTTCTTTTCTGGGCCGAGCAGCGCGTACCCTCCGGCATCGCCGCCGTCATTCTCGCCACCATCCCCGCCTTCATGGCGCTCTCCGAAATCATCATCCTCCGCACCCAGAGGCTTACGGCACGGCTCGCCATCGCCCTGCTCCTCGGTATCGCTGGTGTCGCCGTCCTCATGAACCGTTCCTTTGGTGGTCTTCTGGGCGGCTCACCCGTCGACACCTCCGGAGCCGTTGGCCTCATCATCGGTGCGGTCACTTGGTCTATCGCCTCGGCGCTCGCACGGAAGCTGCCTCTCCCAACTTCCAAGGTCATGAGTTCCGGTGTCCAGATGCTCGTCGGCGGAATCATGCTGGCTGTTGTCTCCGCCGCGCGCGGTGAGTGGCCCGCATTCCATCCGGCCACCGTCTCGCTTTCTGTGTGGATCGCTCTCTTGTACCTCATCTTTGCCGGCTCCATCGCCGGTTTCACCGCCTACGTGTGGCTGCTCCATAACGAGTCGCCGACAAAGGTCGGCACCTATGCCTACGTGAATCCTGTGGTGGCCGTGATTCTCGGCTATTGGCTCGGCGGCGAGCCACTCGGCGCACGCACCCTCATCGGCAGCCTTTGCGTTCTCCTGAGCGTGCTTGCGATCACTTCGATGCGCTCAAAATCCGCAACGCATGCTGCAGAAAAGTCAGCGTAATGCACCTTGGACGTCCCGCTCCAGCGACTCCAGCCTCGCGGCCAAGACAGGCCTAAACCTTACATTCGTGATCCGCTGCGCGCGAATCTCCGTTCCCTAAACCGCGAAATGAATGTAGCCTCGAAGGGAACCACCTCTCGCGCCATGTCCCCTGACATCAACAGGGCGGAGCTTGCGCCGCCCACGTTTGCCGATCCGCCCTTCAGCCGCATTGTTGTTCTCGCTGATAGTCTCACCGGTGCTTGCGACTCCTCGGCCGTTTTCATTCGCACAGGCCGCACGGTCCGCGTCTGGTTCGGAGCTGCCGTCCAGTTTTCGGCGCCGGAATCCGTGCAAGCCTTCACGACAAACTCGCACATGGTCGCACCCTCGCGGGCCGGCCGCGCTGCTTCCGAAGCGACCAAAGCGCTCGGCTCCAATCCAACTTCACTTTTCTTTCAGGCCGTCGACCCCGCTGCCAGAGGTTCGGCAGGAGCAGAAATCCTCGCCGCGCACCGCGCACTCTCCACTCGCGCCGTCCTCTTCGCTCCCGCATTCCCCGCCGTCGGCTACGTAGTTCGCGAAGGCGTCCTTGAGAGGAACAATGACACCGGGCGGCCCAACCTGATCCGCCTCCAAGGCTTGTTCCCCCTCACCGCGCGCGGCAAGATCGCCATCATCTCCAGCCCATCGGAACTGGAGCCTGCCATCGATTCCGGCAAGACGATCCTACTCTGCGACGCAGAGACTCAGTCCGATCTCGAGAACCTGGCTCGGGCCTCGCAGAACCTGCCCAGTCTCCTCTTTGCGGGATCAGCCGGCCTTGCGCAGGCACTCGCGAGTCTCAATCTGGTCGCGCAGCCGCAAGCTCTTGTGCCCAGCGCCGAACACACGCTCCTCATCGCCGGCTCTTCGCATCCGCTGATCAAGATTCAGCTTCTGGCTTTGGATCGCGATCGCCACCCGGATGTCCGCGTCGTCAAGACAGGATTCGCTGCGCGCTCCCGCATTCGGTCTTCATTTCGTGCCACAACACCGCAGGCAATCATCCTTAGCGGCGCTGAAGCAGCCCTGCTCGCCGTCAGCGCGCTTGATGCCCACTCCTTCATCCTCCAGGGAGAGCTTGCGCCCGGCATTCCCTGGGGCCTCATCCAAGGCGGCCTCGCTCACGGTACCGCGGTCGTCACGCTATCCGCTGGCCTCGGGTCAGAGACCGTCTTCAACGAAATTCTCTCGGCTCTTCAAACTCCAACATCGATGTGAGGATTTGAAGGGCACGACTTTAGTCGTGCCTTGAAGGCCCCATTAACACTGAGGCTTTTTAGCCCCCGAGGGAATTTTCTTCATCGCCTCAGGCTATTGCTGCGGGCATCTCTCGTGCCGGCAGCCGGCTCTAATCAAACCGATAGAGTTTCACCTTCTCCGTGTGCACCGCGCGCGAATCGAACCTCCAGTGACCACCCTGGTCGTTCTCGTCACCGTTCAGCCGCCGTCCCGCGAGCCAACTCCCTCCCTCGAACTTCCCTTCGTCCACCGCGCCAATTCCCGCTCGCGGCCCCCTATCGGGATACGGTGAGAACTTCACGCGAAATCCCTTGCCCACACCCAGAAATCCATCCTTGCCGTCCGCCATGATCAGGCCGTATCCGCTCTCAGTCGTACTGCCAAAGATACTGTCCGTCGTTACGTGGAGCGTGTATCCGTTTATCGTGAAGTCCACGGTCTCGCCGCGGCTCAACACAAACCCATGTACGTCACCTGCGGCCTGGTGTTGAAGGATCAACGGCGACACAGCGGCCAGCGCCTTGTAGCTCTCCGCCAAAGGATCGCTCTCACCCGCTTCGCCCTCTATCCCGAACGGCGAAAAGCCGAGTCCGGCCTCCTCGCCCAGCGCATAAAACACGTTGGCCGCTCCCGCCGCCCCGCCACGTGTCTCCGGCATATACAACGGGTTTCCGGCGCGGTGGTACCGTTTACACCATTCCTCAAAATTCGACGCGTACAGGTCCGGCGAGTAGAGGTCCAGCGCCGTCCCGGCCGCCTTCCACACGTCCATCACCCTAGGCTGTGTCCCTCCACTGGGATACTCTCCCGGGGGCGTGTTGTCCCCGGCCAGCCAGGTGTTCACATACATGGGAATGCCGTACTCCGCTTTGCCCTTGGCTGCTACCGACTGCACAAACCTTCCGTAGTTCCAGGCCATGAAAATCTCGTCGGCCCGTTCACCCTCGCCGAACACCTCGTTCCACGTGCCCGCCGCCTTCGCGCCGTTCGCTATCCACAACTCGCGCAAGCTCGGATACAGATCCTCGCGATGCGCCGACAGATACGCTGTCAGCTCCGCTGGAACCGGTCCGGCAAAGGCTTTGTCCGCTGCCTCCGACCGGTCGCGCGAATCACCGAGCACACCTACTTCGTTCTCAATCTGCATCATCAGCACGGTGTGCTCCGTGCCATCGACTTCCTTGATGTGCCGCATCAGCGCCGCAAACGCGCGCCCATCGGCGTCGCGCGTAGCCGTGCACTGCGGGCTCAGGATCTCCACCTCGTTGCCGTGCTCCACCACGCGCTCGAACCGCCGCGTGTCGGCTTTCACCCACACCGGCGCATAGCTCGACATCCCGTTCTTCCACGTCGCCAGCCAGAGAAACACGATGCGTTCGTTCGCCTCCCGCGCCTGGTGAATCAGACCATCCACGAGAGTGAAGTCGTATTTGCCTTCCTCGGGCTCGATCAGCTCCCAGCTCAGCGGCGTCACCACCGTGTTCAGCCCT
>Ga0335071_10002489_pt1 | contig 19728 bp, 12 predicted proteins | sample Lox_Sample_15_FD_206724 | JGI IMG/M metagenome (GOLD analysis project Ga0335071, IMG submission 206724) | Soil microbial communities from Loxahatchee National Wildlife Refuge, Florida, United States - Lox_Sample_1.5 | ecosystem: Environmental > Terrestrial > Soil > Wetlands | place: USA...
CCGGAGCTCGTCCGGGGCGTCATCCTGCCGGGCACCGCCGTCTCGGTGCTCACCGGCAACCTCTTCTACGCCTGGCAGGCGAAGCGCCTCGCCGACCGGACCGGGCGGCTCGACGTCACCGCGCTCCCCTTCGGCGTGAACACGGTCTCCCTCTTCGCCTTCGTGTTCCTGGTGATGCTGCCCGCCAAGCTGGCGGCAGAGGCCGCCGGCGCCGCCGACCCGGCCCGGGCGGCCTGGCAGGCGGGGCTCGTCGCCTGCCTCGGCTCCGGGCTCATCGAGCTCGGGGGCGCGCTCGTGGCCGAGCGGGTGCGCCGGGCCACCCCCCGCGCCGCCCTGCTCTCGACGCTGGCCGGGATCGCGCTCGGGTTCATCTCGCTCGGGTTCCTCTTCCGGGCCTTCGCCCGACCGGTGGTGGGCTTCGCGACGCTCGGGGTGGTGCTCGTCACCTACTTCGGCCGGGTGCGCTTCCGCGGGCGGCTGCCCGGCGGTCTCGTCGCCGTCGGCCTCGGGACGCTGCTCGCCTGGATCACCGGGATGGCGCCGGCCGGCGCGGCGCCCGCCTCGGCCGGCGCCTTTTCGCCCCCCGTTCCCGTCCTCGGCGCCCTCTGGGACGCCCTCCGCGGCGGCTACCTGGCGAGCTACCTGTCGGTCATCGTGCCGATGGGCCTCTTCAACCTCGTCGGGTCGCTCCAGAACATCGAGTCGGCGGAGGCGGCCGGCGACCGCTACCCGACCCTGCCGTCCCTCGCCGTGAACGGGATCGGCACCGTCGCCGCGGCCGCCTTCGGCTCCTGCTTCCCGACCACCATCTACATCGGCCACCCGGGCTGGAAGGCACTCGGGGCCCGCGCCGGCTACTCCATCCTCAACGGGGCCTTCGTGACCGCCGTGGCCGTCAGCGGGACGCTCGGCTGGATCGCCTGGGCGGTTCCCGTCGACGCCGGCCTCGCCATCGTCATCTGGATCGGCGTCGTCATCGCCGCCCAGGCCTTCCAGGCCACGCCCCGGGAGCACGCGCCGGCGGTGGTGATGGGGCTGTTGCCGGCCGTCGCCGCCTGGGGCGTCCTCATGGCCAAGGCCGGGCTCCGGGCGGCCGGGGTCGGGTCGCCGGGAGGTCCGCCGTTCTCCCGCGAGGTCGTCGGCGCCTTCCTGCGCTCCGACGTGTGGATCGAGGGCGGCTTCGCGCTCGACCAGGGCTTCATCTTCACCGCCATGATCCTCTCGTCGGCCACGGTCATGATCATCGAGCGGCGCTTCTCCCGGGCGGCGGCCTGGTGCGGCGCCGGGGCGCTCCTCTCGGCGCTCGGCCTCATGCACTCCTGGGGGCTCACCCCGCAGGACGAGGTGATGCGGCTCGCCCCGGCGTGGCCCTACGCCGCCGGCTGGGCGTTCGTGGCGCTCCTGCTCCTCGCCGCCCCGCTCGTCACCGAGCCGGACGGCGACGGCCACGGCTGACGAGGGGCGCCGCGCGCTACCGCTCGCCCACCGGCGCGAAGAAGGACACGCCGCGGACGTTCTCCTGCACCTTCAGCGGGTGCTGGACGGGCGGGAAGGCCCGCTGCTCGCAGTCGGTCCGCTCGCACAGCCGGCAGGTGAGTCCGACCGGCACCACCGCCTGGCGCGAGTCGAGGTCGACGCCGTCGGCGTACACGAGCTTGCGGGCGTGGCTCACCTCGCAGCCGATGGCGATGGCGAGCAGCGTCCTCGGCGAGTGGTAGCCGCCGCCCTCCTTGTTCACGGTGCGGGCGACCCAGAAGTAGCTCGTGCCGTCGGGCATCTGGGAGAGCTGCGTCCGCATCATCCCCGGGGTGAGGAAGGACTGGAACAGCGTCCAGCGGGGGCAGGCGCCGCTGAAGCGGGCGAAGCGCAGCCCCGAGGCGGAGAAGCGCTTGGAGATGTTGCCCGCCACGTCCACGCGGACGAAGTGGAAGGGCACCCCCTCGGCCCCGGGGCGCCGCAGCGCGGTGAGGCGGTGGCAGGTCTGCTCGAAGCTCGCCCGGAAGCGGTGGCCGAGCAGGTCGATGTCGTAGCGCTCCTGCCGGGCCGCCTCGAGAAACGGGCCGTACGGCATGAGCACCGCCGACGCGAAGTAGTTGGCGAGGACGACCCGGGTGAGCGCCCGGGCGGAGTCGCTCGTGAGCTGCAGGTCGCTCGCGTAGCGGTCGAGCGCGGCCGCCTGCGTCTCGAGCCCGACCTGGTAGGCGAGCTGGAAGTTCCGCGAGCCGCGCCGCAGCACCTCCGAGAGGTGCAGGATGCGCTTCTCCGGGTCGAAGCGCCGGATGGCGTCGCCCATGTCGGCGGTGCGCTCGACGCGCACCTGGATGCCGTGGGCGCGCTCCAGGTGGTGGACGAGCCCCTGCTGGAGGTCGTCGGCGTGCAGCCGCCCGTCGAGCCAGAGCGCCTCGGCTCCCTCCTCCATCTCCGGGAAGTAGTTCATGTGGCGCTGGACCAGGTCGGAGACCTCCTCGGTCGGCAGCCGGGATGCGTCCACGCCGGTGATGTCGCCGCGCCCCGACAGCTTCATGGCGAAGTTGTCGGCCGCCTCCCGGGCCTCGCGGAAGGCGTGGTAGAGCTTGAGGACGCCGCGGGCCGCGGTGGGCGCGTGGGCCGCGAGGTCGCGCACCTCGGCGGTGGTCACGTCGTCCTGCTCGAAGATGGGGTCGCCGAACACCTCCATCAGGTCGGCGACCGTCCGCGCGTCCTGCTCGGTCGAGAGCGCCTTCAGGTCGAGGTCGAAGATCTCGGCGATCTTGATGAGCAGCGGCGCCGGCATCGCCCGGCGGTTGTGCTCGATGAGGTTCAGGTAGCTCGGCGAGATCCCGAGCCGCTCGGCGAGCTGCACCTGGCTCATGTTGCGCTGCCGGCGCAGCGCCCGGACCTTTGCGCCGAGCAGGGAGGAGTCGCGCGTGGCCATTCGGGATCCCCCTCGGGGTTGCAGGTCAGGCTATTGCATTTACACGAGCATTTTCAACGTTTACCGGTTTTCAATCCAGCCACCGGCGATCGTCTACACCTTAACTGCCGGGAATCACATAGCGATTGAAGGTTGACCGACATCAAGACATGGTGCGTCATCGAAAGGAGCTCACGCCCGCCATGCCCGCCCCCAAGCCCGGCACCGAAGCCACCCACGCCTACGAGGACATCCTGACGCCGGCTGCGCGCGAGTTCGTCGCCGACCTCACCCGCCGGTTCCGCTGGCGGCTCGAGAAGCTCCTCGAGCGCCGCCGCGAGCAGCAGGCCCGCTTCGACGCGGGCGAGCGCCCCCGGTTTCTGCCGGAGACCGCGCACATCCGCGCCGGAGAGTGGACGGTCGCCCCCGTCCCCGCCGACCTCCTCGACCGCCGCGTCGAGATCACCGGGCCGGTCGACCGCAAGATGGTCATCAACGCGCTCAACTCGGGCGCGAGCGTCTTCATGGCGGACTTCGAGGACTCGAACTCGCCGACCTTGGACAACGTGCTCCAGGGCCAGCGCAACGTCCGCGACGCCATCCGGCGCACCATCACCTACGCGGCGCCGGAGACCGGCAAGTCCTACCGGCTCAACGACCGCACGGCCGTGCTCATGGTCCGGCCGCGCGGCCTCCACCTCCCGGAGCGCCACTTCCTCGTCGACGGCAGGCCGGTGCCGGGCCCGCTCTTCGACTTCGGCCTGTGGTTCTTCCACAACGCGAAGGAGCTCGTGGCCCGCGGCAGCGGCCCGTACCTCTACCTCCCCAAGCTCGAGCACCACGAGGAGGCGCGCTGGTGGAACGACGTGTTCCTCCACGCCCAGGAGAGGCTCGGCGTCCCGAGGGGGACCGTCCGGGCCACCGTGCTCGTCGAGACCATCTCGGCGGCGTTCCAGATGAACGAGATCCTCTGGGAGCTGCGCGAGCACTCCGCCGGCCTCAACTGCGGGCGGTGGGATTACATCTTCAGCTTCATCAAGAAGTTCCGCAACGACCCCCACGTCGTCCTGCCCGACCGCGGCCAGGTCACCATGGACAAGGGATTCCTGCGCTCGTACGTGCAGCTGCTCATCCAGACCTGCCACCGGCGCGAGGTCCACGCCATGGGGGGGATGGCGGCGCAGATCCCGATCAAGGACGACCCCGCCGCCAGCGAGGCCGCTCTCGCCAAGGTCCGGGCCGACAAGCTGCGCGAGGTCAGCGACGGCCACGACGGGACCTGGGTGGCCCACCCCGGCCTCGTCCCGGTGGCCAGGGCCGTCTTCGACGAGCACATGAGGACGCCGAACCAGATCGCCCGAAAGCGCGAGGACGTCGCGGTCGCCGAGGCCGACCTGCTCAGGCCCGCCGAGGGCACGCGCACCGAGGCCGGGCTGCGCCACAACATCCGCGTGGGCGTCCAGTACCTCGAGTCCTGGCTGCGGGGCTCGGGCTGCGTGCCCATCTACAACCTGATGGAGGACGCGGCCACCGCCGAGATCTCCCGCGCCCAGGTCTGGCAGTGGCTGCGCCACGGGATGAGCCTCGACAACGGGAAGAAGGTCACCCGCCCGCTCTTCGAGCAGCTCCTCGGGGAGGAGATGGAGAGGGTGCGCACGGAGGTCGGCGAGGAGCGCTTCGCGGGCGGCAGGTTCGCGGAGGCCCGCGACCTCTACCTCAAGGGGGCGACCGCCGCGGCCTTCGACGAGTTCCTCACCATCCCCGCCTACGCCATGCTGGACGAGGGCGCCCCGGCGCCCGCGCGGGCGGTGGAGGACCTCGTCGCCCCGCGGCCGGCCACCCCGTGGCCGGTCCACTCCGACCCGCGCCGCTGGGACGGGGTCGAGCGCAACTACGCGCCCGCCGACGTCGACCGGCTCACGGGCACGGTCCGCATCGAGCACACGCTCGCGCGCCTCGGCGCCGAGCGGCTCTGGGAGCTCCTCCACACCCGCCCCTACGTGCACGCGCTCGGCGCCCTGTCCGGCCAGCAGGCGGTGCAGATGGTGAAGGCCGGCCTCGAGGCCGTCTACCTCTCCGGCTGGCAGGTGGCCGCCGACGCCAACACCGCCGGCCAGACCTACCCGGACCAGAGCCTCTACCCGGCCGACTCGGTGCCCGCGGTGGTCCGTCGCATCAACCGCGCCTTCCAGCGCGCCGACCAGATCTCGAGGTCCGAGGGGAGGACCGGCACGCACTGGTTCGCGCCCATCGTGGCCGATGCCGAGGCCGGCTTCGGCGGCCCGCTCAACGCCTTCGAGCTCATGAAGGCCATGGTCGAGGCCGGCGCCGCGGCGGTGCACTTCGAGGACCAGGTCGCCGCGGAGAAGAAGTGCGGCCACCTGGGCGGCAAGGTCCTCGTGCCCACGAGCCAGTTCGTCCGCACCCTCAACGCCGCCCGGCTCGCCGCCGACGTGATGGGCGTGCCGACGGTCCTCGTCGCCCGGACCGACGCCGACTCGGCGAAGCTCATCATGTCCGACGTCGACCCGTACGACGCGCCGTTCATCGACAGGTCCCGGGGGCGGACCCCCGAGGGGTTCCACCACCTCCGGCCGGGCGTGAAGACCGCCGTCGCCCGCGGCCTCGCCTACGCTCCCTACGCCGACCTGATCTGGTGCGAGACCTCGACGCCGGACCTCGAGGAGGCGAGGGAGTTCGCCGAGGGCATCCGCTCCAGGTTCCCGGGCAAGATGCTCGCCTACAACTGCTCGCCCTCCTTCAACTGGAAGAAGAACCTGGACGACGCCACCATCGCCAGGTTCCAGCGCGAGCTCGGCGCCATGGGGTACCGGTTCCAGTTCGTCACCCTGGCCGGGTTCCACGCCCTCAACTACTCGATGTTCCAGCTCGCCTCCGAGTACCGGCTCCGCGGCATGCAGGCCTACACGGAGCTGCAGGTGGCCGAGTTCGACGCCGAGGGCAGGGGCTACACCGCCACGCGCCACCAGGCGGAGGTGGGAACCGGGTACTTCGACCGCGTGAACGAGGTCCTCTCGGCCGGCCAGGCCTCGACGCTCGCGCTCGTCGAGTCCACCGAGGCGGCGCAGTTCCAGCCGTCGGACACGGTGCGCCGCGCCCAGGGGATCATCGACGCCGACCACGAGAGGCTCCACGACATCTCGAGGCGCGTCCGCCAGACGAAGGACCTCCCCTCGCTCGCCGCGGCGCTCGAGGAGCTGAACGGGGCGCTCGTGGAGCACTTCGCCCACGAGGAGCACCCGCAGGGCCTCTTCGCCATCCTCGGCACCCGGGCTCCGGCGGACCGCCAGCGATTCGCCGAGATCCTCGCCGAGCACGAGAGCATCCTCGCGAACGCCCGCGAGCTCCTCGACCAGGCGAGGAAGGGCAGGGGCGAGCACGCCGGGCTCGCCGCCCAGGCGGCCATGCTGGCGCGCATCCTCGGGGACCACGAGAGGCGCGAGACCCAGGTCACCCAGGCGATCCTGGGTCCCCCCCAGGTGGCGCTCGCCTAGGGCCCGGCGGCCGCCTGGATCACGGCCCGCGCCAGCTCGGGGCGGGCAGCGAGCGCGTTGCGCATCGACGGCGACACCGTGAAGCTCGCGGCGATGCCCTTCTCGGCGAGGTGTGCCTGGACCTCGCCGACCAGCGCCGCCACCTGCTCGCCGTCCTCGGGCACGCGGGTGAGGTCGACGGCGACCTCGCCCGTCTCGAGCCCGCGCAGGGCGCCGTCCGACTGCAGCCCGCGCCTCAGCTGCGCGAAGTACCCCGGGGCGTCCTCCGGGGCCCCGCGGTAGCCGGCGACGCGGATGCCGGTCGGCTCCACGAAGACGAGCGGCCGCAGGTAGCTCGCGTAGAGGAAGTCGACCGCCGCCTGGTCCAGGTCGGCGGGGACGGCGCCGTCGAGCTCGCCGCGGGGGGAGCGCCGCTGCTCGGGGCCCGCCCCAGGGCGGAGCTCCAGGATGGCCGCCTCCGGCAGCCGCGCCCGCACCAGGTCCGCCGCGGTCTCGGCCTCGCCCTCGAGCACGCGGTGGTCGAGGAGCACGAGCCGGTAGCGCGTCTTCTCGGACATCTCCAGGCAGCGGGCCAGCGCCTCGTCGCCGTCGAGCGCGACGTGCTCGGGCAAGAGCTCCTTGATCCGCTTGCGGAGTGCCCGGTCGGGGTGCTGCACCAGCACCCGCGGCTCCTCCGCGCGGAACAGGCCGAGGTCGAGCTCCAGCGCCTTCGCCACCGTCTCCCGCACCCGCTGGGCGGTGAAGGGCTTCTGGACGTAGTCCTCGGCGCCCATCTTCACGGTCGCGGTCACGGTGGCCGTGGGCGCCCCCGAGGTGACCAGGACGACCTTCACCGGGATGCCGGAGTGGCGGATGATCCGGAGCATGCCGGGGCCGTCGAGCACCGGCATGTTGAGGTCGAGGAAGACGAGGTCGAAGGAGGTGCGGCGGAGCTTCGCCAGCGCGACCGCCCCGTTGTCGGCCTGCTCGACCTCGAACCCGTACGGCTCCAGGCTCGCCTCGATGGCTTGGCGCACGGCGTGGCTGTCGTCGACGACGAGGATCCGGCGCATGGGGGGCCGCGTCGATGATATCAGGGGCACCCGGGCGCTCCTACTTCCGCGCCCCGCGCGTGAATCGCGGCGCGGGGCCCGCTACCATGCGGGCGTGGACGCGCGGATCCTGCTCTTCTCCCTCGACGAGCTGCGGCGCCGCTACGGGGGACTCGCGAGCGAGGGCTCCGACCCCCGGAACGACACCGCGCCGTTCAGGGCCTTCCGCGAGGCGCTCCTCGCCGAGGCGGCGCGGGCGGCGAGCGGCCCCGCCGACCTCAGCATGTGGTGGGAGGGGACCTTCAACGGCTACTGCCTGGCGGTGGCGTGCCGGCCGGCCGGCGCGCTCGACGGCCTGCGGCCCTGGCAGGCCTGCGCCCTGGAGGAGGAACGGGTCGCCGCGCCGCGCGCGGACGGGTATCCTCTCGGGCGCGCCGCACCCGGGCGCGCCGAGGTGGCGCGCGACCCCGAGGGAGCGGCGTTCGAGGCGCCGTTCGGGACGTCCACCGGGCACTTCGGCGCGCCGGGCGTGAGGAGGGTGACATGAAGGCGGTCGTCTTCGGCGGCAAGGGCGGTCCAGAGGTGGCGGCGGTTCGCGACATCCCCGACCCCGTCCCGCAGCGCGGCGAGGTGCTCGTCCGCGTGCGGGCCGCGGCGCTCAACCGGGCCGACCTCCTGCAGCGCCGGGGGCTCTACCCGCCCCCGCCCGGATACCGCGAGGACGTGCCGGGGCTCGAGCTGGCCGGCGAGGTCGCGGGGCTCGGCGAGGGAGTCGCCGGCTGGAAGGTCGGCGACCGCGTCATGGCCATCGCGTCGGGCGAGGCGCAGGCGGAGTACGCCGTCGTCGACCCCTACATGCTCATGCCGATCCCGGACGGGCTCTCCTTCGTCGAGGCGGCCACGCTCCCCGAGGCGGGCATCACCGCGCACGACGCCCTGGTGACGCAGGGGGGGATGCGCTCGGGGTGGACGGTTCTCGTGCACGCCGTCGGCTCCGGCGTGGCCACCGCGGCGCTGCAGATCGCGAAGGCCATGGGGGGCACCGTCATCGGCACGAGCCGCACCGCCGACAAGATCGAGAAGGCCAGCGCGCTCGGCCTCGACCACGGCATCCTGGTGGCCAAGGAGGAGCCGAGGTTCGCCGAGGAGGTCCTGCGCCTCACCGGTCGCCGCGGCGTCCCGGTGGTCCTCGACTTCGTCGGCGCGCCCTACGCCGCGGAGAACCTGGCCGCGCTCTCGCGGCTGGGAAGCATCGTCGTCATCGGCACGATGGGCGGCCCCAAGGCCACGCTCGACCTCGGCCTGCTCATGCGCGCCCGCGGGCGGATCTCGGGGACGGTGCTCCGCCCGCGGCCGCTCTACGAGAAGATCCAGGCCACCCAGGCCTTCGCGAAAGACGTGCTGCCGCTCGTGGCCTCCGGCAAGGTGAAGGCGGTGCTCGACCGGGCGCTGCCCGCCGCCCGGGTCCGCGAGGCGCACGAGCAGATGGAGCGCAACGAGTCCTTCGGAAAGATCGTCCTCGAGTTCTAGAAGGGCACCGCCCCGGCGGCGATGGCGCCTCGCCCGCGGATCGGGTTGAATGTCGCCCCCATGGCCAGCACGAACCCGCCGAGCGCCTCCTCCTCGGTCGCCGCGACCGCCTCGCCCCCTCGGGAACTCACCGTTCGCGCCGTCGCGACGGCGGTGCTCGTGGCCCTCATCATGGGCGCGTCCTTTCCGTACGTGGTCCTGAAGATCGGGTACGGGCCCAACATCTCGGTGGTGAGCGCCTTCTTCGGCTACATCATCCTCGGCATCGTCGCCGTGCTGACCGGGACGGCCTCGAACCGCTTCGAGACCAACATGGCCCAGACCGCCGGCACCGCCGCCGGCCAGACGGGCTTCATGGTCATCGTGCTCGCGGCCATCGACATGCTGAACGACCGGCCGGGGCTGGGGTTCTCGCTCCACCTGTCCGCCTGGCAGATCTTCCTCTGGCTCACCTTCGGCGGGCTCGTCGGCGCCTTCCTGGCCGTTCCCCTGCGGCGCCACTACATCGACGAGGAGAACCTCACCTTCGCCGACGGAACGGCGGCGGGCGAGACGCTCGTCGTCCTCTACCAGGGGCGCAGGGAGGCGGCGGAGCGGCTCAAGGCGCTCGCGGCGGGGATGGGCATCTCCGCGCTCCTCGCCTTCGTCCGGGACGGCCCCTGGAAGCTCTTCCCCGGCGAGTGGGCCTGGGGCAGCCGCGGCCACGAGCTGCGCGTCGGGACCGAGCTCGGCGTCCTCTCCTTCGGCGCCGGCCTGCTCGTGGGCCTGCGGGTCACGCTCTCCATGCTCCTCGGCATGGTGCTCGCGTGGGTCATCGCCCCCGAGCCGCTGTTCGCGCGGGGCTGGGTCCGGGCCATGACCTTCAACGAGGTGCTCAAGTGGGTCATGTGGCCGGCCACCGGGCTCATGGTGGCGGGCGGAATCACCGCGCTGTTCCTCAAGTGGCAGGTCATCGCCCGCACCTTCCAGAACCTCTCGTCCAGGGAGGCGGAGACCTCCGAGTTCCCGATGCGCTGGGTGATCGGCGGGGCGGTCCTCTCGTCGATCGCTCTCGCGGTGGTCCAGAAGGTCTCGCTCGGCTTCCCGATCTGGCTCACCGGCGTGTCGCTGCTGCTCTCCTTCCCCCTCATGCTGGTCGGCATCCGCGTGCTCGGCGAGACCAACTGGGCACCCATCAGCGCGCTCGCCAACCTGATGCAGGCGGTCTTCGCGGCGCTCTCGCCCGGGCACCTGCCCGTCAACATGATCGGATCGGGCATGAGCGGCACCGTCGCCGGCCAGGGCGAGCACCTCATGCAGTGCTACCGGTCCGGGAAGATCATCGGGTCGAACAACCGCCACCTCACCTACCTGCAGCTGCTGGGCGTGCCGGTGGGCGCGGCGGCCGTGGCGGTGGTCTACCCGGCGCTGCGGTCGAGGTACGGGTTCGGGGAGGGGGGCCTGACCTCGCCGATCAGCGTGAAGTGGGCGGGCTTCGCCGAGCTGCTCTCGAAGGGCTTCGCCTTCCTGCCGCCGGGCTCGATGACCGCGCTCCTCGTGGCGCTCGGGCTCGGCACGGTGATCACCGTGCTCGAGCCCCGCTGGCACCGCTTCCTCCCCTCTCCCACCGCCGTGGGTCTCGGGATGCTCATCCCCGGCTACGCCGTCATCCCGATGGTGGCGGGCGGGCTCGTCCAGGCGGCGTGGGCCCGCTTCGGCCCCGAGAGCGAGGCCACCTACAACATGCCGCTCGCCTCCGGCTTCATCGCCGGCGAGGCGCTCGTCGTGCTGGTGTTCTCCGTCCTGGCCGTCCTCGGCATCCGCTTCTGATGGGCGGGGGCGACGGCCAGGTCCGCTGGGAGCACGTCTTCCGGGAGATGCAGCGGGCCCGCGCCGCCCGACGCCTCCTTCCCTGGGCGGCCGCCTCCGCCGCCGCCGGCTGGGCCTTCCTCTCCTTCGCCTCCCGCGACCCGCGCGGCGGGCTGCCGCTCCTCGCCGCCGGCGGCCTGCTCACCCTCGTCGTCGCCGCGCTCGCGGTGCCCCGCTGCCCGTCCTGCGGCGGGGGACTGTGGCGCCGCGGCGAGCGACCCGGCCCGCCCACGGCCCCCCGCCCGACGCAGGCGGAGCGCGACCGGCGCTGCCCCCGCTGCGGCGCCGCGTTCGCGAGCTAGAGCGCTCGCGCGCCGGGGCGAGCGGCGCGAGGCGCGGCGGCCGCCCCGCGGCGGTGCTACATTCCCCCGCCATGCCTTCGAAGCCTTCGCGAGACCTCGAGACCTTCCCCAACCCGAACCCCGGGCGCCCGTACGAGGTCGCCATGGAGTGCCCGGAGTTCACCTGCCTGTGCCCCAAGACCGGCCAGCCGGACTTCGCGGTGGTCCGCCTCCGCTACGTGCCCGCCCGCCGGTGCGTCGAGCTGAAGAGCCTGAAGCTCTACCTCTGGAGCTTCCGCGACGAGGGCCACTTCCACGAGGCGGTGACGAACCGGATCTGCGACGACCTGGTGCGCGTGCTCCGCCCCCGGTTCCTCGAGGTGCAGGGCGACTTCGGCGTCCGCGGCGGCATCCACACCGTCGTCACGGCGCGCCACGGCCGCCGCCCCAGGGACTGACCTCCCCGGGGCAGCGGCCGCCGCCCTCTTCACGCCGCGTTTCGCGGCCGCCCGGCGGGGTGCGGCGAGCGCCCTCCCCGGAGGGCCGTGGCGGGAGCATCCCACCTCCGGGTGGTGCTACATTCGACCCGATGGCGGCCGACGGCGACGAGAATGGCCCCGCGGCGGCCCGCCTGCCGCCGCCCGGCAAGCTCCCGTTCCAGCCCGAATCCCTGCTCGGGACCACCCTCGACGGGCGTTACCGCATCTCGGCCCACCTCGCCTCCGGCGGCATGGGGGCCGTCTTCCGCGCCGAGCACGTCTACATGCGCAAGGACGTGGCGCTGAAGGTGCTCCGCCCCGACCTGACCACCTCTCCCGACCTCGCCGAGCGGTTCCGCCGGGAGTCGGAGATCGCCGCATCGCTGAGCCACGAGAACATCGTCCGCGTCATGGACTTCGGGCGGAGCCCCGACGGCTACCTCTTCCTCGCCATGGAGCTGCTCGAGGGCGAGAGCCTGTACGAGCGCCTGCGCCGCACCGGGCCCATGGCTCCCGCCGACGCGGTACCGATCCTCCTGCAGGTCTGCGCCGGCCTGGAGGCCGCCCACCGCCGTGCCGTGGTCCACCGCGACCTGAAGCCCGAGAACATCTTCCTCGACGCCCCGGCCGGCCGAGCGCCGGTGGTGAAGATCCTGGACTTCGGCATCGCCAAGATCTCGGACCCGCACGGCCCGGCCACCACCGACGTGGGCATGGTGGTGGGCACCCCCGAGTACCTGTCGCCGGAGCAGGCCTTCGGCCAGGAGGTGGACTCGCGCGCCGACATCTACGCGGTGGGGATCGTGGCCTGGCGGATGCTCGCCGGCCGCCACCCGTTCCAGGCCGACAGCGCGCGCGCCCTGGTGATGAAGCAGGCGACCGAGCCCGTCCCGTCGCTCGCGGAGGTGCGGCCCGAGCTGGCGAGCCGCCCGGAGCTGCTCGCCGCGGTCGCCCGGGCGTGCGCCAAGGACCCGGGCCGGCGCCAGGCCACCGCCGCCGAGCTCGCCGCGGAGCTGGCCCGCGCGATGGGCCTCCCGGCCCCGCCGCTCCCCCCCGCGGCGACGCCGGGCCCCGCCCTCCAGGGCGGCGAGACCGCCGCCGGCGAGTCGGTGACCGTGTCGCTGCCCACGCCGCTTCCCTCGGTGGCGCGCCCGCGCCGGCGCCTGCGCGTCCGCGTGCTCGTCGCCGGCGGGCTCGCCGCCGCGGCCGCGCTCCTCGCCGCCGTGCTCGTGGTCCGCAGCCGCCCCCTGCCCCGCGCCGAGGAGCTGCTCGCGATGGGGCGGGTCGAGCAGGCCCGCGACGTCGCCTCGAGGGCGCTCGAGGAGCAGCCTGGCGACGCCAGGCTCCGCGCGCTCCTCGGCCGCGCCCAGCAGCGGCTCGGGCAGCCGGCGGCGGCGCTCGAGAGCCTGGAGACCGTCTCCCAGCTCGACCCGGACGCGCTCGACCCCGAGGCGCTCGACGCCCTGGCGGCGGCGCTCGGCCGCGACCGGCGCGGAGCCGAGCGCGCCGCGAAGGCCATCGCCCGGGCCGGGCCGCGGGCCGTCCCGGCCCTGGTGGCGGTGCTGCCCCGCACCGCGGGGGCCCAGCGCCTGCGCGCGCTCGAGCTCCTGCGCGCCCTGGGCGCGGAGGACCGCATCGACTTCGTGGCGTCCTGGTCGCCGCTGCTCGTGGACCCGGACTGCGAGCTGCGCCGCGCCGCGGCGCGGAGGCTGGGCGAGAGCGGGAGCCCGTCCGCCATCCCCCACCTCCGGGCCCTCGCCGAGCGGCGGGAGGAGCGCCCGGTGCTGCCCATCCTCCGGCTCACCCGGGCCGAGCCGGTGTGCGGCGCGCGGGAGGCCGAGGAGGCGCTCCAGCGCCTGCAGGCAGCGGCGCGCCGGCGGTGAACGTGTTAATCCAATGACGCACTCGGCGAGGACCGCCGGGCGAGGGAGGAGCGCATGAAGGTCGAGGTGACGGGAGCCGCGCCGCTCGAGGCCGAGGCCTCGGTCCTGGCAATCCCGGTGTTCGAGGACGAGGTCTCGGGCAGCAAGGGCTGGTTCGCCGAGCTCGACCGGCGCCTCTCCGGGCACCTCGCCGCGGCGGCCGCGGAGGAGGACTTCCGCGGCAAGCCGGGCGAGAGCCTCGCCCTGCGGACGCTCGGGAAGCTGCGGGCCGAGCGGGTGCTGCTCCTCGGGATGGGCCCGCGCGAGGCCGCCCAGGCGTCGCTTCCCCGGACCGGGTTCGAGGCGCTGCGGATGGCGGCCGGCAGCGCCTCGCGCGCCGCGCAGAAGGCCGGGGCCGTCCGGCTCGCCTTCGCCGCCCCCCGCTTTCCGGGCCAGACCGCCCACGAGGCCAGGGCGATCGTGGAGGGGGCGCTGCTCGGTGCCTACCGCTTCGACCGGTACAAGACCGAGAAGCGGAAGGCGAAGGACGTCGAGGCGCTCACCGTCCTCGTCCCGCAGGGGCTCGAGCGCTCCAAGGAGGTGAAGGAGTCGGTGGCGCTCGCCCGGGCCATCTGCTCGGCGGTGGCCTGGGCCCGCGACCAGGTCAACGAGCCGCCGCTCGCCTGCACGCCCTCCCGCCTCGCCCACGCGGCGCGCGACCTCGCCAAGGAGGCGGGCCTGCAGGCGGAGGTGCTCGGGCCCCGGGAAATCGCCGGCCTGCGCATGGGAATGTTCCTCGGCGTCACCCGCGGCTCGGCCGAGGAGCCCCGCCTCGTCAAGCTCTCCTACGTCCCGAAGGGAAGCGCGGCCCGGAAGGCGCCGGTGGTCTTCGTGGGCAAGGCCATCACCTTCGACTCCGGCGGCCTCTCGCTCAAGCCGACCGAGAGCATGGTGGACATGAAGACCGACATGGCCGGCGCCGCCGCCGCCATCGCGGCGATGAAGGTGATCGCGGAGGTCGCTCCTCCCTTCCCGGTTCACGCGCTCGTGGGCGCCTGCGAGAACATGCCGGGCGGGCGGGCGTACAAGCCGTCGGACATCCTCATCGCCAGGAACGGCAAGACGGTCGAGATCACCAACACCGACGCGGAGGGCCGCCTCGTCCTGGGCGACGTGCTCGCCTGGGGGGTCGAGACGCTCAAGCCGGCGATCCTCGTGGACCTCGCCACGCTCACGGGCGCCTGCATCGTGGCGCTGGGGATGTCGACGGTCGGCGCCTTCGGCCCGGACGGGCCCGCCGTCGACGCCGTGCTCGCCGCCGCCCGCGCCGCGGGCGAGGACATGTGGCGGCTCCCGCTCACCGACACCGTCAAGGAGGAGCTGAAGAGCGACGTGGCGGACCTGAAGAACGCCGGCGCGCGCTGGGGCGGCTCGATCAGCGCGGCGCTCTTCCTGAAGGAATTCGTGGGCGACGCCCCCTGGGTGCACCTCGACATCGCCGGGCCGTCGAACGCGTCGAAGGAGCGGGGCTACATCGGCAAGGGGGGGACCGGCGTGGGCGTCCGCACGCTCGTCGAGCTCGTCCGCGCCCGCGCGGCCGAGGAGTCCCGCCCGCCGCGCCACTAGCAGCGGGAGCGAGCGCGGCCACGGGCGGGAGGCGACCCACCCGCCGCGCGTCCTCGTCATTTGGGACAGCCCGTCCGCCCGTTCGGTGTTAGATTCCGCCACTCGGAGAACGCTCATGAACCTGAAGACCGTCGCACTCGCCGCAGTTCTCTCGCTTGGGACCGCCTGCGCGTCCACGACGCAGTCGTCGAGTGCCAAGCCCGCCACCAGCTCCGCGGACTCCCCTGGCGCCACCGGCCAGGCGGCGGTGGCGAAGGACAAGCGCACCGAGATGATCTGCGAGTCGGTGAAGGAAGTGGGAAGCAACATCCCCACGCGGATCTGCAAGACCCGCGGGCAGCTGGCCGAGGAAGCCGAGATGACCCAGCAGCAGCTGAACACGCCGGTGAACCGGCCGGCCGGCGGTAACTAGTCACCCGGGCGGCGCGGCCCGAGAGGCCGGGCGCCCGCCTCCCGATCCTCTCGCCGCAAGGGGCCCTCGGGCCCCTTCGCTTTACCCCGCCGCCGGAGACCGGTTGGCGGGCGGGGCCGGCCTGTTCAGGTCCTTCGAGGGCGGGCGCGCCGGCAGGGTCGGCTTCTCCGCCTCGACGCGCCTCAGGACCTCCTCGATGGCCCGGTCGAGCTGCGCGTCGCGGCCGGCGATCACGTCCACCGGGAGGTTGTCGACCTCGATGTCGGGGGCGACGCCCTCGTTCTCGGCGATCCAGCGGCTCTTCATGTCGTAGATTCCGAACTCCGGCACGAAGGCGTAGCCGCCGTCGACCATGGCCGAGGCGAGGCCGCGGATCCCCACCGTCCCGCCCCAGGTGCGCTGGCCGACGATGGGGCCGAGGCCGTAGGCCCGGAAGAAGTAGGGGAAGATGTCGCCGTCCGAGGCCGAGTACTGGTTGGCGAGCGCCACCATGGGCCCGTTGAAGGCAGCCGCCGGATAGGTGGAGGGCTCCTCGCCGCGCTGGTTGCTCATGCCCGCGACCCGGCGCCGCAGCCGCTCCAGGATCATCTGGGAGACGAAGCCGCCGCCGTTCGCGCGGACGTCCACGATGAGCCCCTGCTTGTGGACCTGCGGGTAGTACTGGCGGATGAACTCGGTCAGGCCGTGGCCGCCCATGTCCGGGATGTGGATGTACCCGACGCGCCCCCGGGTGGCCGCGTCGACCTTGCGCCGGTTCGACTCGACCCAGTCGAAGTAGCGCAGGTCCCACTCGTTGGGCAGCGGCTGCACGCCCACCTCGCGGGCGCCCTCCAGCGACGGCTTCCCATTCACGGTGAGAGTCACGGTCCGGCCCGGCGTCTGTGCGAGCAGCCGGTACGGGTCGTCGGCCCCGCGGAGCTCCTGCCCGTCGATGGCGAGGACGTACTCGCCGGCCGCCACGCTCACGCCCGGCACGGCGAGCGGCGACCGGCGCGCCTCCACCCAGTTCTGGCCGGGGAGGATGCGCGCGATGCGCCACCGCCCCGCCTTCGCGTCGAGCTCGAGGTCCGCGCCGAGCGTCCCCACCGGAACCCGCTCCGGCCGCGGGGCCTCGCCGCCGCCGACGTAGGTGTGGCCCGAGCCGAGCTCGCCGACCATCTCGCCGAGGACGTAGGTGAGGTCGTAGCGGTGGGTGACGTGCGACACGAGCGGCTCGTACCGCTTGCGCATGGCCGGCCAGTCCACCTGGCCCATGTCGGGGAGGTAGAAGAAGTCCCGGTAGACCCGCCAGGTCTCCCCGAAGATCTGCGCCCACTCCGCCCGCGGGTCGAGCTCCATCCGCAGGCCGTCGAGCTTCAGCGCCCCGTCCCCGACCTTGAGCCCCTCCTTGGCCTCGGCGATGCCCCAGGTCTTGTCGACCTGGTAGAGGATCCTCGCGCCGTCGGCGGAGACGTCGAAGCGCTCCACGCCGGCGAGCACCTCGGACTCCTTCCGCTTCTCGAGGTCGAAGACGCGCAGCGAGCTCTTCGAGGGACCCTCCTCGGTGAGCTCGCGGGTCGGGGACGAGAGCCAGTACACCTTGCCCTTGCCGGTCTTGAGGGAGCGGACATTGCCGGGCGGGACCGGGAAGGGGACGATGCGGTCCTGGATCCCCGCGAGGTCGACGCGCAGCGGCGGCGGCTTCGCCTCCTTCTTGTCCTTCTCGGCCTCCTTCTTCTTCTCGGCCTCCCTCGCCTCCGGCGGCTTCACCTCGTCGCTGCGCGGCGCGAACGGCGAGGGCAGGTCGGCGCGCAGAGCGATGGCGTGCGGCCGCGTCATCCGGTTCACCGTGTAGGAGCGCTCGAGGCGTCCGAGCGTGGGAGCCACGTCCCGGTCGGACAAGAGGAACAGGTACTTCCCCTCGGGGTCGAAGACCGGCTCGTGGCTCTCGAACGCGTCGGAGGTGACCCGGGTGCTGGCGCGGCCCTCGAGCGAGTACAGGTAGATGGCGGAGAAGTCGGTGTCGGTGTCGGTGGCGTAGGCGAGCCACCGGGAGTCGGGCGACCAGGCGTACTCGGAGATCTCGGTGCGGGGCGCCGTGGTCACGAGCACCGGCTTCTTGTCGGCGACCGAGACCCACCACAGGCGCAGTCCCCGATCGGCGTAGGCGATCTTGGAGGAGTCGGGAGACCAGACCGGGGGGAAGCGCCAGCTGGCGGGCCCGTTCGTCAGCTGGACCGGCTTCGACTTCCCGTCCTGGGCCACGACGTACAGCTCCTCCTCGCCGGTGGCGTCGGAGAAGAAGGCGATGAGGCGCCCGTCGGGGGACCAGGTGGCGTTCTTCTCGCGAACGCCCGGCGTCCGGGTGACGTTGCGGACGTCGCCCTGCTCGGCCGGGACGGTGAATACGTCGCCGCGCGCGGTGAACACCGCTCGCTGCCCGTCCGGGCCGAGCGAGGCGTCGGTGATCCGGTCCTCGACGCGGACCCAGCGGCGCCTCGCGTCGCGCTGGTCGTCCGGGAGCTGCACCATCACCTTCCGCGGGATCCCGTCGGCGGGGTCGAGGAGGTACAGGGCCCCGCCGTTCTCGAAGACGATCTTCCCCGACCCCGAGTGGGCCCACTTGACGTCGTACTCGGTGAAGTGGGTCACGCGGGTGGTGGCCTTGGTGGCGACGTCGTAGCGCCACAGGTTCACCTTCCAGTCCTCGCGGTCGGAGAGGAAGTAGATGGCCCCGCCGATCCACATCGGCTGGGTATCGGTGCCGCGCCAGTCGGTGACCCGCTCCAGCCCGTTCGAGGCGAGGTCGTAGATCCACACGTCCTGCGCCAGGCCGCCCTGGTAGCGCTTCCAGGTGCGGAAGTCGCGGAAGACGCGGGTGATGGCCACCTTCTTGCCGTCGGGCGCGTACGACACGAACCCGGCCTCCGGCAGCCCCGCCCGCTCTGGCGCCCCTCCCTCGGGAGAGACCGCGTAGGGCTGGCCCACGAACCCCCCGATGGGCCCGCGCTGGCTCCGGAAGAGCACCTTCCCGTCCGGGGTCCAGCCGATGACCATGTTGTCGAAGCCCATGCGCTCGGTGTTCTCGCGGGCGGGGTACCAGGTCAGGCGGCGCGGCGCGCCCCCCGACGAGGGAATCACGTAGACGTCCGACGAACCGTCGTAGTGGCCCGTGAACGCGATCCACTTCCCGTCCGGCGAGAAGCGGGGGAAGACCTCGAGGCCGTCTCCGCTCGTCAGCCGCCGCGCCGCCCCGCCCGCCGTGGACACGGTCCACAGGTCGCCCCCGTGCGAGAAGGCGATGGAGTCCCCGTGGACGTCGGGAAAGCGGAGCAGCCGCGCGTCGTCGACGGCGGCGGCGGGAAGCGCCGCCAGGCAGGCGGCCAGCGCGAGCGGCGCAAGGATTCGGGCGGGGCGTCCGTGCATTTCGACCTCGGTCGGGGGGTGCGGCCCTTGATACCACGGCTCCAAGGCGGCGAACGCCGGGACCCGCCGGAACCTTCCCGCGAGCGGGGCGGCGAGAAAGGCACGAAGCCGTTGCAAGCGCCGGCGCACCCGGTAACCTACGGCGGCCCCGGCGCCCCGTTCCCGCGCCGTACAGGAGAGTGGAAATGGCTCGTAACCTTGCCTCCCGGCCGCAGGCGGCCCTCCTCGCCGCCCTGGTCGCATGCTCCGCCGCGACGTCGGCGCGCGCCGCCCCGCTCGCGCCGGACGAGCAGGCGGCGATCGGCCGTGTCACCGCGGAGGAGATCTCCGCTCACATCCGCTTCCTCTCCGACGACCTCCTGGAGGGACGGTTCCCGGGCTCGCGCGGGTCGGAGATCGCGATCCGCTACCTCTCGACCGAGCTCGAGGCGATGGGCCTGAAGCCGGGCGTCCCCGGCCGGGACGGCGGCCCGCCGTCCTGGGTCCAGCCCGTCCCGCTGGTACGCTACGAGAGCACGGTCCCCGAGGCGGTCGTGTTCCGCCGCGGGCAGGAGCGCGTCTCGCTGCCCACCGGTCCGGGGACGAGCGCCCAGGTGGTGCTGCGTTCGCTGGGCGACACCGACCGCGTGCAGCTGCGCGACGCCGAGCTGGTGTTCGTGGGCTACGGGATCGTGGCGCCGGAGCAGGGCTGGGACGACTACCGCGGCGTCGACGTGCGCGGGAAGGTGGTGGTGCTCCTCAACTTCAACCCGCCCTTCGCGGGCGAGGGGGTCCGGGTCTGGTACGGGCGCTGGGACTACAAGTACCAGGAGGCGGCGCGCCACGGGGCCGCGGGGGCGCTGCTCA
>Ga0335071_10002490_pt1 | contig 19724 bp, 14 predicted proteins | sample Lox_Sample_15_FD_206724 | JGI IMG/M metagenome (GOLD analysis project Ga0335071, IMG submission 206724) | Soil microbial communities from Loxahatchee National Wildlife Refuge, Florida, United States - Lox_Sample_1.5 | ecosystem: Environmental > Terrestrial > Soil > Wetlands | place: USA...
GGCCCAGGTGGTGCTCTCGACGCCGGAGGTGGCGTCGCTCGCCGTGAGCGAGAAGCTGACGTCGCCGGTCTGCCAGGCGCTGCCGCCGGCGTAGTCGTCGGTGGTCTGCGGCGCGACGCTGTCGAAGCGCAGCGTGAAGCTGCCGGACGTCACGCTGCCGGCGCCGTCGACGGCCCGGTACTGATACGTGACCGGGCCGGCCTCGCCGGCCGCCGGGACGGTGAAGCCGCCGTCGGCGTAGTCCGTCCACGTCGAGGCGCCGGCGCGCCGGTACTGCTCGCCGGCGAGACCAGATCCGCCGGCATCGCCGGCGGTCAGCGTCACGCCCACGTCGGCGTTGTGCCACGCGGAGTCGGCGTCGGCGCTGCTGGAGATCGTGGGCGCCGTGAGGTCGAGGTTCACGAACGCGGCGTGCCCCGCCTCGACGTTGCCGGCGCGGTCCACCGCGCGGTAGCTCAGCGTGTGCGAGCCCTGCGTGCCGACCACGAACGGGACGGTGTACGGCACGTAACCCGCGCCGTCCAGGTCGTACTCGATGCGCGACACGCCGCTCACCGCGCCGGCGCCGTCCGTGGCCGTCAGCGTGACGAACTGGCCGCTGCTGTGCCAGCCGCTCACACCGTCCGACGCCAGGGCCGGGGTCGATGCGTCGCCGCTCTGGGGCGCGTCGCCGTCGATGTTCACCCAGCCACTGTGCGCCGGTTCGGTGTTGCTCGCGGCGTCCACGGACCAGTACGTGATCGCGTGGCTGCCGTTGCCGTCCACGGTGAAGGGCCCGATGTACTCGTGCTGCACGCCGTCGAGCGTGTAGTACGTGTGGGCGACGCTGCTGGTCGCGTCGGTCGCCGAGAGGGTCACCGTCTGCCCGGTCTGGCGCCAGCCCGTCGCGGCGCTCGCGGCCAACGCCGGCGTGGACTCGTCGCTCGTCACCGGCGCCGTGCAGTCTATGCGGACCTGACGATGCGTGGTCGGTCCGCCGACGCCGGACGAGTTGACGGCGCGCACGTGGAAGTACCACAGGCCGTCGGCCCTGCCGGTGTACGAGATGCCGAGGAACGCGGTGCCGCGGAACACGCTCACCGTGTTGTCGGACATGTCGGTCGTGACCATGTCGCCGTACCCGTCGCCGTCCAGGTCGCCCAGGGCGACGAAGTAGGGGTTCCTGCCGCAGGCGAGGTCCGTCTTGGTGTCGAACGTCCCGTCCCCGTTGCCGTAGAGGATGCTCACGGTGCTGGCCGTCTCGTTCGTGGCCACCAGGTCCGGAGCCGAATCCTGGTTCAGGTCGATGACGCTGAAGGCGAAGGGGCCGCTGCCGAGCGCGTAGTTCACAGCGGTGTTGAAGGTCCCGTCGCCCTTGTTGATCAGGATGCTGGCGTTGTTGGTGCTCCAGTTGACCGTGGCGAGGTCGGGCTTGCCGTCGCGGTCGAGGTCGGCGGCGAGGACCATCTGGGGATTGCCGCTCGCCGCGTAGTTGACCGCCGTCTTGAACGTGCCGTCGCCGTTGCCGATCAGCACGCTGACGTTGCCGGCGCTGTAGTTGGCCGTGACGAGGTCCTGCTTGCCGTCCGAGTCGAGGTCGCCGACGTCGACGAACGTCGGATGCGCAGCCGTGCTGAACTGGGTCGGCGCCTTGAAGGTGCCGTTGCCGTTGTTCAACAGGATGCTCACGTTGTTGGTGCTGGCGTTGGCCGTGAAGATGTCGAGGTAGCCGTCACCGTTCACGTCGCCCATGCGCAGCGACTCGGGGTTGGTGCCGGTGCCGGTCGTGGAGTCGGCCTTGGCCTGGAAGGTGCCGTCGCCGTTGCCGAGCAGCACGCTGGCGGTGCTCGCGTAGTAATTGCCCGTGACGACGTCGACCTTGCCGTCGCCGTTCACGTCGCCGACCGCCATCGACCAGGGACCGTCGCCCGTCGCGTAGTCGACCTTGGCCCGCAGCGTGCCGTCGCCGTTGCCGAGCAGCACGCTGATGGTGTCGGCATCGTAGTTCTCCACGACGACGTCCGGCTTGCCGTCGCCGTTCACGTCGACGATGCGGGCCTCGGCGGGCTTGGCGCCGGAGGCGTAGGTCACGCGTGGCAGGTAGGTGAGCGAGTTGCGGTCGCTCACCGTGTCCGGCACCGTCGTCGCGGAGTGGTCCAGCACGCAGGAGTACCCGGCGATCGCCGTGCCGTCGCTGAGCGCCGGGTCCCAGGCGAAGCTGGGGTTCGCGTTCGAGTACCAGGTCGTCTCGCTGGGGTGCGTCGAGGAGACGACGCCCGTCACCGTCCCAGGCACCGCGACCGCGACGGCCGCGAACGCGGCGAGGAGGATCAAGGTGGCGAGCGCGACGGCCGCGGCCGTCGCTCCCCTGGCGAGATGACGCTCCGAGCTGGACATCCGTCCCCTCCACTGCTCCATGAGGCGCCGTGCGTGGCGCGCCCAAGATGAGTGTTCCAGCCACAGGTTCGGGTCGCGGAGCCTGGAGTCCCATAGGACATCCGTCTGTATACCTAGAAGGCTTGGGAATGGGGAGTGCGCCGGCGGCCCGGCGCTCACGCTCGTCGCGAGCTTGCGAACCTGCCGACGTCGCGACGTCGCGCTTGTCCGGACCCGACAAATGTACTGGAGACTGTCACCGCCTGGTTGCCGATACTTGGGGTCGAAAGCAGCCCGGCGTGAGGGGCACGCCGGTCAGTCTGTAGGAGACGACATGACCCCCGACCGACAGTGGTATAGCAGGTATCAGATCCTCTGCGCCGAGCGCGAGGCATGGAACGACGGCGCCGACGCGACGGATGAGGTCTACTTCTACGACGGCATCAGCTTCTGGCGACGCGCCGGCAACGGCAAGCAGCGGCTGCTGCCGTCCTGGCGCACACCGACGCACGGCTGGCGCCACGACGACCACTGCGACTGCGACCTTTGCGCGCAGCACGACGTCGTGGAGCTCAAGCCGCTGTCCGTGGCCTGAGCCGCTCCTTCACCCCGGAACCGACGAGGGGCTGCCGCCTCGGGACGGCCGAGCGTCACTCGAGGCGGGCACCGGAGACGAGACCGCTCTGGGCGGCCCACTCGCCGGCGCCCGTCTTCTTGCCCCCCGCCGGCTTCACGCGGGTGACCCAGAGCCGGCCGTCGGCGCACGCCACGGCGAAGCCGCCGGCGCTGACCTCGACCACCTCGCCCATCGCGCCGCCCACGCCCTTCACGTCGCGTGCCGGCCGCTGCTCTGCGGTGAAGATCTGGAGCGTCTCGCCGTCCCGCGTGGTCCAGGCGCCCGGCGAGGGGTCGCAGCCGCGCACCAGGTCGTGGAGCTGCCGGCACGGCTTGCCCCAGTCGATCCGTGCGTTCTGCCGCTCGCACGGCGCCTCGTAGGTGGCGAGCGCCTCATCTTGCGGCTGACGCGGCGCGGCTCCCGTCTTGACCAGGCCCACCGCCTCGACCAGCGCCTGCACGCCCATCGGGAAGAGCCGGTCGAAGTACACCGAGCCGAGCGTGTCCGTCGCTGAGATGGGCGTGCGCTTCTGCAGCAGCACGTCGCCGGTGTCGATGCCGCCGTCGGGCCAGAACACGGTGAGGCCCGTCTCGGTCTCGCCCTTGATGACCGGCCAGTTGATGGCGCTGCGCCCGCGGTGGAGCGGCAGCAGCGACGGATGGTACTGGATGGTCCCGTGCGTCGGCACGGCGAGGAACTCCGCCGGGACGATGAGCGTGACGAACGCCATCACCTGCAGGTCGGGACGCAGGGCGCGGAACGCCTCGAGCACGGCCGGGTCCTCGAACGACGCCGGCCGGACCAGCGGGAGGCCGGCGGACCCGGCCGCCTCCGCGAGCGGGTCGGGCCGGCCGCTCTCAGGCGGTGCGTACACGGCCACCACGTCCTCGTCCCGCTCGAGCAGCGCCTCGAGCACAGCCTTGCCGAAGGCCTGCTGGCCGTGCACCACGATACGCATGCGCCCCTCCCGGTCGTCGCGCCCCCGCGGCGGCGCGTCCTCTGCGTGCGGGCCGCCGGCGCGACGCCCGGCGGCAGCCCGGATGCTACCGCATCGCCTCGTCACCGTTGCTCCGGGAGTGTGCGCACGCGAACCCTCCCTTCATGGACCGAGACGGGCTCATCTCCATCGGCCGCTTCGCGAGGCTCACCGCCCTTTCTCGCATCCGTGAGCCGGGCGGCTCCGCTAGAGGCGGCCGCCGATCCAGGCGCCGGCGATGGAGTCGTAGCGCACGACGGCGCCGGTGTGCGGCGCGTCGATCATGCTGCCCCCGCCGACGTAGATGCCGACGTGGTGGCTGTAGCTGGCGTCGCCGAAGAACACGAGGTCTCCCGGCTGCAGCGCGTTGAGCGGCACCGGCGTGCTGGCGCGCTGCTGGTCGGTGGCGCCGTGCGAGAGGTAGATGCCGATCTGCGCGTAGCAATACATGGTGAGGCCGCTGCAGTCGAAGCCGCTCGGGCTGGCGCCGCCCCACACATACGGAACGCCCAGGTAGCGCTGCGCGATGGCCACGACCGACGAGTGGCCGGAGCCACCGGGGTCGACGACCGGGCCGCTCCCGGAGCTCGACGAGGTCGCAGAGCCCGAGCCGGACGAGGACGAGCCGGAGGTCGAGGTGTCTGCGACCGCGGCGGCGGCCCGGGCGGCGGCCTCGGCCTTGGCCTTGGCGGCGGCCGCCGCCTTGGCCTCCAGGTCGGCGATCTGGTTCTTGAGGCCGCCGGCGGTGCCCTCGAGCTGCGACTGCAGCGCAAGGACCTGCTCCTTGCTCTTCTGGCGCTCGGCGACGAGCTGGACCGCGGCCTTGCGGTCGGCGTCGAGGGCGACCCGCTTGTCCTTGACGTCCTGCCGGTAGACGGCGGCCTCGTGGACGATGTCGGCGTCGTTCTGGGTCATGCGCCGCATCATGTCGAGCTGCGTGAGCAGGTCGTCGAACGTGTGCGAGGCGAAGATGACGTCGAGGATGCTCGTGTCGTCGGCCTTGTAGACCTGGCGGGCGCGCGACGTCAGGTGCCCGTCGGCCACGGTGAGCCTGTACTCGGCCACCTTGAGCAGGTGCTTGTTGCGGGCGATGCGCGCGTCCACTTCCTTGAGGTGCGAGTTCGCCTCGTTGTACTGCTCGACCGCCACGTCCGACTTCTCATAGACCTTGTCGAGCTGAGCCTGCACGGCCGCCAGCTTGGCCTTCTTGGCGGCGATGGGGCCCGCCCAGGCCGCGGCGGAGAACGCCAGGAGCAGCGAGAGCGAGATGAGACAGACGAAGGTCGCCTTGCGGATGGGGGTCAAGCGGATCGCCTCCTTCGCGCCGGGTGACTCACGTCCTCAGCCCGGCGCCGGGCTCTGAGCTTGGGACCGTACCATCCGGTCGGATCCGGGGCAAACCGTCGAGCGTCCCGGAGCGCCGTCTCGTGCGTGGCGACCACGGACATCCGCGTCGTCAGATCCGGTTGTGGAAGCCGGGCTCCCGGACGGCGCTGGCCTCGTCGCCGGAGACGTCCACGCGGTCCGGCGCGAGCAGCAGGACCTCGCGGCCGACGTACTGCAGCGAGCCGTCGAGCGCATAGACCAGGCCGCTGGCGAAGTCGGTCAGGCGGCCGGCCAGCGTCCGGTCGCAGCCCTGGAGGTCGACGAGCACCGGCACGCCGTCTCGCAGCCTGTCGGCGATGCGCTGCGCGGCCTCGAAGTCCTCGGGCACCACGAGCTCGAACGCGAGGTCCGGCCGGCGGACGAGCTCCAGCGGGCGGGCGGGCGGCCGCTCCTCCCGCCGCGGGCGCTCGTCGGCGTACGGCTCGTCGTCGTCGTACCAGTCGTCGTAGGCGTCGCGGGCTGAGACCATGTTCCCTCCGGGCGGTCGCTGCTTCGTACTCCTTGGTTCGGCGCGCCGCCCGAGTTCGCCTGCCCCGTTGCCGTTCGGTGACGATCGACGTCCGACGGTGCGGCGTCAGCCGTCGACGGTGGACATGTCCGCGTAGCGGTCGCCGGCGGTCAGCCCCACGGGCGCCGCCGAGTCCAGTCGCCGGAGGTCGTCCGCCGTGAGCTCCACATCCACGGCGGCCACGTTCTCCTCCAGGTATCCCACCCGCTTGGTGCCCGGGATGGGCACGACGTCGGGTCCCTGGTGCAGCACCCACGCCAGGGCGAGCTGCGCCGGGGTCACCCCCTTGGCGGCGGCGATCCCCTCAAGGCGCTCCAGGATCCCCCGGTTGCTGCGGAAGTTGTCACCCTGAAAGCGCGGATGCCGGCTGCGGTAGTCCCGCGCGCCCCGGACGTCCTCCTCGGTCCTGAAGCGCCCCGCGAGGAACCCGCGCCCCAGCGGGCTGTAGGCGACGAAGCCGACACCGAGCTCGCGGACCGTCGGGAGGACCCGCGCCTCCACGTCCCGCGACCAGAGGGAGAACTCGGTCTGCAGCGCGCTGATGGGATGGACGGCGTGGGCGCGGCGGATGGTCTCGGGCCGGGCCTCCGAGAGCCCGAGAAAGCGCACCTTGCCCGCACGCACCAGCTCCGCCATCGCGCCCACCGTCTCCTCGATGGGGACGCTCCTGTCCACGCGGTGCTGGTAGTACAGGTCGATCACGTCCACGCCGAGGCGCTCGAGCGAGGCCTCGCAGGCGGCGCGCACGTACTCGGGGCGGCCGTTGATGCCCACCCAGCTGCCGTCGGGCCGCCGCTCGTTGCCGAACTTGGTGGCCAGCACCACCTGCTCGCGCCGGCCGGCGACGGCCCTGCCGACGAGGCGCTCGTTGGTGAACGGCCCGTACATGTCGGCCGTGTCGAGCAGGGTGACTCCCAGCTCGAGGGCCCGGTGGATGGTCGCGACGGCCTCAGCCACGTCGGTCGCGCCGTAGAACTCGGACATGCCCATGCACCCGAGCCCCTCCGCCGACACCACGAGCCCCTGACTGCCGAGGGTGCGTTGTTCCACGATGCTTCCTTTCCGTCGCGGGCGTCGACCCACTGTCGTCCGATCGCCTCTCATCGCCTGTGCAACGTCAGCTACCCGCCAGGTGGCCGGCCTTCACGCGGGGCGACGGCGCCGTAACGCACGCGCAACATGACGCAACGCCCGCCCGTATGCTCGCCGGGCGCTGGGGGGTAGGCTGCAGCCACACGCGGACGAGGAGGCAGCCATGACCGTCATCCCGCAGGAACTGCACGACCTCCTGGCCGGAGGCCACAACGTCTGGGTCGCCACCGTCGGAGCGGACGGCATGCCCAACGTCTCCATCAAGGGCAGCGGCGCCCTGCTCGACGACGAGCACCTCTACTTCGCCGACATGTTCAGCCACAAGACGCGCGAGAACATCGAGCACGATCCGCGCGTGGCCGTCGGCATCCACGACCCGGAGCGCAAGCTGGCGATGCAGGTCAAGGGGAGCGCGCAGCTGATCGACAGCGGCGGCGAGTTCGACCAGGTGGCCGAGAAGCTCAAGGCGATCAGCGAGCAGCTCCACCTGCCGCCGATGAAGTACCTCGTCAAGATCACCGTCGAGTCGGTGTGGGACATGGGCCCCGGGCCGCACGCCGGCGACCAGCTGAAGTAGCGCCGGCGCCCCCGGGCCAGGCTAAGACCGCCGCCTCGCCTGAAGGAGCGACGTTGGCCCCCGCGCAGACGCGGGGAAGGTCCAGAGTCCACCACCCCCCTGCGGCCGGACGGGTCGGCGACCCCGCAGGGGGCGCGATGAAGGACCTGGGACCGCCCTGGCTCCTCGGCTGCCCGCCCGTGAAAGCGAGCGCTCGGCCTGAAGCCGGATGCCACGTCGGCGCCGGCGTGGGCGCCTCTGCGACCGCGGCGTCAGGCGCAGCGCACCACGCCGCGCGCCCAGAGGCAGTCGCCGCACGTGGGGTGCGGGTTGCCGAGGCAGTCCTCTTCGTTGGCCTCGGCCAGCTCGCATCCACAGTCGGTGCACGGCGGGAAGTCGAAGCGCCGGACCCGGTCACGGAACGCGACATACTCCGGCGCCGTCCACACCTCCGCGAGCGACCGGTCCGGCAGCCTGCCGACCTCCCATCCCAGGATCCGCTTCTCGCGCCCGCGCACGTAGCACGTGTACGTGTGCAGCAGCGGCGGGCACGGGCTCACGCCGCCATGCCAGCCGACGGCGCACGCGTCGGCCTCGACGAACGGACAGTGGCTGCGCGTCGCCTCCGGCTCCGCGCCGAAGAAGGAGACCGGCCCCGCGTTGACGAGGGCCTTGCCGAGTGCGGCACCGACCTCCTCGTCCCAGTCGAACGCCGGCAGCTGCCAGCGCGCGCCGGCAGGAGTGTGGGCCCCGCTGAGCGACGAGCCCTGATGGTCGTAGAGCGTCTCACCCAACAGGTCGGGCGTGTACGCGAGCACGTTGCTGACGATGATGAACGTGGCGCCGAGTTGAGCCGCCAGCCGGCGAAGGCCCGGCAGCTCGCCGATGTTGGAGCGCATCGCGACGAACTCGATGCCGATGCGCACGCTGGAGGAGTAGGCGACTCCGCGCCCGTCGTGCAGCCGGCGCACGTTCTCGACGACGCGCGAAAGGCTGGCGCCTCGGACCCGGCCGAAGGCCTCCGCCGAGGCGCCGTCGATGCTCACCACGAGCTGGTCGAGACCCGCCTCGAGCAGCCCCGCCGCCATCGCGTCGTCCAGGAGCAGCGCGTTGGTCGTCACCTCCGCGCGCAGCCCGCGCGCCTTCGCCGCCTCGACCATGTCGAGGAACCGCGGATGCAGCAGCGGCTCGCCGAGGCCCATGAACGCGACCGTGCCGGGCGCGGCCTGAGCGGCCACGCTGGCGGCCGCCATGCCGTCGACGACGGCCGCGAAGGTCGCCCACTCCATGAGACCCTCGGGTTCGTCCCACGCGTGACGCACGCACGTCGCGCAGGAGAGGTTGCAGGCGTTGGTCGGCTCCACATAGACCTTGGCGGGCGCAGGGCGATCCAGGTCCGGCGCGACGGGGTCGACAGGGGTCACGCCGCCACCCTGCGCCGTCACTCCCCGCGCCTCAGGAGCTTGATCTCCTCGACCGTGGGGAACGAGAGCGCCTCCGCCTCGCACAACGTGGCGCAGTGAGAGCAGCCCGGCACGCAGTTCGTCTTCGCCGCGATCTCCACCGTGCGGCCGTCCTCGGACCAGCGGTACACGTCGTGCTTGCAGAACCCGATGCAGGCGCCGCAGCCTGTGCAGGCAGCAGCATCCAGGGTCGGGCCCCACTCGAGCTCGATGTGCCGGATGTCGTCCGTAGCTCCGCCCTGTCGTTCGCGCTTCCGTCCATTGTCGTCGGGGTATGGGGGGCCGTCCAGCGCCCCGTCGGCATCGCGGCGGAGTCGGCCGGACGGCGCGGACGCGCGGAACGCGCTACGCCGCCCTGTAGAACTCCTCCAGCCGCTTCCGGTCGTCCAAGGTCAGGTGTTCAGGGTCGGCCTCGGGCGCGCGCTTCAGGAACGCCGTGCTGCGGCCGATCTCGATCCTGCCTCCGACCTCGTGCATCTCGTCCATCGGCACGAGAAGGTCGCTCGAGGACGACCGCGCAACGATGATGAACTCGGCGTCCGGGCTCACACCGATGATCACGCCGACCTTCAGGTCGTCGCTCGCGTACACGTCACGCCCGACGAGGATGCGACGCTCGATGGTCATGGCCGCCTCCTTCCCATACCTGAGCTGTTCCCGCGGGAGCGGACGCGGAGCGACCAGGCGTCGACGGACCGGCGCCCGATCGCGCTCTCCACGCCGGAAGCCTAGCATCGGGGTTGTGGAGATGGGCGAGAACGGACCCGGGTCGGGGAGGTGCGCATGCGTCTCGCCGGACGCCTGATCGCGACTGTGCTCAGCGTCATCGTCGCGGCCGTGGCCGTGTACGGCTGCGTCCGCGCGACCGAGTGGCTGCGCGACAGAGATGCGTTCGGGCTGCTGCAGCGGGAGCCGGACCAGCCCGTCCGGCTCACCACCATCGACCCGTACACCAGGGAGGTCGCCGGCAAGCACTGGTTCGGCGACTACTTCGTGACCATGGTCCTCTCGCCCGGGACCGGATCGGACGCCCACCCGCGCATCGTCACCAGATGGGAGCGCAGGAAGGTGACCGTGGCGCTCCTCGACGACGGCGGCCCGGGCGTCCGGAGCTACGTGCACCTGTTGCTGCGCCGCCTCGATCGCCTCCAGGACCAGGTGGACTTCAAGCTCGGCGCCGCGCACCCGCTCATCACGATCGAGCTCCTGGACCACGCGACGTACGTCCGTGAGAACGACGCCGACAGCGTCGGCGACACGAAGACCCGCTACTACGCGGGCGCGGCCGGACTGATCAGCGCGAGCATCTCGGTGGACGTGGGGGTCCAGGACACACCCGACGCCGTGAAGTCGACGCTCATCCACGAGCTGACGCACGCCATCGGCGCCAGCGGTCACTTCTTCTCGCCCTCGGACCGGCGGCACAGCGTGATGTACAAGGCCAACACGCTGACCACCTGGAGCCAGAACGACGCCGCGGTGATCCGCGTGCTCTACTCGCCCTTCATCCGCTCGGGGATGTCGGAGGCGGCAGCCCGGGCGGGACTGCGCAAGTACGCCCGGGCCGGCAAGTAGCTCAGGCGCGCGCGATGAGCGCCTCGACGCCGTCCAGCTGCACGCGGAGGTCGAACTCGAAGTCCGGGAACTCCCTGTCCGGCGTGAAGGCGCCGCCGGTGACGGCGGCGATCAGCGCCGGGAACCGGTCCGGATCGGCGAGCTGCCGCAGCAGGCCGGCGAACGCGGGCGCCTGCTCGCCGGCCTGGAAGAAGCCGCGCTGTACGCCGTCGGCGGCGGTCGCCGAGAGCCGCGCGTAGGTGAACGTGTAGCCGCTCAGGAGCAGGAGGACCTCGACCTTCTGATACGCGTTCAGCGGCGTGCGTGACAAGGCCCGAAGGCCCAGCTCCATCCACATGATCTGGCTGGGCGTGCCGGCTCTTTCGATGTGCCGCACCTGCTCGAGCCAGGGGTGCTGCCGCAGGATCCGCACCTGCTCGCCCGTCCAGCTCTCAAGGCCAGCACGCCAATCGTCAGGGGCGATGTCGAACCCTTCGGGCGGCCGCCAGCACGAGTCCTGCATCATCAGCAGCAGGTCATCCTTGCTGGCGACGTAGCGGTACAGCGACATGGTGGTGAAGCCGAGCCGCTCGGCGACGCGCTTCATGGAGACGGCGCCGAGCCCGTCCCGGTCGGCGAGCTCCACGCCGCTGGCGACGATGCGCTCGAGGCTCAGACCCAGCCGGGCCTGCCGCTCGCTCCCCGCCGTCGCACCCCAGAGGCGCTCCAGCGCTGACGGTGTCCCATCGCTCATCACATGCTCCCCAACGGAATCGCTTGCAGTGTACACCGTGTCTATGGCATACTTCTCGTGTACATCATACACGCTTGCGTATCTAATACACAAATCGAGGTGACGACGATGACGACGGCGATCTCCGTGACCGGGCTGGTCAAGAGGTTCGGCGCCCATGCGGCCCTGGACGGACTCGACCTCCACGTGCGCACCGGCGAGGTCCACGGCTTCCTGGGCCCCAACGGCGCGGGCAAGACGACGACCCTGCGGACGCTGCTCGGTCTGCTGCGTGCGGACGCCGGGACGGCGACGGTGCTCGGGCTGGACCCCTGGCGCGAGGCCGCCCCCCTGCACCGCCGCTTGGCGTTCGTGCCCGGCGACGTGAGCCTGTGGCCCAACCTGACCGGCGGCGAGGTGATCGATCTGCTCGGTGCCCTGCGCGGGGGCATGGACCCCGCGCGCCGCACCGAGCTCATCGAGCGCTTCCAGCTCGACCCCGGCAAGAAGTGCCGCGCCTACTCCAAGGGCAACCGCCAGAAGGTGGCGCTCGTCGCCGCCTTCGCCTCGGACGTCGAGCTCTACCTCCTGGACGAGCCCACCTCCGGCCTCGACCCGCTGATGATGGCCGTGTTCCAGGACGTCGTGCGCGAGGCGAACGCCTCGGGCGGCACCGTGCTGCTCTCCAGCCACATCCTCTCGGAGGTCGAGGCGCTGTGCGACCGGCTGACCATCGTCCGCGCCGGTCACACCGCAGACACCGGGAGCTTCGAGGAGCTGCGGCACCTCACCCGCACGACCGTCGCCGTCGACACCGCCCGCCCGGCAGCGGAGTTGGCCTGCCTGCCGGGCGTCCACGGGCTCACGCTCGACGGGGGGCACGCAGAGTTCTCCGTGGACCACGGCGACCTGAACCGGGCGCTGGAGCGCCTGGTCGACCTCGGCGTCCACTCGTTGCGGACCTCTCCGCCGTCCCTCGAGGAGCTGTTCCTGCGGCACTACGCGGACGACCGTGCGCCGGCCGCCGACTGGGCCGGCGCACGGTCGTCGACCCCCGGCGCATCTTCCCCGCGTCCCGTCGCCGACACGGTCGAGGAGCCTGAGGTGACACGATGACCGCCCTGACCGGGACCCTCCCCCTCCTGCGGCTCGCGCTGCGCCGTGACCGCTTCGTCCTCGCCGGCTGGATCGCCGCGCTCGCGGTTCTGCCCGGCCTGTTCGCGCTGGCGTTCGCCGGCGCCCTGCCGTCGCATGCGGACGTGCTGCGCGAGACACGCCTGATGGCGGGCAACGCCGGCTTCCGCATGCTCAGCCTCTCTCCCGGCGCCAGCATCGGGGGCTATGCGATGAACCGCGGCTTCGTCACCCTCGCGATCCTCGCGGCGGTGATGAGCATCCTCTGCGTGGTGCGGCACACGCGCCGGAACGAAGAGACTGGGTGCGCCGAACTCCTGAGAGCCGGCGTGGTCGGCCCGGCGGCAGGCCTCGCCGCCGGCGTCATCGTGGCGCTCGGCGCCAACATCGTGCTCGCGCCGCTCGCCGGCCTCGGCCTGATCGCCGCCGGCCAGCCGGCCGCTGGGTCGCTCGCGGCCGGCGCGGCCATCGCCGCCGTCGGCGTCGCCTTCACCGGCGTCGCAGCCCTGACGGCCCAGCTCTCCCAGTCTGCGCGCGGCGCGAGCGGGCTGGCGGTCGCCGCGCTCGCCGTCTCGTTCCTGGTCAGCGGGACCGGCAACATGCTCGGCTACACCGACGCCACGGGGACCGTGGCGTACAGCGCCTGGCCGGGCTGGTTGACGCCGGTCGGCTGGGGCTACCAGCTGCGGCCGTTCGGCGCCGACCAGTGGTGGGTTCTGCTGCTGCCGGCCGCGTTCACGGCCCTGCTCCTCGTCGTCGCCGGCCGGCTGGCCGCGGGCAGGGACCTCGGCACCGGCGTACTCCCGGAGCGCGCCGGGCGCACCCATGCCTCACGGTGGCTGCGCGGGCCGGCCGGCCTGGCCTGGCGGCTGCAGCGGTCGGTCTTCGTCGGCTGGCTGGCCGCGCTCGTCGGCTTCGGCCTGGTGTTCGGCTCGGTGAGCCGGAGCGCCGGCAAGGTCGTCGCGGCGAGCGGCGGCGCGGCCGGCCGGCCTGCCGGCGCCGGCATGCTCGATGCGTGGTTAGGCTCAGTCGTCGCGATGGGCGGCGTGGCCGCCGGCATCTACGTGGTCCAGGTACTCCTCCGCATGCGCGAAGAGGAGACGCGCGGCCGGTTGGAACCGCAGCTCGCCGGCAGCGTCAGCCGGACGCGCTGGATGCTCGGCCACGTCGCCGGCGCGACCGGTGGGGCCGCGGCGCTGCTGCTGGCCTACGCCGCGGCCGCCGGCGTGACCGCCGCGCGCGTCACGGGAGACGCCGGCGTGCCGCGCGCCCTGGCCGGCGCCTGCCTCGCCGAGCTGCCGGCAGTGCTCGTCCTGGCCGCGACGGTCGTCCTGATCGTCGCGCTGCTGCCGCGGCGCGCCGTCGCCGTCTCGTGGGTGCTGCTGGCCGCCGCCGTCCTCCTCAGCCCGCTGTTCCAGCTCGGACTGCCGCAATGGCTGCTCGACGCCTCGCCGTTCGCGCACCAGCCGGCGCCTACCGTGCAAGTGAGCGCCGGGGCGGCGCTGTGCCTGCTGGCCGTCGCCGCGGGGCTGGGCGGCGCCGGCCTGGCCGCGTTCCGCCGCCGCGACGTGGTCGCCTGAAGTCGGCGGCGAGACCGAGGCGCCGAGGTGCTGAGTCGCCGCGGGACGGTTCCGGCAGGACGCCGACCGGCGGGGAGGTGCCGCGCGGCCCTCGGCGCCTTCCAAGGCTCACGCACCTGGGTGCATGTGCCCCGTGCTCGACCGGGAGAGCGCCGGGCGGCGGGTCGGCGTCGCAACACGGGAGCTACGAGGTGTAGAGCTCGTCGATCTTGTCGGAGTACAGCCGCAGGAACTCGTGGCGCCGGAGCTTGAGCGTCTGGCTCAGCTCGTGGCCGATACGGAACTCCCCGAGCCACAAGCGCACGCGGTGCACGCGCTCGTAGGGAGCGAAGCGGCGGGCGTCGCCGCTGATGACGCTGGCGAGGTGCCGGTAGTGCTTGAGCACGCGCTCGTCGGTGACGAGCGCCGCCAGGTCGTCCACCGGCAGCCCCAGGCGGCGCGCCAGCGACTCGAGGTGGGCTCGGCTGGGGGCGAGGAACGCGGCGACGAACGGCCGCCCCTCTCCGACGATCACGGCGCGCTCGATCCACTCGCTGGCGCACAGCTCGTTCTCCAGGTACGGCGCGTTGACGTTCTCGCCGTTGGTGAGCACGAGGGTGTCGTCCGAGCGCCCGAGCACGCGCAGGCTGCCGTCGGCGTGCACGAGCGCCAAGTCGTGGGTGTCGAACCAGCCGTCCGGGCCGAGCACCCGCGCGGTGCGCTCCGGGTCCTTGTAGTACCCCCGCATGACGTTCGGACCGCGCACCAGGAGCCGGCCGACGTCGCCGGGCCGGCACTCCCGCCCGTCCTCCCGGGCCAGCCGGTACTCCATGCCGTGGATGACGTGCCCGGCCGTGCGCAGCCGGCGATGGAACGGATCGCGCATGGCGATCACGACCATGGCCTCAGTCATGCCGAAGCCCTCCAGCAGCGGCATGCCGGCCGCGTCGAAGAACTCGTCCACGGTGTCGGGCAGCGGTCCACCACCCACGCAGGGGAAGCGGAGCCGCCCGCCGAGCCCGGCGCGCACCTCGCGGAAGACGAGGCGGTCGGCCAGCGCATGCGCGGGCCTCAGCACGGCCGCGGTCACCCTCGCCCAGCCACGGACGGTGGACCGCCAGACCCGGCCGTGCGGCCGCACCTCGGGCTCGCGGCCCTCGAGTACCCGTCGAGCCCGCGCCCACGTCAGCGACCGCGCCACCAGCCAGCGCGCCAGCTTGCGCTGGAGCGGCGGCCGTCCGTCGATCTTGAGGAAGACGCCCTTGTACAGCTTGACCCACAACTCCGGCACAGTGGCCATGACCACGGGTCTGACCTCGGGCAGGTCGCCGCGCAGGTGCAGCACGCTGCTGTAGTGGATGTGGCAGCCCTTGCTCAGGTACATGAGCTGCATCTGCCGCTCGTACGCGTGCCACGGCTGCAGCACGGTGACCACCGGCACGCGCTCGACCTCGAGCAGCTGCGGCAGCTCGCGCAGGTTGAGCTCGTAGTTGCCGTGCGTGAGCGCGACACCCTTGGGGGACCCGGTCGTCCCCGACGTGTAGATGACGGTCGCGAGGTCGTCCGGCCGGACCTCCTCGCGGCGCCGCAGGACCTCCGCCGCCCCGTCCGGCCCCGCGGCCGCGCCGAGCTCCATGAGCCGGCCGAGGGTGCAGACGGCGGGCGGGCCCTCGAGCTGAGCCGCTTCGCCGTTCGGCGCGTCGACCACGACGACCGCGCGCACGCCCGGCACCGCCTCGCGCACGAGCTCCAGATGCGCCGGCTTCTCCACGATCACGACCGCCGGTTCCGCGTGCCGCAGGATCTCCTCGAGGATGTCCTGCGGCGTCTCGGAGGCGCGCGGCACGTCCACGGCGCCGAGGAAGTGGATGGCCAGGCTGCACACCAGCCACTCCGGGCGGTTGTCGCAGATCAGGGCGACGAGCTCGCCGGGCCGCACGCCCAGCTCGCGTGCGAGCGCGCAGGCGAGCACGCTCGCGCGCCGGTCGAGCTCCGCGTAGGTGATGGAAGTGAAGACGCGGTCCTCGCGCCGGCTCAGCGCAGGGTCGTCGGCGTAGTCGGCGACCCACGCGGCGAACAGCCGGGGCAGCGTCGCCCCTGCCGTACCCAGATCCGGTGACGATGCTGCCGTCAAACGCACTCTCCGCACGTGCCGCCGGTCACCCCCAGTGACCGGCTTCGGGCCATTTGTCCACGGCCGCCTGGCGGTGTCAACTGGCGAGCGGCCGCCACTCCACCACGACCTCGGTGCCCCGGTCCGGCGCGGAGTCGATGCGCAGCTCCGCGCCGGCCTCCGCGGCGCGCTCACGCATGGAGCGCAGGCCCAGATGGGCGGGCCCGAACGGCTCGGGGCTGAACCCCCGGCCGTCGTCACGCACCACCAGCCGCACCGATCGCGCGGTGGTGCGCAGGTCCACCCAGGCGTGCTCCGCGCGCGCGTGCCGCGCCACGTTGTTCAGCGCCTCTTGGGCGATACGGTACAGCGCGATGTGCAGCTCCGCGGGCAGGGGCACGCCTAAGTCGATGCTGAGCTCGACCTTGGTCTGCGTACGGCTCTCGGTCGCCTCGACGACGTTGCGCAGGAGCTGGCGGATGGGGATCTTGTCCAGCGCCTCGCCGCGCAGCTCGAGCAGCATCGTGCGCATCTCGGCGAGGGCGCCGCTGGTGAGCCGGCGCACCTCGTCCACTGCCGCCTCCGTCTCCGCCGAGAGATTGCCGGTCGCGGTGAGCGCCTCGGCCTTGAGGCTGGCGGCGAACAGGGCCTGGGTCACGGAGTCGTGGAGGTCCCGGGCCAGGTGACTCCGCTCGTCCTGCGCCGCGGCCGTGAGCTCGCCGTCGCGCAGCACGCGCGCGGCCCGGCGGTGCTCGGTGATGTCCTCGGCGAGGAAGCTGAACAGCGACTGACCGCCGGCGCTCACGCCGATGTGGGCCACAGTGAGCGCCATCGTCGTCTCGTTCCTGCCGCCTTCGTCCCAGGTCTGCTCGAAGCGCACGGGGCGGCCTGCCCGCTCGCTCTCGAGGCAGGCCTCCACGAGCGCACCCTCGAACTCCGGCGTGTTCCCGAGCTCGACTCCGCTCCGGCCGGCGATCTCGTCCGGGTCCATCCCGAGGAACTCGCCCAGCGCCCGATTGGCCGAGACGACCGTCGTGCGGCCGTCGTCGACGCGCGCCACCCCCATGAGGAGCGGCGCGCTGTCGTAGAAACTGCGCAACGTCTGCTCGCTCTCGCGGCACGCGTCCTCCGCCAGGCGCATCGGTGTCAGATCCACCGTGGTCACGCCGACCCCGGTCACCTCGCCGGCCTCGTCGCTCAGCGGGGTGAACGTGCAGTCGAGGAACATGCGGCCCTGTGGACGGTCGAGCCAGAGCTGCTCGCGGATCTCGACGCCCTCGTCGAGCACACGTCGCTTGATCTTCTGGAGGAGCTGAGCCTCCTCCGGCGTGAAGACGTCGGCATCCGTCTTGCCGATCACGCCGTCGGAGGGGGGCGTCCGCTGGTTGAATGCCCAGACGAAACGCAGGTCCCTGTCCTGCGCGGCCACGGTGACCGGCGCCGCGCCGAGGACCATGCGGAAGCGTTGGTCGCTCAGGCGCAACGCTTGCTCGACCGTCTTCAGGCCCGTGATGTCGCTGTGCAGGGTGAGGTTGCCCGCGTGACGCCCCTCGGCGTCGAACATCGGCGTCGAGCTGAACACCGTCCAGATGGCGCTGCCGTCCTTGCGCCGCAGCCTGAACTCGCCGCGCAGCACCTCGCCCTCGCGCAGCGCGGCGCGGTTGTCCATGACCGCGGGCTGCCAGTCCGGGAAGATGAGCTCGGTGCCCAGCATGCCCACAAGCTCGTCCCGGTCATAGCCGAGCATGTCCGCCATCCGCTGGTTGACGAATTCGATGGTCCCGTCCGGTGCGCCGATCAGGATGCCGTCGCCGGTCATCTCGACGATGCTGCGGTAGCGCAGCTCGCTGCTGCGGAGGGCGTCCTCGCTGGCCTTCAGCCTTGCCTGGGCCTCGGCCCGCACGGTCACATCGCGGATGCTGGTGAGCACCGCCTTGCGCTGGCCGACCGTCACCCAGTCGAGACTGATCGCCAGCGTCATCACCCGGCCGTCGCGCGCCGCGCGCGAGACCTCCTGCTCGTGCACGAAGCCGTCCTCGGCGAACCGGCGTGCGATGTCCGCCTGCGACTCGGGGTCGGAGATGCCGAGCTCGGAGCTGGTGCGGCCGACCAGCTCCGCGCGCCGGTAGCCGAACAGCCTCTCGAAGGCCGCGTTGACCCGGATGATCTCTCCCGACGGCATCTCGGTGAGCGACATCGCGAAGGGCGACGCCTCGAACACCGCCTCGAAGCTCTGCTCGCTCTGCTCGAGGGCCGCGAACAGCTCCGCGTGCTCGATCTCTCTGCGCTTCACCTCGGTGATGTCGCGCGAGTAGATGGCCAGGCCCCCGTCGTCGAGGGGATACGCCGTGCCCAGAGACGTGGTCCCGTCAGGGCCGCGGACCTCGTACTCCACGCTGACCCGCTCGGCCATCGCGCGGTGCAGCTCGGCCGCAGCCGTGCCGTGCGGAGCGCCCGGCATGATCTCCCAGAGCACGCGGCCGACGAGCTCACCGGCGGGTACGCGCGTGGTCCTGGCCGCGGCTCCGTTGGCGAACGTGATGCGCCATTCCTCGTCGACCGCAAGGAATGGCCCGAGGCTGCCGAGGATGCCGTCGAGGAAGCGTTCGCGCGCCTGCAAGGCGAGGATGAGCTCGTCGCGGCGGAGCGCGCCGGAGTCCGGCGGCCTATGTGAGGACGCGTGCGTCAACGAAGTCCAGGCTCTGAGGTGCGATCCGCGATCGTACGGGGAGCATACGCGGAGCCGCAGCGGGTGTCACCGGCCGGGCGGCGGCAGGTCACCGCGCCGCCTTCAGTTGCGAGAGCGTGTCGCCGAGCGCCTTGATCTCGCGGCCGAAGGCGCCGAGGTCGCCGCGGCGGAGCGCCGCCTGGGCCGCGGCGTACTGCGCGTTGGCCTTCGCGATCAGCGCGGCCGCCGCAGCCGTCGCGCCGGGGGTGGTCCCGGGCTTGGTCCCGGGCTTGGTGCCGGGCGTCGTGCCCGGTGGCGGCGCGCCGCCGAAGATCTGCGCCAGCGCCTCGCCCAGCGTCGGCGCCATCACCACGTTCTGCTGCTGCCCGGTGGGCAGGTCCGTCGACGCCGTCGGCGACCGGTAGAACACGATCACCCGCTGGATCTGCGGCAGCGCCGTCGTCGCAGACTGCAGGTACAGCGGCTGCACGTACAGCAGCGAGTCCTGGATGGGCACCGTCAGGAGGTTGCCGAAGATCACGCGCGACCCCTGCTGGCCCCAGAGCGTCCGCTGCGCGCTGATCACCGGGTCCTGGTTGATGGCCGCCTCCACCTGCGCCGGTCCGTACACGTTGAGGCTGGACGGGAACTCGAAGCTCACCGCCTTGCCGTAGTTGGGCGCGTCGGACTGCGCGCCCAGCCACGCGATCATGTTGGTGCGCCCGTTGGGCACGTAGGGCAGGATGAGCACGAACTCCTCGCGCGTCTGTCCGGGCAGCCGCATGATCATGTAGTAGGCGCTCTGCGGCGCCGCCCCGGAGATCGAGAGGTTGGTCGGGATCTGCCACTGGTTGCCCTTGTTGTAGAGCAGCGTGGGGTCGGTGACATGGTAGGTCGCGAACATCTCGGCCTGGGCGCCGAAGTAGTCCTCCGGGTAGCGCACATGCTGGCGCAGCGTGGACGGCATCCGGGACGCGGGCAGGAAGATGCCGGGGAACATGCGCTCGTACG
>Ga0335071_10002492_pt1 | contig 19720 bp, 17 predicted proteins | sample Lox_Sample_15_FD_206724 | JGI IMG/M metagenome (GOLD analysis project Ga0335071, IMG submission 206724) | Soil microbial communities from Loxahatchee National Wildlife Refuge, Florida, United States - Lox_Sample_1.5 | ecosystem: Environmental > Terrestrial > Soil > Wetlands | place: USA...
CGACGTGAACATCCTGAATCCGGGCCACCTGCTGAAGCCGGGGATGAATACCGAGGTCGAGATTCACGTCGGCACGCGCGACTCGGTCCTGGCGATTCCGACGTCGGCGCTCCGGACTCAGAAGGACGTCGCGTCGGCCGCGCAGGTGCTGGGACTCGATCCTGCCCAGGTGATGGCCCAGCTCGCCGCGCAGGCGCCCAAGCCCGCGCCGAACACCAAGGGTGACACCGCCGCGTCGATGGGGAACTCCGCGGGCGGGGCGGGCACGATGACCCTGCCCGACGGCCGCGTCGTGAAGCTGCCCGCGGGCGTCACGGCGGCGCAGATGCAAAAGGTCTTCGCCAAGATGGCGGGCGGAAACTTCGCGTCGCTCACCGCGGCGGACCGGGACCTGCTCCAGAAAATGCGGCAGGCCAACGGCGGCGGCATGGGGGGCGGCCGCGGCCGCGGAGGCCAGGTGGGTGGTCCGGCCGCCAGCCTGCAGTCGAACAGCTACATCGTGTTCGCCCTGCGCGGCGGCAAGCCGACGCCGGTGAGCATCACGACCGGGCTGTCCGACCTCGACTACGTCGAAGTCGCCGCCGGCCTGACGGAGCGGGACACCGTGCTGCTCCTGCCCAGCGCCTCGCTGGTGCAGTCCCAGCAGAACTTCAAGCAGCGGATGCAGAGCTTCACCGGCGGCGGACTGCCGGGGGTCCGGCAACAGACCAGCGGCGCGGCCGCGAGGTAGCCATGCTGCTCGGCGAAATCATCATGGTCGCGTTGCAGGCCATCCGGGCGAACAAGCTCCGGGCCCTGTTGACGATGCTGGGCATCATCATCGGCGTCGGCGCCGTGATCACCATGGTGGCACTCGGCACCGGCGCGCAGAAGTCGGTGCAGGAGCGGATTCAGGCCCTGGGCCCGACGCTGCTGACCGTCTTCCCGGGACAAAGCTTCCGCGGCGGCGTCGCTTTCAGCACCCGGGTCAGTCTCACGATGGACGACGATACCGCCATGCTGAACAACCGCCACTACATCAGTGAAGTGGTCCCCGAGCTTTCGGGCAACCTGCAGGTCCAGTATGCCAATCAGAACATCAACACCACGGTGATGGGGAGCACCGCGAACTATTACTCGGTCCACAACTACACCATGATCGCCGGCCGGATGTTCACCAACGGGGAGGACGACGCCCGGCAGCGCTACGCCGTGCTGGGCGGGCAGGTACCGGAGGAGCTGTCCGCCAATCCCCAGGCGATGATCGGCCAGCAGATGCAGATTCGGGGCATCCCTTTCGAGATCATCGGCGTCCTGTCCAACAAGGGCTCGCAGGGATTCAACAATCCGGACGAGCAGATCCTGATTCCCCTGCAGACGGCCCGGTACCGGATCTACGGCTCGAACCGCCTCCGCGACCTCACCGTCGAAGTGGGGGACCTGGCCAACATGAATCTCGGGATGATCGAGATCGAAAGCATTCTGCGGCGCCAGCACAAGATCCGGCCCGGCATGGACGACGATTTCCAGATCCGGAACCAGACCGACATTCTCCAGACCTTCCAGGATACCGCGCAGACCTTCGGATTCCTGCTCGCGGGGATCGCCACGGTCAGTCTCATCGTGGGCGGCATCGGGATCATGAACATCATGCTCGTGTCGGTCACCGAGCGGACCCGGGAGATCGGCGTCCGCAAGGCGCTCGGCGCCACCAAGTTCAACATCCTGTTCCAATTCCTGGTCGAGGCGCTCGTGCTCTGCATGGCCGGAGGCATCATCGGCATCGTCCTCGGCTCGGGCGGCGCCATCGCGCTGGCCCAGCTCGCCCACTGGAACACGTCGATTTCCCTCTACGCCATCCTCCTGGCGTTCTTCTTCAGCGCCGTAGTCGGCCTGCTGTTCGGCGTCTGGCCCGCCCGGCGCGCCGCGAGTCTCGACCCCATCGATGCGCTGAGATACGAATAGACGGAGTCGAACGAGGGCTCCGAGGCGACGAACGGGAAGCGGGAAGCGGGAAGCGGGAAGCGTCGGTGAGGATAGTGTCACTCCTCCCGCTTCCCGCTTCCCTCTTCCCGTTCCCCCATTAGGTTCCGGGCGTGCTTCTCCCCCTTCTGCTCCTGCTCCAGGGCGCCCAGTCCGGCCCCCGCCCCGTCTACGGCGGTCGCGCCGGCAGGCTCAACGTCCCGATCCCGCGCCTCGACGCCACCATCGTCGTCGACGGCAACCTCGACGAGCCGGTGTGGAGCCAGGCCGCCCTCCTCACGGGGTTCTCACAGTACGCTCCGGTGGACGGCCTGCCCGCCGGCGACTCGACCGAGGTCCTGGTCTGGTACGGGGCCGACGCCATTTACTTCGGCATCCGCGCCTTCGAGCCCCACGGCGACGTGGTGCGGGCCACGATGGCCGATCGTGACGCCATCGACGCCGACGACAACGTCCAGATCCTCCTCGACACCTATCACGACCACCGCAAGGCGCTCGAATTCGCGGTGAATCCGCTCGGGGTGCAGGAGGACGGCGTCCGTACCGAAGGACAGGCCGGCGCCGCGGGCGGCAACAACGCCACCACCGGACGGTTCGACGGCATCATCGACCTGAACCCCGACTTCGTCTGGGAGTCGCGCGGGCACGTCACGCCCTGGGGGTACCAGGTCGAAATCCGGATCCCCTTCAAGAGCATCCGCTACCAGAGCGTCGATCCACAGGATTGGGGGTTCCAGGTCATCCGCATGGTGGCGCACTCGGGGTATGAGGACACCTGGACCCCGGTGGTGCGGGCCAACGCGAGCTTCCTGATCCAGGCCGGCACCCTCACGGGGCTCCACGATCTGCACCGGGGACTCGTGATGGACGTGACCCCCGAGTTCACCACCAAGGTCGAGGGCGACTCGAACCCGCCCGGCTACCTCTACAAGGGAACGCCTGAAATCGGCGGCACCCTGCATTGGGGCATCACCGAGAACCTGAGCCTCGCCGGTACCGCGCACCCCGACTTCTCACAGGTCGAGGCGGACGCGGCCCAGGTGACGGTGAACCAGCGGTTCGCGCTCTTCTATCCGGAAAAGCGGCCGTTCTTCCTGGACGGCCTCGAGAACTACGACACACCGAACACGCTCATCTACACGAGGCAGATCGTCCAGCCGGTGGCGGGCGCCAAGCTCACGGGCAAGGCCGGCGGGACCAACATCGCCTACCTGGGCGCCGTGGACGCCGTGGACCCCGCCACGGGCGACAACCCGGTGTTCAACGTCCTCCGGTTGAACCGCGACTTCGGCGCCAGCTCCACCGCCGGCATGGTCTATACCGACCGGGTCGAGGGCGGAGACTACAACCGGGTCCTCGGCGCCGACGCCCGCGTGCTCTGGCTCCAGCGCTGGTTCTCACAGCTGCAGATCGCCGGATCCTGGACCAGAGACGCGGCCGGGAGCCGGGCCGGCACCCTCTGGGACGCCACCCTGGGCGATTACACCGGCCGGAGCTACGGCAACCACTTCGAGTTCGTGGGACTCACGCCCGACTTCGAGGCGGCCTCGGGATTCGTGAACCGGACCGGGATCGTCTCCGCGCGTCTCTTCAACCGCCTCACGTGGTATGGCCGGCCGGGCGGGATGATGGAGCAGCTGCAGACCTACATGATGGCGACGCCGCTGTGGCGCTACGACGATTTCTGGCACGCGCGGGGAACCATCGAGGGCGGGTACGCGGACTCCTGGGGCCTCACCCTGCGGGGAGGCTGGAACATCACCGCCTCGGTGAGCGACAACCTCCAGCGGTTCGACTCGGCGACGTACGCGAGCTACCGGGTGAACCGCGGGACCGACACCATCCCGTTCGCCATCCCGCACGGCCTCTACAACCTGCTCTCCGGCAACGCGGGTTTCACCAGCCCCACCCGGGCCCTGCAGATCTCCGGGAGCCTCGGCTACGGGCACTCCGTGATCTTCGCGGAAGCGGCGGAGGGACTGGAGCTGACGGCGCAGGCGTCGCTCTCGTGGAAGCCCACGCCGTCCATCCGGGTGTCGGCCACCTGGCTGCACGACCGGCTGGTGCGGGAGCGGGACCGCTCCGAGTTCGCACTCGCCAACATTCCGCGGCTGGAGTTCGACTACCAGCTGAGCCGCTCCGTGTTCGTGCGCTACATCGGCCAGTACGTGGCCCAGCGGCAGGCGGGGCTCGAAGATCCCCGAACCGGCCAGTCCCTGATCGTGGACAGCGCGGCCGCGGTGGGCACCCTGTCGAACGGCTTCCGGAGCGACTTCCTGCTCTCCTACAAGCCCACGCCCGGCACCGTGTTTTTCCTCGGGTACGGAGCGTCCCTTTCGGAGCCGACCGCCTTCGCGTTCTCCACCAGCCAGCTCCAGCGGACCGAAGACGGGTTCTTCCTGAAGTTCAGCTACCTCTTCCGGATGTAGTCCGGGAGGCCGGCGGCCGTCGCCAGGCGCCGGGCCCAGCGGTTCCCCTGACGCCGGATCTCGGCCACGTCCCCGGTCTTGAGCTTCCCGTTCCTCACCACCACCCGCCCGTCCACGACCACGTGCCGCACGTCCGAGGCGCGCGCGCCGTAGACGATCCGGGACACGAGGTCGGTCTCCGGCTGCACATGGGGCCCCGAGAGATCGAGGGCCACCAGATCGGCGCGCTTCCCCACCTCGATGGATCCGATCTCCGCGCCGAGCCCCAGGACGTCCGCACCGCCGCGGGTGGCGAGGTCGAGCACCTGCGCCGCCGGGAGCGCCTCGGGACCGTGGCGCGGCTTCTGGATCAAGGCCGCGAGCCGCATTTCGGTGAAGGCGTCGAGGCGGTTGTTGCAGGGCGCCCCGTCCGCGCCGAGCGCCACGCGGCATCCGGCCGCGAGCAGCCCCGGCACCGGGGCGATGCCGCTCCCCAGCTTCAGGTTCGAGCTCGGACAGTGGACCACGCCGGTCCCGTGCCGCGCCAGGTTGCGGACGGCGTCGTCGTCCACCCAGACGCAGTGCGCCAGCGCGGCCCGCGGCCCCGCGATGCCCACCGACTCGAGATAGGTGATCTCGTCCATCCCCGTCCGCCGCTTGACCAGGTCCAGCTCCACGGGTGTCTCCGCGGCGTGGGTATGGAGCAGCGCCCCGCTCCGCTCGGCGAGATCGGCGGCGGCCCGCAGGAGCGGCCCGGTGCAGCTCGGAGCGAAGCGGGGCGCGAAGCAGTAGCGCAGGCGCCCGTTCCCGGCGCCGTGCCACCGCGCGCACAGATCGGCGGACTCCCGCAGGGCCCGGTCCGTGGGCTCCCGCAATCCGGGAAACGCGTCCGGAGCGTCCATAAGACACTTCCCGGCCGTGGCCCGGAGTCCGATCTCCTCGAGGGCCTCGAACGCGGCGCCGGTATGCCGGACGGTCTCCATGTCGAGAATGGCGGTGGTGCCGCCGAGCAGGAGCTCGGCGCCGCCCAGGAGAGCGGACCAGTAGACGGATTCGTCGGTGTGGAGCGCTTCCAGCGGCCAGATGCGGCGCGCCAGCCAGTCCTCCAGCGCGAGGTCGTCGGCGAGGCCGCGGAACAGCGTCTGGCAGAGGTGGACGTGGGCCTGAACCAGTCCGGGGAGCAGCACCAGGCCGGCGCAATCGAGCACCGCCGCCCCGGCGGGCGCGCGGCGCCGGCCGATGCCGGTGATCCGGCCCCGGGCCACGGTGACGTCGGCGTCGAGGACCCGGCGGCCGGCATCGAGCGTGACCACCCGCGCGCCGCGCAACACCAGGGTCAGGTCGTCACCCTCGGCGCCACCGTGGTAGAATCCTGGTCGATGTCGAAGTAGGCGTCGATTTCGTCCAGGAGGTCGTCGTCGGAGTAGATGCCCGTGAGGATCCGTTCCGGGCCGCCCGGATCGAGCAGGACGTAGCCGTACGGGTAGTCGAGGCCCGACAGGATCACGGTCCGCCGCAGGTGTCCCGGACCTTCGACGAAGACGGTGTCCGACGTGGTCGGCACCATCGTGATCCCGGCGTCCTTGAGCGCGGAAGCCACCTGATCCGTGTAGTAGGTCAGATCGTCGTACGCGGAGCTGGCGTCGCCGGCCGAGAGCGTGTCGGCGGCCGCGAGCCAGAAGACGACGACGGTGGGCGACCGGATCACGCGGGGGCGCCGGAGCACGGAGCGGGCCGAGTCGCGAACCGAATCCCGGAGGGCCAGGGTGTCGCGCCCCTCGGCGTGCGGAGCGTGAATGAGCCGCCGGCCCCGCGCCGGCGGCGGCGTGTGAGCCCGGCAACCGACGGCGAACAGGGCGAGGATCGACAGAGTGGCCGACTTCATAGGAAGGAATATATTCGCGTGGTGAGCGACACTTCGCCGGTCCGCCGGCACCACTGGATCGTCCGCTTCTGCCACTGGGCGACGGTCCTGCTCCTGGCCGGAATGATCGCGAGCGGGCTGCAGATTTATGAGGCCTACGCGCGGTTCGGGAACCGGGGCGACCCCGCCTACCCCAGCCCCTTCAACGGCACGGTCTTCCCGCACTGGAGCCGCCTCGGCGGGTGGCTCGCCGCCGGACTCAACTGGCACTTCGCCCTGATGTGGCCGCTCGTGCTCGTGGGACTCCTTTACCTGTCCTACCTCGCGGCCAGCGGAGAATGGCGGGCGCTGCTCTTCCGCCCCCGGGACATTCGGGGCGCCGTCGAGATGCAGAAGTACTACCTGGGGCTCCGGAAGGAGCATCCGGAGCAGGGCAAGCACAATCCGCTCCAGAAGCTCGCCTACACCTTCATCGTCTTCCTGGCCGCGCTGTCGGTCCTCACCGGCTTGTCCATCTACAAGGCGACCCAGTTCGGGTGGCTCACCGCGCTGTTCGGCGGGTTTCAGGCGGCGCGGTACTGGCACTTCTGGGCGGTCTGGATTTTCGTCGGCTTCACGGCGCTGCACGTCACGCTGGTGTTCCTGGTCGATCCCCATTCCCTCCGCGCCATGATCACCGGCTGGTATCGCGGGAGGTTCCCGAGCCATGATTGACCGTCGGGCGTTTCTGAGATTGGGCGCCGGGGCCGGCGCGGCGTCGCTCGCGGCGGCGTGCGGGTGGGACGGCGGCGGCCTGGTGAAGCCGCGCCTCCTGTCGCTCAGCCGGCTGAACGACTGGGTGGGTGAGCACGTGCTCTTCTCCCCGACCCGGCTGGCCCGCACCTACGATCCGAGCCGCCGAAGCTCGGGACTCCCGGCGTACTTCATCTCGGATACGGTGCCGATGCTGCGGGATCCCTCGGCGTGGCGCCTCACCGTGAGCGGCCTGGTCCACCGGCCGCTCAGCCTCTCGCTCGACGACATCCAGCGGATGCCGCGGGTGACCTACACGGTGAAGCATCACTGCGTGGAGGGCTGGAGCGCCATCGCCACCTGGACCGGCGTGCCGGTGAGCGCGTTGGCCGAGCGGTGCGGGATGACGCCCGCGGCCCGGTACATCGACTTCGGGTCGTTCGATTCGGGGTATTCGAACGGCTGGGACCTTGCGAGCGCGATGCACCCCCAGACCATCCTTGCGTACGGGATGAACGACCGGCTCCTCGGCCCCGATCACGGCGCGCCGCTCCGGCTCTACTCGCCCACCAAGCTGGGGTACAAGATGACGAAGTATCTCGTGTCGATGAACTTCACGGACCAGAGGCCCGGCGGGTACTGGGAGGATCAGGGGTATCCCTGGTTCGGCGGGATCTGATCGTCAGCCGATCAGATCCAGGGCGTCATGCATGGCGCCCGCCGTCTGGTACCGGTCCTCGGGCTTCCTTCCCATCGCCTTGAGAATCACCGCCGCCAGCGTCTCGGGCACCTCGGCGTTCAGGGTCCGCGGGTCGGGCGGCTCCTCCTCGAGGTGCTTCGCGATCAGCGTCCAGGGCGTGTCGGCCTCGAAGGGCACCCGACCGCTCACGCACTCGAAGAGCACCACGCCGGCCGAGTAGAGATCGCTGCGCGCGTCCAGGTCCAGTCCCTGCAGCTGCTCCGGTGACATATAGTCCGGCGTTCCGATCGACATCCCGGCCTCGGTCAGCCCCTTTCCTTTGGGCGGATTGGCCAGCCGGGCGATGCCGAAGTCCATGACTTTCAGGAACCCGCTCGGCTCCACCACCATGTTCTGGGGCTTGATGTCCCGGTGGATCACGCCCTGTTCGTGCGCCACCTCCAGCGCGCGACAGAGCTGTTTGCCGATGGTCAGCGTCACGGGGATCGGCAGGCGGCCGCGGGTCTCAATCAGCTGCTTCAGCGACTTCCCTTCCACGAACTCCATCGTGAGGTAGTACATCCCCCGCACTTCACCCAGGTCGTAGGTCCGCACCACGTTCCGATGGGCGATTTTCCGGGCCAGGCGGATTTCCTGCTTGAACCGCTCCAGGGCGACGGAGTCGCCGGACATCGACTCGGGGCGCAGGGTCTTGATGGCCACCGCCTCCTGGAGCTCACGATCGAAGGCGCGGTACACCACACCCATCCCGCCCATGCCGAGCACTTCCTTGATCTCGTATCGCGAGGCGAAGAGGGAGCCGGGTGCGAGCATGTCCCCGGAGACGGCCGCCGCCCGCACCGCCGTCGGCACGGCGGAGATCGGCTGCGTCGCCGCCGCCCCCGTGGCGGACATCATGTAGTCGACCAGGTCGTTTTTTTCCTTCAGGTCGTCCACGAGGCCCCGGAAGTCCTGGGACAGCATCCCGATCTCGTCCTGGGACCCCACCGGCACTTCCACGCTGTAGTCGCCGTCCCGCACCCTCCGCGTCGCCTCGGCCAGGCGCTTGATGGGCGCGACCACGTGCGCGGCGCCGACGTACGCCAGGAGCAGCGCCAGCGCGCAGCCGACTCCGAAGGCGTAGTAGAGGGCCTTCTGCAAGGACCGGAACGGAGCCATCTCGGCTTCGCGCGAGCGCAGGGCGATGTACCCGCCCAGCCGGTCGCCTCCGGCCGAGAGGATCCGCTCCTCGAGGCCGAGAAAGTGGTTCCCCTCCATCTCGCCGGTCATCGCCATTCCCGAGGTGTCGGCCGTCGTATCCGCCCTCAGATTGGCGGCCAGGACCGGGATGATCTGATCGGCCGGGACGGTGGACCCGACGGGGAACGGCGCGCCCAGCGTGTCCACGGAAAAGAACACGAGGTCGGTCTGGGTGGCCTCTTTGATCGACGCCGCGAGGGCGTTGTCGAAGGCGTAGGCCGCCACCAGCACGCCCTGCGGCGCGTCCTGGGCGCTCGCCCGCAGAGGGATCGCCACCGCGTAGAACAGGTTGTGGGTCCTGAGGTCCCCGAAGGCGCCGACGGTCTGATCGCCCGACAACGCGTTGGCGATGAGGGCGCCCCGGGAGTAGTCGATGCTGTCCGCGGCGGGGTCGTCGGTGCGCGCGATCAGGATCCCGTCCCCGTTGGTCACGAGCGTCCAGGCGGCGCCCGCCAGGTTCCGGATCTCGTTCGCCTGGTCGAGCGCGTCCTCGCGTTTCCGGCTTTCGAGGAGCCGGGTGCGGTACTGGGGCACGCTGGCCGCGGCCTGCGCGGCCGCCGCCATCGCCCGGGTGCGCGCCGCCAGCTGCGCGTCCACGGCCCGGTGCGCGTTCTGGAGGGCCCGCTGGATCGAGGTGTCGGCGGCGCGGTTCGCCTGCCAGGACGTGTAGACCAGGGTGGCGCCCAGCACCGCCACGATCAGGACGACCGAGGCGAGAAAGACCTTCCCGGCGAGGCCGAGGCGGACCCCGCGGCTAGTAGAGCTCGCGTCCGGCATTGGTGGGGTAGGGTTTTCCGTACTTGTTCTTGTGGGGCTGCCACTTGAAGCCCCGGGCGTCCAGCTGCAGGGGCGCCGTCAGGGTCAGGCCGGCCGCGGGAACGTCGACGTCCTGCACCAGCTCCTGCGGAATACGCGGATGCCAGACGTGCAGCGCGTAGCGGCCCGGCGGCACGCCCGTGACGGTGAAGCTGCCGTCGGCGCCGGGCTGAGTGTACCAGCGGGTGCCCATGACCTGAACGTACGCGATCATGCTCGAATGGACGTTGCAGTAGACGTAGACCAGGCCGGGATGATCGAAGACGTGACCCTTCGCCTCGCCCCGCGCGTAGAGCCCCAGGTCGAAGCCGTTGGGGTCGCTCGCGGAGAACACGTTATGGCTGAACGGATCGGTGTTGGGAAACCGCACGGTGGACCCCAGCGGCACCACCACCACGTCGGGCACGAACTTCTTGTCCGCGATGGTGACGTCGACGGTGACCGGCCGGGCGAGCGCGCCGCTCCCCCCGGTGAGATACACGACGGCGTCCCCGATGTCAGGTGAGGGTTTGTTGTGCTTTTCGAGGATGGCGATCGAGCCGGCGACCCGTGCGGGCGGCGCCGCGGGAGCCGCCTGCGCCGACGCCCGTCCCCCCACCGCCATCCACACCACGGTTAACCGCAAGAGCCGCTTGCGCGTAGGAATCTCCTAAGTTGCGCCGGTAGCCGCAGAGCTTAGTCTAGAGGGGCCGAAACCGCCAGGAGACCCTTCGTGAAACGGATCCTCGTTTGCCTCGCCGTCCTGACCGCCCCCCTCGCGGCGCAGCAGCCGCCGCCGCAGCGCACGGTCCAGCTCACCGGGATGGTGCTGGTGAACGGGTTCTGGAACAGCTCGGCGGTCAGCAACAGCGACCTGCCGCTGGCGGCGACGCCCGACTCCATCGGCGTGAAGGGCGGGGGCGCGACCGTCCGGCAGACCCGCATCGGAATCCTGGTGAACGATCCCGACGTGCTGGGGGGCACGTTCACGGGCGAGATCGACGCCGACTTCTGGGGCGGCCAACAGGCCAGCTCCGGGGACCGGACCTTTCCCCTGCTCCGGCTGCGCCGGGTCACCGGCGAAGTCGACTGGACGCACGTCCAGCTGATGTTCGGGCAGGAGGTGCCGCTCGTCTCACCGCGCAATCCCCGGTCGCTGGCGGCGGTCGGATTCCCGGAGTTCTCGGGCTCCGGCAACCTCTGGCTCTGGATCCCCCAGGTGAGACTGACCGTGGAGACCGGATATTCCCTCCGCCTCGCCGCCCAGGTGGCGGTGCTCGCGCCCACGGCCGGCACACCGCAACCCGCGTTCTTCACCGCGCTCGATTCCGCCGAGCGGACCAGCCGCCCGTATCTCGAGGGCCGCGTGCGCCTCGGCTGGGGACCTGCCGACGACCCCAGTGAGTTCGCGATCGGCGTGCACGAAGGGTGGCTCAAGACCCTGGACAGCCTGAACGGAGATTCGATCCAGGTCTCGCAGGCCCTCACCGCCGACGCCCGTGTGGTGCTCGGCCCCGTCGAGATCCTCGGCGAGGCGTTCATCGGCCAGGCGCTCGCCGGACTGGGCGGAGGCGGCATCGGCCAGAACTTCGGCGCCGACGGCGTCGCGGTACACACCAGGGGCGGGTGGCTGCAGCTCAACGCCCGGCCCACGCGAGGCTGGATGCTCGGCGCCGGGTGCGGCATGGACGACCCCCGGGACTCCGACATCGCCACGCCGGGGGACTCGACGTATCTCACCAAGGGAGGACGCCTGCGGAACCTCGCCTGCGAGGGGCACGTCGAGTGGCGGCCCCCCGGCCCGCTGGTCTTCGGCTTCGAGTTCCGGCAGATCCGCACGACGTACCTGACGGGTGAGGCCCGCGCGAACCACCTGAACCTGGCGATCGGGTACCGCTTCTAGTCAGGCCGGGAGGCGGCCTTTCAACGCGGTCGGCGTGAACGGACCTCGCTCGTCGATGAGCACCCGGGCGTGGTCCACCTGGCCCCAGGTATTCCAGAGCAGGACGCCACGCACCCGCGCGTCCTGGAGATAGTAGATGACGCCCTCCCGGAAGGGCGTCTTCCAGTCCGCGAACGTCTCGAGGCGCGAATCGAGCTCCCCGACGGCCTCGTATCCCAGCTCGAAGAGATCGCCGTAGAAGAACGGGAGGTGCCGGTACGGCTCCGCCAGGCCGGCGAGATTCCGCCCGGCCTGTCTTCCCTGCGCGTTGGCGTTGTCCTCGTGCTCCACACGGACCCGTTTCCCCAGGGCCGGAGCCGGGAATTGCGCCACGTCGCCGGCGGCGAAGATCGCCGGGTTGGAGGTGCGCAGGAGCTCGTCGACCACGATCCCGTTCTCGACGGCGAGCCCGGCCTGCTGCGCCAGCTCGACCGACGGGACGATGCCGAGCCCCGCGACGACGGCGTCGGCGGAGAGCTCGACGCCGGTGGTGGTCGTCACCCGCGACGTGCCTCCAGCTTCGGTCACGGTGGCGACGCCTTCCCCGGTCCGCACCGTCACGCCTTTCTCGCGGTAGAAGGCGGCCAGGTTCGCGGACAGCTCGGCGGGGAAGACCCGGGCGCCTACCCCCGCCTCGGGAATCACCATGGTCACTTGGGCGCCCTGCATCCCGAGCGCTGCCGCGACTTCCGAGCCGATGAACCCGCCACCCACGACGACGAATCGCTTCCCCGGCGCCGCGAGGCCCCGGAGCCGGCGATAGTCGTCAAGGGTCCGGAAGTAGATCACCGAGTCCGGAGCGCCCGGGAGGCGCCGGGGCGCGCCGCCGGTGGCGAGAAGCAGCGTGTCGAACTGGTAGCTCTCGCCGCGGTCGTCCTTGACCCGGCGCGCGGCGGCGTCGATCCCCGTGACCCGGCGGCCCGGGAGCAGCTCCACGCCCTGGACGTCGTCGGTACGCCAGATACTCGACTCGGGATCGCCCTTCCAAAGGGCCTTCGACAGCGGAGGACGGTTGTACGGTGGATGTGGGTCGGCGCCGATGAGCGCGAGTGACGCCTGAGGCGCCACGTCGCGGGCCCCTCGGGCGGCCGCGGCCCCGGTCATCCCGCCGCCGATGATCAAGTGCTGGACACGCTTCATCTCAATCCTCCGACCGCCCGCGGTGTTTGGGGGTGCGGCGATAGTCCCGCTTCGATCTGTGTCGCTGGTGAGGCGGTGTGCGGAGCCGTTCCCGCGCCGGCGCGTCCGGGTTGGGAACCCGGAGCTTGGTCGGCGGACGTTTGCGGCGGCTCACCCGGCCACCCGGGACCGGATTTGCGCGGCGTGATGACGGCAATGGATCACGTGGAACCTCAGCCACTCCGGCAGGGTGAGGTCGCCGAGTACGGGATGTTTCACGAAGAGGTCCTTCGAGCGGGCCGGGAGCAGCTCGGGCGCGAGGCGGAGGAATCGCTCGAATCCCTCACGGAAGTGCGCCTCGGCATGCGACCGGTCCACGTGCTCGGGGGGGCGCGCGCCGGGAGGCGACTTGCGACCGGGCGGGAACCACCGGACCCCGAGGATGGCGAAGCTCGAGAGGAGCTCGAATCCGGTGCGCGGCCGGCGCTGCATGGCCGGTTTGTCGCGCCGGCTCTCGAATCCCCGGCTGCTCCCCTCGAGAGAGATGGACAGGTGCTCCACGATCTGGGCCGAGTTCCACTTGCCGGCCGGGGCGCGGTACCAGTCGGCGTCCGGGCGGCCGGCGAGGGGGCCCAGTACCAGCTCGGGCAAGGTCTTGAAGGCGGCGGGCATCATCGCAGGAACACTCCCCGGACGGCGTCGCCATCGGCGAGGAACCCATCGAGCTCTTCCGGAGGCGGCAGGCGCTCCGGGCGCCACCACAGGAGGTAGCGCTCCGATCCGGCTACGTGCACTCCCGGGTGCCCCATGAGGTAGGAACGCTTCGTGGAGTCGAACAGTGCCCGTACCTGGGCTTCGTCCTCACCCTGGAGCTGGTAGGCGGCGGAGAACGCCGGGTCGTCGGGAAAGTCGAAATCCCGCGCCCCGAACCGCTGCTTCACCCGGTCCCACCAGGTCTCGGGAGCGGCCACGAACGACGGAAAGACGCCCTCCGGCCGTTCCCAGACCACGATGGCGTGATAGTGCGTCTGCGAGCTCCTCCCGCCGCCGGTGACATACAGAAACTCGAACATCGTGAAGGGCGTTCCGCCCCGGCTGCCGGACATGGCATACCGCCAGGTCGGGCTGTGCCCCAGGCTGAACAGGGGAAACACGGAGGCGAGCCGTTCGCGGACCGACTCACATTCGGCGTCGAAGTTGCACCCGTGGGTCAAGGCATAGGCGGCGAAGGCCTCCCGCCGGCGGCGCTCGTAGACCTTCGAGACGCCGAGGATGGCAAGAAAGACCACAAGGGCGACGCCCCAGAGGGCGAACGGATTGATGTTAGCTTCCATGAGTCACCGACCCGGATTCTATTGTTGAAGGCGTTCGCCCGCCATCCGTTCGCCTGGCTCCTGCTCGCCCTGGTGATCGTCTCCGCCTTCGCGCCCCTGCCCCCGATCGTCGACGCCGTCACCGGCGCGGTGCCCGGCGACGCCACTCTCTCGCGCCCCGCGCTCTACGTCGCCCTCGCCCCGGTCTCCAACGTGCTCGACGCCCTCACCTTCCTCACGCTCGAGCGGGCCCAGGTCCTCCTCGGCACCTGGACCATCGCCCTCGCCGTGTGGGGCGCGCTGTCGGGACGCACCTGGCGCCGTCGCCTGGTCCGGATCGTGCTCGCGCCCGTGGCGGTGCTGGCGCTCGCCGCCGCCGCGGTGGTGCTCCCCCGCCCCGTGCCCGCCCTCGATTCGTCGGACGGCGACGCGACCATCATCGACTTCCACTCCCACACCCAGGCGTCCCACGACGGCCGCCACGGGTGGACCCTGGACGACCTGGCGCGGTGGCACGCGGCGCAGGGGTTCCAGGCCGCGTACGTCACCGACCACAACACCGTGTTCGCCGGCCGCGACGGAGACCCGCTGCCCCTGCTCCCGGGCGTCGAATGGAGCGTCTACCGCCAGCACATCGTGGCCCTCGGCCCGGTCCAACCGATCGACCGGGACGCCTTCTCGAAGGACACGCCGGGGATGCTCAAGCTCTTCGACGTCGTCCACCAGCAGGGAGCGCTGGCCATCGCCTCGCTCCCGGAGTACTGGGAGAACCATCGCGAGGACCTGGACCAGTTCGTGACCGCGGGAGTGGACGGCTTCGAGATCGTCAACTGCGCCCCGAAGGCCCTCCGCTTCTCGAGCGCCGACCGCGCCGACGTCCTGGACCTGTCGCGCGCGCACGATTTGCTGGTCACCGGAGCGAGCGACAATCACGGATGGGGAAAGGTCACCTGCGTCTGGAACCTGGCGCAGGCGGGCGCTCGGGGGTTCCGCGCCAACGAAGTGATCGCCCGGAGTCTGGCCCTGGCCCAGGGAGACCGACCCGTCTGGAGCGCCGGGTTCGATCAAGTGTGGCTGATGCTTCGGACTCTGACGGCAAGCGAACGGGCCGTCTGGATCACCTGGATCGTGGTCTACCTCATCTATATGAGCGTCCCGCGCCGCCGGGGCCGGCGGGCGAGCGTGGGGATCCTGGCGCGGGACTTGATCCCCCGCGGAAATTGAAGCCAACGCCGGACGGCCCCCCGTCGTAGGAACGGGTGCCGTTCACCCCCTTCACACTCTCTCGGAGCATCAATGCGGCTTGTACGACATCTGGCCCTGCTGATCCTGTTGGCTCCGGCCGGACTTCCGGCGCAGACACCGCTTCCGTTGAAGCGCGCGCCGACGCCGACCCACCCGGAAATCACGGCGGCCGACTTGATGTCCCGCCTCTACCAGTACTCGGACGACTCCATGCAGGGCCGGGAGACCGGCCAGCTCGGGGACTTCAAGGCGACCACGTACATCGCGGCCGAGGCCAAGCGGATGGGGCTGATCCCCGCGGGCGATTCCGGCGGGTACTTCCAGTACGTCCCCTACAAGACGCGGGCCTTCGACACGACCTCGACCATCACCGTCGGCGGCGCCAGCCTGAAGCCGGTCACCGATTTCATCCCGACGTCGGGGGACGCCACCCAGCTGACGGCGACGGTGATCTACGGCGGCGATCTGAACGACCAATCCCGCCCGGACCTCGATTCGACCGCGGTGAAGGGCAAGATCGTCGTGTTCACCGCGACCGGCGGACTCAACTTCCGGCAGATGCGCCGCTCGCCGCGCGTGAAGGGAGCGGTCGCGGCCATCGTGGCGGGACTCGACAACTTCCCGCCGCAGTTCATGGGGTTCCTGACCCGGCCGCGCGGGTTCGTCGACGACCGTCCGGCGGGCGCGCCCATGCCCCTGCCCAACGTCCTCGTCTCGAACGCCGCCGCGGCCAAGTTCTTCACCACCCCGCTGGCCCAGCTCACCGTGGGGGACACCGGAAGTGACGCCACCCTGAGCCTGAAGTACGTGATCACGCCCATGCCCTACCCGTCACGCAACGTGATCGGCATCGTCCGCGGCAGCGACCCCAAGCTGGCCGCCGAGTACGTCGCCGTGGGTGCGCACAACGACCACATCGGAATGACCCAGCACCCGGTGGATCACGACTCGATGCGGATCTTCCTGCGGGTGGTCCGCCCCGAGGGCGCCGAGCAGAACGGCAAACAGGCGACCGCGGCCGAGCAGGCGGAAGTGGATTCACTGCTCGCGGTGTACCGCAAGGCGCATCCCGGGACGGCCCGGCTGGATTCGATTTCCAACGGCGCCGACGACGACGGCTCCGGCACGGTATCGGTGCTCGAGATCGCCGAGCGGATCGCGTCCCTGAAGGTCAAGCCCAAACGGTCGATCCTCTTCGTGTGGCACACCGGCGAGGAGAAAGGCCTCCTGGGCTCGAGCTTCTTCACCGATCATCCCACCGTGCCCCGCGACTCCATCGTCGCCCAGCTGAACATCGACATGGTAGGCCGCGGGGACGCGTCCGACGAGACGGGCCGGGCCTGCAGGATGGAAGAGGGCGCCAATCCACCCCGCTGCGCGGCGGGCGACTTCGACGCGACCAGCACGCCGCTTCACGGCAATCCGAACTACCTGCAGATCATCGGGTCCCGGCGGCTGGCGACGGAGCTGGGCGACCTGATCGAGAAGGTGAACACCGACGACAAGCACGGCCTGGTGTTCGACTACTCGGAAGACGCGAACGGCCATCCGACGAACATCTACTGCCGGTCCGACCACTACGAGTACGCGCGGTACGGCATCCCGATCGCCTTCTTCACCACGGGCGGCCACGCGGACTATCACCAGGTGACCGACGAGCCGCAGGAGATCGACTACCCGCACCTGGCCCGGATCGCCAACCTGATCGAGGACATCGCGGTCCACGTCGCGAACCTCGATCATCGGATCGTCGTGGACCATCCGAAGCCGGACCCGTTCGGAGCGTGCCAGCAATAGCGCGGAAGGGCGACGACTGGACGCACCGACGCACAGCGGGACGGTCAGTCAGTGGCCAGGAAAGAACTTCCTGGCCACTTTCTTTTCATGGTCGATCGCGTGGCGGACGCATTGCTTCTCCGTGCCTGGGCACTCCGGGTGCTCTCCGGAGGGTGGCTCACGCCGCCCGATGCCGACACGGGCACCTGGCGTCTCTTCCTCCGGGCCGAGCGGTGCGCGGTGGCACTGTCGACCCGGGCCGAGGGTGAAGCTCCGGGGCTGCTCCATGCAGCGGCCACCATCGAGCTCCAGCGCATCCTCTCGGCCCGGGCCCAGGTCGAGGCGCTAGGGCGGGCCGTCGCCGAAAAGGGTCGCCGTGTGCTCGTCCTGAAGGGCGGCGTGATGGCGCTCTCCAGCCCCGCCGCGGTCGATCTGGTGGATGTCGACGTCCTTGCGGAGCCCGGGGCCGCCGCCGAGATCGCCGCCCACCTCGACGCGCATGGCTACGTAAGCCACGGACCTCCCGCCGCTAACCATCTGTCGCAGCGACAGCAACCCTTCGGGGTGCACGTCGAGGTCCACCACCGACTCGGCGAGCTCCGCGACGACGACGTCTGGGGCCGGGCCCGCCCGATGCCGGGGCGCCCCGGACTGTGGAAACCCGCCCCGCCCGATCTCACCTGGCACGCGCTGGTACACTCGGCGGTGACCCATCCTTTCCGCCGGGGCGGGCTGCGGGATCTGCTCCTGATCGCATGGGCCGACGACCAGTGCACACCCGACGAGAGAGCCGACCTGGGAAGCCGCCTCGGCGTGGCGCCGCGCCGTGACCTCCTTCGGGAGGTGCTGCGACTGGCGCGCGACCTGCGGGACGAGCGCGCCCCAACGGATCTGTTCCGGAGGGAGGCCGCGGCTCACTATGTGTTCTGTCTGGGACGGCCGGTGTCGGGGGAAAAGGGCTTTCGCGCCCACATCGTGCGGTCCGTGTATTCGCGTCTCGACGGACCCGAGGGACGGCGGGATTACTGGAAGTCGGTCTGGGAGGGCGTCTCCGACTCACCCTGGGCGACCCTCGCGGGGCTCGAGGCGGCGTGGTCCCTGGGGGGGCGGGTCCTCCGCCGCATTCTCCGCCTGGCCCGCCTTCCGCTCGTCGAAGTGATGGCGGCGCCCATCGCGCGCCGGGCCACCCGTCTGGGGCGCCGTCACTCCGCCAGCGAGGCCAGGACGCTCGACATCCGGTCGGGCACTCCGTAGGAGTCGGCTCCGAGTACGAGCCGGCGCGGCGGCCGGCACCGCGAGGCGGCGGTGTTCAGAAGCTCCAGTAACCGCGGTGCCGCGCCGCGATCGAGCAACACCCAGGGAGATTGGCGGACCAGCTCCGCCAGAGCTTCGGCCGGGTCCGCCGGGGAGAGGTGGGTCACCTTCCGGGCGGCTACCTGGGGGAGGAGGAGACCGGCCAGCGGCGCGACACGGAGCCGCCCGCCCGGGAAGAGCTCCAGGGGATCCCGCGACTGCCGGTCGCCGGTCGTCGCCCCATCGCTCCATCCCGCGTCGAGGTGAAAGGGACGCACCCACCCTTCGACGGTCAGCCCCCGGTCCGCCGGCCCGAGAATCACCTGATCATCCGAGAGATACCGCCAGCCGGCGCGGGCGAGCGTCGCGCAGGTCGTGGACTTGCCGGACCCCGAGTCCCCGAGCAGCACCCACGCGCCACCGGGACCGGGAGGGACCGCCGCGGCGCCGTGAATCAGTGCGCGCCCCAGCCCGGCGAGAAGCACGCCGGCGGAAATGGTGAGCATCCCGTACACGTCCATCTCCGTCTCCGCCCCACCCTCCGGCGCCACGCGCAGCTCGGCGCGCCCCCGGCTCAGGTCGACGTCCCCGCCGGCCCGCGCTCCGTACAGGAACAGGTGCCCGTCGCCCAGCCAGCCCCGGACCGGCCCGACCCTAAGCGTCGGCGCGGACTCCGGGATCTCCCGAGGGGCACCGACGGCCACCGTGATGAGCGCGCGATGCGGCGACGCTGGGGCCGGCAAGTCCCGAGGAAGCCACCGCCCCGTGAGCCCGGCCGCTTCGGCGGCGATCTCGATGCCCAGGGAGTGGTCGGCGGTGAGCGAGAGAGCCACGACTATTCGAGAAGCCGCGCGGCCCGGAGATCGGCGACCAGCCGATCGACTTCGGCGGCGGCGGTTTCGGCGTCCACGGTGAACTGGTGCACCAGACGGCGGGTGATCTCCTCGCGGGATTCGTGCTGCTCGAGGCCACGCCACACCTCGGCGCCGGTGGGGTTCAGCCGGTAGTAGCGCTTGGTGTCCAGATGGAGAATGACGGCTTCTCCCGCCAGCTGGGCGGCAAAGACGTTCGGAGGGATGCGGTACCCGGGGTCGGGCATGCGGTCAGGGCCGGATGGCGGCCGGGTGGCCCGGCGTCCCGGCCCCTACGTCGATCCCGTGCACCGCCGCCGGCTGCCGCGGGTCGAGCCAGGCCAGAGCCGGACTCGCGCCGAGAACCAGGAAGACCAGGCGACCGTCGGGAAGCCACGTGGACTCACCGCTCGACGCCGACGCATCCGTGATGAGCGTGACGCCGTGCGTGGCGAGCGTCAGAAGCGCCAGGCGAGCCCCG
>Ga0335071_10002493_pt1 | contig 19719 bp, 16 predicted proteins | sample Lox_Sample_15_FD_206724 | JGI IMG/M metagenome (GOLD analysis project Ga0335071, IMG submission 206724) | Soil microbial communities from Loxahatchee National Wildlife Refuge, Florida, United States - Lox_Sample_1.5 | ecosystem: Environmental > Terrestrial > Soil > Wetlands | place: USA...
CGGATGGCAACCGACGGTGCTCACCGTGGAGCCCGGGGGATACTTCGCACAGGACGAGACAATGCTCGCGGAGCTCGAGGGACGCAGCGTCACGATCGTCCGGACGCCCCCGTCCGGGCCCTCGCGGCTGCTCAGGGGAAAGGCGGTGGTGGGAATCCCCGCGGAGTGGAAAAGGCGGCTCATGAGCAGGCTGAGCGACACGTTCTTCATCCCGGACAACAAAATCGGCTGGACGCGCCGGGCGGTCGCGCGGGCCCTGGCACTCCACGCGGAACAGCCGTTCGACCTCATCTTTGCCACCGCACCCCCGTTCACGGCATTCCTGATCGGGCGCCGGATCAAGAAGAAAATCAACAAGCCTCTCGTGTTCGACTACCGTGACCCGTGGGTGGATTACCCGTTCAAGTTCTATCCCACGCCGCTCCACAAGCTCGCGCACGTCCTGCTGGAGCGCCGCGCGCTCCGGGCCAGCAGCCATGTGATCACCACAAACCGCCGCGTCAAGGAGCAGATCCTCCAGCGGCACCGTTTCCTGACGTATCACGACATAGATATTATCTCCCAGGGATTTGATCCGGAGGATTTTGCCGCGGCCGCTCCCCGGAAGAAAACGCGCGCCGCGGGCGTGGAGCGGCGCATGCGGATCACGTACGCGGGGGTGTTCTGGGAGGATCGTGTCCCCGACTTCTTTCTCCGCGCAATGCAGGAACTCTTCGCCGAGAAGCCGCGGCTGCGCGGGAGAATCGAAGCGCTGTTTGTCGGCAAGTTCAGGGAGGAGAACCAGAGGCTGGTGACACGGCTGGGTCTCCAGGATACGGTGCGGGTGCTGGAGTATCTCCCCCACAGGGAATGCATTGCGGAGCTGCGCGCCTCGGATGTTCTCTGGATGACTGTGGGGGACGACGTCGGGTCCCCCGGGAAGGTGTACGAGTACATCGGCGCCGGCAAGCCGATCCTGGGTCTCGTGCCCGACGGGTACCTGAAGTCAGTCATCCAGGAGGCCGGCGGGATCGCCGTCCCTCCGCGCGACGTTGCCGCAATCAAGAAGGCGCTGGAGGAGCTACTCACCCGGCACGAGAAGAGGCAGCTCGGGGGTCCCCGGCGGGAGGTCGTGGAGAAGTACGATCGCATCGCGCTGACCGGCGCTCTGGTCAAGCTGTTCGAATCACTCTTTGAGCCCTGACATGAACGTCCTGGTCATCGGGTCCGGGGGACGGGAGCACGCGCTCGTCTGGAAGCTGGCCCAGAGCCCCCGCATCGGACGCATCTACTGCACGCCGGGGAACCCCGGAATCCTCGCGCACGCGGAACCGTTCCCGGCCGGCACGGCGGATCTGCAGAAGCTCGCCGCGGAGGCCCGCACGCACGGGATCGGTCTCACCGTCGTCGGCCCCGAGCAGCCGCTCGCAGAAGGGATCGTCGATATATTCCGCGCCGCAGGTCTCCGCATTTTCGGGCCGACAAGCGCAGCCGCCGAGCTCGAATGGAGCAAAGCCTTTGCGAAGGATTTCATGCGGAGGCACAACATTCCGACCGCACGCTTCAGGACGTTCCGCGCGGGCGAGGCGGCGGCACGCAGCTATGTCTCGTCCGCGATGCTTCCCCTTGTCGTGAAGGCCGACGGACTCGCGGCGGGGAAGGGTGTGACCGTTTGCCGGACGCGCGGGGAGGCTCTCGGAGCGCTTGCGGACGCCGGCACGGCGTTCGGAGCCGCGGGAAGCACGGTGGTGGTCGAAGAGTTCATGGAGGGGGTGGAGGCGTCCTTATTTGCAGTGTGCGACGGAACGGACTTCATCACGCTCGCCCCGGCACAGGATCACAAGCGTGCGCTGGACGGCGACAGGGGTCCCAACACCGGGGGGATGGGCGCGTACGCTCCTGCCCCGTGCGTGACGGCCGGAATACTCGACGAAGTGTGCGGGACGATCATCCGGCCGACGCTCTCAGGCATGGCCGCCGAAGGGAGGCCGTACACGGGGTGCCTCTACGCGGGGCTGATGCTGACCGCGGAGGGTCCCCGCGTGGTGGAGTTCAACTGCCGGTTCGGGGATCCCGAGACGCAGGTCGTTCTTCCCCTCTTCGGGGGGGATCTCCTGGACCTGCTGGAGGCTTCCGCGGCCGGGTCGATCGCCTCGCTCAAAGCGCGCCCGGGGTGGGCCTTGCCGGCTGCAGGCTCACGGTCCGCCTCCCGTCCCGGCGCCCCGGTGGCGCGGGCGGCCGTGTGCGTCGTTCTTGCGAGCGGCGGCTACCCGGGAACATACGAGACGGGGAAGGCGATCACCGGGCTGCCGGATGCCGGGGCTTCCGGCGGCGTCGTCTGCTTCCATGCGGGCACGCGCCGCGACGCGGACGGGTCGCTCCGCACCGCGGGAGGACGCGTTCTCGGCGTGACGGCACTCGAGCCCTCCGGGAGCATCGCCGCGGCGGTCGAGCGTGCGTACATCGCGGCCCGCGGGATTACGTTTGAGGGAATTCACTACAGGCACGACATCGGAAAGGGAGCGCTGATATGAACATTCTCGTCACGGGGGGCGCCGGGTTCATCGCCTCGCACATCGTGGACGCCTACGTCGGTCTCGGCCACGCGGTCACGGTCATCGACAACCTCTCCACGGGGAAGAGGGAGAACCTCAATCCGAAGGCGGAGTTCCACGAGATGGACATCCGCGACACGGCGGCCGTCCGGGGACTGTTCGCGCGGGGGAAATTCGCGCTCATCAACCACCACGCGGCGCAGATGGACGTCCGGCGTTCCGTGGCAGACCCGGTGTTCGATGCCTCGGTGAACATCCTCGGGATCCTCACGCTCATGGAAGCCGCGGTGGCCACCGGCGTGCGCCGGGTGATTTTTGCCTCGAGCGGCGGAGCGATTTACGGCGAGCAGGACCGGTTCCCGGCGGACGAGACGCATGCCACGCGTCCCATCTCCCCTTACGGTGTCGCCAAGCTCGCGACCGAGGAATACCTCTACTACTACAGGGCGGTGTACGGCGTGGACTCGGTGTGCCTCCGGTACGCGAATGTCTTCGGGCCGCGGCAGAACCCGGAGGGAGAGGCGGGTGTCGTCGCCATCTTTGCGTCGAAGATGCTGAAGGGGGAACAGCCCGTGATCAACGGCGACGGCAGGCAGACGCGCGACTACGTGTTCGTCGCCGACGTCGTCAGGGCGAACGTGCTGGCGCTCGGTCACAACCGCTCGGACGTGTTCAACGTCGGCACGGGCGTCGAGTCCGACGTGAACAGGCTCTTCAACGCGCTCCGCACATCCACCGGCTCCGCCTGCAGGGAAATTCACGGCGAGGCGAAGAAAGGGGAGCAGCAGAGGAGCGTCCTGGACAACGGGAAGATCCGCCGGGAGCTCGGGTGGTCGCAGGAGGTGTCGCTCGACACGGGGATCGCCCGGACGGTGGAGTTCTTCCGCAGCAGGGAAGGACATGCCGCGTAGTCCGCTCGACCGCGGCCGGCTCGGTGCGGGGGACCGTGCCGCGCTCGCGCGCGCGATCTCGATTGTCGAAAACGACGAGCCCGGCGCGCGCGAGCTGCTCCGCTCCCTCTTCCCCGCCACGGGGAGAGGGTACAGGATCGGCGTGACGGGTCCCCCGGGTGCCGGCAAGAGCACGATCACAAACCGGCTTGCACAGTACTTTCGCGGGAGGGATCAGACCGTCGGCATCATCGCGGTCGACCCGACGAGCCCCTTCAGCGGAGGGGCGCTCCTCGGCGACCGGGTCAGGATGGCGGACGTCGAGACCGACCCGAGCGTGTTCATCCGGAGCATGGCCTCCAGGGGAAGCCTGGGGGGACTCAGCAGAAAGGCAGTCGAGGCCGCCGACGTGCTCGACGCGGCGGGCAAGGACATTATCCTCATGGAGACCGTCGGGGTCGGGCAATCCGAGCTCGACATCGCCGGTGCGGCGGATACCACGGTCGTCGTGCTCGTGCCCGAATCCGGCGACTCCATACAGGCGATGAAGGCGGGACTCATGGAGATCGCCGACTTCTTCGTGATGAACAAGTCGGACCGTGCGGGGGCGGAACAGGCGATGACCGCGATACAGATGATACTTCACTTTCGCGCGGGGGCCGCGTGGAACCCGACCGTGGTGTCGTCGGTTGCAAGCACGGGGGAAGGGATTCCCGCCATTGCCGGTCTCATCGACGCCCACCGGGCCCACCTGGAGTCCACGGGGGGACTTGCCCGGAGGCGCCGCGCGATGCTCGAGCGCCGTGTGGGAGAGCTGATCGACGAATCGCTCCGGGGCGGGTTCTGGACGCCCGAGCGGCGCGCGATGATGGAGGGGCGGATGGATGCGGTGATGGAACACCGTGCGTCGCCGTATGAGGTCGCGGAGGACCTGATCGTTCATTTCCAATCACGCTGAGGAGGGAGGGATGGAGTTCGCGCAGACGGAGGGAGAGGCTGCCGTCGCCCGTGCCGCCAGGGATTTCGCGGAGCGGGAGATGCGCCCGGTGGTGATGAGATACGACGAGTCGCAGGAGTTCCCTGCGGACATCGTGCGGAGGCTCGGCGAGCTCGGCTTCATGGGGATGACCTGGCCCGGGGAACTCGGCGGTGCCGCGCTGACGGACCTGGAAGCGATTGCCGTCATCGAAGAGCTTGCCCGCGTCGACCCTTCCGTTGCGCTCACCGTCGCCTCGCACAACAGCCTCTGCACGGGGCACATCATGCGCTTCGGGAGCGAGGAACAGAAGAAGAAGTTCGTGCCGGGCCTCGCCTCGGGAACGACGCTTGGAGCCTGGGGACTGACGGAGCCGGGGTCCGGGAGTGATTCGGGGGGGATGAAAACGACCGCGCGGCGCGACGGGTCCGCATGGGTGCTGAACGGGAGCAAGACATTTATCACGCAGGGCTCCGTGGCGGGTGTGTATGTGATCATGGCGGTCACGGCGCCCGGGGCGGGGAAGAAGGGAATCTCTGCGTTTATCGTCCCTGCCGGTCTCCGGGGCTTCACGATCGGCAGGAAGGAAAACAAGCTCGGGATGCGCTCGAGCGATACGGCCACGCTCCTCTTCGACGATGTCCGGCTCCCCGCCGATGCGCTCATCGGCCGTGAAGGGGAGGGGTTCCCTCAGGCGCTCGGCGTTCTGGACGGCGGGCGCATCGGGATTGCCGCGCTCTCCGTCGGGATTGCGCGGGGGGCGCTCGAGGCGAGCGTGGCATACGCCAGGCAGCGGAGACAGTTCGGGAGCCCGCTCTCCGACTTCCAGGCCATCCAGTGGAAGATCGCGGACATGGCCACGGAGATCTCCGCCGCGCGGCTCCTGACGCAGCACGCGGCATGGCTCAAGTCGCGCGGCGAGCCGTACTCCCTCGCCGCTTCCAAAGCCAAGTACTTCGCCAGCGAGGTCGCGGTCCGGGCGGCAGGCGAGAGCGTGCAGATCCACGGCGGGTACGGGTTCATCAAGGAGTTCCCCGTCGAGAAGCTGTACAGGGACGTGAAGCTGATGACGATCGGCGAGGGAACCTCGGAAGTGCAGAAGATGATCATCGCGCGTCACATGCTCCAGGGCTGATCGGCGGAACTCCGCCGGGGGAGGGAATGGATGGCGCTTATCGGGTCGGAGCTGCAGCGCAGTGCCGCTCATGCGAAGAACGAGGAACAGATGCGTGCGCTCCTCGATCTTCTGCGGGCGCGGGGATCGGCGGTCCGGGAGGGAGGGGGGAGGGCGGCGCTCGATGCCCTCACACGGAGCGGCAAGCTGAGCGCCCGCGAGCGGGTTGCGCGGCTCATCGATCCGGGGACGCCGTTCATGGAAATCGGCCTCTTTGCCGCCTGGGAGATGTACGAGGAATTCGGCGGCGCCCCCTCCGCGGGGACCGTCGCCGGCGTGGGGAAGATCGAAGGCCGCGACGCGGTCATCGTGGCAAACGACGCCACGGTCAAGGCGGGCGCCTGGTTCCCGATGACCTGCAGGAAGAACCTCCGCGCGCAGGAGATCGCGATCGACAACCGGCTCCCGATTGTCTACCTCGTGGACTCCGCGGGCGTGTTCCTGCCGCTGCAGAGCGAGATTTTTCCGGACAGGGAGCATTTCGGACGCATCTTCAGGAACAACGCCGTGATGTCGTCGATGGGCATCGTGCAGATCGCGGCGATCATGGGTCCCTGTGTCGCGGGAGGTGCGTACCTGCCCATCATGAGCGACGAAGCGCTGATCGTCGAGGGGACGGGGAGCGTGTTCCTGGCGGGCTCGCACCTCGTCAGGGCGGCGATCGGCGAAGAGATCGACAATGAGCATCTCGGCGGCGCGCAGGTTCACTCGGAAATCAGCGGCGTCACGGACCACAACATGAGGGACGATGCCTCCTGCCTGGCGAAGATCCGGAGCATCCTGGGCAAGACGGGCCGCCGCCCGACCGCGGGATTCGAGCGTGCGGCGCCCGTCCCGCCGCGGTTCGAGCCCGAAGAGCTGCACGCGCTCATCCCGGCCGACCGCTCGAAGCCGTACGATACGCACGAGGTGCTTGCCCGCATCATCGACGGGGGGGACCTCGACGAATACAAGGCGGGGTTCGGGAAGACGATCGTCACGGGATATGCCCGGGTCGACGGATGGGCCGTGGGCATCGTGGCGAACCAGCGGGCGGTGGTGAAGACGCGACGGGGCGAAATGCAGGTCGGGGGCGTGATCTATTCCGACAGCGCCGACAAGGCGGCCCGGTTCATCCTCAATTGCAACCAGAAGCTGATCCCCCTGGTGTTCTTCCAGGACGTGACCGGGTTCATGGTCGGCAGCCGCGCCGAACAGGGGGGGATCATCAAGGACGGCGCGAAAATGGTCAACGCCGTGGCCAACAGCGTCGTCCCGAAGTTCACGTTCATCACGGGCAACAGCTACGGCGCCGGGAACTACGCCATGTGCGGGAAGGCGTACGACCCCAGGCTGATCTTCGCCTGGCCGAGCGCGCAGATTGCCGTGATGGGAGGGAAGCAGGCGAGCGAGACGCTCCTGGCGATCAAGACACGGCAGATGGAGAAGGGGGGACAGCAGATCGGCCCCGAGGCCGCCAGGCAGCTCCTGGCGGACATCCGCCTCAGGTACGAGAAGGAGGCCGATCCCTACTTTGCCGCCGCGCGTCTCTGGGTGGACGGGATCATCGATCCCGTCGACACGCGTGAGGTGATTTCCGCGGGGATCGCCGCGGCGGAACACAACGGGGAGATTCCGAAATTCTCCACCGGCGTGATTCAGACCTGAGGCCGGGGGACGACCGTTGCTCATCCGGAGAGGGCTCGCCGCTGCGTGCGCGGCCGCTGCGCTGCACGGGCTCGCAATGTCGCAGACAGCGCCGCCGGCTCCCCCCGCGCACGAGCGGGCCCCCGCACTCCTGCGGTTCCTTTCGCCGCTCCTGGTGCCGAAGGTCATGCAGGACTGTTACCTCCTCCGGGAGTACGTCCGCTCCGGAGAGCTTTCCGGCCTGCGGCGCAGGTACGGCGACCTGTACGCGGTCGACTGCGTGTTCGACCGGGCGATGCAGCTCTGCTGGGACAACGAATACGAGTCGCTCCTGGTGTGCGCGTTCGCCCTCATGGATCACGAACGGTTCGGGATCCGTCTGCCGCTGGGAGGGATTGTCCTCTGGTTTCCCCTGACGTCGGAGTTCCGCGGCGATTTCACCGCGAGGGTGGATTCGCTCCCTTCGCGGCTTTACGCCGATACGCCCCCGGGGAGGGAGGGGGACCGTGACAAGCTGCAGCATTTTTTCGGGTCCGCGTTTCTCACGGCGCTTACCGAATCCCCCGCAGGCGCGGACCGCTTCGGGCTCTTCGTCGAATGGGGTGAAGAGCTGTTTATCGTCGGAGGGGTGAACGACGAGCGGGACGTGCGCGCCAACCGGCAGGGGCAGCGCTTCGCGCTCGAGCTCCTGGAGAACCCCGGGGCGCATCCCTCACGGTACCTGACACTGGAGTTTCCGCCGGCGCCGGATCCGTCGATCCTTGCGCCTGCCGACACCGCCCGCTGATGCGAAGGAGGAACCATGAAGTCGGTCCTTGTCGTCGATGATGAGAAGGCCGTCCGCGATTCCATCAGGATGATTCTCGAGTACGAGAAGTTCGACGTCCATGAAGCGCAGGACGCCGAATCCGCCGCCTCCCGCGTGGAAGGGGGGGAGTTCGACCTGGTCCTGCTCGATATCAAGATGCCCGGCGAGGACGGTCTGAAGGTCCTGCGCCGCATCCGCCAGTCCCACCCGGATCTCCCGGTGGTGATGATCTCCGGCCACGGAACGATCGAGACCGCCGTGGAGGCCACGCGGCTCGGGGCGTTCGATTTTCTCGAGAAGCCGCTCGATTCGAACAGGCTGGTGGTCGTGACACGCAATGCCACCGAGCAGCACCGCCTGGTGATGGAACACCGGCACATGCAGGCTGTGGTGGAGGGGAAGGACGCCATCCTCGGCTCGAGCCAGAAGATCCGGGACGTCATCGCCACGGTCGAGCGGGTGGCGCCGACCGACGTCCGCGTCCTCATCACGGGGGAAAACGGCTCCGGCAAGGAGCTTGTCGCCAAGGCGATCCACCGGCTCAGCAGGCGGAACGCCAGACCGCTCATCGAGGTGAACTGCGCGGCAATCCCGAACGAGCTGATCGAGTCGGAGCTCTTCGGCCACGAGCGGGGGGCGTTCACGGGGGCGACGGGGCAGCGCTCCGGCAAATTCGAGCTTGCCGACGGAGGCACGCTCTTCCTGGACGAGATCGGCGACATGAGCCTGAACGCACAGGCGAAGGTTCTCCGCGCACTGGAAGAAGGGAAGGTCGAGCGCGTCGGGGGATCCCGTCAGATCCCTGTCGATGTCCGCGTGATTGCCGCGACGAACAAGAACCTCCGGGAAGCGATCGGGGCGAACCTCTTCAGGGAAGACCTCTACCACCGGCTGAACGTCATCCCCGTCACCGTCCCTCCCCTGCGGGAGCGGAGGGAAGACGTCCCGCTCCTGGCCACGGCGTTTGCCGAAGACATCTGCCAGCGGAACGGGATGGCGGTGAAACGTTTCAGCGATGACGCGATGCGTCAGCTCCAGTCCCTCGACTGGCCGGGCAACGTGCGCGAGCTGCGGAACATGATTGAGCGGCTCGTGATCATGACGGCGGGGTCATATATCGAGAGCGCCGACATGGCGTCAACGGGGGGGAAGGGTGCGCCCGGCGCCTGGGACGATCTGCTGGCCGCGGGGGGGACGTTTCAGGAATTCAAGGACAGGGCCGAGGCGGCGTTCATCCGGAAACAGCTCGAAGCCAACGCCTGGAACATCTCCCGGACAGCCGAGGTCCTCGACATACAGCGGAGCCACCTCTACAACAAGATGAAGAAGTACGCGCTCGAGCGGAAACCCTAGGACGCATGCCTCTGCCGGGCGGCCTCGAACATGACCAGCGCGCCGGCGACCGATGCGTTCAGCGAGCCGAGGCGGCCGTACATCGGGATCGTGACGAGCGTGTCGCAGTGCTCGCGGACAAGCCGCCGGATTCCCTTCCCTTCGTTCCCCACGACAATCGCCACGGGTGTGGTGTAGTCGAATGCCGTAAAAAGCGTCTTCCCCTCGACGGCCACGCCGACCGTCCAGAATCCCTGCTCCTTCAGCTCGCCCAGCGTGTTCACCAGGTTCGTCACCTCGGCCATCAGCATGTGCTCGGTGGCTCCCGCCGACGCCTTCACAACGGCCGACGTCACCGAGGCCGCGTGATGCTTCGGCAGCACCACACCGTGGACGCCGGCGCATTCCGCCGAGCGGACGAGCGCCCCCAGGTTCTGCGGGTCCTCGATGCTGTCGAGCATGAGCACGAGCGGTTTCTCCCCCCGCGCGCCGGCGGCCGCGATGATCTCTTCGACCCCGACAAACGTCTTCCCCTGGTGCAGGATTGCCACCACACCCTGTGTGGTCGCATCGCTCGCCAGCTCCCTGAACTGCTGCCTGTTCGCCTGTGAGACCGGCACTTTGCTCCGCTCCGCGGTTTTCCGGATTTCCTCGATCACCGTTCCCTGCACGCCGAGGAGAAACACGATCTTTTCGATGCCTGTCCCCGCTCGCAACGCCTCCATCACCGGCTTCCGTCCCGCGATGATTCCTTGCATGGGCGTCTCCGCTGGGTTGATGAACGTGTGTGACGGAAAGGTACGGCCTGCTAGGACCGCTTTTCGAGTGCCCTCCCTGCAATGAACACGATGACGCCGGCGAGGCTCAGATACAGCTCGCCCCACATGCTCGATCCCAGAACGCCCTCGGCCAGCCCGATCATGACGCTGGCGATCCCGAGTGCCTCGAGCGATTTCCCCAGGATCCGCCGGGTGTTCCGTCCGCCGCTCACGCGGGGCGGCCCCGGGCCGCCGCCCTCCTGTCGAGCATGATCATTCCGGCGAGCCCTGCGACGAAGAGGGGGACGGCAATCAGCTGCGCCTCGGAAAGCCCCCAGAGCAGGCGCGGGTTGAGACGGAGAAACTCGACCGAGAAGCGGAATACCGTCGACATCATCAGGTACACCATGAACATCTTCCCGTCGGGCCAGGGACGCTTCCTCAGATTCCACAGGACGATGAACCCCGCCACTCCCAGCAGGAACTCATACACGGGCGTCGGGTGGCAGGGGGTCGTATCCGGTACGATCCCTCCCGGGTAGCGGGAGGCGATTTCCGGGAATATCGCGAACGCGCGGGATGGGGGGAGCGTCCCGTGCGAGTAGTCGGTCCCCCAGGGGAGCGACGTCGGGAACCCGTAGTCGCCGTCGCCGGACAGGTGGCACCCGATGCGGGAGACGCCGTACGCGAGGATGAGCCCCATCGCGAGTCCGTCCCAGACCTTCAGAAACGGAATTCTTTTCCTTCTGACATAGATCGTCACCGCGGTCATCCCGAGGACGAAGCCGCCGTACCACGTCAGCCCGCCGGGGGAAAACGCCTCGCCGATCGGGTTGCGTATGAAGAACTGCCACTCCTCGATGAGGAACAGCAGCTTCGCCCCCGCGATCCCGAAGATCACCGCCAGGATCGTAATCGTGCTGGCGATCTCCGGATCCATTTTTTTCCGCTTCAGCTCCAGCGACAGGATGTAGCTTCCCAGCAGGAAGCCGATCCCGAGCATGAGACCGAAACTGTAGATGGGGAACGGACCGATCTTAAAGAGAATGGGGATCATGCGACCTGCCGGTCTGTGAGCGGTTGGCCGACGGGATGTCGACCTCGAGCGCCCTGCCCGTCACGGGTGCCGTGACCGTGACGCGGCCGGGTGTGATATGCGTGTCGACGGAGGAACGGGAGCCGTCCATCCCCTCGACGACGATCCTGACGTCGCCGGAAAGATCCTCGTACTCCTTCCGGAACTCCGCCGGTCCGGTCGCCGGGAGATCGAGCGCGGGCGTCCTGAGACCCAGGACCTTGAGGTGGAGGGTATCCTCCTCCCGGCGGTCGTTCACCGCCAGCGCATAGCGGAATGTCGAGAACGATTTTGTCGTCTGGAGGACGACCAGCGTGACCGGCCTGCCGGTCCTCTCGCTGACCGCCGGGGAGATGTGCAGCCGGAATTCGGGCGGCGTCTCCCTGTTCCGGGATCCCGCCATCAGGCCTCGAAATACGTGGCTTCTTCCTGGCGGAACGCCTCCAGGATCTCCTTCGGCGTCTTCAACTCCAGCAGCCGCTTGCGGAACTCTTCCTTGTTCATCAGCCGCGAGATCCGGGAGAGCAGCTTGATGTGGGGACCGACCAGATTGTCCTTCCCCACGAGGAGGAACACGAGGCGGACCGGCTTCTCGTCGAGCGACTGGTAATCGATGGGCTGGCCCGTGACCGCGAAGGCGGCCACGATGTCCGCCACGGCCTCCGTCTTGCCGTGGGGAATGGCAAAGCCGTTGCCGACCCCCGTGGACATGATCTCCTCCCGCTCGAAGATGGCCTTGCGGACCTTCTCCTTATCCAGGACCTTCGGGGAGGACGCCACGAGATCGATCATCGCGTCGATGATGTCGTTCTTGGTGGTCCCGGCGAGACCGGTTGCGACGAGGTTTTCGGTCAGTATGTCGCTGATTTTCATTGTCGCGTTGCTCTCCTATGGTTCGTCGCGCCAGGACATGACTTTCTTTTCGTACTCGGCGGCCAGGATCTCGGCGGCCTCGCGCGTTGCTGCCTCGGTGCTGATGTGGAACAGGGGGCGCTCCTTGTCCGGAATGAGCAGCGCCGAGCTGCCGTCGTCCAGGTAGATCTTGACGCCGTCCACGAGATCGCGCCGGCGCCCGTCCGAGTCGTTCATGATGCGCCGCATCACCTTCCCCTTGTGCTCCCAGGAGCAGTTGACGTTCCGCTTGGCCCCGCTCAGGCGCGGGATCGACTCCTCGAGCTCCCCCAGGCCCATCCCGGCCCGGGCGATCATCTCGAGGATCTTCGCCACGGAGTACATCGCGTCCGTCGCAAAGAAGAAGTCGGTGAATATGAATCCCCCCTTGTTGCCCCCGACGAACCGCACGGTCTTGTCGGCCGTGGCTTCCATCATCGCCAGGTGGCTGTTCCGCGTTTTCAGCACCCGGACGCCGCGGGGCACGGCGACGAGATCGATCTCGCCCGAGGAGGTGATCGGCACGGCGATCGCCTTCGTGTCCGGATGTGTCCGGAGGAACATCTCGGCCACCACGGTGAGCAGCCGGTCGCTGTCGAGCGCCTGTCCGCGCTCGTTCACGACGATGAGCTTTTCCCCGCCCGCATCGATGAGGCATCCCAGGTCGTACTTCAGCGAGGTGACGATGTGCGCGAGCTGGTCCACCGAGTAGTCGAATTCCTCCTTGTCGCGCGTCAGCTTCTTCGGGTCCAGGTGTGCGTTCAGGGCCACCACCTGGCAGTCGAACGAGCCCAGGATGATCGGGAAAATCGTGGACGTGATGCCGTTCGAGTAGTCGATCACGACCTTGAACTTCCGCTTGCTGATCGCGTCGACGTCCAGCGAGGAGAGGAAGTTCTCCTTGTAGGCCTCGGTCGTCCGCTCGGGGAAGAAGATGCCCCCCACCTTTTCCCGGGGGGCGCGCGCAAAATCCTCGCCGAAGAAGAGCCGCTCGACGGCCTTGGTCTTTCCGCTCGGCAGGTCCTTGCCGTTCGCGTCGAAGAAAATGATGTCCGTGAGATTCTTGTCAAAGGGGGAGCGGCGGACATGGATCCCGCCGGCTTCCTTGCCGCTGGAGAGCTCGTGCCTGAGGAGGGGGATCGACGTGGCCCGGAGGTCCATCGTGTTGACGCCGGCCGAGATGAGCCCGCAGATCAGCGATCGGTTGACCATCCGGGAGACGTTGTCGGAGTCGCGGCACGTCACGACCGTCTTGCCGGTCCCGATGAACGCGCCGTATGCCGCCCCGAGTTTTGCCCCGAATTCGGGGTTCATTTCCAGGTTCGAGAGCCCGGTCACGCGCGAGTCCGCGAACAGCTCCCGCAGCCACTTGTCCTCCCAGACGAGGCTGCGCGTCACCACGGCCCCCTCTTCGACGACTTTTTCCGGCCAGAGCTTGATGTTGGCGCTCAGCCGCGCGTTCCGCCCGATCCAGCAGCCGTCGCCGACGAATGCGTTCTCCGCGATGACGCTCTTCTCGCCGATGGAGCACTTCGTCCCGATGACGTCGTACGAAAGCTCGGCGCTGTGTCCGATGACGACGTCGTTCCAGATGACGCAGTTGGAGAGCATGGCACCCGGACCGATCACGCAGTTGTCACCGATCACGGTATTCGAAAGGGAGACGTGCTCCCCGACCGTGCAGTTTTTCCCGATGACGACCTGGCCGGTCGTGTGGAGGGAATCCGCGGGGAGGCGCGTGCCCTCGCCCGCGTACAGCTGCCCCTGCTGTGTGCCCGGGAGCTTCAGCTTCACGGCGCCGTTGAGGGCGTCGAAGTGCGCGTCCTGGTACTCGTTGAGGTTGCCGATGTCGCGCCAGTAGCCGTCGGCAATGTATCCGTAGAGGCCGGTGTCCTGGCGGAGCAGGAGGGGGAAGAGGTTCTTGCTGAAATCGTAGTCTTCCCTGTAGGGAATCAGATCCAGCACCTCCGGCTCCAGGATGTAGATCCCGGTGTTGATCGTATCGGAGAACACTTCGCCCCAGGAGGGCTTCTCCAGGAACCGCGTGATCTTCCCGTCGGGAGCCGTGATCACGACGCCGAACTGCAGGGGGTTCTTCGCGTGGGAGAGGACGATCGTGGCCTTCGCCTTCCGCTGCTCATGGAAGCGAAGCGCGGCCGTCAGGTCGAAGTCCGTCAGGACGTCGCCGCTGATGACCAGGATCCGCTCCCGCATGCCGTGCGTCGCGTTGCGCACGCTCCCCGCCGTCCCGTAGTCCGCCTCCGCGCGCGTGTAGCTCATCGTGACGCCGAACGATCGTCCGTCGCCGAAGTACCCGGTGATGATTTCCGGCTGATAGAACAATGAGCCGATCAGGTCGGTGATGCCGTGCGTCCTGAGGAGCGCCACGATATGCTCCATCATCGGCTTGTTCATCAGCGGGACCATCGGCTTGGGGGTGTTGCAGGTAAGGGGACGCAGACGCGTCCCGAACCCGCCAGCCATTATAACCGCTTTCATAGCGCTTTGCAGAGGGGTGGGAGAATGGGAATGCAAGATAGCGAAATGCCCTGTGGAATTCAACACGGCGCGCCCGGCGCCGGGCCGATGTCAGAGTCCCGCGCTGGTCATCGCGCGGTCGATGTCGCGAATGATGTCCTCCACCTCTTCCAGACCGACCGAGATGCGCACCAGCCCGTCCGTGACCCCTGTGCGCGCCCGCTCCTCCCGCGGGATTGCCGCGTGCGTCATCGAGGCCGGGTGCGTGATGATCGTTTCCACCCCGCCGAGGCTCTCGGCAAGCGCGCAGAGGCGCACGTGCTTCAGGAATCCCGCCGCCCTGGCAAGGCTCCCCAGGTCGAACGAGATCATCCCCCCGAAGTCACGCATCTGCCGCCCTGCCAGCGCGTGCCCGGGGTGGGACTCGAGCCCGGGATAGTGCACGCGTACGACGCCCCGGCGGGAGGCGAGCCAGCGGGCGACCTCGAGGGCGTTCAGGCAGTGCTGGCGCATGCGGACGGCGAGCGTCTTGGTTCCCCGCAGGCACAGCCACGCGTCAAACGGGGCGAGTATGGCTCCCACGGCCTTCTGCATGTACCGGAGGCGCTCCACGACTTCCGGGCGGCTCGTGACCACGAGTCCGCCCAGCATATCGCTGTGGCCGTTCAGGTATTTCGTGAGGCTGTGGACGGAGACGTCGATGCCGAAGCCGAGGGGCTGCTGGAGGTAGGGGGTCGCGAACGTGTTGTCGGCCACGCTCAGGAGCCCGTGGGCGCGGGCGAACGCCGCGCACGCGGCCAGGTCCGAGATCTCGATCGTCGGGTTGGTCGGCGTCTCGATGAAAAGCATGCGTGTCGAGGGACGGAGCGCCTCTTCCACGCAGCGCATGTCCGTGGAATCCACGAACGAGAAGCTCAGGCCGTACCCTTCCCAGACAGTCTTCGCGATCCTGTACGTTCCGCCGTACACGTTGCGCGAGACGATGACGTGGTCGCCGGGTGCCAGGACGTGGAAGAGGGCATCCACGGCGGCCGTGCCCGACCCGAACGCGATCCCTTCCGTTCCTCCTTCCAGCGCCGCGATGTTCTGCTCGAGCGCGGTGCGCGTCGGGTTGGAGACGCGGGAGTATTCATATCCCTTGTTGCGCCCCAGCTCTTCCTGCACGTATGTCGACGTGAGGTACACCGGTGTCATGATCGCTCCCGTCGAGGGATCCGGCTCCTGCCCGGCGTGGATCGCCCGGGTTGAAAAGCCCGATTGACTATAGTCCATGGACTATCCTCTATTGTCCATTGATCTTCTAACGCCCAAGGTATTCTATGACATCGTACCTGTTGACCAGCCCTTCGATCGTCCCGTTGTTCTCCACCAGCACCGCATAGTTCTCGGGGCGCCTCATGAGCCGGAGGACATCCTCCAGCGCGGTGGCAAACGGGACCACCGGGAAGCCCGGGCCCATGACGTCCTTCACCTGCGCGTCGACGACCGACGGCCGGTCCATGATCGTCATCATCAGCTCGTGGTCGTGCACCGAGCCGACCGGCGCTCCTCCGTCCATGACGGGGACCTGCGAGATGTCGTGCTGCCGGAGCGTGTCGAGCGCCGTCCTGACGGGTGTGGAGGGCTCCACGGCGATCAGCGCAGCGGCGTGCTTTCCCTTCGAGGAGAGCACGTAGCCGACGGTGATCCGCTCGGGCGCCAGGAACCCGTTTTCGCGCATCCAGTCGTCGTCGTAGATCTTGCTGATGTACCGCTCGCCGGTGTCGGGGAGAAGCACCACCACCACGTCATCGTCCGTGAACCGGGATGCCACCTTGAGCATGCCGGCGACCGCGGTTCCCGCGGAGCCCCCGGAAAGGATCCCTTCTTCCTTCGTCAGCCGCCGGGCCATCAGAAACGATTCCCTGTCGTCCGCCTCGACCACCTCGTCGATGAACGAGAAATCGAGGACGCCGGGGACATAGTCCTGGCCGATCCCTTCCACCTTGTAGGTCTTGGGAAGCGGCGTCATCGACTTCGTGTAGAAGTACTCTTTCAGCACCGATCCACGGGGATCGACGCCGATGATCCTGACAGAGGGGTTCTTCTCCTTCAGGAATTTCCCCGCGCCGCTGATCGTGCCGCCGGTGCCGATGCCGCACACAAAGTGTGTGATCCTCCCGCCCGTCTGGTCCCACAGCTCGGGACCGGTCGTCAGGTAGTGTGACTCCGGATTGCGGGGGTTGTCGTACTGTCCGGCCAGTATTGCGTTCGGCGTGTCGCGGGCGATGCGCCGTGCCACTTCGGTGTAGCTTTCGGGGGAATCGTGGGGGACCGCGGTGGGCGTGACAATGACTTCCGCGCCGAATGCGCGGAGCAGGCGGATCTTCTCCATGCTCATCTTGTCGGGGAGTGTGAAGACGGTCTTGTAGCCCTTCACGGCCGCCACGAGCGCGAGTCCCATGCCGGTGTTCCCCGATGTGGACTCCACGATCGTCCCCCCGGGCCTCAGCCGCCCCGACCGCTCCGCCTCCTCGACGATCCTGAGGCCGATCCTGTCCTTGACCGATCCCCCCGGGTTCAGATACTCGGCCTTGGCGAGTATCAGCCCCCTGAACCCTTCGGTCACCTTCCTCAGGCGGACGAGCGGCGTCTTTCCGATCGCGTCGAGGATCGTCTCACAGTAGCGGATTTCCCCCCTCTCCATCCGGTCCCTTTCTGCTTACCGCCTTCTGTTGATGACGCTGGCTGCATACCCCGCGCCGAACCCGTTGTCGATGTTCACCACCGTGACGCCCGCCGCGCAGGAATTGAGCATGCCCAGGAGCGCGGCGATGCCGCCGAAGCTCGCACCGTACCCGACGGAGGTCGGCACCGCGATGACCGGGGCGCGGGCGAGGCCTCCCACGACGCTTGCCAGCGCTCCTTCCATTCCGGCGACCACGATGATCACGGAAGCGCTCTGCAGGAGGTCGCTCCTGCCCAGTATCCGGTGAATCCCTGCGACGCCGACATCGAAGAGACGTTCCGTGTCGTTGCCCATCACGCGCGCCGTCTCGAGCGCTTCCTCCGCCACGGGGATATCGCTCGTCCCCGCGGTGACCACCAGTATCGTGCCTCTGCCGCTCGGCCGGATGTTCTTTTCGTTGGCCGTGATCGTCCGGGAGACCGCGTTGTACTTCGCCCCCTTCACCGCCCGCCTGACGGCGGCATAATGCCCGCGTGTTCCCCGCGTTGCAAGGAGCACGCTGCCGTGCGCAACGATCCTCCGCGCGATATGGGCTACCTGCAGCGGGGTTTTCCCCTGGCAGTAGATCACCTCGGGAAATCCCTGGCGGGATTCCCTCTGGTGGTCGATCGTGGCGAAGCCGAGAGATTCGGCGCGTGTTTCTTTTTTGGCCATTCCGTTTGCGGAGAATGGAACGCGGAGGTTCCCGCGAGCGGCAAAGCGTTCAGAATCATATTATTATAGCTGAAACGGGGGGGAGAATCAAGAATCCGTTGCCTCCCCCGTGTTGATTCCGGGCTCATATATTCCTTCCCTCCCGGAGGCATTGTTCGTGGGACAGACTCGCACCCCCCGGTGTGCCCCGGGCTGTCGTGGGATGGTCGCATCTGCGGAAAGCGCTGCCAGTATTCTCAACGTGTGACACGACTCTGCGAGGAGCCAAGCCATGAAGACGTCTCAGCGATCGAGCCTGCGCCTGCGCCTTCTCCTGCTTCTGCTGATCAGCATCATTCCGGGACTGGTATTGACCCTGGTCGAGTTCGTGAGAGAGAAGCAACAGGCAAATGTGGAGGCGCAGGATTTTGCGGTTCGCCTGGCAAACATCATTTCATTTCAGCAACAGGATATGATCGTGGGGACAAAGCACTTCCTGTTCGCCCTCTCACAGGTTCCGGAAATCGGAAGCGTTCGGTCCCCGCGTGACAGCCATTTCCTGGCCCGTTTGCTTGCGCATGTGCCCGAGTACTCCCAGATCGGACTCGCGGACGCAGCGGGCAAAGTCATCGCCAGCGCTGTCCCTGTCGCAAAGAAGCTCATCATCGCCGATCGCAGCTACTTTCGTATCGCCAGCGAAACTGCGGACTTCGTGGTGGGAGAATACCAGATCAGTCGCACCACAGGGAAACCGTCTGTCGACCTCGCCTACCCGATTGTGAACGTCCGCGGGAAAAGACAGGGAGTGCTCTTCGCGGAAGTCAGTTTGGATGAACTCAGTGATCTTGAATCGCGGGTAGGTACACAACTCCTCGAAGGATGGACACTTCGAGAAATCGACAAAAACGGCGTTCTGCTGGCGCAGTATCCCACAACGGCGACAATCGGCCGCGCAGCATTCGAGTCGGCTCAGATTCTCACAGAGGTCACACACGGGCGGGGAACTGTCTGGGGTGTTGATTCTCGCGGCACGTCACACCTGTACGCCCATTCAGAGATACAGGCCAGGTTTGCCCCCGCCGGGATATCCGTCGTCCTGGACATCCCCGGGGAATCTGCCATTAGCTCAGCCAACCACATATTCATCCGAAATCTGATTCTGCTCTCCATCGTCGGCCTTCTCATACTCCTCGTTGGCGCCCTGGCCAACGAATTCTATCTTGTTCGCGGGCTCAACGCGGTCCGGGACGCTGCTCTCCTGCTGGCTGGCGGGGATTCCCGGGCACGGGTGGATCGCATCCGCGGACTTGCCGAGGTGAAGGAACTCGGCAGGACATTCAATGAAATGACTGAGATGATCAGGCGGCGGGAAATCGATCGCCTGCAGGCGGAGGAGTCTCTTCGCGAAAGCGAAGAACGCTACCGCGCGCTCTTCACATTTTCACCTGATGCACTCTACGTCCATGTCGACGGCCGAATCATCCTCGCCAATCCCGCGTTCTGCCGCTTGATCGGCGCCGACGATTCGTCGGCAATTCTCGGCAAGTCCCTGTTCGAGATAGTGCATCCCGAATACCATGACAAGGTCCGCGAGCGCGGGGACGCGGTGCTTCACGATCGCATCGTGCCGCTTATTGAAGAAAAATACGTTCGCCTCGACGGCACCACGGTCGATGTAGAGGTGAGCGGCGTTGCCAGCCACTGGCAGTCGACGAAGGGCGTGCAGGTCATTGCACGTGATATTACCGAGCGGAAGAAAGCCGAGGCTGCCCTCAAGGCCTCCGTCGACCGGCTTCACTCGCTTGCACAGCGGCTT
>Ga0335071_10002494_pt1 | contig 19718 bp, 20 predicted proteins | sample Lox_Sample_15_FD_206724 | JGI IMG/M metagenome (GOLD analysis project Ga0335071, IMG submission 206724) | Soil microbial communities from Loxahatchee National Wildlife Refuge, Florida, United States - Lox_Sample_1.5 | ecosystem: Environmental > Terrestrial > Soil > Wetlands | place: USA...
GCGACCAATTAATATACCAGGCGGCGATGTAATACGATGTTCCCATTTTCATGAGTGTATTTGTCAGACCAACAATGACAGCTACCCCGGTCGAATAAATAAGGAAACCGCTTGAGACCCAAAACATGGGTTCAGAAATGAACGCGCGATCTGTTTGTGCTACGGTCGAGTGAATAGTCAAGACAGAGACAAGGATGATAAATATTCGGGATGTCATAGCCATCTCACTGTTAATCGCACCCGGAACATCAAAATAAATTCTGTCCAGAATCCAAATGCATAAGAATAACACGGCGATCATCGATACAATTCTCTTTACCTTTTCGTTTCTTATCGATAGCAGATAGACGAGACAGATGAATGTCCATTCAAATACGACATAATAGTTTGACACAGAAGTGTTGTTCACGTGCTTGAGGCTCAATACATACTCGAAGATCTCCAGGAGAAACGAAAAAATGCAAAAGGCTGCAAAAACCCTCATCGCAGTATTCATGCGTTTGTACCGAACAAATCCAGCGATCGCCGGAATTGAAAATGAATAAACTGCGATGAGTCCAATGAGCGGTAATTTCATGCTTTGCTATTTATTCAGCAGGTTTGTTGGAGCGCAAAATGGAGGGCATTGAGACGACCATTCTCCAATTAATCCAGTGACCATATCGCTGCCTGTGCTGTCAACGCCCACCAGAACAAGTGTCGGTGTGCCGTCGTTCTTTGCGGCATAATAGTAACGGATCCCGATGACCCCGTGCTGCGCAAGTATTTGGTCGAAAATATTTCTTCCGAAGTAGCCCCCTTTAATATATGGAGCCACTTTGTTTTGATTGAAATTGTGGATGTATTTCACTGCCGTATCGAGGGGGACGACGTTATTGCCATTCCCTGAGTACTGAGCCTTTAGTCCAGAAGGAGAAAGCAGAACAGCCAGCGCAAAGCTCAATGCCACAAATGCACCAAGCATCGCTAATCGAACTCTCATCGTAGAAGTTCTCATAAAATTTACCCCAAGTTTGTATGAAAGAAAAGGACTATTATTTCGGGCCTTTGATTGAAGAGGCGAGTCAATCATACACTGGGAAGTGCAAAGAGACAATACCTGAAACTAGGTATTTTCTGATTGAGGAGGAGAGAATGTTCAACAATAACGGAGAATAGAGAGATGAAATTACAGGGGATTAAGCGCTTGGGGCTCGGCAAAAATAAAAAAGCCCGGAGTTGGGGGGTAGCTCCGAGCTCGACCCTTTCAAAGGTGCGACGCTCAGGGGAATAAGCGTCACACAGGCCAGCCGAAAGATATTGAATTGGTGCGTCTCTGTCAAGATGCCTCTGAAACAAAATGTGTGAAGGCCGGTTCCTCAGGCCATCTTTGAACTAATTATAGAAACTACCAATAGTCTAATTGCAGGGGAAATCCTAATTAATAACCTCCTTATCAGTATGATTCCGTCTCAACTCAATCGATTCTTACTGAATTGCACTTCAGTTATTAGCTTAAATCCCAAGGGTTTCATTCTTCTAGTTCTTTCAAAAGAGGAGGGAGGGAGCTATATATGATCCTAGAAAATTCCGCGTGGCAACAGTGTTCCGGGCGAATTCTTGTTTTCACATATTTATCAAATATCAGGGTAACCTCGACAATTCCGTTTTTCCCGCAAATGGGACAGGAGAGGGGAGAAATAATAGCTTCCAATTTTGTGGTCAATGAACTTGCTTTGAGCAGTGTTTCAGGCTCTTTAATCTCGTCTAGCCCGGTGACCGCATGGTCAATTTGAATATTTATCTTGATCATGAGTACTCATTTCTAAGGGATGGCTCAGGACCTGTCTTAGACCATATTGCACATAAACTGGGGGCAAGTCAATACCGCTTGCAGATATTACTCATCGTTGGCAATCTCTGCATTGTTCCTCGCAGCCTTCTCGAGATATTCCTGACCTTTGTTGGGTTGCTACGGACTCGGATTACCATGTGAGCGATGCCGAATCCAGAGATAACTTCAAGAAAACTGTCGCCGCCAAATCCGAATAAAGTGAGGCTTTGATCGCTGTAGCCGAAGAAAATTGAGACGAGCCCTTCAATGATGTTAAAGAGAATCGTAAAGAGAGCTAATATGAATGCCCGTTATAGAGCAAGAGTGTATCATTGATTTGCGTCATTGATTGCGGACTCTCTTTTTGTCCCGGTGGATTGCAAACTGCTGACAGTGAAAGCGGTGTAGCCTACCGGGGCTAAGCTGCGGCAACGTGCGGCCAGTTCCACGTGGGCTGTTGCGCGGTCGTGACGGTTGTTGGTTTCAGTTTCCTTTGTCTTTCGCGCGGCGTGTCCTCCAACGGCTGGTTCCGTCAGCTTGATCGACTGGTTATGCGGCATCACTTTGCAAATAACCATTGTTTAGCTTGGTCAATATCATGAAACATTTTTGCGTTTTGTCCTTTATTGATAGTCACCGTTTCAAAAAATTGATAATCATTCAGGTCATCTTTTACCACCAGTGCTCGCTTTAATTCGTGTAATTGAATTCCCGATGAGGCACCTGCCTCCGACGCTATCTGGGGCAACTCGTAAATTTCAAGTGTTGATAATTGTAATATCGCCTCAGTGTAATCGGCCAACAGTAATTTGCAATTTTTCGCCTTTTGCAAGGGATACTATTTCGGTAATCATGCCTTTGACTTCATTAAAAGTCAAAATCCCTTGAATTTTTGACTCCAACGCATGAGTCTTTGAGTTGTACACAATTATGTGTGCCAAAGTTTATCCTCCTCTTCTATCACTGCTGGTAGAGCCGCCTGACGGACAGCGGCCAACCAGCGGCGACCTGCAGGTCCAATAAAACACAAAAACCTCCATCATCTAAACGAAGTAGGAGGCTTAAACCGGTTCCCCTGAACTCGGTCTTATTTTTCGCATGAATGTAGGCTTAATCAACGGTGAAGTCAAGTGAGTTTCACCAACCACCTTTGGCGTGACTTGGGCGATTGGTTAGGCAGCGGTGGATTTCTTATTGGAAGGCCAGTTAGTCAAACATAACTTTGTCCCAATCAGGTTTGCCGTCTAGAATAAAGTGCCGGACGGTTTCAGCGGCACAAAGAAACCCGTCATGAAGGACATCCTGAACAGGTCGCTCGTCAAATGTGTCCACTGATCCAGTGTGAACTGCGACTGAGCGTAAGTTGTAGGCATCTTTCATGAGACGGAATATTCGTTTTCTCTCCTCAGCATTGTTGCCAAGGAAGCGAGAGGATCTGGTTCGCAAGCGAAATGATAACTCGCCCCGATCGCCTTTCATGTCATTTAGGTAAAGCGCCTCAAGAGAGATTCCCAAGTCTATAGCGGCATCGACTTGTGATCCGCGCCTCATTGCGCGGATTAAACGCTGCAATACAAGCCGAATGCGGGCCTGGAATGAGGGCGATGCAGAGCAAAAAGCTTTGAACAACTCGCCACCTTGAACGCATCCTTCGGTTGAGATTTTGTTGAAGGGTGAAATTCCGTCAACGATTGGAAACAAGGTAGGTCCGGCGGCGATCGGAACCCATGATGGAGCAGACACCCAGCTTGCAAGGACTTGGGGGGATGAAGGCTGAACAATAGCCAGACACATTAGACTATCGTAGATTTCCGTAGTGTCGATTGAGTCTATGGTGTATTTTGCGATGTTTTGTTGGAACTCGGTCTGAGAGATGTAAGACTTTTTGGTGTTGAGTTCCCGGACGAGCGCACCCGTTGGATATGCGAAAGGAAACGAAGTAACGGTACGATCGAGTAGGGATTGTTTTTGCCTTGAATTTTGGAGTTGTGCCCATGGCAAAAAAGATATCGCGCGACCCATATCGAAGCGGCCTTCAGGTTCCAGCCCGCAAAAAGCCACGACAACCTCGCAGGTCACGTCATCTGTGCTGAGATAATGAGACAAATCTTCCAAGGCCTGATTGGAGCCAACAGATTGTGCGCGCGCCAAAAGCCAAGCTCCTAGGTTCCAATACTGAGCAAGGTGAGCCGAAAAAGAGAGGACGTGGATGCTCGAGCCATCGAAGACTCGTAGATCTTGTTCGTTCTTGAGGGCATCAAGAAGTTGTACCGCGTGAGCGTCAGCCCTTCCTGAGGTCGAATGTGCATTGTACATCCAAATATTCAAGTCGACCGGTGATTGGTTAAAATTTGGAGCGGTGCGCAAGGCTTCCTCAATTACGGTACGAAGCCGTTTATTATTCAAAGTATCCTCGAATGTAGTTCCGCTGCCTAACGGACCGGAGCTAGCTGCGGCAGCGAGCCGCTAGTTCCATGTAGTTCTTGCGCGGACGTATTCCGATTTAGCTTTAATCTTTGCGTACATTCGCCCGGCGAAATCGTCGACGGCTGGTTCCGTCAGCTTGAATACTATGACAATGTCAAGCCGTTTTCAATAGTAACGGCTGGATGGATCTGTAATTTGGAATGTATGTAGACTCTGATCTCACAAGTGCACAGACAATTTTGAGCAGCTTGTTTGCGATGTTGTTCAGCACGAGTCGCTTTGGTTTTCCTTCAGCTACTTTACGCAAGTAGTATCGTCGAAAAGCCGGATCATGCGTACTGACAGACATTGCTGCCAGATATAACAACTTTCTCATCCGTGACGGACCATATCGCCGTGAACGCGGCCGTCGGTAGACCGATGTGCCGCTGGTGTGTTCGATCGGACTAATCCCGGTGTAGGAGGCGATCTTCTTGTGATTCCGTGTCCGTGCGAAGCCACTGGTCATGACCACCAGATTTGCTGCCAGAAGCATACCGATTCCCGGTGTGCTGATGATCGCAGTAATCATACGGTTGAAGCTGTCATCCTGCTTTACCAGCCGTTTGATCTCCTGATCGATCTCCTTGATGTTCTGTGTTAATCTCGCAATAGCCTGCTCATACGCCTGGATCGCAATCCGTGTTGTAATGGTCTTTCGCTCTAATGCCTTGAGAGCATTCACGTTGGCGATCTTCTGACCTGTAAACTGCTCACGGGCTGTCAGCAATACTCTTACCTGTTCCAAAACAGCTGCCGGCGGTGTCCACCACGATAACTCATCAAAAAACCGATGGCCATATTCAGCAATCTGTCTGGCATCTACCGTATCGTTCTTATGTGCTGACTGCTGGAAAGCCCGTTTGACCTTCAAGGGGGGTTCAACTGCTACACGGAATCCTCGCGAACACAGATAATAGCAGAGCGCCTCTCCATACACGCCAGTTGCTTCCAGGCAGAAGGCCGCGCTCTCTATTGTCAAACTGTGCTTTGTCAGCCAGCCTCTCAGCCCTTCGAACCCTTCTGGATCGTTCGTGACCGAGAACTCCGCAAGGCCTGCTCCATCAGGCCCCTTCAACGCTGCAACCGAGATGCTCTCAGCGCCAATATCAACTCCTACAACATACTCCGCCTTCTTCATCCTTCCCTCCAGCATAACAGAAACACACCCAATCGGTGGATTACGCTTTCTCTATTCAACTCGTCTCGAAGACGTCTATACTATGTAGCCTTCTCCACACGGAAGACCGGGTCTTCTTCAAGCTTTAGGCTCAGTTGGCCTTGAGCGACGTTAGACTTAGTCGGACTTCCTCAGGTGTTCTTGGATTCTTTCAGTGAATTATCTTCCTCTAGTCTAATAGAACGACTGGTTAGGTGGCGGGAAGATCAAAAGCTGATCATAACATTTCAGATTGATTCATTTGTTAACGGCCCACGATAGCTACAGTAAAATGAATTGTCCTTCCATCTCGATCTTCAGAAGCTTCTTGTCCCACGTGAAGGAGTTTGTAATCATGTTTACTAAGGTAGTGATTAATTCCGCTTGAAAAATCATTGTTCTTGGGAGGACCAATCCAATAATCGCAATGCTCGCAGTTTTTGCCAATGTTTGAACTCAAATAAACTGTATGGGAAATATCTTTGAATTGAGTCTGCTTTGGCATGATGTATATCCTTTATATGTTTTCGATTGTTCGAGGAGAATGAGGTCCCGCGCCACCTAACGTACCACGGCCAAGCTGCCGCGACGTGCAGCCAGTTCCATGTAGAATGTTGCGCGGACATGACGGTTATTCATTTCAGTTCCTCTTGTCTTTTGAGCGGCGCAAAAGTGATGGCTGGTTCCACCAGTTTGAACCGCTGGCTAGGTAGCAAGCGGTATTTTGGTTTAAGTAAAAGATCAATTGTTATCTGAGTCGTTCGATTCATTTTCTGAACGAATATCTTGCAGCTCTGTTTCTAGATCATCGAACTTAATCTCAAGATCGCTCAATTGAGATTCGACTTCATCCGTTGAAGTTTCGACATTTGAGACAACATCACGCCAATTTGAGGAGCCATCTGAAAAATCGTCTACATTTGTTCTTAAGTCAGAAATAGAGTCTTTTAATTCATCTAAAGTCGTCTTCACTTCTTCTATTTTCGATTCGACTCGATCCAGATCACTTTCCTCATTTCCGCAACCTGAAAGGGAAATGAAAATGCTAACTGAACAAATTAGCAGGAAAACTGATTGATTGTGTTTGGACCGATTGGTTTTCATATTGCCTTCCGAATTCAATCATTTTTATTGAGGAAGTGATTTATTTGGTGGCCACTTTGTAAAAGTTTTAAGTAGTTCCTCTTTGATTGTTGAAATATTACTTTTGTCTGATTCGACGTAAGTGAAATGTGATCCTGGAGCTTTATCGGATAAGAGCTTCATTAGTCCCGATTTGATCGGACCAGCATCGATTATGGTGTATTGAGGATTCTTGACATTTTCACCTGGTAGCAATAAGTAAACACCAAAAAGCTTGTCTCCAAGACGATCAATTTCCTCTTTAAAAAACGGAATTGGCTGTGGAAAATACATTGGGGGTGCCTCCATAAGTAGTATTCTTCCGCGTGAAACAACGTGTGGAGAAAAAGCATTTATTCCTGCCTAACGAACCGGAGCTAAGCTGCGGTGGCCAACAGCCGCTATGTAGTTCGTTGCGCGGACGTTCCGATCAGAAGGGCTAAGTTTGTCCAACACCGCGCGGCGAAATCGTCGACGGCTGGTTCCGTCAGCCTGAGCGACTGGTTAACCCGCAACCAGACTATAAAGTGTTGAAATTTATTTGAAGAGCTTGGGTATCTAAAATAGTTACCTTGAGAATTGCGTGAGAGTATTTATTTGCCGCAAGCTCTGATATGTATTTTTTAGATTTGCCCGGAGTGTTGCAACCAAGAACAATTTCTCGAACGGATTGATTTGGAAATGCCGCTACAAAGACTGGATAGCCATCTGAGTCAAGGGTGTGACTGTCTTGAAGCAATGCTGTACTATTGATAAGTCTGTGCTCTTCTTCCTGTGCCCAGAATGTTTTCTTAGTTGCCAAGATTGCTTTCGCAAGTTCGAGTTTCTCTTGCTCCCCGTCTGGAATTTGAAAAAGATCAACTTTTGGACGCTCATTCTGGTATTGAACCTCCAAATATTTTGAAAAAAAAGGATCTTGAGGGTCAAAACCAATGGCCATACCTCTGTGAGAATCGGCGTAGTATGTCCACATAACAGGATTTGTTATTGCCGTACTTAGACTTAGAACACATATCTTATTTATTATTGAAGTGATGATGTTCTGTTTCATAGTCGGAAGGAAAGTGTCCGATCTTGACTCAAGGGTAGTTCGCACGAGACTACTTAAGGTATTGCCGCCGTAGGCTAAGTTTGCATCAACGCTGGCTTTAACATTGGATCTGAAACTTTGAAAATCATAAAGTTGCTTCTGCTCAGGAGGGAGATTCTCATACATGAACTTGTATATCTCTTCCATAAGAGCGGTCACCAAATTATCGTTGCTCAAAATAGAATCAAGAATGTGAAAGGCAGAGTCTTTTGTCACAAATCCTTCAATCGGGGGGAAGGATTCAAACGGATCATTGAGCGCCGCAAGTTGAGTGAAACGAATTGTGGAACTCTCTAGAATTGTGATTGCACGTTGAGTCGATACGAATTTATAGAGCAACATTTCCGTTTGCCAAGCTATAATTTAATGTATTCAATTCCGGCATTGATGCTTGATACTAATTCATTAGCATCACTCCTGGATAATTGAACTGTGTAGCAATTATCACCGGAGTTTTGTGAATTGACCGCACCAATACGAAGAAATAACTTATTTCCGTGGGTAAAAACTTCTACTTGTCGTTTTGACTTTAATTTACCTTTTGCCTCGGGTTCAGGTGTCGGAAGCATTTTGTCGAATTGAAAAAGAGCGCCCATAATGATTACCTCAGATGGAAAATGAATGTGTTCGTTGTCTGCTGAGCGTGTGCCCTAACGGACCGGAGCTAAGCTGCGGCGGCGAACAGCCGCCGCGATGTACTTCGTTGCACGGACGTTCCGATCAGATGCGCTAAGTCCGTCCAGCAACGCCCAGCGAAGTCGTCGACGGCTACTTCTGTCAGCTTGAGCGACTGGTTAGGGCGGACACAAGGTTAAAAGAACTCATCACGCCGTGAATAGTCTCTATATATTCGAGCGAGAGAATCTTCACGGCGGGACTTGAACCCGCAACCGTCGGATTAGTAATCCGCCGCTCTATCCAATTGAGCTACGTGTGCATATCGCCAGCTTGCGCTGGCATTCCATGAAATCAAGCTTTCTCTTTTTTCTTTTTGACGTTTTTGTTTTCTTCTGATACAATGTTGCATTTAAGCTTTCCGTCACTCTTGTCAACATTGTTTTCCCATTGGAGTGGTCTGAGGTTGGATAAATCGTCGGAGCCATTCGGATCAATGTGATCAATTTCCCAACCGAATGATGAATTTCGATTACCGTATTCGTCACGCTTGATCCAGGCAGTACAATCGTCTTTGCGAAATTTGGCAGAATCATAACCCGCCACAGGCTTCCCCTTTTTCCAAACTTTCTCGATCATTTCATCAGACCAGGCCATAAACCCTCCTTTTAATTAGTGTGAATCTGTTGTGCGCCTAACGTACCGCGGCTAAGCTGCGGCAACGTGCAGTTAGTTCCATGTAGTATGTTGCGTGGACGTGACGGTTGTTCATTTCAGTTTCTTTTGTCTTTCGCGCGGCGCATTTGCCGACAGCTGGTTCCGTTAGCTTGAGCCGCTGATTAGGCAGCAAGCTACTTTGTTATCTTATGGATCAGCAACTTTGCACTGTCCTTGCTTGTTTTCGCCATTAGTAGATTCATTTGTTTTACCAAGGATCCAACAGGCGTAAACGATTCTTTTGGAGCTATAGGAACAGTGCGATAATCAAATTGCTTGTCTTCCTGCAAAAATGATGTATCGAAATAGTTGAGATCAAAGTTCTGTGAACAAATCTTTGATGATAGAGTGAAAAGACTTAATGGGAAGCCCCATTCTGTTTCTGCAATCTTTGCTACTGCTCGAAAGGTAAGGCGGATCAAGCGAGAAGTGTCCTTCAAGGTATAAGAGAAACCGTATGCCTTGTTGCTGCCTTTCTGAAGGTTGATGGGCTCAAGGTTTATCAATTTGAAAGGCAGCTTGCTGTCGTCACTGAATGCGAGTTTGAACGGATCATCTTCGTCAAGTGGTTGAAGGCTTACTTGAGCAGCATCAAAAAGTATGTCTATTTGAGATACAACGACTGATCTGCTCTGCGCTGTCGAAACAAGAAAGATATACATGCCTTCTTTTGCCGGAAATACCGGTTTACCTGTGAGATGTTGACCTTGCAACGTGAAGCTTACCTCAGGATCGGCTAACCAGACCGATAAAATATAAACAGCGAAATAGGCCAAAGTTGCAAGACTGCCTAGGGAGCCGACCCAGACAGCTAGCGATACTTTTGGAGTATTCCTTTTTCTGTTTCGTTTCAATGATATTCCCGTTGAGTTGAGATGCCGGATGCTTGCTCCCTAACGTACCGCGGCTAAGCTGCGGCAATGTGCAGCCAGTTCCATGTAGACTGTTGCGCGGACGTGACACTTGTTCATTTCAGTTTCTTTGATCTTTCGCGCGCAAAATCGTCGACGGCTATTTCCGTCAGCTTGAGCCGCTGGTTAGGCCGCTACGGCTTAGCAATGTCATCGAATTTTTGAAAGAATCGTTGTTTCATTTCCGCAATATGTTGTTCGACTTGAGATCTTTCATGCTGGACGAGACGTTCAACGTTCGGCTGCATGAACGAGGTTGCAACGGCACGATAGCAGTCTTCGGCAAACTTCGGTCCAAGCAACTCGAGGAGTAGCATGCCGTCTGCCGGGTTAAGTTTTCCAGTGATGTCTGCGGCTAGGAGGCCGAAGAACTTATAAATTCTTGGGTATGTTCCTGACTCGGGCGTGAACGCTTTGGCTTGGGCTATTCCTTCTATTAATTGATTCCCGAACACTTGTGCCCAAAGAAGGTCAGCAAACTCTTTTCCCATTTTCGGGCTTATATATTCTTTTGTTGCAATTAGGTGGGTAGCAAGGTAGAGTTGAAATGCTTTGATCTTAAGGCCTTGGATATCATCCGAGAAATTCAATCCTGGAAGTTCACGTCCGCGGTAGAAAGAGTTCGTTAACTTGTCGACGGAAAGTTTGTACAATTCGAGTCGAGATGGCTGAAAGGCAAGGGATATCCCTAAGGCGGCTTGGCCCCATTGCTCTCGGGGTAGTGACGACGAATGTAGAGATAAGAATCGAAGGAAGCCCATATAAATCTCCTGATATTCTAGCGGCCTAACTGTGTTCAGATTGCATGCCGCAGGTTTACCTTAAGAGACTGTGCATCACAGCTGTGCGTCGGAATTTTATCCTCAGAATGCAATTAGCGGGGTATGTTTTGACTATTGGTATGAATTGCTGCACCCCGCAGGATATTACAATGATGAGGGATGGACGGTAGGATTAAGAGCGCCCCCTCTGGCACAAAACTACTGCTTATCAGATACAAAAGCAATATGTCATGGGTGAGCCGGGAAGGATTCGCAAAAGACAGATAATTAAAGATTATCTTCGGTTGGGGGCATTGCGAGGCCTTTTAACTTGTTTCGTGGATTATTCATCGTGATGATTCGCTGTTGTGCTGAATTGGAATCGTGCGTATATATCTGAGTGGCTGAAATTGAGGAGTGATCCAATAATATCTGCACGATTCTGATGTCAATTCCATTTTCAAGCAACATGGTTGCTGTCATGTGGCGAAAAAGATGTGGCGTGATCTTCCTTGAGAGCTTAGCTTGGTCGCTATATTTATTGATGATCGTTCTCACCGATTGATGGGTCATTTTGCTTCCAAGTCTATTTGTCAGTAGCCAATCTGATTTAGAATAAAAATTCGATTTAACATCCTATAGATTGAGATTAGATATTGCAACTCTTCGTTTGGGATTCCAATCGATCGTTCGACCATCCCTTTTCCCCTCACTTTAATGACATTCCTAACAAGATCTATATCTCAGACTGCAAAGCTCACTTACTCTGACCGCAGTTGCAAAAGGATTTCAAGGATGAGGACATCCCCCAAAAGCTTGAACTGCTTATAGCTCTTTATAGAACCAGAAGTCAGTCCAGAATGTTTATTCATAAGTATCTCTTCTAATATGATTCTAGGAGCTCCTAGAAGAAGTTTGACCTCGTCAAGATTTAAGACTTCGGGCAATTGTTTTTTGAGCTTGAGTTCTATTCGAAGGGTGTGAAAAGGGTTCAAGGAGACATGATGTTCGTCCTCCACGTAATTGAAAAAGGCTCTTAAACAGATCATCATTCTTCTAATACTTGTTTCCTTTAATCCAATTTCAAACGATGCTGGAGGTAATTCCTAATTGCATTCTTCTCGATCTGGTTTTGAACGGAGATGTTGTATAAATATCCAATACACTGATTGAGGTCAATTGAGTATGCTTTAAGGGTAGCAAGGTAAGCTTCTTTTCTTATCTGCAATGAGACAGATGCTCCAAGACGAAATTTTTTAGTTGTTCCATTGTTGCCATTGTTAGGAATGTTAAATTATCTAAACGCGATGCCCACCATTGCAAGAACCCATCAAAAAGGAAAGGGCAATTTAAAAAACTTTATCAAATGACCTTAGTTGCTATCAATCTTCCATTTAGCTAAATTTGCTGGACGATTTAGAGGGAGATTACATCTCCGATAATACAAAATGCTCAGGGGCCTACGCAGCTTAATCGTGGAGGGGAAAGCTGAACCCAGATATGCGATAGTCGTACCCATGCATCCAAAGTTTATGTGAAATCTACTTGACTGAATGTATATTGGTTCCGAATCCCTAAATAAGAATGATGTCGTGGTGCGGAGGTAAGGGGAGGAATTATTGCGATTCCATGAACTGGGAAGAATACGAACGGTGGGGAGCTTGCCGGAAAATCCATAAATTAATCTTGCAGGTTGGTGTTTCGATACAAACGGTTTCTTTTTTACATTAATCAGAGGGAGTGCCTGATGACCAAGGAACAGATCACTGAGTATTTTAAGCTTTTCACGAACCCCGATCCGGAGTGTGATGGACTTGAACGATTCTTGAGCATAAATGGCAAAGACGAAGTGTTCGAGCGGCTCAAAGAGGATGGCAACATTAATTTAAACAAAGTTCAATTGAATCAGCTGTTAGCCTATTCTGGGTTGACGAATATTTCGTTCGGCTTTTTTAAGTATTACTGGCTCACTCTGCCAGTGGGAGAACATCCTTACGACATTGAAAAAATAGAAGGTTATGAGGAGGATTTTGACGAGACCTTTTTTGCAGTGACGAATGAGAGGGGGTATGTTTTGCTTGAAGATGAAGCTGGTAGACGGATATTTAGGGATTTAGAGGGGAGATTGTTGTATCAGGATGCAGAAGGGAAATATGCTCCCGTTGATTCCTCGGTGGACATTGCAAAATTCAATGTCATCCCCAACACCGAAATAAAAACTTTAAAACATTTAAGATGGGGGCTCCGAAGAATTTATGTTGACTGCCTTCTATATTATGGTAATATCACTTTGGGGTTTGGCGAATTGAATAATAAGGACTGGAAAGAGCTAACGGCCTATTTTAAGAGCAAGCTTTTTGATACCAGAAAAATTAAGGCTCGCGGCCATTCGCTTAAGTTCCTCCCTATCGATGAGAACGATCGATATTTGATATCCGAAATGGCATGTAAGAATTTAGACACAGAAAATGGAAAGGAAAGCAATTTAAGGAAGGTCATGCTTGAACGCTACAAAGAAGCAAAGGAAGCAGGGATTAACAGCATCAAAGTGGGCGTATTACTAGATAAGGACAAGAACATCGACAAGCGACGCAAAGACGTTAGAGACGTTAAGAAAGCGCTAAAGGAAAAAACTATCGAACTTGAGCTAGACATCGAAATTACCACATCTGATATTCTGGAAGATGTGATTAATAGTGAGCAAGATATTGACAAAATTCTCACCGTTTTAATAACGAGATTTAATGCAGCAAGAGAAAAAGCACTCAAGAACACCAAGCTTTTTCTCTCCTTAGTAAATGATATGGATGTATATGTTGCTACTTCAATGAGGACAAAAGATGACTTTTTGGTTATGGCAAAAAATTGTTTCCAGATATTCAAAGGAGATGCCGATATCAAGGAAATGAACATCAGATATTTTGATCCGACGATAAGTGCTGCTGAGGGCCATGATGATAAGGGAATTATTGAATGCCTAATGGTGAGATGCGCAAAAGTTCTAATCTATACATCTGGAGACAAAGATAGTTATGGTAAAGATGCCGAAGCGGCTATGGCACTTAGTTCTGGAAAGCCGGTAATCTTCTTGTGCGACAAAGAAATTAGAGAGCAAATATTCAAGGAAGTTCACCCACTTGCCAAATTGATAGATTTTGAGACAGGAGTGGCAAATGGTGCAATGATCGCAAAAAACATCCAGGAGGTGATAGTCTTATTAAAGAGGCTGTTCAACAATTCAATGCAGTATAAGCTAGAAAAGAAAACAAACGTAGTTGTGAACGATTCCACCGGAAAGAAGATTGAAAAAGCACACTTTAAGCTTATTGACACCCTAACAATGTCAACGGTTAGAGTTCAAACTTCTGATCTCTTACTTTCAAAGAGTTTTTGGAATTACTACACTCGTAGCGTCCAAGAATAGCTGATTTATCAGTAACATTCCAATATTTGACCTAATGCCTAAAAGCAAATACCTAGACTATTCGAGAGCGCAGCTATTAGAAAAGATCAGGCAACTTGAGAAGCAGCGCTATGGCTTGGTCTGGGAGGACAAGCAGGAAGCCGTGGCGGAACGATGCGATCAACAGTTGCCAGTTTTACATGAAGATCTATCTAAAGAGATTTTGGTCAAAGAGAATGAACTTCATAATATTTTAATAGAGGGCGACAATTATCACGTACTCTATGCTCTAAACTTTACCCACAAAAGAAAAATCGACGTGATCTATCTTGATCCCCCCTACAATACAGGTAATAAAACTTGGAGATATAATAATGATTACGTAGAAAGGGAAGATCCGTTTAGACACAGCAAGTGGCTTTCTTTTATGAATAAAAGGCTCCGATTAGCAAAAAATCTACTGAAAGAGAACGGAATTTTGGTATTGACTATTGATGATTATGAATTATTCACCATTGGTATGTTGTTAAACAAAATATTTGGGGAGAATAACCAAATTGGCATTGTCGCTATTGAAACTAATCCGAGAGGAAGGACCACAAATCGGTTCTTTGCAACAAGCCACGAGTACGCGCTTTTTTATGCAAAAGACGCAAACAGGGCAGAGGTGTTTGATCTACAATTAACTGAGGGCCAAATTGCCGATTTCAAGTTTGGAGATACTGAAGGCCAATATCGGCTTCTTCCATTTAGACGGAGCGGGGGATTGTCTACTCCGAAGGAAAGACCAAATTCCGAATTTTCCCTCTACTATAGCATTTCGAAGGAGAGAATATTTGCAGTCGGCGGTCCTAGAAAGAAGCCGTTCCCTCAAGAATATGAACCTGAATTTATATTGAGTCTAAATAAGGCTGGGTCAATTATCACAGAAAGTAAAAGTTCGTTTATTAAAAAATTTCGAAGCGATGTAGTTGAGATAATGCCAGTAGATAGTTCTGGAAAAAGGCGTGTATGGAGATGGTCGGATAGGGAAAATATTCTAAAGGCAGCGCTCAACAATGATTTCAATATTGTGAAATCAAGAGGGGTCCTGACCGTACAACTGAAAGATAGGATCAAAGAGGGCAGGAAGGCGAAGACAATCTGGACCGACCCGAAATATGATTCGTCGTCAAATGGTACTGTTTTGGTTGAAAAGATATTGGGCAAAGCAAAAACATTTGACTACCCTAAATCGCTTTATGCCACACTCGACACCTTAAGAGTTTTGGTCTCTGAGAAGAAGGATGCGATTATTCTAGATTTTTTTGCGGGATCTGGAACAACCGGCCAAGCGGTCTTGGAGTTAAATAAGCAAGACGGGGGAAGGCGACAGTTTATTCTTTGCACAGATAACGAGAACAAGATTTGCGCGGAAGTTACATATCCTAGAATTAAAAGGGTAATAAAGGGCTACAACGGCAACAAAGGTATATCAGCCAATCTTAAATATTTCAAAACTGATTTCGTCCCGCAAGTCCTTACTGACAACGACAAACGTGTATTGGTTAGTCGCAGTACAGAAATGTTATGCCTCGCAGAAAACACGTTTACCTTAACAAAACAAAGCAATCGTAAACAAGAATTCGCAATATATAAGAACCAAAACCAGCATACAGCAATAATTTATGACGAAGATGCTATTGATAAATGCAAAGAAGTGCTGGAGTCATTGAAACCGAAGAACAGAACAGTAATTTATGTATTTAGTTACGATTATGAATATAACATTGAAGATTTTGAGGATTTGACGATCCGTTTCGATGTCAAGCCGATTCCAGAGGCGATTTTGAATGTTTATCGCAAAAACTCCATACTAAGAAGAAAATGAAACAAGTAGAATTTCAAATAAAATACATCAAGAAATTAGCAGATGCGGCAGTTGAATTTCTGGAAGATAAATTTCAAAACGGAAATACCATTGTATTTCAAGCTCCTACGGGTTCGGGCAAAACGTATATGGTTTCACAGGCACTGACAAAAATCGTGAAGCGAACCAAAGGAGCATATTCATTTATTTGGATTTCAGTTAATTCGCTTCATGAGCAAAGTCGGCAAAATCTCGCGCGATATCTGGAGGAGGAGAGATTGCTAGATTGCATTTCCATTGATGAAATTCAAAACAAAACAATTGAAGAAAATGAAATCGTATTCTTCAACTGGGACAGCCTCATTAAGGAGAACAATGTCTTTCGAATGGAAAATGAAAATGACTGGAATTTACAGAATGTAATTTCGAATACAAAAGAAGAGGGGAGAGAAGTAATTTTAATAATAGACGAAAGCCATCGAACAGCAAGAGCCCAAAAGGCACAGGAAGTAATAGGGGAAATTGCACCGGCATTGACTATTGAAATGACGGCTACACCGAAGGATCTTCGGGGCAATCTCATCAAAATACCTCTGGCGGAAGTAATCGCTGAGGGAATGATAAAAAGTGAAGTGCAAATCAATCCATCATCTCATGATATTAAGGAAAACAAGAACCTGCTGGAAGTTGCTTTGAAAAGGAGGAAACAACTAAAGTCATCATACGATAGCCTTGGATTACAAATAAACCCTCTTCTCCTTATCCAAATACCCAACAAAAAGGCATCTGATAGTGCAAATCCCGAAGATTACATAATTGGTTTACTTGCGGAGCACAACATCACGATTTCAAATAAAAAGCTTGCTATATGGCTTTCTGATATTAAAGAGAACAAGGAATTGGTTGAAGCAATCGACAGTGAGGTAGATGTGCTTATTTTTAAAGAAGCGATTGCAGTGGGTTGGGATTGTCCGCGGGCATCGATCTTATTTTTGCAGCGCGAATGGAAGCAGGAAAGATATACATTCAATATGCAGACGTTGGGCAGAATTATGCGAATGCCCGAACAGAAACACTATATTAAGAAACCAGAACTGAACATTGGATATGTATTTTCTGCATCTGATAATTTTGACATTGTCCAAGAATTGGCCGGTGATTATCTAAGTTCAGTACAAATGGTAAGAGATGAAGATATCTATGTAAGACCAATAAAGCTTCGTTCAGAATTTATTAGAAGAAAAAGAGAATTAACACGCCTTTCGGGTGATTTTAAGAAGTGTGTGTTTGATGCAGCCGAAGAGCAACAGACAAAGGATAATATCAATTCCAATGCAAGGGAGATTACAAAATCAATTGGATCCGAGGGTAGAGTTGTTGATATAGACACAGCACAAACAGTTGATTTTCGGGAGCAGACTAAAATCAAGAAAGACATTCGTGAAGTTGTTGACAGTTATTCACATTTTTGTGGTGAAATGAGTTCACCCTACGCAAAAGCGCGTTCAACGCAGATCATAAAGTCTTCAATCCGCTCATGGTGCAAAGAGGCGATTGGATTGGCTGATGAGGATATAATCGCTTTAGTTGTCATGCAGCGCAATAATAATCTAAAGTTTAAGTTGCTTCTCGAAAGAGCTAAGGATCTTTATCAGCAATTGCCTGCAAAAACAGAAGAGGTTGTGGTCATAGATGATTGGGAAGTGCCTGTTGAGGTTGGTATCTTTGCTGACTTCGGTGAGGTCAAAAGATCTCAAAGATCAATAATTAAAGAGAAAGATGGAAATAGACTTTTTGTGAAAAAGAATAAGCACGGGGAGATCGACCTTTCCAGGCCTGAGATTTTATTCATTGAAGGTTTAGAGAAATGCGATGATGAATTACAATGGTGGTTTAAGAATTCGTATGGAGAAAGCAAGTACTTCTGCATTGCCTACAAGAAAGGAAATGGTCATAACTACAGCTTTTATCCTGATTTTATTCTAAAGACAAAAAAAGAGACTCTAATTGTGGAGATAAAAGACGATACGGATTTCAAAGCAGAGAATGCCTTGAAGTTGCGCTCCGGACGTGACTACCTTAAAAAATATTCTCATAAAGAGAAGCTTCGTTTTTTCATTCTTTCTCCAGATGATTACGATAATTTCTTTCATGATCTCCAACAACAGAATTTGAGCCAATTCAAATCTATTTTCGAAGAAAGACTTCTTCGATATCAAAAGAGCAATTATGTTTTACTCGGCCTTAAGAGAGAAAAGAGTGAAAAAGATGGATTGGAATTGGAGCTCCTTGAAGAATTGGATAAGACAATTGAGGAACTCAGGGATTCAAAACTTAGAAATGAACTACTAACTCTCTCTTTGCAGCAGGCCGAGGAGAATTTGAGGTCGGTTGGCAAATCTTTAACTTAATGGAAATGTCAATAAGCGATTAACGTCCCTAGCTAACACCCTCTCGTAGAGCTTCCTTGGCTCGAGAATGGGGGACAAGACTTCTTAACGAAAGATGGTCCCCTCTTTGGCTGGTACTGCAAAACTTCCATAATGAAGGGCGAAAAAAATAATTTCGCCGTTTATTCGCTCGCTAATCCGATAAAAATCCAACGCCTGCGTTCTAAGCGGGGAAGTCTAAGAGTCATTTGCGAGAATTTTACTGAATCCTACATTATAGTAAATGCAATCAAAATTTAGTCCTTCAGAATCGTCCAATGTAATTCGTGAGCCGTTTGAGATTTGGGAATTCATTCGTACGCACAATATTGTGAGAGTGTTTCCTTATACCGAAAGTCGCGGGATAACCTTCATGACGAATGAAAGGGATATTCTGAAACCGTTTAATTTCTTTGAACGATTATTCCAATCGATAAAAAATCGGAGGCGAGAGAACCACGAGAAATCGGATGACCTAAGAGATAGAGGACCTGCATGGAAGGATTTTTACACTCCACGCATTCGGTATCGTGCGCCCATACGTATCAAGGATCAAGAAATAGAAAATGCGCTTGACAAGGAATGGAAAGATCTCTTGGATATTTCTAGGTCTTGGAAGAAACTAGAAAAGCTTGTTGAGTTGGGTGAGGAAGAAATCCCTCCAGACTTACTTCCTTTAAAAATCCAACCACAAATTGGAGCGAATCAAGGGAAACTGAAGCTCTCGAAAAAAGATAGCGATGAATTAAATGGAGAGATTTTTCGAGTCGTTGAATCATACTTAGACAAAACGGGTGAGTTAGAAGAATCGTTAAGATTGGCTTCTGAGAATTCTAAAAGACATTTCGGGAAGTGGCTAAAATTGGCAAAAGTGGACATCTTAACCAAAGGAACTATCGAAGGAAGATACAAACGACGCAAAGCTGATATGATAAAGTGAATATTCCTACGTCCGCCGGACGTAGGTGTGTCTTATGTTAATCCGTGGTTGAAAACTGCCACGGAGAACAAAGCCTCATCGGCCTTATTCTCCTAATCAATGGAGCAAGGAAATGAGGCTTTTTTATTGGGGATCGCGAGATATGAGACAATGAGCAGATTGAATTCCCGAAGAAGGAAAATTATTTATGAAATGCTCGCTAAGAGGGATCGCGAGATTTGCCAGTGGTGCAAGAAGCCAGGCAATTCGAAGACCTTGGTCGTCGATCACGTCGACAACAATCGTGAGAACAATTCTGAATCGAATTTTCAGTTGCTGTGCCGAAGCCACAACAACATGAAAAATCCGAGAGGCCCGGGCAGAAAGAAGTCGCCTGAGAGAGAAAGAAAGATCGAGGATCTGAATTTGAAAGAATGTTCGGCAGAGTTTGCGAAGAGTGAGCG
>Ga0335071_10002495_pt1 | contig 19718 bp, 23 predicted proteins | sample Lox_Sample_15_FD_206724 | JGI IMG/M metagenome (GOLD analysis project Ga0335071, IMG submission 206724) | Soil microbial communities from Loxahatchee National Wildlife Refuge, Florida, United States - Lox_Sample_1.5 | ecosystem: Environmental > Terrestrial > Soil > Wetlands | place: USA...
GGGCTAGTCCGTCGGTTGGTCGGTCGCACACCGGCCGCCGGGCGAATCTCAAGGGCGACCTAAGCTTGTAGATGCTCGCTCGGCGCGGCCGCGGACGCGGGTTCGATTCCCGCCGCCTCCATTCTCCCTGCTAGTAGGCCGCTTTTCGGGCGGGATCGAAACAGACCCCACGATGGCTGACGCTCGCTTGACGAGGCGGGAGACCCGGCTATACCCTTACTTTCAATGGAGGAAGTAAAGAAAAGACGGCGGGGCTTCACGCGCATCAGCGCGAAGCATCAGGCGACGCTGCCCGTCCAGGCTCTCAAGGAGGCCGGGCTCGGACCCGGCGACGAGGTTCGCGTCGTGGCCGTCGGCCGGGGGCGCCTGCTTCTCGAGCGGGATCTCAATCTCGTCGAACGCCATGCCGGCACGCTCAAGAACGTCTATGAGCCGCGCGAGCTCGACCGCCTGCGTGACGAGTGGCGCTAGTCGTCCTCGACGCGTCGGTCGTCATCGCCTTTCTCGATCCTGACGATGCGCTCCACGACGCGGCCGTCGAGGCTCTCACCGAGCACCAGCACGACGAACTGCTGATTCCGACCTCGGCGTATGCGGAGATCATGGTCGCGCCGCATCGTCGGGGGGCCGAAGCAGTCGCCGCGGTCGAGGCGTTCATCACGGATTTCTCAATTCGCCTCGAGGCGCTGACCCCGGCCATAGCGCGGGCGGCAGCAGGGCTCCGGAGCGCGTCCCGAAGCCTGAGGCTCCCGGACGCGCTCGTGCTCGCCACAGCCGACGAGCTCGAAGCGGACGTCGTGCTGGCGGGCGATGAATCCTGGGCGCGGATCAGCGACCGCGTCTCGCTGATCCGTCACGCCTGACCCCGGCGTCATCATGCGAGGAGCGTGAAGAAGAGCAGGGTGATCGTGATCGTCGTCGGCCTCGTCGTCGTGGTCGGCGTGTTCGCGTTCATCCTGCCGCGGATCGCGGACTACCGCGCGGTCTGGGACACGATCCAGGGGCTGACCTGGCGGCAGGGCCTCGCGCTTCTCGCCGCAGAGCTCCTGAACCTCGCGACGTTCGCGCCGCCGCTCATGGCGGCGCTTCCGGGCATCGGCTACTGGCGCGCCTCGGTCATCACGCAGGCGTCGACCGCATCCACGTACATCGCGCCGGGCGGCGCGGCGGTCGGGATGGGGACGGCGTTCGCGATGCTGCGCGGCTGGGGGTTCCAGCCCGGCGCCGTGACCCTCTCGGTGACGCTCACCGGGATCTGGAACCAGCTCTTCATGCTCGCCGCGCCGGCCGTCGCGCTCGCGCTTCTGACCTTCGCGGGCGGATCGAACACGACGCTGCTGGTCGTCGCCGTGATCGGCCTCCTGATCTTCGCGGTCGCGGTGGCGGCGTTCATCGCGGCCTGCGTCAGCAACCGCCTCGCACGCTGGGTCGGAAACACCGCCGCCGCCTGGGCGAGCCGGCTGCTCGCGATGATCAGACGCGCACCCGTCACCTGGGACGGCGAGTCGCTCGTCCGGTTCCGGCGCCAGACCGTCGGACTCCTCGGGCGGCGCTGGCTCGGGCTGACGCTCGCCACGATCGCGGGGCAGCTCAGCGTGTTCGTCGTCATGGTCGTCTGCCTGCGCGTGCTCGGCGTCGACGCGGGCCAGGTGACCTTCACGGAGGCGTTCGCCGCCTGGTCGTTCGTGCGCCTGCTCGGATCGATACCGATCACGCCGGGCGGTCTGGGCGTCGTCGAGCTCGGCCTGACGGGCGCCCTCGTCGGCTTCGGCGGAGCGAACGACGGCGTCGTCGCGGCCGTTCTCCTCTACCGGGTGCTGACGATCGTCCCGACGCTGATTCTCGGGCTCGCGGCCGGTGCCGTCTGGCACCGGCTCCGCCAGCGCGAGCAGCCGGTCTAGGCCCGGACAGCGCTGAGCACGGCGACGCACACCGCGATCGTCACGATGCCGACGACCTGAACCCGGCGCAGGCGCTCGTGGAAGATCAGGTATGCGGCGACGGCTGCGAAGGCGGCGAACTGCGACGCGAGCACGGCGCTGACCGCGATGCTGTGACGCGCGCCGATCGCGTAGGAGGTGAAGCCGGCCACTTCGCAGAGGCCGGCCGTGATCACGAGCGGCACGACGGCGCGCGGCACCCGCAGCCGGCCGAGCACGAGCATCGGGAGCGCAATCACGGCAACCCCGACGAGCCGCGGCGGGATGACCGCCCAGACGAGCGGCAGCGCATCGCTGACCTTCGCGGTCGCGAAGAGGCTGCCGCCGAAGGACGCCGCCGCGCCGACGGCGAGCAGGCTCGCCGCGGCCGGATGCTCTCCGCCGGATGCCTGCGTGAGGCTCGCGAGGACGACGCCGACCGCCATCGCGGCGAGCAGCGCGGCCGACAGCCCTCCGAGCGCCTCGCCCGTCGTGACGGCGAGCAGCGCGGCGATCGCGCCCTCGGTCGACGTGATCGGCGCGACGATCGACACCTTGCCGAGGCGCATCGCCTGGTAGGCGAGCAGCAGCCCGGCGACGTTGCCGAGGCCCGCGAGCGCGATCCAGCCGAGCTCGGCGGCGCCCAGCCCCTTCGGGATGCCGGAGGCGGCGGCGACCGGCGCGGTGATCACGAAGCCGACGATCATCACCCAGGCGAGGACCGGGAACGCGCCGACGCTGCGGCTCGCGCGCGCCGCATTGAGCGTGCCCGTCGCCCAGAAGAGGGCGGCGCCGAGGCCTCCGAGGACGGCGATCACGCCCGGCTCAGTTCGCGCCCAGCACGACCTGCACCTGCACCGGCCCGCCGGCCGCGAGCGGGATCACGTCACCGGCGACCTCGCGCCCGTCGACGTGGAGCGACCGGACTCCGCGCGAGACGCCGTCCGGGTTCGCGACCTCGATCTCGTAGAGAACGCCGCGGAACCGGCGCGACACGCGGTAGCCGCCCCACCCGCGCGGGATGCACGGATTGACGCGCAGGCCGTCATAGCCGGGCTCGATCCCGAGGATCCCCTGCGCGAGCGACACGAACGCCCACGCGGCCGTTCCGGTGAGCCACGAGTTCTTCGCCTCGCCGGGCGTCGCGGCGTCGGGGCCGGCGATCATCTGCGCGTACACGTACGGCTCGCTGCGGTAGGTCTCGATCGCCTCCTCGCGCGCCGAGGGGCAGATCGCCAGGTACGTCTCGAGTGCACGCTCGCCCTCGCCCTCGAGGCACCAGGCGAGCGTGATCCACGTGTTGTTGTGCGAGAAGACCCCGGCGTTCTCCTTGTAGCCGGGCGGGTAGCTCGTGATCTCGCCGAGCTCGGGGCGGTAGCGCGTGTACGCGGGCTGGTGCAGCACGATCCCGTGCTCGCTGCCGAGATGCTCGCGCACGCTCTCGAGCGCGCGGCGGGCGCGTCCGTTCTCGCGCCCGGCGCCGCCGAGCACGCACCAGGCCTGGCTCTCGATGAAGATGCGGCCCTCGTCGCAGGTGTGCGAGCCGACCGGCTCGCCGGCCGCGTCGAAGGCGCGGACGTACCACTCGCCGTCCCAGCCGTGCTCCTCGACGACGGCGAGCATCTCGGCAGACGACGCGTCGACGCGCTTCGCATCCTCGTCGCGTCCGAGGTGCCGGTACAGCGCCGCGAGCTCGTCGCACGCGCGCAGGAAGAGCCCGGCGATCATCACCGACTCCGCAACGGAGCCCTCGACGTCGCCGGCGGTCTGGAACGACTCGTCCGGTTCGGTCGAGAAGCAGTTCAGGTTGAGGCAGTCGTTCCAGTCGGCGTGGCCGATCAGCGGCAGCCCGTGCGGGCCGCGATGCGAGAGCGTGTACGCGATGCTCGTCTCCAGATGATGGAGCAGCGTCTCGCCGCTCCCGGGCGTGTCCGCGTACCCGACCGGCTCGTCGAGAACCGAGTCGTCGCCGGTCTCTTTCACGTACGCGCAGCTCGAGAGAACGAGCCAGAGGTGGTCGTCGTAGAAGTCGCCGCCGATCTCCGCGTTGCCCTGCTTCGTCAACGGCTGGTACTGGTGGAAGCACGTGCCGTCGGCCAGCTGCGTCGCGGCCAGGTCGAGCAGACGCCCCCGCGCGCGCTCGGGGATCAGATGGACGAACCCGAGCAGGTCCTGGTTCGAGTCGCGGAAGCCCATGCCGCGGCCGATCCCGCTCTCGTAGAGGCTCGCGGAGCGCGACAGGTTGAACGTCGCCATGCACTGCAGCGGGTTCCACGTGTTCGCCATCCGGGTCGCGTGCGGGTCGGGGCAGTCGACCTGGAACGCGGAGAGGAGGCTCTCCCATCGCTCTCCGAGCGCCGCGAACGCAGACTCGACGGCGTCCCGGTCGCGGTAGCGCGCGAGCAGCGCGCGGCCCTGCTCGCGCGGCTCGGGGTCGTGCAGGTACGCGAGCACGAACGCGAACCGCTCCTCCGCGCCCGGCTCGAGCCGCAGGTCGAGCTGATGCGAGCCGATCGGGTTCCAGCCGTGGGCGACGCTGTTCGCCGCCGCGCCCGCGAACGGAACGGTCGCCTCGTGCAGCCCGTTGTGCACGCCGACGAACGCGTCGCGCGACGTGTCGAAGCCCGCGATCTCGCCCGTGCAGCCGAACATCGTCAGGTGGTCGCGCCGCTCGCGGTACTCCGTCGTATGGAAGATCGCGCCGCCGTCGACCTCGACCTCTCCGATCGAGTAGGTCCGCTGGAAGTTCGTCATGTCGTTCAGCGCCTCGTAGAGGCAGAACTCGACGTAGGAGAAGAGCGTCAGCTCCTTCGTCACCGCGCCCACGTTGCGGACCGTCGTCCGCCACAGCTCCGCGTCCTCGCCGGGCGGCACGAAGAAGAGCAGCTCGACCTCGACGCCGTCCTTCGCGCCGGTGATGCGCGTGTAGCCGAGGCCGTGCCGGCACTCGTACCGGTCGAGCGGCGTCTTCGTCGGCTTCCAGCCCGGGTTCCAGACGGTCGCGCCGTCGCGGACGAACAGGTAGCGGCCGACGGAGTCGTAGGGCGCATCGTTGTAGCGGTAGCGCGTCAGGCGCCGCAGGCGCGCATCGCGCCAGAACGTGTAGCCGCCGCCCGTGTTCGTGCACAGCCCGAACAGCTCGTCCTGGCCGAGGACGTTCAGCCACGGGAGCGGGGTGTCCGGCCGCGTGACGACGTACTCGCGCGCGTCGTCGTCGAAGTGGCCGTAGGCGTTGCCCATCGCTCAGCATTCATACAACCAGCACGGGACGTGAGAACCGTGAAAAACCCGCCGGCCGATGCGAACATCACGGCAGACATGGTGTCCAGCGCTCTGCCGCCGTCGGGCCGCCAGCTCGAGCTCCGCTCGGGCGACCAGCGGGCCGTCGTCGTCGAGGTCGGCGCGGGCCTGCGCTCCTACTCGGTCGGCGGACGGGAGCTGCTCGACGGCTACGGCCTGGACGAGATGGCGACCGTCGGCCGCGGCCAGGTGCTGATGCCGTGGCCGAACCGGATCGCCGACGGCCGGTACGCGTTCGCCGGCGCGACGCACCAGCTGGCGCTCAACGAGCCGGAGGAGCGGAACGCGATCCACGGCCTCGTGCGCTGGGCGCCGTGGTCGGTCGGCCGCGCGGAGACCGACCGGATCGTGCTCGAGCACACGCTCCACCCGCAGCCCGGCTATCCGTTCTCGCTCGCGCTCCGCCTCGAGTACTCGCTCTCCGCCGGCGGCCTGCGCGTCGCGTCGACCGCAACCAACGTCGGGAGCTCCGCCTGCCCGTTCGGAAGCGGCGCGCACCCGTACCTGACGCTCGGCACCGAGACGGTGGATCCGGTCGTCCTCCGCATGCCCGGACGAACCGTGCTGCAGGTCGACGGCCGCGGCATCCCCGCCGGCACGGCGCCCGTCGAGGGGACGGAGTACGACTTCCGCCGGCCGCGGCCGATCGCAGGCACGAAGCTCGATCACGCGTTCACCGATCTCGACCGCGACGACGACGGCCTCGCACGCGTCCAGCTCGATCACGCCGGCCTCGAGGTGACGCTCTGGCTCGACGGGAGCTACCGCTACGTCCAGCTCTTCACCGGTGACGGGCTGCCCAACGTGAGCCGCCGCAGCCTCGCCGTCGAGCCGATGACCTGCGCGCCGAACGCCTTCCAGTCGGGCGACGGCCTGCTCGTGCTCGAGCCGGGCGAGTCGGCGACGGCCGCCTGGGGGATCCAGCCGGCGCGCCTCGGCGGCGCCCGGTCCGCTGGCTAGGGTGCCGCCGTGTCCTCGGCGGTCAGCTCCGGCCCGGGTCTGGCCGCGCCGGCGGCTCTCGTACGGCGTGCGCGCCGCGGGACCGCAGCCGTCTTCGCCGTCCACGGCTGCGTGGTCGGCAGCTTCGCGGCGCGCCTGCCCTGGATCAAGCTGCACACCGGTGTCGACGTGGGCCACCTCGGGATCGCGCTCCTCGGTCCCGGTGTCGGCGCGCTGCTTGCGATGCCGTTCTCCGGCGGCCTCGCGCACCGGTTCTCGCTTCGACCGCTGACCGCGGTGACGATCGCGATCTGGTGCTTCGCGCTGATCCCGACGGCGTTCGTGAGCTCGTTCGCGCTCCTCTGCGCTGCGCTGATCCTCTTCGGCGCGACCGCGGGGCTCGCCGACATGGCGATGAACGCCGAGGGCGTGCTGGTCGAGAAGGCGATCGGGCGCTCGGTCATGTCGAGCTTCCACGGCTTCTGGAGCACCGGCGTCCTGGCGGGATCCGCCGTCTCGGCGCTCGCCTCCCACGGCGGCGTGGACACGCGCGTGCAGTTCGCCGTCGAGGCGGTCGTCCTCGCGGCCGCCGGCGTCGCCTCGGCGCAGCTCCTGATCGACGACCCGGCCGCGGGCGACGCGCCCGCGCCGCCGCGCTTCGCCCTTCCGACGCGGCCCATCCTGATCATCGGGCTGGTCGGGCTCTGCGCGGTCTTCGGCGAGCAGGCGGGAACCGACTGGTCGGCGCTCTACATCCGCCGCGAGCTCGGCGGCTCCGCCAGCGTCGCCGCGCTCGCCGTCTCCGCGTTCGCCGTCGCGATGGCAGTGGTGCGCCTGCTCGGCGATCGCGCCGTCCGCCGGCTCGGCCCGGTGCGCACCGTCCGGATCTCCGGCGTCTGCGCGACCTGCGGCGCGGTGGTCGTCGTGCTCTCGAACGACCTCGCCGTCGGGCTCATCGGCTTCGCGCTGCTCGGGATCGGCGTCGCCGTCGTCGTGCCGCTCGTGTTCGCCGCCGCGGGCCGTGTCGGGCCGCTTCCGGCGCGCAGCATCGCCGGCGTCGCCGTCGTCTCCTACGGAAGCGGCCTGATCGCGCCCGGCGTGATCGGCGGGATCGCGTCGGCGTCGTCGCTGACGGTCGCGTTCTGCGTCGTCGCCTGCCTCGTCGCGATGATGACGCTGTCCGCGGGCGTCCTCCGCGATCCGGCATCGACCAACTAGGCTTTGCGCCATGAGCACCGGCGGGAGAGCCGAAGCGCGGGGCCGCATGCTGCGGCGGACCGGCATCGTCGCAATCGTGCTGGTGATCCTGGCGCTGCTGTTCTTCGCCGGCGGCCACTGGATCCTCGGGATCGTCTTCGGGGTCCCCGCCGTCGCAGCCGTCTGGGCGTTCCTGCAGCTCCGTACCGTGCGCTAGCAGCCGAGCAGGCGCACGATGTCGGCGGCGCGCGGCCACTCCTCGGCGAGCGCCTTCTGCGTCGAGTCGGCCGGGCTCGCAGCCGCGAGCTCGAACAGGCTCTCCTCGATCGGCTTCACCGGCTCGATCCCGTAGCCCGACTGGCGCATCAGCAGATCCGCCACCTTCACCGTGCGCGAGACCGGGAACGCCGGCGCGGCCGCGTCGTGCTCGCGGATGCCGGTGACGATCGGCTCCGGCAGCTCCCACCGCTCGGCGAGCATGGCGCCGATCTGCGCGTGGGGGATCTCGAACAGCTCCTGCTCCGCGAGGTCGAACGGCACGCCTTCGGCGCTCAGCTCGAGCAGCTTCTGGAACGACACCGGATGCGACACCGAGATCGAGAACAGCCCGACGTTGTGCAGCAGGCCGACCGCGAGCGCCTGCTCGCGGTTCACGTCCTTCGGTGCGATCAGGCGCGCCGTCACCCCGGTGTGGATGCTGTGCTTGTGCAGGCGGCTCCGGCTCTCGGCGGCCGCGTCGCGCGGCGCGAGCTCGATCATCCGCAGCATCACCGCGGTCGCCGCCATCGTCCCGACCATCCGCAGACCGACGCGGCTGACCGCGCGCGGCAGGTCGATGACGAGCTCGGCGGCCGGGTCGGCTGCGTTGTTGCCGAGCCGGAGCACGAGCGTCGCCAGGCCCTGGTCGAGCTCGAGGAAGCGGATGACGTCGCGCGCCTCCGCGTTCGGGTCGGAGCAGAGCTGGGACACGCGCAGCAGCGTCTCCTGGTTGGAGATCGGGACCACGCGATCGAGAAGCTCTTCGGCGGTGATCATCGCCCTTGCAGTCATCGGCACCTCCCCGGGAACGTTGAGTCCCCGGCGAAGGTCGACGCCGAGGTCTCCACGCGGGTCGTGGGGCGTCTAGCGCACGAGCAGCTTCGCGCAGGTGAGCGCGCTGCGATTCCCGGCCCGGTCGGCCGCGCGCACGCACAGTGCGAGCGTCGTGTGGGCGAGCTTCCCCGGGACGGTCTTCCACGTCACCGCGTAGCGCGCCGACTGCTGGACGGCCCGGAACGGCACGCGCCACGACGCGAGCGTGCGCGAGCCCTCGTCCACCTGCACCGCGACGCTTGCGGTGCCGCTGTCGTCCCACGCCTCGTAGTGGAGCGTCGCCTTTCGTCCCGCGGTGGCGGTCTGCGCCGACACCCAGACCTGCGGCTTCGTCGTGTCGGCGAAGTGCAGCGCCCCCGCCTGTTCGAGCGCCGCGACGGCCGTGGCCGCGGAGGTCGTGAGCGACGACGCGTCCGTGCCCGTGACCTGCTGCGCGGCGAGGACGGGCGTGGCGGCCGGGACGGCCCGGCCGTCGACGGCGAACCCGAGCCCGGCCGGCATCGCCACGAGCAGCGGGCCCTTGTAGACGAACGCGAGCTCGAGTCCCAGGAACGTCGCGTAGTCGCCCGGGTGCCCGAACAGGCTCGGTACCGAGCCGAGGTCCTGCGGGGTTGCGATCACCGCCACCTTGACCCGGTCGCCCTTCGCGGAGACGGCGGCCACCGCCGCAGCGAGGGCGCTCGCCGAGCTCGTCGACGGCGGGGGCGTCGGCAGGAACACGTCCTGCTGGACGAGCCAGTCGCTTGCGGGGTCGCCGTCGGCGGACGCGAGCGGGGCGAGCGCGAGCGCAGCGACCGCGGACGCGAGCAGCAGCCTGCGCATCTCAGACGCGCTTGTAGAAGACCGTGGTCGGACAGAGGCGCCCGTCGGGGTACAGCGCGAAGTCGGGGATCTCGCCGACCTCGATCCAGCCGAGCCGCAGGTACAGCCGGTAGGCGTCGCTGCCGGAGACCGTGTCGAGGACGAGCAGCGTCTTGCCGTCGGCGCGCGCCTCTTCCTCGAGCCGCTCCATCAGCAGCCGTCCGACGCCGCGGCCGCGCGCGCGCCGGTGCACGAGCAGCTTCGTCACGTCGGCGCGGTGCGGCTGGTTCGGCGGCCAGGCATGCACGAGCTGCACCGTGCCGACGAGGCCCGCCTCGTCATAGGCGGCGAGCAGGACGCGGGTGCCGCCGGCGATCTCCGGGACGACGGCCGCGAACCAGGCGTTTGCGTCCGCGCGCGCGAACGGCTCCATGAAGCTGACCGACGCCCCGCCGTCGACGCAGTCGACGAGCACCGCCCCCAGGTCCTCCGCGGCGGCTTCGGCCTCGGTCGGTGTGAGTCGTCTCACAACAATCTCCACACACCGATCGTACGATCTCGGAGTTACGGTCTGCGCATGCCACGCCTCCTCGCTCTCACAACGATCGTTCTCGCCGCCGCCGTCGTCTCGTCCGGCGCCGTCGCCTCGTCCTCGCCCGGCGCCTGCAAGGCTTCGCAGCTCGCGGGAACGTTCGCCGCGATCCCCGGCAGCGAAGGCGCCGGGAACATCGTCTACGCGCTCGTCGTCAAGAACCGCTCCACGAGCACCTGCACGCTCACCGGCCTGCCGCAGGGGAAGCTCCTGAACGTGAACGGCAAGGCGCAGCCGACGCACGTGATCGCCGCGAACAAGGGCGCGCTGACCGCCGTCCTCGTGCACCTGAAGCCCGGCCACACGAGCCGCGCGACCGCGCGCTTCTCGCCGGACGTGCCCGGGGTGGGCGAGGGCGCAGCGGGCAAGGCGTGCGAGCCGAAGTCCTACGGCTTCCGCGTGACCGCTCCGGGCGGCGGCACGTTCACCGTCAAGCTGCGTCCCGCGACGCCCGTCTGCGAGCACGGGCAGCTCCAGTTCACCGCCTACGGAGGGAGCGGCTAGCGCTTCTTGCGCTTGCGCGAGGAGGAGCCGCCGCCGCCCGGGCGTCCGCCGCGCGCCTGCTGCTGCATCCGCTCGGCCTGCCGGCGCATCTGGCGGTTCGCGCCCTCCGGCATGCCGCCCTGTTCCTCGGCCGCCTCGAAGTAGGCGCGGCGCTCCGCGGGCGTCATCCGGCTCATCGCCTTCTGGATCGCCTGCGGGTTCGGGTTGTTCGCGACCGTGTTCAGCTTCTTGATCGCGCCCGCGAGCTCCGGGTTCTGGCGCTCGATCGCGGCCGTCGAGATGCGCTCGAAGAAGCGGCGCATGAAGCCGATCTTCGACAGCCACGCGATCACCGGCCGCAGCAGCGCGCCGTTCTTGTAGCGCGAGAGCAGCGCGATCAGCAGGAACACGACGAGCGCGCTGCCGAGGACGATCAGCGGGATCCAGAGCCACCACATGGCGGTGGATGGTACCGGCCAGACGCGTTTAGCTTCCCGCCGCCGCCGGGTAGCGGTGGACCATGGCGGACGATCCGCTGGCGTCGCTGATCGAGCACGGGGAGGAGCACGGCTGCGTGCATCCCGCCGAGCTGCTCGAGCTGGTCGCGGCCCTCGAGCTCGACGACGAGGAGGCCGACGCCCTCGTCGCGCGGCTGGAGTCGCGCGGCATCGAGCTGACGGACGACTGTTCGCGCTTCGTCGAGGAGGAGATCGCGTACACGAACGAGCAGGTTGCGTCGGCCACAACCGACTCGCTGCAGCTCTTCCTGAACGAGGTCGGCCGCTATCCGCTGCTGACGGCGGCGGAGGAGGTCGAGCTGGCGAAGCGCATCGAGCAGGGTGACGAGGCGGCCAAGGAGAAGATGATCAACTGCAACCTCCGCCTCGTCGTCTCGATCGCGAAGCGCTACCAGGGCCACGGGCTCGCGCTGCTCGACCTGATCCAGGAGGGGATCATCGGGCTGATCCGCGCCGCCGAGAAGTTCGACTGGCGGAAGGGGTTCAAGTTCTCGACCTACGCGACGTGGTGGATCCGCCAGGCGGTGCAGCGCGGCGTCGCCAACAAGGCGCGGACGATCCGGATCCCGGTGCACATCGTCGAGCGGGAGCAGCACATCGTCCGCGCCGAGCGGGAGCTGACCGCCGAGCTGGGCCGGCCGCCCACCGAGGAGGAGATCGCGGCCAAGGCGAAGCTGCGGCTGCGGCAGGTGCGCGAGACGCGCGAGGCGGCCCGCACGGTCGCGTCCCTCGACCGGCCGGTCGGCGACGAGGAGTCGGCGGTGCTCGGCGACCTGTTTGCGAGCGCCGAGCGGACCCCCGAGGAGCAGGTCGACGTGGAGCTGACCGAGCAGGCGCTGCGCCGGGCGCTCGCCCAGCTGCCGGAGCGCGAGCAGCAGATCCTGAACCTCCGCTTCGGGCTCTCCGGCGAGACCGAGCCGAAGTCACTCGAGGAGATCGGCCGGATGCTCGGCGTCACGCGCGAGCGGGTGCGCCAGATCGAGGGCGAGGCGCTTCGGCGGCTCGCAGAGCGCCGCGAGCTCGCCGGGATGAAGGCCGCCTAGGAGCCGACGACCTTGCAGAGCCAGCGGCGCGGCCGCGAGCGGTCGAGCTCGACGAAGAGCACGCGCTGCCAGGTTCCGAGCTGGAGCTCGCCCTCGCCGACCGGGATCGACTCGCCCGCCGAGCCGAGGATCATCGACATGCAGTGGGCGTGCCCGTTCGGCACCTCCATGTCCTCCTCGCAGATGTTCTCGGTGCGCCGGTCCCAGTCGTCGTGTGCGTAGTAGGTCTCGTGCGGGACGAGGCGGCGCAGCAGCGCGCCGAAGTCCTCGAACATGCCGGCTTCGTACTCGTTGACCCGCACGCAGCAGGTCGTGTGGGGCGAGTACACGCAGCAGATGCCGTCCGTCACCCCGGACTCGCGGACGATCGCGGCCACCTCGTCGGTGATGTCGGTGACGTGAAGGCCTCCGGTCGTCTGGAAGTGCCGCTCCGCCTGGAAGACCTTCATCGGCCGCGAGTCTACCGAGTACCGTTGCAGGCTCGGGCCCGTAGCTCAGCGGTTAGAGCAGGGGACTCATAATCCCTTGGTCCCTGGTTCGAATCCAGGCGGGCCCTTATGCGGCGGCGGGGAGGACACGGGCGGCTCGGCCGGGCGGGAATCGCGATCTGCGCCTGCGGCGCCGTCGCCGCCGCCACAGCCCTCGGCGCCTCGCCGTCGCAGCCGGCCGTCTCGATCACCTCGTTCACGGCGGCGGCCGTCCGGGCACCCCAGGGAATCACGCTCGGCCCCGACGGTGCGATGTGGTTCACGAACGAGGGGAGCCACTCGATCGGGCGGATCACGGCTGCGGGCGCTCTGTCGAGCTTCACCGCCCCCGGTCTCGGCAGCCCCACCGCGATCGTGAGCGGGCCGGACGGCGCCCTCTGGTTCATCAACGGCTCGGGCTCGATCGGCCGCCTGACCGTCGACGGCAGCCTGACCACGTTCCAGGCCCCCGACGTCGGCACGCCGGTCGGGCTGGCGGTCGGCTCCGACGGTGCGCTCTGGTTCACCACCGGTGGAAAGGCGATCGGCCGGATGACGACGAGCGGCGCGGTCACGCAGTTCGTGGATCCCGTTCGGATGCGCGGCACGTTCGGGATCACGGCCGGTCCCGATGGCGCCCTGTGGTTCACGAACTACCTCGGGAGCTCGATCGGCCGCATCGCCGTGGACGGCGAGGTGACCACGTTCACCGCGCCGACGATCCGGTACCCGACCGGCATCACGACCGGCCCCGACGGAGCGCTGTGGTTCGCCGACGACTCCGGTTCCATCGGGCGGATCACGACTGGAGGCGCCGTCACGAGCTTCGGCTCCGAGAGCACCGTGGGCCATCCGCTCGCGATCGTCACCGGCCCGGATGGGGCGCTGTGGGCGACCGATCGAAACGGCTCGATCGTGCGCGTCGCACCGGACGGGGCGATCGCCCGCTACACCGCCCCGTCGATCCGGTTCCCGGTCGGGATCGCAGCCGGGACGGGCCGCACGCTGTGGTTCACGAACTACACCGGGAACTCGATCGGGCGTCTCTCGATCTCGGCGACACCGCAGCTTTCCGTGTCGGGCGAGCCCCCGGCCGTCACGCGCACGAAGACCGGGGTGCAGGTGCGGGTCTCGGTGACCGTGGACCGCGGCGCGCGGGTGGCCGTCGCAGTGCGACGCGTCGGGGACCGTCGCGCGCTGGCCCTTCAGCGTGGGACGACTGTCGGCGGGCGAACGCTGAAGGCCTCCGCCGTGAGCGCCACGGCGACGATCCCCCGCGCGGGGCGATTCACCGTCGATGCGGTGCTCGGCGCGCAAGCGCTCCAGCGGGGAAAGCCCTACGAGCTGACGATCACGGCTGCAGCGGCCGGGGAGGCGCCCGGCGAGCTGATCCTCAGGTTCGACGCCTGACCGACGAAAAGGCCGTCGTTGCGATCCCGAGCCGCACGAGGCCCTGATGGAAGAACGTCGCGAGCGCGCGCGGGCCGTCGCCCGCGAGATGCACGCCGTCTCCCTGGAACCACTCGGGATGCGGGCTTGCGTAGGCGTTCCAGTCGAGGACCGTCACCGACGGGTCGTGGGCGGCGGCCGCCTCGATCGCGGCGTTCGTCGTCTCGTATCCCGTGTGATCGGGGCTCACATGGAGCGTCGTCCAGAGGATGTGCTGGACGCCTGCAGCATGCAGCTCGGCAAGCGCCGTCTGCATGTACTGGGCGTACTGCGCCGAGATGTCGTTGTACCCGATCGCCATGATCACCGTCGGGCCGAGCTGCGTGCCGAGCGCCGGGATGAGCTCCAGCGCGGTCGGTGGAGCGATCCCGCCGGCCGGGCCGGCCCCCCCGAGCTGCCGGCCCTCGCCCGGCTCGAGGCAGAGATCGATGCCCTGCGCGAGGATCGCCTTCGCCCCGGTGTCGAATGCGATCGACGCCGGGACCGAGTCGGAGATGAGCGTGACCTTCGGGAGCGCGGGCGGTCCCCCGGCGGTCGCCGACGGCGAGAGGGCGACGAGCAGGACGATCACCGCCGCCGCAGCGGCTGCCGCATGGCCGTGCATGGGTCCAGATCCTGGCAGAAGGCCTCGAGGCGCATCGGCCTGTCGAGCCCCGGTCGTTGGTCGTAGGCTCCTCTCGTGACCCCGACGTCAGTCGACCGGACGCTGCTCTGGGACCTGTCCGACCGGCTCGGGCTCCGCGCGGCGCTCAACCGCATCTACCGCGTGCAGGTGCGAGGCGGCGAGCGGATCCCGGCGAGCGGGCCGTGCATCCTCGTCGCAAACCACGAGTCGGTCGTCGACCCGTGGTTCCTCGCGCTCGCGACCAAGCGGCGCATCCGCTACATGGCGAAGGCGGAGCTGTGGGGCAACCCGATCATGGCGCGGATCTTCGACTCCTGGGGTGCCTTCCCGGTCGAGCGCGGCACCGGCGACACCGCCGCGATCGGCCGCGCCGGCGAGCTGCTCGAGGCGGGCGAGCTGCTGGGCGTCTTCCCGCGCGGCACGTCGAAGCCCGACGGCAACCGCATCTGGCACCGCGGCGCCGCGCGGCTCGCGCTCGCCTACGGCGTCCCGCTGCTGCCGGTCCGGCTCGAGGCGACGCGGGCCCTGCACCGCCGCGGCCCGGTGGTCATCCTGGTCGGCGAGCCGATCGAGGTCGAGCGCACACGGCCGACCATCGCCGCTGCGAAGTCGCTCACCTCGCAGGCCGAAGCGGCCGTCGAGGCGCTCGCAATCCCCTAACCGCTCACGAAAGGCGCCCGTACACGGCCGTCGTAGGGTCGGCACGTGATCGGCCGTGCGCTCGTGGCCTGCGCCGTCGTCGTGCTCGCCGGGTGCGGCGGTCACACGCGGCCGGCCGCCCGGACGGGAAGCTGGCAGGCGGTGCTCCGGGACTGGCAGGACGACGGGACCTTCGAGGAGGCCCACTCGTGTGCCGCCGTGATCGAGGCCTCGAAGCACATCCCGCCGGACTCACCGGTCTACAGCACGATCGTCCGCGATCTCGCCCGGGAGGCGGCGCAGGTCTGCGGCGACAGCTCTCCGGCCCTAGCCGTCTTTCGCTGCACGCTGAGCGAGCTGAAGGTCAGCGCATCGCTCCAGGGGGCCACCGGGTCGCAGCTGGGCGGCGTCCGGATCGAGAATCCCGGCCCGACGTGCAGCTTCCCGGCGCGCCCGCAGATCATGCTGACCTGGCACGGCGAGTCGATCACGCCGCCGTCGCAGCCGTTCCCGGCCGGGGCGCTGCGCGCGGTGGGGCCGTTCCGGTCGACACGCGTGCTCGCGCACGGGGCGTCGCTCTTCGTCTGGATGCAGTGGCTGAACTACTGCGGGCGCCCGCTCGGGCCGGTTCAGCCGCTGCTCGTGCTCCACGTCCCCGGTGACGACGCCACCCTGTCGCGGCGTATGGGTGACGTGACGCCTCCGTACTGCAACGACCGCGCGTTCTCACGGCTCTACGTCAGCGACTTCGGGGCGACCTCGTGAGGCTCGCGGCGGCCGCGCTGGCGGTGCTGGCGCTTGCCGGCTGCGGTGCGGCGCCGCGCGCGACCGTGCCGCGCAGCGCCCGCTTCCGCGATCTTCCCGACGCGTACGCGCTGCTGCGCGCGCAGGGGTTCCGCGTCGCGGTCGCGCGGCCCGTCGCGGTCACCTCGCTCGAGACGCCGTTCGTGACGCTGCTCTCGCCCGGCGCCGGGACGAGCGCCCCGCGCGGCAGCACGGTCACGATCGAGACGAGCTCCGGCGGGCCGATCGGCTCGCCGACGTTCGAACGAGGGCTTCGGGTCCGGGTACCGAGCTTCGCCGGGAAGCCGGCGTCCGTCGCCGTCGCCTGGGCGGACGCCCACCGCATGTACTGGGCGATCCCGCATCTGCCGCCGCTCGCCGGCTCGACGGCGCCGAGCCTCTTCGCGGCCTACCGGGTCACGGCGCAGGCGCCCCGGCCGGGGGCGGCGCTCGCCGAGGGGGTGATGGTCGGCCGGGGCTTCCGGCCCACGCCGCTCACCCTGACGGTGGTTCCCCGCGGCTGAGGCCGGGCGTGTAAGGTTTGCCTTACATGGAGCCGGCTGCCGAGGCATCGATCGTCGTTCGGGCGCTCAGCCCATCCGACTGCCGGAGGCAGGCAGCCTGCATCTGCGACCGCCGGCTCGGCGAGCGGTGCTGGCGGTTCACCGACGAGTCGATTGCGCCCTGCATGGTCAGCCTGGGCGGGCGCGTGCGCCTGTACGAGGGCCGCTTCCACGCGGCCCGCGGCTAGAAGCTTTCCCCGGCTCGGCGTAGGGTTCGCGGGTGGCCGTCGAGGACAAGCGCCGCGCGATCCTGGACGCCGCCGTCCGCGTGTTCGCCGCGCAGGGGTACGACGCGGCGCGGGTCGGCGACGTGGCGCGCGAGGCCGGTGTCGCCTACGGGCTCGTCTACCACTACTACGGCTCCAAGGACGCCGTCCTCGAGGCGGTGTTCCGCGAAGCGTGGGGGAGGATGCTGAGCGCGATCGCCGTCGCGGCGGAGACGCGCACGTCGCCGCCGGAGCAGCTGGCGCTCGTCGTGAAGATCGTTCTCCGGGCCTGGCGAGACGACCCCGACCTCGTGCGGCTGCTCGTGCGCGAGGTGACGCGCAGCCCGCACATCCAGGACGAGCTCGACGAGATCGGCCGCGCGTTCGCGGGACTGCAGGAGATCATCGAGCGCGGCCAGAAGGACGGTTCGCTGCGTGCCGACATCGATGCGCGCATGGCCGCCTGGATGCTCTACGGCGCGCTCGAGGAGGTGCTCACCGGGTGGGTGCTGGGGCAGCTGCCGGACGACGCCGAGGCGGTCGCCGAGGCCGAGCGCGAGATCATCACCACCTTCGTCGGCGGACTGTCCGCCTGATGCTCGACCCCCAGAAGCGCTGGCGGCCGCTGCCCGACAAGCCCGACTATGCGGGCTTCCTCTCGTACGCCGGGGCGCCGCTCGCCCAGGAGCCGGAGGAGCTCGCCGGCGTCGACGTGGCGATCGTCGGCGCGCCGATGGACGACCTCGTCTCCGACCGGCCGGGGACGCGCTACGCGCCGCGGGCGATCCGCGCCGCGTCCTGCCCGCCCGGGCCGCACCTGGAAGCGGGCGTCGACGCGTTCGCCGAGCTCACCGTCGTCGACTACGGGGACGCGCCCGTGGTGCCCGCCGACCCCGCGGGCTCGCACGCGGCGATCATGCGGATCGTCGGCGAGGTCCTCGATGCGGGCGCGCTGCCGGTCGTCCTCGGCGGCGATCACTCGATCACCGAGCCCGTCGTCACGGCGATCGCCGCGCGCCGCGGGCCGGTGGGGCTCGTCCACTTCGACACGCACACGGACACCGGCCGGGAGGTGTTCGGGATCGAGCGCTCGCACGGCACGCCGATGTACCGGCTCGTCGAGGCCGGTGCGGTCGACGGAGACCGCTACGCCCAGATCGGGCTGCGCGGCTACTGGCCCGGCCCGGCCGAGTTCGACTGGCAGCGCGAACGAGGGATCGCGTCGTTCTTCATGCACGACGTGCGCATCCTCGGCATCCGCGAGGTGGTCGAGCGGGCACTCGCCCACGTCGGGGACGGGCCGGTCTACCTGACGGTCGACGTCGACGTGCTCGACCCCGCGTTCGCGCCGGGGACGGGGACGCCCGAGCCGGGCGGGATGGCCTCGGTCGACCTGCTCTGGGCGGTGCGGCAGGTCGCCGCGCGGACCGACCTCGTCGGCGCCGACGTCGTCGAGGTGCTGCCCACGGGGATCGGCTCGGCCGACATCACCGCGCTCGTCGCCGAGCGCATCGTGCGCGAGGCGCTCACCGGGCTCGCGCTGCGGCGGGTCTCCCAGACCGGTTGACCTAGACACGAACAGGTGTTCGCATTAGCATCGGACGGGTGCAGCTCCGTCTCGACGCCGCCGACCGCCTCGTGGAGCTCGTCGAGGAGCGGCGCGGGCCGGTGCCCGCCGACGAGGCGGCGCGCAAGGTCCTGAAGCTCGGGAGCGCGGTGCCGGTCGGGCTCGCGCGCTCGCTCCTCGCCGAGGCGGTCGAGGCGGACGCACGCCTTCGCTTCGCCGGCGACCTCGTCGCGCTGCACGACGCGCCCGGCGAGACCGACGCGCTCGAGCGGGCGACGTTCGTCGTCTTCGACCTCGAGACGACCGGCCTGCGGCCGGGCACCGCGCGGCTGTGCGAGATCGGGGCCGTCCGCGTCGAAGGGCTGGCGCTCGGGGAGCGCTTCCAGACGCTTGCGAACCCCGGCGCGCGGCTCGACCCGGCGGTCGCCCAGCTGACCGGCATCCGCGACGCCGAGCTCCGGCGCGCGCCGCCCGTCCCCGCCGCCGTGCGCCGGTTCCTCGCGTTCGCCGGCGACGCCGTGCTCGTCGCCCACAACGCGCGCTTCGACGTCGGGTTCCTCGAGGCGGAGACGATGCGGCTCTCCGGCAGGCGCGTCGCGGCGACCGTCGTCGACACGGTCGGTCTTGCGCGGCGGCTGCTCGGCCGCCAGCCGGCGAACCTCGCCGCGCTCGCCTACCGCTTCGCCACCGACGCGCGGCCGTGTCACCGCGCGCTCCCGGACGCCGAGGCGACCGCCGAGATCCTGCTCGCCCTGATCGGGATGGCGCAGGAGCGCGGCGCGCGCACCGTCGGCGACCTCGTCGAGCTCGCCGCGACACAGCCGCGCCGGGTGCAGCGGAAGCGGCACCTCGCCTTCGGCGCCCCGCAGCAGCCCGGCGTCTACCTGTTCCGCGACGCGCACGACCAGGTGCTGTACGTCGGCCGCGCCCGCGACCTGCGCGCGAGGCTGCGCTCGTACTTCCGCTCCGAGCGTCAGCGGCCGGCGGTCGAGGCGGCGCTCGGTGCGCTCGAGCGCGTCGAGTGGCGCGTAGCCGGCTCGGAGCTCGAGGCGGCGCTCGAGGAGCTGCGCCTGATCCGCGAGCTGCGGCCGCCCGCGAACGCCCGATCGGCGAGACCCGACCGCTACCTGTACCTGCGGCGCCGCGGCGACTCGGTCGTCTGCACGCAGCACCCCACGGAGCTCGGCCCGCTCACGAGCCGCCGCCGCGCCCAGCTCGCCGCCCGCGCGCTCCAGGGCGTCGAGTGGGAGACGCTCGAAGACGCGCTCCCGAAGCTCCGCGCCAAGCTGAAGCGGCTCGCGCGCGATCTCCGCTTCGAGGACGCCGCACGGCTGCGCGACCGCATCGACGCGCTCGAGGAGGCAGCGCGCGAGATCCGCCGGATGGAGCTGCTGCGCGGGCTGGAGGTCGTGCTCGTCGCGGGCGGGCGGGCCGTCTGGGTGGCGAAGGGCCAGGTCGTCTCCATCCGCCCGTGGGGCGGGACGAGCGGGCTCGAGTGGCAGGCGGGGCTCGCCGCGGTGGCGCGGGCGGCGCCG
>Ga0335071_10002496_pt1 | contig 19715 bp, 24 predicted proteins | sample Lox_Sample_15_FD_206724 | JGI IMG/M metagenome (GOLD analysis project Ga0335071, IMG submission 206724) | Soil microbial communities from Loxahatchee National Wildlife Refuge, Florida, United States - Lox_Sample_1.5 | ecosystem: Environmental > Terrestrial > Soil > Wetlands | place: USA...
CGCGGCGCCGAACTCCGGCCAGTACCGGGCCACGGGCGCATCGAAGTCCAGATCACCCCGGTCAGCCAGGACTAGCGCGCACAAGGCCACCATCGTCCTGGTCGTCGAAAACACGTTCGTGAGCGTGTCCCGCTCCCACGGGACCGTCCGGGCCGCGTCCGCGTAACCGCCCCAGATATCGACCACCGGCTCGCCGTCGAGGTAGACCGCGGCCGAGGCACCGACATCATCTTTATCCAGCGATTCCGCCAGCGCCTGCCGGATGGCACCGAACCGCACATCGCATACACCCTGGACCTCGGCCACGACCAGAACCTAACCGGCCGCCCCCTACCCAAGGCAACCGAATAAATGGTGCTGTGGTGCTGGTGCCCGTTTTCTAGGTGACGGGAAGTACCTCGAACGCCGGGTGCTTGGGCGCGATGGCACGGATCTGATCATCGCTTGAGTCCGGCCCGGTGCCCTCGAAGAAGATGCCGACTTCGGCTTTCCATCTCTTGAGGTAGGCGCGCAGGACCGGCACTTTCTCGTCGTCGGTCAGCTCACGGCCGCGGAAGCTTTCGGCGCGGCGGCCCACCCGCAGCTCCCCGGTTCCGACGGCCCGCAGGTTGCGCACCCACTGAGTTTCACCGCGGGGGGCGACCAGGTAACGGCGGCCGTCGTGACTGAGCAGGTTCACCGGGGTGGTCCGCCACTCGCCGCTCGTCCGGCCCTTCACCGCCAGGACCCGCGAGCCGAGGACGCTGATGCCCCGCCCGGTCAGGAAGGCCACCAGCCGGTTGAAGACGTTGCGCGTGAACCAGCCCGGCGCGCGGTAATGATCGGACATACTGCCAACCTAGCCGGTCGGGTTAGGGCAGCGCCGCGGGAGCTACCCAACCGGGGGCGTGAGCACGACCACGCCGCGGCCCTACTCTTGATAGCTGTGAACAAGCAGGAACGTACCTATACGATCCTCCGGGACCGGATCCACTCCGGCAGCTTCGCGCCGCTGGAGCGGCTCAACATCGACGCGCTGGCTCGCGAGCTGGGCGTGAGCCCGATACCGGTCCGTGAGGCCTTGCGCCGCCTGGAGGCGGAAGGCTGGGTGCGTTTCACGCCCAACGTGGGCGCGGTCGTATCGCCGGTGGACTCCACCACCTGGGAACAGGTCATGGTGGCACTGGCGGTCCTGGAGGGCGCGGCCAGTGCCGAAGCTCAGCAGCATCTGCGCAGGTCTGACCTGACCCGGTTGCGCAAGCTCGCCGCGGGCATGGAGGAAGCCGCTGCCCGTTCGGATCCGCTGAGGTTCAGCAAGCTGAACCGGATGCTGCACGCGGCCATCGTGGCCCGGTGCCCCAACACCTTCCTGACCGAACTGCTCGAGCAGACGAACAGCCGGCTCGACCGGCTGCGCTCGACCATGTTCGTCTACCTGCCGCATCGCTCCGAAGAGGCCCTCGGCGAGCATCTGCGCCTGATCGAACTGCTCGAGACCGGCAGCAGGGAGGAGGTCGAGAGCTACGCCCGCTGGCACAAGCTCCAGACCGTCGAAGCGTACCGGGCGATCCATCAGCCCGACGGGAAGGTTCTCACGAACTGAGGAGAGACCGTGATGGAGACGAACGGGGTGCGGACGCTGGTGTCCGGCCGGGGCCTGGTCGAATCGCCGCGCTGGCATGGTGACCGGCTGTACTTCTCCGACTGGTCGGCGGGCGAGGTGCTCGCCGTCGACCTCGGCGGGCGCAGCGAGGTGATCGCACGGGTGAAGTCGCTGCCGCTGTGCACGGACTGGCTGCCGGATGGCCGGCTGGTGATCGTCTCCTCACCGGACGGGCGGCTGCTGCGGCGGGAACCCGGCGGCTCCCTGGTCACGCACGCCGACCTCGGCCGGCCGGGCTGGAACGACATCGTGGTGGATGGCCGCGGCAACGCCTACGTCAACGGGGCCGGGTTCAACCCGATGGCCGGGGAGGAGTTCCGGCCGGGCTCGGTTCACCTGGTCGCGGCGGACGGGACCGTGCGGCAGGTGGCCGACGACATCGCGTTCCCGAACGGGATGACGGTGACCGCGGACAACTCCACCTTGATCGTCGCCGACTCCTACCGGCGCCAGCTGGTGGCCTTCGACATCGGCGCGGACGGCGGGCTGTCCGGCCGACGCGTCTGGGCCGACCTCGGCGAGGGTGTCCCGGACGGCATCTGCTCCGACGCGCAGGATGCCGTCTGGTATGCCGACGTGCCCAACCGGCGATGCGTGCGCGTCGCGGAGGGCGGCACGGTGCTGCAGGCCGTCGACCTGGACCGCGGCGGCTTCGCCTGCATGCTCGGCGGCCCCGGGCGGAGCACGCTGTTCATCGTGGCCGCCGAATGGCGGGGCATGACCGAACCGGAGCCGGTGACTCCCGGCAGCGGCCAGGTCCTGGCCGTCAGCGTCGCGGTCCCGGGGGCGGGCTGGCCGTGACGGGCTAGGGACCCACGCTGATCTTGGCCGCGCGGGTGATGCCCTTCTGCTTCAGGTCGGCCGCGATCATCTCGCGCAGGATGGCCTTCTTGATCTTGGTGCCGGACATGGGCCACTCGGTGACGAACCGGACGTAGCGTGGCACCCGGAAGGTGGCGATATTGCCCACGCAGAAGGCGATGATCTCCTCTTCGGTGACCGTCGCGTCCGGCTGGAGCTGGATGAAGGCGGCCGGCACCTCGACGTAGTAGTCGTCGGGCGCGGAAACAACCTGCACGATGCCGACCGCCGGATGGCGGAGCAGGTAGCTCTCCACCTCGGCGGCGGACACGTTCTCGCCGCCCACCTTGAGCATGTCCTTGAGCCGGCTGATGAAGGTGACCCGCCCGCCGGGATCCATGGTGGCCACGTCGCCGGTATGGAACCAGCCATCGTCGTCGAACACCTGCGCCGTCAGCTCGGGGTCGTTCAGGTAGCCGGAGAAGCAGTTCGAGCCGCGGAAGAGCAGCTCGCCCTCGGTATCCGAGGGGAGGTCCACGCCGGTGACCGGGTCGACCACCCGGCACTCCATCCCCGGCATCGGGTGGCCGCCGGTGCTGACCCGCTGTTCGAGGGTGTCGGTCAGGTAGTTCAGCGACAGGAAAGAGGACGCCTCGGTCATGCCGAAGCAGGACACCTGGGTGGCGCGCGGCATGCGGCTCGCCATGTCCCGCAGCCGCTCGGGGACGCCGACCGCCATCACGATCCGGACGCTGGACAGGTCACGGTCGCGGAAGTCCGGCAGGTTGACTACGGGCAGCCAGATCGTCTCGAACGCGGCGAGCACGATCGTGCAGCGCATCGACTCGATCTGGTCCAGCGCCGTCCGGGGCTGGAAGAATCCGGTGTGGCACAGCGTGGCGCCGGCGTAGATAGTGGCCACGGAGAACGCGATGCCGCCGATGTGGAACATGGGCAGCGCGGTCCAGATCCGGTCCTCCGGGGTCAGGAAGAAGCGGGTGTCCCTGGTCCCGGCCGCGAACCGGATCAGGGCCTCGTGGGTGAGCAAGGCGCCCTTGGGCTCGGCCGCCGTGCCCGAGGTGTACATCACCACGGCCGGGTCACGCACCTTGACCAGCTGCCTGCGGCGCTGGAGGTCGCCGTCGGCCACTCGCGCGGCCACGGCGGCGAAATCGGCCTCGGTGGCGAACCCGGGCGGGACCGCCGGGAGGCTGCCCCCGAGCACGACGATCTGCCGCAGTTCCGGCGCGTCCGGCAGAGCCAGCCAGGTGCGGTCCTGGCCGGCCAGGGCCGGGAACGCCGCCGCCAGCAGGTCCGGGAAGTCGGGCGCCCCTGGAGTAGCCGGGTCGGGCGGGCTGGTGAGCATCACCTTCATCCGGGAATGGCGGATGAGGCCGGCCAGCTCGAGGCTCTTGTACCGGGCGTTGACCGGAACCGGGAACAGGCCGGCCTTGGCCGCCCCGAACAGAACCGCGATCGAGTTGGCGCAGTTCGGCAGCAGGATCCCGACCGTCTCCCCCGGCTTGAGCCCGGCGGCCAGCAGGCCCCTGGCGAAGTAGTCAGCCCGCTGCGCCAGCCCGGCGTAGGTCACCTGATGGTCGGGGAACACCATGGCCGGCCGCTCGCCCTGCTCGGCCGCCCGGAGATCGAGCAGGTCTCCCAGCGTCGTCACGTCGATCCGATGGATCCCGGGCTCGACCATCGCATTGCTCCCTTATCTGTTCTCATCGAGGACGAGCACGGCCTCACCCTCGAGCACCCGGCCCCGGCCGGAGACGTCGAGCCACACCTGGCACCGCACCCGTTCCTGCCCGTCCAGAATCTCACGATCGATGACGCGTCCACCCGCCTCCACGCGGTCCCCGGCGAGTACCAGGCCGAGCAGCCGGGTGCTCAACCGGGTCAGCCGGGCGCCGGGAAACGCCGCTAGCAGCATGTTCGCGGCCATGGCCATGGTCGAGGGCCCCTGGTTCACCGGGCGGTCGGAAACGCCGAGCCGCCGGGCCGCGTCCGCGTCCAGGTGGATGGGGTTGGGGTCGGCCAGCAGCAGCGCCAGCGTCTTCATTCGCGCGGCATCGACGTGCTCTAGCGTCCAGCCGGGCAGTTCGGTCACGGGGTGCCGTCCTGGCCGGGGCGGGGGATGGCGAAGACGTTGGTCACGGTGGCGGCGAGAGCTCCGGACTGGAGCAGGTCGAAGCGGCAGGTGATCCGGTCGAAGGGGCCGATGCGCCGGGACCGGCGGCGCTCGACCGACTCGATCACGCCCCGGACCTGGTACTCGGCGTCCTCGGCCAGCGGGCGGTGCAGTTCGATCGCGGATTCGGCCAGCAGCGGCCCGTCGTTGATGTCCGAGCCGAACAGGGCGAACAGGTCCGCCAGCGAGATGCCGATGCCGCGGTTGGCGAGCACGAAGGCCGCCACCGGGTGGGGTTCGGGTCGCGGCGGCGAGTAGAACGCGTCGTGCAGCAGCCAGTTCTGGTAGGGCTCGAGCCGGGCCGAGCCCGGCGGGAGCTCGTGCCCGGTCAGGCTCATGATTATGACCCCATCAGAAAGACCGGGGCAGGCCCAGGCCCTCGGCGATGGAGTTCCTGGCCATCTCGTTGGTGATCGGGCCGATCCGGAACAGCCGCGAGTCCCGCCAGTACCGCTGCATGTCGGTCTCGGCCGAGTATCCCATCCCGCCGAGGATCTGGATGCCCAGGTCAGCGGCCTGGTTGGCCAGCTCGGACGCGATTACCTTGGCCATGGTCGCCTCCCGCTGGCAGGGCAGGCCCCGCGATTGCAGCCAGGCCGCCTTGGTCACGATCAGGTCGGCCTGCTCCTGCCACATCGCGACGTTGGCGATGTAGTGCTGCAGCGCCTGGAACTCGCCGATCTTGCGGCCGAACGCCTCGCGCTCCCGCACATACCGCAGGGCGTCTTCGAGCACGCCGTCCAAGATGCCCACGCAGAACGCCGACAGCATGATGCGCTCGTTGTTCAGCGTGGGCAGCAGCATCTTCCATGCCTGGTCCGGCTGGCCGAGCAGGTTCTCGTCCGGCACGAACACGTCGTCCAGGAACACGTCGCAGGAGCCCAGCGCGCGCATGCCCAGCTTCGGGATCTCCCTGATCGTCACGCCGTCCGACGCGGTGGGCAGGATGAACAGCGATACGCCCTGGGACTGCTTGGCCACGTCCCTGGTCGTCCGGACCAGCAGCAGGATGTAGTCCGCGACGTGGGCCATCGAGCTCCACGTCTTCTGCCCGTTGATGACCCAGCCGCTGTCGGCCCGGGTCGCGACCGTGCGCATCGCGCCCAGCACGTCGGTCCCGCCGCCCGGCTCGGTGAACCCGATGGCCCACTTCTCCCGTCCGGCCGCGATCGCGGGCAGGTGGCGCCGCTTCTGCTCCTCGGTGCCGTAGATCCCCACCGACTTGCCGCCGGCGAACGAGGTGATCCCCCACACCCAGGTCAGCCCGGCCAGCGACCGGGCCAGTTCCCGGGCCAGGAGCATCTGGGTCATGATGTCGCCGCCCTGCCCGCCGTACTCCTCGCCGATCCCGATGGCGTGGAACCCGGCGTCGGCGAGCTTGCCGAACAGCTCGTGCGGGAAGGAGTGCTCGTCCTTCTCCAGCTCGCGCGCCCACGACTTGGGCAGCTCACGGTTGACGTAGTCGCGGACGCTCTTGCGGAACATCTCCTGCTCGTCGCTGAGCCGGAAATCCATCGAGCGCCCCCTCGCGAACGGGCCGAATCTACCAAACGAACGTTATAATTCCACCGCGCCACGGCCACCGTCAAGGCGATGACCGGGTCAGACGATGCCCAGGTCGGGGCCGCCGTCGACCACCAGCCGCTGCCCGGCCTGCAGCCGGGCCAGCGCCTCCGGGGTGGCTACCCCGCGCAGGGCCAGGTCGGCGAATTGCTCCCCGATCGGGTGCGCGGTGAACTCGCCGCCCGTTCGGAACCACCGGTACACCCAGTTCACCGAGCCCAGGATGCTCAGCGCCGCCAGCTTCGGGTTCACCTCGGCCCGGATCAGCCCGGCCTGCTGGCCCGCCTCCAGGAGGTCGACGAACACCCGGCGGTAGGCGTGCTCGTCGCCGATGATCTCGGCCTGCCGCTCGGGGGAGAGCGCCTGGAGTTCGTGCAGGAAGACCGCGGTCTTGGTCAGGTTCCGGCACTCGTGCTCGATGTGCCCGATGATGACGGCGCGCAGCCGCTCCAGAGGATCACCCTCCCCCGCGGCCAGCGACTCGATGGTGGCCAGGCCCTCCTCGTGCACGGCCTTGATCACGTCGTACAGCAGGTCTTCCTTGGACTGGATGTAGTAGTAGAGGCTGCCCTTGAGCATCCCCAGCCGGTCCGCGATGTCCTGCAGCGAGGCCGCGTCGTAGCCCTTGGCGTAGAACACGTCGGTGGCGACCTCGATCAGCTCGGACCAGCGCTCCTCACGGGGCTTGCGCTCGCCGCCGCCCCGCCGCTGCGCGCGTCCTGGTGGTTGCCGCATGGGCCTGTCCCTTCCTCGCTCTGGTTGAACCTCAGGCATAGCCGATTCTCAGCCCGGTCACCGCGCGGGACGCGATGTTCGGCCGCCAGGTGACGTCGCCGAGGACGCGGATGTCCCCGAGCCGGTCCAGGATCTTCGGCAGGGCCACCCGGGCCTCGATCCGGGCCAGCTGCGCGCCCAGGCAGGCGTGCACCCCGCGGCCGAAGCCGACGTGCAGCGGCTTGACGGGACGCCCGAGGTCGAAGCGGTCCGGGCTGCCGAACGTGCTCTCGTCGCGGTTGGCCGACTGCAGCACCAGGAACACCCGGTCCCCCGCCCGGACCGGCCTGCCGTCACGGTCGTGATCCTGCACCACCCAGCGGATCAGGATCTTGATCGGGCCCTCGAACCGCAGCGCCTCCTCGACGGCCCGGTTGACCAGGGACGGTTCGGCCCGCAGCCGGGCCAGCTCGGCGGGGTGCCGGTCCAGCGCGACGATGGCGTTGCACAGCAGGTTGGTGGTGGTCTCGTGCCCGGCGAACAAGATCAGCGAGCACAGCGCCATCAGCTCCGCGTCGTCCAGGTGGTCGCCGTCCTGGTCCGCTCCGCTCAGCAGCACGCTGATCATGTCCTCGCCGGGGTCGCGGCGGCGCCGTTCGATCAGCCCGGCCAGGTAGTCCTGCAGCTCCCTGACCCCGGCCAGCGCGCGGGCGTGCCGGCCGGCCCGGTCCTGGCCGCCGGCGCCGAACGCGACCAGGGCGAGCTCGTCGGACCAGTGCTGGAACCTGCCCCGGTCCTGTTGCGGCACGCCCATCATCCGGGCGATGACCGCGGCTGGCAGCGGGTAGGCGAGGCCGGCCAGGAAGTCGCCGTGGCCTGCCGCGACGAAGTCGTCGAGCAGCTCGTCCACTAGCTCGCCGATCCACCCGCTCATCGCGCTGACCCGCTGCTGCCGGAACGCGTGGCTGGCCAGCCGGTTCAGCCGGGTGTGGACGGGCGGGTCGGTGACCACCATCCAGCGGCTGATGACCTCCAGCATCGGTCCGTACACGGCCCGGCGCTCGGCGGGCAGCACGTCCAGCAGGGGCCGGACCCGGTCCGAGGACAGCCGGGGATCCCCGAAGGCGGCCACCACGTCGTCGTAGCGGGTGAGCAGCCAGGCCTTGCTGGCCGGAGCCCAGTGCACCGGATCGCTCGCGCGCAGCTCGGCATAGTAGGCAAAGGGGTCCTCGGTGAGCTCGGGTGAGAGCAGGTCCCGGTCAGCGACGGTGCTCGTCACAGTTCTCCCTCCGCGGCCAGGACGGGCGCGAGCTCGCGCACGGCCAGTTCGGTGTGCCGGTCCACGAGGTCGTCGTCCAGGCCCGCGAGGTAGGGCCCGTACAGGTCACGGTCGATCCACAGCAGCCCCGCGCCGGTACGGCCGGCCAGCCGGGCGCCGCGCGGGCCGCGCGCCCCGACCCAGACCGGCAGCGGCCGCTGCAGCGGGCCGGGCGTCACCCGCCCGCTGTCCCACAGCCGGGGCAGCGCCCGGATGGCATGCTCGAGGGCCTCGTAGCGGCGGGCGTAGTCGGCGCCGAAGGCGGCGAACTCGGCGGCCCGCCAGCCGGCGCCGAGCCCGAGCTCGAGCCGGCCGTCGCTGAGGATGTCGACTACGGCGGCCTGCTCGGCCAGGGCGGGAGGCGGTATCAGCGGGCTGACCACGACCGCGGTCCCGATGCGCGCCCGCCGGGTCCGGGCGGCGATGGCGGCGCAGAAGGTCAGCGGGGCGGGCAGGTAGCCGTCGGCGAACCCGTGGTGCTCGGTCACCCAGATCGCGCCGATGCCCGCGCCGTCGGCCCACCCGATCCGGTCCAGCGCGGCCGTGTAGACCCGCGCCCAGGACCGGGCCCCGCCCGGGTTCCGCAGGTCGTAGTACAGCCCGAGGCGCATCTACGTGCCTAGCCGCCGCAGCAGGCCGAGCCGGTCCCTGATCACGCGGCCCCCGGACACCTGACCGCCGGCCACCCGGACCACCCCGGCCAGGTGCAGCATCGCCTCGCCGTCGCCGGCGAACCGCGGGTCCTCGCCGGTGAGCGGTCCGCGCTGCACGGCATGGAAGGCGACCCGGGGTCCCGCGGAGAATAGCACGCTGATGTCGGTCCGTCCGGCCGCGACCAGGCGGGCCGCCGGGTGGCCGTCGTCGGCGGTCACCCCGGTGAGATCTCCGGCGGCGAGCCAGCCGCGCACCACGGCCTCCGCCGCCGGGTCGGCCCGAACGGACCGGGTATCCCACGGCGCGACGGCCGGGGGCTCGACCGGGTCCGGCCCGTCGCCGGCGAGCTGACGCCTGCGGGCGAAGTAGTCCTGCTCGACGTAGTTCTCTAGCAGCCGCTGCCCGTCCCAGCGGTACAGGCCGACGCCGCCCCAGGCCGCGCGGGCGCCGTCGTGCCGGGCCGATGCGCCGTGCTCGGTGAAGCGCAGGGCCAGCCGGTCGCCGGAGCAGATGATCTCGTTGACGGTCAGGCACAATCCGGGGAACTGGCGGAACTGGGCGGCGGCAGCGGGCTTGTAGGCCTCGTCCCGCCCGGCCAGGTGGTGGACGCCCATGTGCAGCGTGTAGCCGGGATCCATGATGTCGTCACAGACGCTCAGGTCATGCCGGGCGGTGTAGTCGATGCAGTACCGGCGCATCAGCGCGACAAAGGGCTCCACCGCTCAGCGTCCCTCGAACCGCGGCTCGCGCCGCTCGGTGAAGGCCCGGATCCCCTCGGCCGCGTCGCGGGTCGCGTACAGCATGGTGACGGCCTCGACGCCGTAGCCGGCCTCGCCGCGGTCCACGCCGCGGTTGACCATCCGCTTGCCGACCTCGACCGCCAGCGGCGCCCGTTCGGCGATCTTCGCGCCGAGCCGGAGCGCGGCCGGCACGAGTTCGGCGGCGGGCAGGACCTGCTGGACCAGGCCGAGCTCGTAGGCCCGCCGGGCGCTGATCCGCTCCCCGGCCAGCACCATGAGCTTGGCCGTGTGCCGCCCGAGGACCGCGGGCGCGCGCAGGATGCCGAATCCCGGGACGAGACCGACCGAGGCCTCCGGCAGGCCGAAGGCGGCATGCTCGGCGGCCAGCACCATGTCGCAGGCCAGCGCGAGCTCGCAGCCGCCGCCCAGGGCCAGCCCGTTCACCGCCGCGATGACGGGGAGCCGACACTCCTCGATCGCCGCGAAGGTCCGCAGGCAGTCGGCGACGAAGGCCCGGCGGGCCGCGGCGCCGTCGAGCTCGGCGAACGCCTCGATGTCACCGCCGGCGGAGAACGCCCGGTCCCCGCTCCCGGTGAGCACGACCGCGCGCAGGCCGGGCTGCTCCGCCGCCGCGTCGAGCAGCCCGCGCAGCTGCGGCCAGAAGGCGCCGGTGAGCGCGTTGGCCTTGGCGGGCCGGTTGATCCGGAGCAGGAGCACCGGCCCATGCCGTTCGGTCTCAAAGTGGTCGGAGTGCGGCAGGGTGGTCACCGCGGCCATGACCGCACGACCCTCCGGTCCCGGCTGCCCCAGGCCAGCTCCAGGGCACGGGCGACGACATCGCGGGTGGCGCCCGGCTCGATCACGTCGTCCACGGACAGGTGCGCGGCGGCCTCCCACGGCTCGGATTCGGCCATCCAGTCCGCGGTCAGCTCGGCGACCAGGGCGTCGCGCGCGGCCGGGCCCTGATCGGCCAGCACGGCTTCCATCCGGCGCCGGTGCACGGTACGGACGCCCGCCTCCGGCGCCATGAAGCCGAGCTCGGCCGAGGGCCAGGCGAACAGGAAGTCCGGATGGGTGGGCCGGCCGCCCATGGCGAAGTGCCCGCCGCCGTAGGCCTTGCGCAGCACCACCCCGACCTTAGGCACCCGCGCCGTGGCGATCCGCGACACCACGGCCTCGTAGGCGCGCAGGATGCCGCCCCGTTCGGCCTGCGTGCCGATCATCAGGCCGGGCACGTCGTGCAGGAACACCAGGGGCAGGTTGAAGGTGTCGCACAGGTCGACGAACGCGGTCTCCTTCGCCAGCGCGGCCGGGCCCAGCGCGCCCGCCGCGGTCAGCGGCTGGCTGGCCACGATGCCGACCGGATGGCCCTCGATCCGGGCCAGCGCCGTGATCAGGCTCGGCCCCCAGCGTGCGGCCCAGGGGAACAGCGAATCCCGGTCCGCGATCGCCTCTAGCACCCGGCGCATATCGTAGGCGGATCGCCTGGCCGCGGGTACGACCGACGGCAGGCCGGCCGGGTCGGCCGCTGGCGCGACGGCGGGAACCACGGGCGCGGGGCTGGCCGCGCTGGACGGCAGGTAGGACAGGAACGCGGCGATCGCCGCGAACGCGTCCGCCTCGCTCCCAGCCACCAGGTGCGCGTTCCCGGTGGCCTGGGCGCCGTCGGGGCCGCCTAGTTCGGCGTCGGTGAGCTGCTCGCCGATGGCTGCCTCGACCACTGAGGGACCGGACAGCGCGACCGCGGCGGACGCGACCATGACCACGAAGTGAGCGGTGGACGCGTGCAGCGCCGAGTCGCCGTAGGACGGTCCGAGCACCGCCGCCGCGCGCGGCACCGGCGGCTCGCCAGGGGACGGCCGGAGGAACGTCTGGAAATCCAGCGGCAGCCCGCTGAAGCGCCAGCCCATGACGTCGGGAATGCGGCCGCCGTCGGCGTCGCACAGCAGCACCAGCGGGTAGCCGAACCGCTGCGCCTGCTCGATCACCCGCCCCTGCTTGCGCATGCTGACCGGTGCGGTCGTGCCGGCCAGCACGGTCGCGTCGATGCCGATGAGGCCGACCGTGCGGCCGTCAACACGGCCGAAGCCGGTAACCACCCCGTCGCCGGGTACCTTCTTGCCGGTGCGCCGTTCCGGCTGCGCCAGGATCCCGGTCTCGAACCAGGAGCCCTCGTCGAGCAGCAGCGCGATCCGCTCCCGCACCGGCAGCCGGCCGGACGCGCGGTGCCTGGCCACCGCCTGCTCTCCGCCCATCGCCAGCGCCTCGGCGTGCCGCCGCCGCGACTCGGCGACGCGCTCGCCCATCGTGGGCCCCGTCGGAGGCATGGTCACGCCGCATAAACTACCATACGGCCGGTAGATTAGCCGGGGGTGCTCCGGCGGCCATGATCGTGGACACTTGCCCCCTGTTATCCGCGGGTAGCGGTCCACGCTGATGCGCGAGCCCACCGCGGGGCACACGCTCACCGCTCGCGATCAGCCTAGGCTGATCAGCATTGGATAGGAGGGGGAGCCGCCGTGTCGTTTGTCCCGGTCGTCGACATTTACGCTGACCCCGACGCGGTGGGCGCGGAACTGGACGAGATCTGCCGGACGGCGGGCTTCTTCCAGGTGATCGGGCACGGCGTCCCGGACGGGTAGCCGACCTGGCGTGGACGACGGCGACCGGGTTCTTCGACCTTCCGCTGGAGGACAAGCTGAGCGTGGCCCGGCCCGCGCCGGACTACCCGTACGGTTACATCCCGCTGGCGGGCGAGTCGCTGAGCCAGTCGGTCGCCGGCACTGCCCCGCCGGACCTGAAGGAGGTGTTCAACGCCGGCCCTCCCGGCCCGCCGGCCCGTCCGTTCGCGGATCCGGGCGAAGCCTGGGCCTACTCCCCCAGCCTGTGGCCGGCGGCGCTGCCCGAACTCCGGGTCGCGTGGACGGCCTACTACGACGCCCTGCGTGACCTCGGCAACCGCCTGATGTCCCTGTTCGCGCGCGGCCTGCGGCTGCCGCCCGGGTTCTTCGCCAGCCAGACCGGCCAGGCCGCGAACGCGTTGCGCGCCATCAACTACCCGGCCAGGGACACTGCGCCGCTGCGGGGGCAGTTCCGGGCGGGCGCTCACACCGACTACGGCACTCTGACCATCCTGCGGCAGGACGCCGTCGGCGGCCTGGAGGTGCTCGACCCCGGCGGCCGGTGGGGCGGGCGTCGAACCGGTCCCCGGCGCGTTCGTGATCAACATCGGCGACCTGATGGCGCGCTGGACCAACGACCGGTGGCGTTCGACCCTGCACCGGGTGGTCGATCCGCCCGATCCCGCTGCGGCCGCCGCCCGCAGGCAGAGCATGGCGTACTTCCAGAACGCCAACTGGTCCGCGGCGGTCTCCTGCCTGCCCACCTGCCTGGAGCCTGGCGAGCGGCCGCGCTACGAGCCGGTGCTCGCCGGGCCGCACCTGATGGGCAAGTTCCGCCGGTCGGTCAGCTTGTGACCTGGACGAGCTTGATCGCGACGATGGCGGTCGCGACGAGCATGTAGCCGCTAGGACGGCTCCGCGCGCTGCTCAGCTACCTCCCCCGGAACCCGAACCGGCCCCGGCTGCCGAGCTGGGCGGTGTTCGACGAGGCGGCCCGGCGCGCGGGCCCGCTGAACGGCCTGCTCGGCACGCCGAACGACTACGCCTGGAGCCCGGACAACTCGGCGGAGGTCGACCGCGGCTGGATCCTCAGCGCGGCCGGCCCGGAGGAGCTGGCCCGGCAGATGGGCATCGATCCCGGGGTTCTGGCCGGCACGCTGGAACGGTACAACGCGTCCGCCCGGGCGGGCCGGGACGAGGCGTTCGGCCGGTCGGCGGACACGCTCGTGCCGCTGGACCTCGGCCGGCTGTACGCGATCGAGACCTGGCCGGGCATCGCGGGCACCACCGGCGGGCCGCGGCACGACGAGCGGGCCCGGGTGCTCCGGCCGGACGGCCGGCCCGTCCCCGGGCTGTACGCCGCCGGGGCGGTCAGCCTGGTCTGGGGGCACCTGATCGAGCACGGCGGCGGCCTGACCGACGCCCTGGTGTTCGGCCGGATCGCCGGGACCGAGGCGGCCTGCCGGGCCGGGGCATGACCGGGTCCATCCGGCGGGTGGCCGTGGTCACCGGCGGCGCCGGCGCCATCGGCGGCAGCGTCGCGGCGGCGCTGACCGCCGCGGGGGCCACCAGGTCGTCATTATGGACCGAACGGGTGTCGTTCCCGTGGACCTGGCCGACGAGCAGCAGGTCCGGGCGGCGGCGCAGCGGCTGCTGGACCGGGCCGGCCGGTGCGACGTGCTGGTCCACGCGGCGGCCGCGTTCGACCGGGCCGACCTCGCCCGCCTGGACCTGGCCGTCTGGCGCCGGGTGCAGGCGGTCAACGTGGAGTCCGTGCTGCTGCTCGCTCAGGCCTTCGTGCCCGGCATGGCCGCCCGGGGCTTCGGCCGGATCATCTTCGTGGTTTCCGATACCGTCTGGGCGCCGCCCGCCGCGGACCTGCTGCCGTACGTGACCAGCAAAGGCGCGCTGGTCGCGCTGGCCCGTCACCGGTCGGCGCGACCGATCCCGATGCCCCCGGCCCATACGGCGGTCAGTGCCTCGACCACGGCGTGCGAATCGAACTCCTGGCCCAGGAAGAACCAGATGTAGCAGGTCTGATCCACCATGGCGCCGAGCACCTCGGCCAGCATCACCGGATCCAGGTTGGGGTCCGCGATCCCGTCCGCCTGCATCCGGCGGATGCCCCGCGCTGACCGGTCGACGAAGGACTGCCGCAGCGCCAGCCGGAGCCTGCGCATCTCCGGCGTGAACGTGCCGACCTGCTCGATCAGGCCGATCATCACGGCGTTGGGCCGGAACGCCTCGACGAACCGCACCATGGCCCGGCGAATCCGCTCCACCGGGTCGAGATCCGGGACGAACTCGGTGTGCAGGCCCTCCATCATCGTCCCGACGACCTGCTGGGCCACCTCGGTGAAGACCGCTTCCTTGGAGTCGAAGTAACTGTAGAACGTACCCTGCGCGACGCCGGCCGCCGTGACGATGTCGGCCACCCGGGTGTCGAGGAAACCGCGCTTCTCGAATACCCTCCGCGCGGCGCGCAGGATCTCGCCGCGGCGCTCGCGGCCCTTGGGCGTTACCGGGCCCGTGTCGCGCCGCCGCTGCTGTGTCTGAGAGCGCTGCATCACGCTCCGGACAGGCCGGCCGCCTTGAAGGCGCCGGGTTCGGCGCTGTAGTACTTGTCGTACCCGTCGGCGATGGCCTGCAGCGGGATCGCCAGCGCGGGCTCGGATCCGAAATCCTCGATCAGCCTGCCCTCGAAGTAGACCGTACGCCCGTCGTTGAGAGATTCCTTGTACTGGCGGCCGGTCAGCATTCTGTGCTCTTGTTCTGCGAGCGGCCGCGCTCGGTCACCGCCGCCCGGCGGCGTCCGGTTTCCTCCAGATCCAGGCCCGAATGGCCCCAGGCCCGGGCCGCCTGTTCCTCGGCGGCGAAGCCGCCGGCCACGACCTCGGCCTCGACCTGGCGGTAGGACGACAGCAGGGCCCGCACGGCCCGGGCGTCGTTGCCCGCGATGGCGCCGGCGATCTCGCGGGCCCGGCCGAGCAGGTTCTCGTGCCGTACCACCTCGCTCACCAGCCCGGCGGTGAGGGCCTGGGCGGCCGGGAGGAAATCGCCGGTGAAGCTCATCTGGCGGGCCCGGGACCGGCCCACCGCCAGGGGCAGCAGGACGGACAGGCCCCAGCCGGGCAGCACGCCGACCCGGGCGTGGGTGTCGGCGAAGACGGCCCGCTCCGAGCAGATGGCGATGTCGCAGTTGAGCACCAGCTCGAGCCCGCCCGTCACCGCGGGGCCGTTCACCGCCGCGATCACCGGCTTGCTGACCGGCGGCCATGGTGAATGCGACCCGGACGGCACGCCGCGCAGCACCGAGCTTTCCCGGTCCAGCTCCTTGAGATCCACGCCGGCGCAGAAGGCCGGGTCGGCGCCGGTGAGGATGACCGCGTGGACCGTCTCGTCCGCGTCGGCCACCGCCATCGCCTCGACGAACCGGGTCAGCAGCTCTGAGCTGATCGCGTTGCGCGCCTTCGGCCGGTTGAGCGTGATGGTGGCGACCGGGCCATCGACCGCGAGCAGGACAACTGGTTCAGCCATGGGGCCGCTCCTCGAAAGGCTGGTCCGCGTACGGATCACGGTCGCGCGGCAGGCCGAGGATCCGTTCCCCGATGATGTTGCGCTGGATCTCGCTGGTGCCGCCGGCGATGCTCAGGATCTTGCCGGACAAGAACGCCTCGGCCGCCGCGGCCGCGTCCGGGCCAGGTGGCGCCCACGCGATCGCCTCACCCGGCTCAGCCTCGGTCGCGAGTAGGCCGAGGGTGACCTCGAGCTGGGCGTGCACGAGCGTGCGGAACGGCGGCGCGGTACCTGCCTCGAAGAGCCCGGCCGCGCCGGCACGGTCTGCGGTCATGAACCGACCCAATCTTTTTGCGACACCGATGTCAATATCACATCGGGTCGGCATGATCCTCAAGCGCGAGTTGCGGGCCCGGCTCCGGGACGGGTGAGCGCCGACTCGGCACGCCGCTACGTCCAGGCGGCCCGTTCCGTCTCCAGCGGGTCGTCCTGCACCCCGGACGGCTCGGCGAACACCATGACAGGGCTTCGGCCTGCTCCGTGCGGCTCCCACCCGGGGGCGCCGTCGGTGACGAAACGAACCAGGGCGCCGTGCATGTCGGCCGCCAGCGCCCCGGGCGGATCCGGGCCCGCCGCCTCCGCCACGCCCGGCTCGCCGAGCGTGTCGAAGAAGAACGGGACATCGAGGCAGTGGAACGCCAGGCCGGCCAGCGGCCCGGTCGGCGGAGCCCAGCGGAAATCGTAGCTGTAGGCCGGGCCGCCCGCCTCGGTCTTGGCCGCGGCCAGGTGCTGGGCCGGGACCCGGAACGTCCGGTCGGTGACGGCCTGCCCCACCGCGCCGCCCGGCCGCGGGCCGGCCCGGTCGAGGTAGGCGGCGGCCAGCGGTGCCGGGACACCCGCCCTGGCCAGCCCTTCGGCCGCCATGTCTGCGGTGATCCAGTCCGCCGGTATCCAGGCCATGTTGAACTCGTGGGCGGTGGCGCCGGCCAGCACGGCAACCTCACGGTGCCGCGGCGAGGCCGCCGCCTGCAGGGGTGCCTCGGTGACGACCTCACCGTCGGCCCACGGCGCCCAGGGCAGCCTCATCCCCTGGCTGAGCAGGGCGGTGAGCGCCTCGACGTCCTGCCGTCCGGTCCTGGCCCCGGGGCCCGTCGTCATGACCGCCCCCTGGGCGGCCAGGATCGTCTCGGCGGGCATCTGCTCCAGGGCCGCCCGGTCCAGCGCCGGGACACCCAGGTGCCCGGCCATCCGGGCGGCCACGGCGCGAACGCCTTCCGCGGTCTGCATGAGCGCCGACCCGCCGCTCATGCACGCCGCGCCGCGGAACAGGCCGCGGGCCGCCGGGACGCCCAGTAGCGCGGCGCAGGCACCGCCACCCGCCGACTGACCCGCGATCGTCACCCGGCCGGGGTCTCCGCCGAAGGCAGCGATGTTCTCCTGCACCCATTCCAGCGCGCGGACCCAGTCGCGCACGGCCCGGTTGGCCGGGGCGCCGGGCACCTCGAGGAACCCTTCGGCGCCGAGCCGGTAGTTGATGCTGACCAGGACCACGCCGTCCCGCGCGAACGGTCCGCCGCGATACCAGGGTGAGGCGTTACAGCCGCCGAAGAACCCGCCGCCGTGGATCCAGACCAGCACCGGCAGCCGGGCCGCACCGAGATCGGGCGTGAAGACGTTCAGGTTCAGCTCGTTGTCGCCGGCGATGATCGGTTCGGGGATCAGCGTTACCCCGCGATCTGGCTGCGGTGAAGTTGCGCCGTACCGGAGCGCGTCCCGGGTCCCGTCCCAGCGGCCCGGCGCCGCCGGCGCCGCGAACCGCCCCGTCCTGGCCGGGGATTCCGCGTAAGGGACGCCGAGAAACCGCAGCGCCTGGCCATCGACCGCGCCGCGCAGACGGCCCTGCCCGGTCAGCGCGACGACATCGGCTGTCACCGGCCGCCCCGAGTCTCGATATCAGGAACAGGTCACTCCCCGAGCGGTCTTTCGATGTCCTCGGCTATCTCCCGCTCGAGGATCTTCTCGTCTCCGCTGCGGTACCTCTGCGCGTTGAACAGCATGAGATGGCCGCATGTAGCGCATTCGACGCGTACCGCGAAGGTCAGGTCACCCTCGTGATAGTCCCCGAGCGGAAGCGCATCGGCCTCGGGAGGAAACCGGCCGTCGACCAGGAGCATCGGAAAATGGCTCATGGTAAGTGACTCTGCCGAGCCGCAGACAGGGCAAGCCCTCAAACCGAGTTGCTGGAGCGTCTCGAAGACCTCGGCCATGAAAGCCGGGCGCCATCGCATTAGTCGCTACACCTCCATCAGGCCAGCGAAGGCGGACGTGGGCGCCGAGGTCGGCACGGCGCCATGGCACGCTGCGCGTGGGAGCGAATAGACATCGCGATCGCCGCTACCCCGCACCAACAGTGATACACCTAGCGACGCGGTTTTTCCCGGCGAAGGCGAAACCACGTGCTGTCACCCGGTGCGGAAGGTAAAAGCGTAAGCATTGTGCCCGGACGGCAGTAACCACCCGGCTATGGATTCAGCTGGCGGCGGGAGCGAGGATGGCGGCGGGCTTCCGGGTAGACCGCACTATGCGCCCCGATCCGAGAGGAACCGGCTATGGGAAGGCTCAACGACAAGATCGCGATCGTGACCGGTGCCGGGCAGGGCATCGGCAAGGCGATCGCGGCCAAGCTCGCTGCGGAAGGGGCGACCGTCGTCGTCACCGACTTGGACGAGGCGAACGCCAAGGAGACGGCGGCGGCGTGGCCGGGTGCCGTCGCGATGCGCACGGACGTGACCGACCGCCAGGGCGTCCAGGCGATGGCCGGCCGGGTCGTGCAGCAGTTCGGCCGGATCGACGTCCTGGTCAACAACGCCGGCTGGGACAAGGCCAGCCCGTTCACCGACTCCAATCCGGCCGACTGGGACCGCGCGATCGCCGTCAACCTGTACGGCGTGCTGCACACCTGCAAGGCGGTACTGCCGGTCATGGCCGGGCAGGGCAGCGGAGCGGTGGTGAACCTGGGCTCGGACGCCGGCCGGGTCGGCTCGTCCGGTGAGGCGGTCTACTCCGCAGCCAAGGGCGGGGTCATCGCCTTCACCAAGTCGCTCGCCAGGGAGATGGCGCGGCACCAGGTCAGGGTCAACTGCGTCTGCCCCGGTCCCACCGACACCGCGCTGTTCGCGTCGTTCGCGGGGCCGAAGCTGCGGGAGGCTCTCACCAGGGCGATCCCGTTCCGGCGGCTCGGCCAGCCGGACGACGTCGCCAACGTCGTGGCGTTCCTCGCCTCGGACGAGGCAGCCTTCGTCACCGGCCAGACCGTCAGCGTCAGCGGTGGCCTCACGATGAGCTGAGCCTGCCGTGGCCTTCGATACGATCCTCAGACCCGAGCACACCGCCGACGGATAGCGAAGGAGCAGTCCGTGAAGTTCTCCGAGTACGACCGGCTCCGATTCGAACGCCGGGACAACGGCGTGCTGCTCATCACCATGAACCGGCCGGACAAGTACAACGCGGCCGATGAGCAGATGCACGGCGAGCTCGCCCGGGTCTGGGCCGGGGTCTCCGCCGACCAGGAGACGAGAGTCGCCGTGATCACCGGCGCCGGCAAGGCGTTCTCGGCGGGCGGCGACCTGGACATGGTCCGGCGGATGGCGGGCGACCACGACCGGGTGGCCCACATGCTGCGCGAAATGAGCGACCTGGTCTACAACATCATCAACTGCGAGAAGCCGGTTATCTCGGCGATCAACGGCGTCGCCGTCGGCGCGGGCACGGTGGTGGCGCTGCTGGCCGACATCTCGATCTGCGCCCTCGACGCCAGGCTCGGCGACGGCCACGTCCGGCTCGGCGTCGCCGCCGGCGACCACGCGGCGATCCTGTGGCCGCTGCTGTGCGGTATGGCGAAGGCTCGCTACTACCTGCTCACCGGCGAGATGATCACTGGCGAGGAGGCCGA
>Ga0335071_10002497_pt1 | contig 19715 bp, 15 predicted proteins | sample Lox_Sample_15_FD_206724 | JGI IMG/M metagenome (GOLD analysis project Ga0335071, IMG submission 206724) | Soil microbial communities from Loxahatchee National Wildlife Refuge, Florida, United States - Lox_Sample_1.5 | ecosystem: Environmental > Terrestrial > Soil > Wetlands | place: USA...
GCTTGGGGCTGACAGTCTTATTTCGCATCCACCACGCATCGAAACCCCACCCCGCCTGAGCGATCGTATCCCGGTGCCATCAGCAGCAGTTTTCCGTGCTGGTCGTTCCTGAAGGCCTCGGGAAAGTACCAAATGGAGCCTTGAGGCCGGTAGTATTCGCCGCCGCGCACAATGGCCGCGCGCGTGTGCTCGTCAGCGAACTCGTCGGTCCACTGCCACACGTTGCCCGTCATGTCCATTACGCCGTAGGGGCTTGCGCCTTGCGGATGTGCGTCCACGCGATCGGGTCCGCGCATGGCGCGCCCGGTGTCTGGAGAAGGCATATTGTCCGGGATCAACAGGTCGCCCCACGGATATACACGGCCATCCGTGCCCTGCGCTGCCAACTGCCACTCCCACTCATGCGGCAGCCGCTTACCCGCCCACGCCGCATAGGCCCGCGCATCGTCAAGCGAAACCCATGTTACAGGCCGATCTTCCCAGCCCTCGGGAAATGAGCCGTTCTTCCAGTCACGCAGGAAGTTGACGGCATCCTGGGGCTGGTAATGCGTTGCGTCAAGAAACTTCTTGAACTCGGCATTCGTGACCGGGTATTTATCGATGTAAAACGGTGCCACCTGCATCAGGTGCTCGTGGAAACGCCGCGGCGAATCCTCCCAGGGAAACTGGACGTCGACACCGGGATCTCCGCCACCCTCGATCTCTATGCCCTGCACCTTGAAGACGAACTCGCCGCCGGGAATCCGCACCATGCCGGTCGGGGCCTCGGCTGCCGGCTTAGTGGGCGCGATCTCGACCATGCTCTGCGGCAACACTCTTGCCTCGTGGGTGTAAGATGCGAGCGGTTTAGCAGACAGGGCGGCCATGCGGCGCATCAGGGCCTTGATGGCGTCGGTGGGTTCTCCAAGGGTGGCCAGGATCGCACCGTAGCCGTTGGCTTCCATGTCGAAACTCAGCACGGCGACCGATCCAACGGTCTCGGGTTTCAGTTCCGCGCCATGATAGAGGTCGAAGTAGCGTGTCCCCGGCGTAAGCGGCACGCTCATCTGCTGTCCGGCAATGTTGTAACTGTTGCGATTGACGATGGTCCAGATCGTCTCATTGCCAAGCGGCCAACGGCTGGCGTAAACGCCGAAGTTGTGCATGGGATAGAGCGGTTCCCAATCGGGGCTGACTAGAAATGGCGCAACCGCGCGCTCGATTGCGGCAACCCGCCGCACCGCCTCGGCGTCGCGGGGCGTGATGCCGTTCCAGATACCCCACACGTTCTCCCAGCTCTCAAAGCCCTCGCCGTTGAAGAAGGCGTATTGCAGGTCGCTGGTGTGGTCCTTGTTGAATCGGTCGCAAACGTTGACCATATGGCGGGTTTCCAGCCACTTGTACTTGTCCACCATGGGAATGAACGGATAGTTGTAGTAGCCCCAGTTCATCAGATTCCAACTTACGTCCTCGTTGGTGGGGCCGCCCTCCGGCTCGAAAACCAACGGATGGCCGATCTCTTCCGCCGCCAGTGGAAAGGCCAGCGGAACGCCGTCCTGCGTGTCACCGTTGATGCCGTCGGCGCCGATCTGCTTCATGCGCTTTGCAATCGCTTGCGGCCAGGGCTCGTCTGGCTGATGCGTTCCCTGGTCCCACATCATCATGGGAAAGAGGACGCGGACGCCGCGGCGGTGGAAGTCGGCCACCATCTGGCGCACGCCCTCGAGGCCGCCGGGCATGGACGCGACCATGTCCAGCTGGTTGCGGTCATCGATCCCCATGTTTGGATAGGTGGACCACACCAGCACCGAGTCGATGCCGCCGTAGCGTTGCTCAAGGTCGTCGAGATAGCGGTCCACTGTATAGCGCCGCGCCTGCGGATCGTAGAAATATCGATCCTGAACCATCATCTGCGGTTGAATAAAACTGGTCTGGGCCCAGCGGGTCTCGGACTGTTCGTAACGCGCCGGGTCGTAGCCGTTGCGAATGCGGAGCTCCATCCTTAAGTGTCCAATATCGCTGAGCCAGCGTTCGTGTATGTTTGCCGGGCAAGGCGCCTGGAGCAAGCCGTCCGAGGCAGTGTGCAGATTCATGCACTCGGGCGCAGGAATCTGCTCTTCCTTGGGTGGATACAGCGTGTCCTGCGCGGATGCTGCCAGCGCAATCGTTCCGAAAAGGGCTGTAAGGCACAGGTCGCGCAACATATGGCGTCTTCTCCTTGTTCAGTCGAAGTGAATTGTTTGAGGAGCAGCGTTCATCAAGGCGAGCTGCGTTTCGCTAGAAACGCATCCACCTCAGCACGCGACGGCATCGAAGCCTGCGCGCCTTTGCGCGTCACGCAGATCGCCGCCGCCGCGTTGGCGAATCGCGCCGCCGCCCACGGGTCTTTGCCTTCCTCAAGCGCCACGGCGAACGCCCCGTTGAAGCAATCGCCCGCCGCTACCGTGTCGATCGCTTCCACCTTGAACGGTTTCACCCAGTCGGCCCTGCCCCCAGCCATAGCCACGTAGGCGCCGGCCTCACCGCGTTTCAGCACTACCCCTCGCAGCCCCTTCGCCAGTAAGCGGGCGGCGTTCTCTTCGGCGCTGGCTCCTTCGCCCACGTAAAACGCTGCCTCGGTCTCGTTCGGTGTGAACCATGCCACCTGCCCAAAGGCCGCCTCAGGCAACGCCGCAGCCGGAGCGGGATCGAGCATCACAGGAACATTTGCCTTGGCGCAAAATTCCAGCGTATAGCCAAGCGTGTCCATGGGAATCTCGAGTTGGCATAGAACAATTCCTGCCGAGCGAATCAACTCGGCATGGCGATCCACTACTGCGCGATCCATCTTTCCGTTCGCGCCGGGAACAACCACAATCAGATTCTGGCCGCCTTCGGCAACGTAGATAGGGGCTAGGCCGGAGGAACCCTGCGCCGTTTCGACTGCGGCCGTTTCCACGCCGGCGCCTTTGAGATTCTCCACAAGTGCGGGGCCGTACGCGTCGTCGCCGACTTTAGCCACCATTGCGACGCGGTAGCCTAGTCGCCCCGCCGCAACCGCCTGGTTCGCTCCCTTGCCGCCCGGGGTGCTCTCAAAAGCAGTGCCGATCAGCGTCTGTCCAACCGCCGGAATTCGCGGCGTCCGCGTCACCAGATCCATCGTGACGCTGCCAACCACCACAATCGGCCTGCGGGTATCGCTCATTTATCGAACCTCGATGGAGCGGGTTCTCCCTCCTGAACACATCCTCGAAGGATTTGTTTAGGGCGGGAAATCAGGCCCGCTCTTCCAAAAGCGTCGCTCTCAGTACAGCGGGGCAACGGCCACCGCTGCCAGCCCCACCAGGAAACACAGGAACATCCAAACCAGCAGCACCCGGGCCGCGCGCGGGGCTCCCGCAAACTCGTGCCACACAAACACGCCCCAGCATGCCGACACCATGGTCGCGCCCTGACCAATGCTATAGGAGACCGCCGGTCCCACCAGGTGCGCGCCGGACGCAAGAAAGTTCGCGACACCGCCCGTAGCCCAGATCGCACCGCCGAGGATTCCGGCAAGGTGCCACCCGATCGGCGCCCGCCCATAATCGGCCCCATCGACCGGCGGCGATCCATCGAGCGGCTTCTTCATCAGCAATAGATTTGCCGGTATCGTCGAGATCATCACTCCGGCCATGAAGAACAATGTCACTGCGTACGGGCCCGGTGCGTGACCTCCCGCTTCTCCATTCAGCGCCCGCGCGACAAATGGATAGAAGCAGCCCATCAACAATCCCGCCGCCAGACTGATGACGATGCCGCGAACCGTCGTTGACTTGGCGGTGGCTTCGCGCTTGCGATACGCCGCGGCGTCGAGCACGATGGCCACCACCACCAATCCCACCCCGCCAAACAACAAGAGCGGATTGCCCACCGGCTTGATCACATAGTTCGAAATGGCGCCAATCACCAGAGCCAATCCGATGCCAACCGGAAACGCCACAGCCAGCCCCGCCACGTCAATCGCCGCCACCAGCAGCAGGTTGGCCACGCTGAAAATTGCGCCGCCGATGATCGCATTGACCATCGGGCCTGTCGCGGTCTGCTTCAGATCGACGAGGAAGGGAAGTCCTGCATGGCCCATGCTCCCCGCGGTCAATCCCCAGAACACTGCGCCCAGCGCCATCCCGATCGCATAGTCCCAATAGAAAAGCTGAAAGCGATACTTCGGGCAGAACTTCAGCGTGTTCGCCCACGATCCCCAGCACAACATGGTCAGGATCATCAGGCACAGTGCAGTCCCATATGTTTGCGGAAGCAACATAGTAACGCCTCGCGTGCAATGCATTTGCGGAACCCATGTACGTTATCGCATCGCCACCGGGCATGTACAGAGACCTGTTGTGCGAATGTTCCGCATTCGCGGCAACTTCCAGGCTCGCCCGCAACGGCATTGGGCGGCGCGGCCGTTCCGTTTGAAAAATGCCGCGAGCAGCTTCAGCAAGACGGATTCCAACCGTTCCGCAACGTCGAGGCCGCTACTTCGCCGCTTTCACCGCTTCCGTCACTGCCGGTATCACCTCGAACAAGTCACCGACAATTCCGTAGTCAGCAACCTCGAAGATCGGGGCGTCCGGGTCCTTGTTGATGGCCACAATGCATTGCGAACCCTTCATTCCCACCAGGTGCTGAATCGCGCCCGAGATGCCCACGGCAAGATAGAGCTTCGGCGCCACTGTCTGCCCGGAACTGCCCACCTGACGCTCCATGGGCAGCCACCCGTTGTCGCAGATCGGCCGCGACGCAGCCAGCTCGGCTCCCAGCGTCTCGGCAAGCGCCTCCACCAGCTTGAGGTTCTCTTGCTCCTTGATGCCGCGCCCGACGCCGACAATGCGTTGCGCCGAGCCCAGGTCCACTGTTTGCGCCGCCTCTCGAAAAGGCTCGCCGGGCTTGGTACGAATCTGAGCAGCGTCGATCTCCGGAGTGAATCTTTCAATCGCAGCCGCGCCGCCCTGTCTTTCGAGGGCATTTGAATCTGTCCGAAATGCACCGGCCTGCACCGACACAAAGCATGGTCCGTCGCCTCTGTGCCGATAAGTCCCCGTGAGCCGGCCTTGCAGTAGCTGCCGCGTGAAGATGGGCCCCTCATCGATCGCGATCACATCGCCGATCAGAACCTGCCCCATCCGGCATGCCAGAGCCGGCGCATAGTCACGCACCTGGTAGCTATGAGGAAACACCACGCACTTCGGCTCCTCCCGGCGAACAACTTGCTCCAAAGCCAATAAAAATCCATCCGCGCTATACCGCGCCAGCAGCGGATGTTCGACGCGCACCACTTTTCCCACGTTCTTCGCCGCGGCCTCCGCGGCCAGAGCTTCAGTCTGCGCGCCGATCGCCACCGCGGTCACATCCTGCGCCGCGCCCAGTTTCAACGCGGCCGCCAGAGCCTCCCAGCTGGCCTTGCTGACTCTCCCGCTTCGCTCCTCCAAAACCAGAAAAATACTCATAGGACACGCGCCTCCGTCTTCAGCTTTTCCACCAGCGTCGTCGCCGCTTCCTTGGCCGATCCGGAAAGAATCTGCGTTGTCTTTTGCTTTTTAGGCGCGGCAATCTTTTCGAGCGCCACGACCGGCGCGCTGTCTGAACCCAACTCTGCAGCGTTTATTGAGCGCAGCTCCTTGGTTTTCGCCTTCTTGATGCCCATCAGTGTCGCGTAGCGCAGCTTGTTCCCGCCCGACTGTATGGTCAGAACCGCAGGCAGCGGCAGTTCAATCTCCTGGAACCATCCTTCTTCTAGTTCACGCTTGACCTTGAGCCCGGCATCGGTTTTATCCACGTGTAGGATCAGGGTCGCGTGGGGCAGACCGAGCAGTTCAGCCACGATGACTCCCGTCTGGCCCAACCCAACGTCCTCCGACTGCAAACCCGTCAGCACGAGATCCGGATTCTCTGGCTTGATCGCTGCGGCCAGCAACTTTGCCGCACCCAGCGCGTCGCGTGCATTCAGGTCGTCGCACACCACGTGAATCGCCCGGTCCGCACCCTTCGCCAAGGCCTCCCGAATCGTAGACCCAACGCGCTCCGGTCCCGCGCTCAAGACGACAACTTCTCCGCCGTATCTTTCCTTCAGCTGCAGCGCTTCTTCCAGAGCGTAGGCGTCGGGCTCATTCATCGCCCACTGCAGATCTCGCTCTTCAATCCATCTTGCGTCCGGCGCGATGCGAACAGGCGCATCGCGATCGGGAACCTGCTTAATAGCAACGACGATCTTCATTCTTTCCTTCCCGCTAATCTAGGGTGCCCCAGGTCTCGACTCTGAGACCTGGGTTAGCACCGTGCCCAACTCATTCCGTTCAGCTCTTCCGCGACTCCGCTAGTCCTCTTGCTGCAATCTGCGCAATGTCCAGCAGCTCCGGCGCCTGTGCCCCATGTCTCGACTCTGAAACCTGGGTCAAGGCGTCCCGAAACATCGTATTGCAGAAGGGGCAGGCCGCTGCAACAATGCCTGCTCCTGTGCCGGCCAGTTCCGCTGCTCGGACCTGGCTCACGCGCTCGCCCTTCTCCTCGCCCAGAAACGCCAACCCTCCACCGGCGCCGCAGCAGAAGCTCCGTTCTCGCGAGCGCGGCGCTTCAACCAACTCGCCCGCCAGCCGGGCAACCTGCCGCGGCTCGTCGTATACGTCGCGATACCGCCCCAGGTAACACGGATCGTGAAAAACGATCTTTTCGTGGGCGCCCCGGGTTCCTTGTTCTTGCGGACTGGAAAGACGCAGCCGGCTCGCGTACCTCGCAAGAAACTCGCTATGATGCTCAACCTCCGGCGGCGTTCCGTAGGCTTTCCAGTCTTCCTGAATGGTCCGCACGCAATGCGGACAGATCGACACTATTTTCTTGGTTTTGGACTGGCTGAGTGCGGCCAGGTTAGACTCCGCCAGTTGCTGAAAGACCAGATCGTTACCCAGCCTGCGGACCGGATCGCCGGTGCATCTCTCCTTTCGCAAAACGCCATAACTCACGCCCAGGTGACGCATCACTTCAACCAGCGCCAGAACAATCTCGCGCCCGCGCGGGTCGTATCCGCCCATGCAGCCCAGCCAAAGGCAGTATTCCTGCGTGCCGTCGAAGATGGGCAGCGCATTCTTCTCCACAAACTTATCGCGCTCGGTTGCGCTCATGCCCAGCGCGTTGCTGCCTCTTTCCAGCGCGAGAAAGAGCTTTGCCCCATACGTGTCTTCCCACTCGCCCGTGTTCACCGCGCCACGCCGCAGCCCCACGATGATCGGCACATGTTCGATGCCGACCGGACATTGAAACTCGCAAGCTCCGCACGTCGTGCACTGGAACACTGCTTCCTGCGCGTTGAACTTTCCCAGCAACGGCTCCTCGCTCGCCGGCCCGTATTCATTCAAATAGGCGCGCACGCCCAGCACAACGGACTTTGGGTTCAGCAGCTTGTCGGTATTCGCCGCCGGGCAGTGTTCGGTGCAGCGTCCGCATTCCACGCACGAGTAGGCCTGCAGGCTTGCCAACTGCGTCAGGTCCTTCCCCGCAACCAATCCAAAATCTTCATCGTCGGCGAGTGGAGGGATCTGCGCAAAGCTGCCCCGTGACAAAAATACAGTCGCCGGGCTCAGCAGCAGGTGCAGGTGCTTGGTGTGCGGAAGCAGCGGAAGAAAGATAAGTAGTGTGAGCGTGTGCGCCCACCATAGCACCCGCACCGCGGTCTCATCGCCGCGGACAAAGAATGCCGCCAGGTAGCTCGCCATCAGGGCGAAGATCAGAAATGCGATCCATCCCGACTCAGGTGAGACCTCGCCCAACCACTTGGGTCGAGCAACGAACCGCCGCACAAACAGCCCGGCAATCGCCACCGCGCATGCCAGCGCGAACGCCGCAGCGAAATAAAAGTAAATCCGTCCCAACCGTCCCGCCGGATCGAGGAAGCCCAACCCGAAAACCGCTGCGCAATGGTTCAGCGTGACCAGCGCAAACGCACAGAACGCCCAGAAGACCAGCGCATGAGCGATCCCGGCTGCTGGCCGCTCGCGGATCACCTTGGCCTGCAGCATCACCTCCCAGACGAAATCACCCACTCGCCTGCCGATAGGCGCAAGATGAAAACCGGCGTCTTTTTTCGAGTGGAGAATCTTGCCAAGGATCGGCCCAAATCGCCGCCAGAAGGCGTAGAACGAGCCGGCGGCCAGGGCGGCGAAGAGCAGCTTCTCCCCTGGCGCAAAGTGGCGGGGTTCGGCAAAGGTTGGCAGCAGATGAATCATCGTTGTGCAAACCAACAATACACGATGTACCGGCACACCGCTCGATCGCCCACAGCTCCGACAGGCCATTCGTCAACACGTGTGATGCAGAAGAGTATCCTATCGATTGCGGACGCATCGCGCGGCCACAGGATCAATATTGCACGGAGAAAAAGCTTGTCCAAATACCTCGTCACCGGCGCCGCCGGCTTTATTGGACGCTCGATCGCCGCGGCGCTCATCGCACGCGGGGAATCTGTACGCGGCGTCGACAACTTCATCACCGGCAAACGGGAAAATCTCGCCGGCCTCGAAGCCATGGACTTCATCACCGGCGACCTCGCCGATCCCGAAGTCTGCGCCAGGGTCTGCGACGGCGTGGAAATCATCTTTCACGAGGCTGCTCTGGCTTCGGTTCCACGCTCCGTCGCCGATCCTGCCGCCACCAACCGCAACTGTATTGACGCGACTCTCAATCTGCTGATAGCTGCTCGCGCCGCAGGCGTCCGCCGCGTCGTCTATGCGGGATCCTCCTCGGCATACGGCGACACGCCCACTCTGCCCAAGCAGGAGGCGATGACGCCCAGCCCCATCAGTCCCTATGCCGTGGCCAAACTGGCCTGCGAGCACTACATGCGATCGTTCACGCGCGTCTACGGTCTCGAAACCGTCACGCTGCGCTATTTCAACGTCTTTGGGCCCTACCAGGACCCCACGTCGCACTACTCCGGCGTCCTCGCCATCTTCTGCCGCAAGATGCTCGCCGGCGAGCAACCCACCATCTACGGCGATGGCGAGCAGAGTCGCGATTTCACCTTCATAGCCAACGTGGTGCATGCCAATCTGTTGGCCGCCGGCGCTCCTGCCTCCAGGGTCTCCGGCGAGATGATCAACATCGCTACGGGGCAAAGGATCACCCTCAATCAGACCTTTGAAATCCTGTGCAGCCTGACCGGATACACAGGCAAACCGCTCTATGCGGCGCCGCGTTCCGGCGATATCCGCGATTCATTGGCCGACATCACCCGTGCTCGCGAACTTCTTGGCTACGAACCGGAAATCGATTTCCGTGAAGGCCTTCGCCGCACTGTTGAGTGGTATCGTCAGTGCGCGTGAACTCCTGAAGGCACTTCCGGCCACAGACGAAACGAATATGAATCGGAGTCTTGTTCCACCCTGGGCCTCGGAATTGGGCCAGGGCGCCGCACGATTGTGGCCGCCTCACGCTCACCTGTGACGCCAAACACGAACAGCCAGGCCCAGAATGTGAATAATTCCGTGGAACCCACTGCATCATCTTGCTTCTTCTTCAATTCCTCACCGATCTGCGTCAGGAAGCTTCTGGGAATCGGGGTTCCCATCCTTGGCGTCGACTCTCTCCATTCATGAAGCATTCGCCGTCGCACCAGGACTGGGCGGCGGGAAACCTTCGGGTTCGAAAGCCGGTGTCTCGCTCCGCGATCTCGGGCGCGCACTATGGCGCCGCCGCCGCCTCATCGCTCTCATTCAAGGTTCTCTGCTCCTGGCTTGCGTTTTCTATTGTGTCGTCGCCCCCGATCAGTACGAGGCAGTTGCTCGCGTCGAGCTGCGCACCTCGCCCGCCTCTTCGCTGAACTTCGAAGCCAATGAGCCTGTGCTTTCCGCCTCCATTCTCTCTGCGCCTCTCACCCTCGAGACCTTGGCAGGAGTACTGCGCAGCGACCAGCTCGCGTGGCGCGTGATTGCCGGACTTAGGCTGTATCAGGCGCAGGGCTTCTGCGATCACTTTGCCGGCCGCTTTCCCCGCTTCCAGGTGGACTCGCCTTCGCCCGACGCTCAGGCTTGGCTCCTTGATCGGTTCTCCCGCCGTCTTAAGGTGCAAACCGTTCCTCGAACTCTCTTAATCGAAATTCGCTTCCGTTCGCACGATCCCGCACTTTCCGCCTCGATAGTCAACACGCTCGTTCGCGCATATATCGACCGGGAGACAGAATCGCAGATCGACTCAACCACCCAGGCCTCGCGCTGGCTCGGCACGCAGCTTGGCGACCTGAAGGCGCGAGTCGAGAGCGATCAGCAACGCTTGGCCGACTTCGAAAGCCGCCACGGTATCGTCAGCACACCCGAGGTGATGGCTAACGGGCAGCCAGGTGAAACCGAGCACAGTTCGGCGCTGCTTGAGATCGATGAGCTGAGTCGCCAGCTCGTTGCCTCCACAACAGATCGCATCTTGACCGAAGCTAGGTATCGTGCCGCCTCGCAGGGCGACCCTGAGCTGGTCATTGCCGCCGATCCGCACCTGCAGGCCGAAGGCAGTGACTTCGCAACCGCGGTCCTGCAGCAGATCCGCGCCCGCCGCAGCGATCTTGAGCAGGAGCAGGCGCAGTTAAGTGCCGAGCACGGGCCTGGCTTTCCACGCGTGGTCGAAATCTCCCGGCAACTGCAGGACCTCGACAAGCAAAAAGTGGTCGAAGACGCGAAGCTCGTTGAGCGTTTCCGTAGCAACTGGCAGACCGCGCTGGATCGGGAGCAGCTGGTTCGCAAAAGCCTGCAGCAGGTTACAAGCGAAAGCATGAAGCTGAACGAGGCTACGACCGAGTACGCCGTCATGCGCCAGGAGGCAAACGCCAGCCACGACCTCTATGTCCGAGTCCAGCAGAAAGCCGAAGAGGCCGGTCTCGCTGCCGGCGTCCACAGCTCCAGCATTTCGGTCATCGACTACGCAAGGCAGCCCGTGAAGCCAGTCGCGCCCGATCCCCCCGTTTATCTCGCGATCAGTTTCGTCGTCGGCTTTTGGCTCGCGGTCGCTGTTGCGCTCTTGCGCGACTCGTTGGCATCGGCCTCGCCCCATACTGGCGCTATTTTGATCGCGTTTCTCGCCATCTGCGGCGGCCTGCGCGCCCAGCCGCCGATGCCGAACACCTCTGGCTTGCCCAGCGGAGTCGTGAAGGTCCCGCTCTCTCAAGACAACAGGCCCCAGCCAAATTCCCGGGAGGCTCCGGCAATCTGGAGCGGCCTCGCCGGCACGGCTGTTGCTCCCTCCGTTGAAACCCGCCAGACGGCTCCCCTCATGCCCGCCCTCATTGCGCCCGGCGACGTCCTCGACGTTACCGAGTTTCACACACCCGAGTTTCACTCTTCTGTCCGCGTCTCTTCTCAGGGATTGGTCACGCTGCCCATGGTTGGCGATGTGCAGGTCTCGGGCATGGACGAGCAATCCGCCGCGCGCGCTGTCGACGCCGCGCTGCTGAACCAGGGAATGCTTCTGCATCCGCTCGTGACGGTGCTGGTGACGGCCTACGTGGGTCAGGATGTGAGCGTTCTGGGCGAGGTAGCCCGTCCCGGGGTCTACCCTTTCACATACCACCACCGCTTGCTCGATCTCATCTCTGCCGCTTCCGGTCTATCGCCTAACGCCGGCCGCCTGGTCAATGTATTTCATCAGGGCGACCCCAAGGCTCCGCACGCCGTTGTGCTCGACCCGAGCGGCGTCGATACCGCCTCCGATCACAATCCCGAGCTCAGCCCCGGCGATACCGTGCAGGTGAGCCGCGCAGGTCTCGTCTACGTCGTCGGCGACGTGATCCGGCCCGGCGGATTTGCCGTCGATCCTGTGCAAGGACTCACTGTGGTTCAGGCCCTGTCGCTGGCGTGGGGTGCATCGCAAAATGCGGGCGCCAGGGCCATTCTTATCCGCGAGCAAAAGGGCGGCCGAACCATGATTTCACTCAACCTCAAGCGCATGCTGCGTGGCCAGGACCCCGACCAGCTCGTGCAGGACCGCGACATCCTCTACGTCCCCAATTCAGTAACCAGGGAAGTTCTGACCAAAACGCTGGAATCCGCGATTCAGTCGGCCGTCGGCGTCTCCATCTATAGCGGACTGGTCTATTCGCAATGGCTCTTGCCAAAATCGACGACCAGTTCAACTTCCGTTAAGATCTCGCCTGCCAAGCCCCCAGCCAAGCCGCTGCCCCGCGATCCGGTGGCGAGAAGGCCGGGAATCGAAGAACCGCAATAACTCCACATCTGCATAAGACCGTCGCATGCGCCCTATCGCCCGCTATCTCCTGCTGCTGTTCGCCTTCACCGTTCCCTGGGAATACTCTCTCGACCTGGGCGAGCCACTGGGCAATATGGCGCGCATCGCCGGCTTGCTGCTTTTACTCGCAGCCATCCCCGCCGTCGCCCAGGCCGGGCGCTTGCGCAAGCCGGGCGCATTCCAATGGGTCACTCTCGCGCTCTTTCTGTGGTTCGGCTCGACCTATCTTTGGACCCTCGATCCTCTTGCTACGCTCACCAAGCTGCGCGCCTGCTTTCAGGAAATGATGGTGGTTTGGCTGGCTTGGGAACTCGTCGATACGCCCGCCGATCTTCGTAATCTTCTGCGAGTCACCGTTGCCGGCTCCTGGGTGCTGGCGATTCTCACGCTCGTTGCGTTTCGCTCGCCCGAAGCCATTGCCCAGGGCCAGATTCGCTTCTTTGCCTACGGTCAGGACCCCAATGATATGGCCCGCTTTCTCGATCTCGCCTTCCCGCAGGCTGCGCTTCTCTTCGAGTGCGATCATCGTTCGTCGATGCGCTTTCTGGGTCTTGGCTTTCTTCCCATAGGCTTCATCGCGGTCCTCCTTACAGCTTCGCGCGAGGGCTTTCTGGCTGCTCTCATCGCGCTGGCCGGGTCTGCCTGGATTCTCATGCGCCGGCGTCCGCGTCGCCTGACCGTTGCTATCCTTGCTCTTCCTGTGGTGTTTGCCGTTCTCTGGTTTACTGTCCCCGCCGCAACACTTCAGCGCCTCGGAACCATCCCCGAGCAGTTGCACGGTGGCGACCTCAATCAGCGTCTCAACATCTGGTCGGCGGGATGGCGCGCGTTTACTCAAGCCCCGTTGTTCGGCTCCGGCGCAGGATCGTTTGTTACCGCGGCACATCTGGCTCCCATCGATACCGCGCATAACACTGCACTCTCTGTTGTCGTGAACGGCGGGCTCATTGCGCTGATGCTTCTCCTGCTTCTCGTCGCCATGACCTGGCGCTCCGCACTCACCACGTCAGGCCCTCTGCGCATCGCCCTCGCCGGCTCTCTGCTCGTCTGGATGGTCACAACCTTCGTCGCCACCGTGGAAGAAAATCGTGCCACCTGGCTGTTGCTTGCCACCATCGCCGTTGCCGGTCGCCTCGCCGCAGAGAATCGGGAATCACTCTCCCGCCAGTTCCCTTATACCCGGTCGGATTCAACGCCGGATCGATTGCCGGCACTTACTGCGGTGAACCGTTAGCTGAGATTGAGTCACCATGTCGATGACCGCCGAAATCGCCCCTCCGGCACGGATTGCAAACGTCAATCGCAGCATCTTCCGCGCTGCTGTCTCCGTCGGTGCTACTGGAATACTCGTCAAGCTCATCGCTACCGGCAAGGAAGTCGCAGTTGCCTCCGTCTACGGCCGCACCGACAGCATGGACGCATTTCTCGCCGCCGCACTTATCCCTGGTCTGCTCGTGAATCTGATCTCCGAGTCGATGAATCAGGCCCTGGTGCCCACGCTTGTGCGGGTGAGGGAACAGGAGGGCCTCGATCGCGCCCGGCAGTTGCTATCGAGCGCCATGCTCTGCACCTGCCTCTTGCTCGGTTTCGCGTCACTTGTCATGGCGTTGACCGCCCGCGGCCTCTTTCCGCTTATCGCTTCCCGGTTCTCCCCCGCCAAGCTCGAACTCGCAAGCCATATTTTCTACTTGCTTCTTCCCATCGTGCTTCTCAGCGGCATCGCGACCAACTGCACCGCAGTCCTCAACACGCTCGATCGCTTCGCCACGCCGGCGCTTGCTCCCGCGGTCATCTCCGTCGCAATCATCGGCGGGGCTTTGGTCTTTGGGGAACGACTGGGCATATGGGCAGTGGTTTACGCAACGCTTGCCGGCACGTTACTTCAAGCTGTCATCGTGGGCGGCATGATGCAGGCGCGCGGCTACCCGTTTCGCCTTCGCTGGTACGGCGCCAATGCGGCTGCCCGCGAGGTTGCCGGACAATACGGCCCCGTTTTGCTCAGTTCCGTGGTCGCTTCAGGAGGTCTTCTCGTCGATCAATCGATGGCCGCCATGCTGCCTCCGGGAAGCGTCTCGGCGCTTGTATACGCTAACCGCTTTGTCAGCGTGGTCATCACGTTGCTCGCTGGCACCGTATCTACAGCCATGGTCCCCTACCTGTCGCGCATGGTTGCCCATGGCGAATGGACCGGTTGCCGCCGCACCCTCCGCACCTGGTTCGCAATCACCGCCGTCGCTTCGCTTCCCGTGACCCTCATCCTCATTGCGGGCTCTCGTCCGCTCATCCGCATCGCCCTCCAGCATGGCCAATTCGGCTCCCGCGATACCTCGATCGTCGCTGCGGTGCTCGCCATGTACGCCATACAGATACCCTTTTATGTCACCAGCCGTGTCTATTACCGCTTCCTCGTCGCCATGCGCCGCACCGATCTGGTCCTGTACTGTGGCGTCATCAACCTGGGTCTCGACATCGTGCTGAACCTCGTGCTGATGCGCTGGCTCGGTGTCGCCGGAATCGCGCTTGCCACCTCGCTATGGACCGTCAGCACACTGCTCTATCTCTGGTTTTGGAGCCACAGACTGCTCGAGCGCGCATCGCTCAAGGAAGCTGTCATATGATCCCTTCTCCGGCTCGTTACTTGCTCCGCTTCGACGATCTTTGCCCCACCGTCCATCGCGAGAATTGGCGTCGTTTTCACGACATGATAGGGGAGTTCGGCCTTCAGCCTATTCTCGCGATCGTTCCGGAAAACTACGATCTCGGCCTTTGCATCTCGCCGCCCGATCCTGCTTTTTGGCGCCAGATGAGGGACCTTGAAGCTGGTGGCGCAACCGTCGCTCTCCACGGTTACCGGCATCTTTGCGCAAGCTGCGGCCACAGTCTGCTCGGCCTCTCGTGCTCCTCTGAGTTTGCCGGCATCCCGGCTGAAACCCAACGGGAATGGATTCATGCAGGATGTGGCATCCTGCGCGCCTATCAACTTCACCCACGCGTCTTTGTTGCTCCGCGTCACGGCTTCGACGTTGTCACGCTGCAAGCCCTTCGCGCCGAAGGCATCGGGCTCGTTTCGGACGGATTCGCGCGCTCTGCCTTTCTGCGCGAAGGCCTGACCTGGATTCCCCAGCAGGTTTGGGGACCCGTCGACAAGGCGAGAGGTATCTGGACTATTTGCATCCACCCCAATACGGCGAGCACCCACGAGATCGAAAATCTGCGCGTCTTCCTCCGCGCCCACGCTTCGCAATTCTCCTCAGTCGATCGCCTCCTTGCCGAATTTCCACCTTCGACCCTGACTCCTGCCGAGAGCATCTACGCGCGTGTGGCGCTGTGGCGAGTCAAAGCTTCGCGGGCGCGCAATCTTTTCCCGCGTGTCGGCCGCGGCTTCAGCAGCTCTGCATAGAGACGCTCCCACCTGTCGAGTACCCGCTCCATGCTGAATCGCTCCATCACCGACTGCCGTGCTCGCTCTCCCATTGCTAAACGCTCGGCCTCCGGCATGCGCATCATTCTTGACATAACGGCTGCCATGGCATCGGCGCCCTCGGCGCATGCCAGCCAGCCGGTCTCGCCGTTGATGACCACTTCGCGCGTTCCCGCGACAGCAGTTGCCGCACAAGGCAGCCCGCACGCTCCGGCCTCCAGCAGCACCATCGGCAGCCCCTCGTAACGTGATGTCAAGACAAACCCATCTGCGGCCTGCATCCAACCGCGAACATCAGCCTGGAACCCCAGAAAATGAACCCGGCCTGCCAGCCCATGCTTCGCAGCCATCTGCTCCAACTCCGCCCGAAGTGGCCCTTCGCCGAGAATCACAAGCCGCGCCCGCTGCGGCATAAAGGTCAGGGCGGTCAGCAGTGTCGGGTAATCCTTCACAGCTTCGAGCCTTCCCACAGCCAGCCAGAGAAAGTCGTCGGTCAGCCCCATCGCGCGCCGCACCTTGGCTCGGACCTCCGGGTCAGGACGCCACGCGTCAACATCGATTCCATTCGGCACCACGGTCAGTTTCTTTTCGCTCACCAACCTTGCGCCGACATGCGATCGCGCCGCCGCTCGGCTTACCGCAGTCACCTGGTCTGGCCACCAGCGGCTCAGGAAGTATCCCAGCCGTCTTCCCATCCTCCCCGTCGACGACGTGTGCACCGTGTCGATCAGGGCGCGCACCGGCGCGAACGCGCGTGACCACCGTCCAAGCCACGCGGCCTGCGGCAAATGCGCGTGAACCACGCTCGGATGTTCCCGCCAGAGCCAGCGATTCAGTCGAACCCATCCGCGCAGGTCTGCGAGGCCCTTCCGCATCCCCAGTGTGATGAACTCGACTCCGCTCGCTCGCAACTCGCCTGCGGCCCGGTCACCGCTGCCCGACAGCGCCACCATTGTGACTCGCCAGCCGCGCCGCCGAAGTCCTTTGGCTAACTGAATTGCCTGCTGCTCGGCCCCCGCGATCCGGTCCAGGCCGGGAATCATCACTGCTGCATGGCTCATCTCACCTTCTCCACAGTGTTGTCGATCAGGTCCTCGTACGCCTCGATGGCGTGCCCGAAGGCGAATTCGTTCGCCGTCCAATGTCTTTGAAGTGCAGATTCGCTTGCTGATCTTCCCGTGCCCATGCGGCGAGAAGACGCAGCGGCGCCGAAGATCGATCTCACGGTGGGCTGGTGTTCGGCAACGGGCGGAAGAACGAGGTGGGCCAGCAGTCCCGCAAGCAGAAAACCAATGCAAAGATCAAACATGCCCCAACTCCAACGACTGAGTCGATGCGATGAATGAATGCGTGCAATGCGGGTCTCCCCACACTGATCACGAAAATGTTCAGAGCGCGCGATTGGGGCAAAGGAATCTCAGTCGACCGCAGCCGACGAGACAATGTAGCGGCAAATGTTGTTGAAGTCTTCTATCGAGAATCGGCTCGACAACTCCCGGCGATGCTCAATTTAGATAAGGCCTGAAAACATCTGGCCTGGCACGCCGGAATTTGCTTGTCTCAGCTTGTTCCCGTCCGCAACGCAGAGCCCTTCTTAGAAGGCTCTAATGCTTGAGGGAGAATGTGTACTGAAAGCAGACATCTTTCCTTAAGAAATGTCAAGACGAACATCTCACCTCGCGAAAATCTGTGCGCGGTCGTTGCTCAACGACGTGATTGCGCTCTTGAAACGTGTGATCTATGCTACGGAGCCGGTTCGCACGCCATCCCCAACCGGTGAAGCGAAAAGTCGGTGATCGAATCGTTGTCCGGGCCGCACTTCATGCAATGCCGCCAGCAGCGCCTCAGAGAGACCGCCTGATGAAATTTCGCGCGCCATCCATGTGCCCCGCCGGTTCCGCAGCAGATCGATCAGACCGCCCGACGCCGGCGTTGCAACCAGCGGAAGCCCCGCCGCGGCAGCTTCCAGCAGCGCGTTTGGCACCCCTTCATATCGCGAGGGCAGAACAAACAGCGTGCAACCAGTGAAATAGGTGTATGGTCTCTCGACCCGCCCCGGAAGCAGCACTGAATTCTCCAGGCGCAGCTGTTCGCGCAGGCGTTTCAATGCCGCCTCCTCGGCTCCGGCGCCTGCAATCACCAGATCCGCATTCGGAAAGTGCACCCGGACCGCAGCAAACGCCTCCATGAGGAGATCGAATCCTTTTTCCTTGGCGAGCCGTCCCACGGCCAGCAGGTGCGGTCCGGGCCCGCTCCACCGGCTCTCCTCGTTTTGCGCCGCGCGAATTCCCTCCAGATCGATGGGGTTCGGCAATACGGCGAGTCTCTTCGCATCCATCCCGAGCTCCTGCATCAGATCCTTCGCCATCGCCTGCGATTGGCAGATAATGCGGTCGGCGCGGCGATAGAGAATGTGATAGAGGGCTCTGGTATAGCGCGGCACGCCGCCTTTGTCCAAAGCCCACGAGACGGTTCCATTCTGCCGCACCAGCACCCGGGTCTTCGCAGGAAAGAATTGCCGCAGCAACAAAACCAGGAAACTGATCTCAGCAGCGCCCGACAAAATCACCGCTGGCCGCAGCCGCCAAACCAGGCGCAGTAAAGGAATCGCTCCGTATCGCGCGCGGCCCGCTCCAAGCGCATGCACCGTCACCCACGCCGGCAGCGCGATCGCAGCCGCATCGGCCATCAACAGTCCCAGGTGAACTTCATACTTGTCCCGCGACAGGCGGCTTGCCAAAAGCGTCATCACCTGTTCGGCGCCCCCCGCACCCAACCTGGGGATGAGCAGAAGAATGCGTGTCCGATTACCCACGAACGTCGCTCCTGAGAGAAACACATTGTGACGAAATCAGCGAACCTTCCCCTGTGTCGTTCGTCACGGTCATCAAACGTCGACGAACTCTACACTCAGCCTTCCTTCCTCCTCATGATCTGCTGAGGTACACCAACTCCTCATGCAGAATTTCAAGCCACAGCCGCTCTCTTCGGCGCCGCGCACAATCATTGTCGGCGTCACGCATCCGCAGACCTGCCTCATTCTCGGTGCGCGCCTGCGCGCCCTTCGCAAGGCGGGTTTCCGTGTCCTTCTCGTCTCGGGCCCGGGCGAGTTACTCGATACAACCGCCTCAGACGAAGGCGTTGAGCGCATCCCCATTCCCATGCAAAGAGAGATTGCCCCGTTCGCAGACCTCATCTCCTTCTTGCGGCTCTGGCGGTTGCTCGTCCGGTGCCGTCCCGACCTTGTCGAATTCAGCACACCTAAAGCCGGCCTTCTCGGAACATTCGCCGCCATGTTGTGCGGCGTCCCGTGCCGCGTGTATATGCTCCGCGGCCTCAAGTGCGAAACCGCCTCTGGCTTCAAACGCGGATTGCTCACAGCCGCGGAAAGGCTCACTGCGGGCTGCGCTCACGTGGTGCTCTGTAACAGCGCCAGCCTGCGCGAGCAGGCGCTGGCTCTCGGCATCGCCCCGGCTCACAAACTGCGCCTGTTGGGTGAGGGAAGCAGCAATGGTGTCGACATCGAACGCTTTTCCCCGGGTCCGAGCGGAATCCGCGACAAGCTCGGCATTCCTCGCAATACAAAGGTAATCGGATTCGTCGGACGTCTGACTCGCGACAAGGGTCTGCCCGAGCTCGTTCAGGCCTTCGAGACGATCTCGCTCGCCGAACCGGCCGCGCGGCTGCTTCTTGTGGGCTGGTTCGATGCCGCTGAAGACGCTCTTGGCACGGAGTTGCGCACCCGCATTCTTCGCCATCCGCGCATCGATTGCACAGGATTCGTCAGCGATGCGGCGCCATACTACCGCGCCATGGACGTCCTGGTTCTCCCAACCTTGCGCGAGGGTTTTCCCAACGCGGTTCTCGAAGCCGCGGCCTCGGGCATTCCCGTTGTGACCACGGCCAGCACCGGCGCACGAGACTCCGTCGTCTCCGAGGTGACCGGCTTTCTTGTTCCTCCCGGCTATCCCGAAGCGATCTCAGAGGCAGTTCTCAAGATTATTAGTGATCCCGACCGGCAACAGCGAATGGGTCTCGCAGCTCGTTCCTGGATACTTGAGCATTATCTTGAGTCCCG
>Ga0335071_10002498_pt1 | contig 19708 bp, 11 predicted proteins | sample Lox_Sample_15_FD_206724 | JGI IMG/M metagenome (GOLD analysis project Ga0335071, IMG submission 206724) | Soil microbial communities from Loxahatchee National Wildlife Refuge, Florida, United States - Lox_Sample_1.5 | ecosystem: Environmental > Terrestrial > Soil > Wetlands | place: USA...
CGCACTCCCGAGCAGGAAGCCGCTCTCTTCGAACGCAAATTCGCGCTCTCCTTTGTCCAAGGTTCCGGTGCCATCGAGTGGCTCTGGAATTCCAATTCCTACATGACCGAGAGCAACGAGACGCCTATCGGCGCGTTACACGCCGACGGCACGGAAAAGCCCGAAGCCACTGTCCTTCGCGATATGGCCAAGTTTGCCGCCGCCTCTTCTCCCTACCTCGTCAACCCCAAGCGCCCCGACATCGCCATTGTCACCTCCCAAGCCGCGCAATTTTCCGTCATGGCCCAATTCCAACTCGAAGCCCAGCAGAATGCCGTCCGCGCCCTCGCCTACGGCCTCCACCAGCCCTGCTACATCATCGCGGAAAATCAGATCGACAAGCTCGGTTCGCCCAAACTCGTCATCCTCCCCTCCCCCCAGGCCATCCGCGAATCCACCTGGCAAGCCCTTCTCACCTACGTCCGCAACGGCGGCAATCTTCTCGTCACCGGCCCCGTCTCCCGCGACGAACACTGGCACCTCGTCGATCGCTACACTCCCCTCGGCATTCACGCCTCCACCGAACCCCTCACATTCCATGAAGCGACGACCATCGCTTCAACCTCGGCACCGGATACATTTGTCTCAACCAGTCTCAGCTTTGCACAACAAGAACAACAAGCTCTCGAGTTCGTTCGCTTCAACGACGGTTCCTTGGAAAGTCAAATTCCTTTGGGGAAAGGAACTTTAGACTGGTTCGCATACCCGGTTGAGCTCTCCGCAAGTTCTTTTGATAGTGCCGCTGTTTACAACGAGGCGATCCGCCGCTCTCTCATACCTTCTGACGCCGCCCTCAAATCGACTAATGGAAACGGCGCATTGATCTACCCAATCGATTTCGAACAAGGAGTCCTGTACGTCTTCGAATCCGAATCCGCCACATCCCAAGACATCAATGTTAAGGATGGAGTGAATCATGCCGTCATCAGTTTTCGCCTTGAATCCCAACACGCCGCCCTCGCCCTCATCGACAAAAAAACCAAACAAATCGTCGCCAAATACGGCTTCTAGCCAATTGTGGGGCGCCGCCGGGTGCCCCACGGGCCGCCTTTGCACGTGGGTCTTGGGGTGCCCTTGGGGTTCTCTTTCTACCCCCACACCCTTCCCTACCCCTCTCTTTCCCGCGGGACTATAATCCTCTCTGAATCAACCTGGGCGAAAGGAGTACTCCTATGAGTGTTCCTGAGCGTCTGAAGTCCTTTCTGCAGGCCAATCAAATCCCTTACGAAACGCTTGCTCACTCGACCACCTACACCGCGCAGGGCACGGCCGCCCTCATGCAGGTTTCCGGCCGCGAGATCGCCAAGACCGTCATCCTGCGCGCCGGTGAACGCGGTGAGGAAACGATTCTGGCGGTGCTCCCTGGTGCGCGTCACGTCAAGCTCGAAAAGCTGGCCGCTGCGGTTGGCAAACCGGTGCGTCTCGCTACAGAGCTGGAGTTCGTCGATCTGTTCCCCGATTGCGAACTCGGCGCTATGCCGCCGTTTGGCGCGCTCTACAACCTGCCGGTCTACATGGACGAGTCGCTGGCGAAAGACAAGGAAGTCATCTTTAATGCGGGCACGCACCACGACGCGGTGCGCGTCAGCTATGAAGATTTCCTGCGTCTGGCCAAGCCGAAGGTCTGTTCGTTCGCGTAGCGCCTCTGGGCCTGCCTAATCCTCGCTCGCGCGTTTGTTGTGTGCCTGCCGGAGGGCCGCTCCATTCCGCGCATCCATCACACTGCCCAAATCCACCATCGCGTCCCGCAGCTCCGGATCATGGAGCACGCGCACAAATTCCTCGTGGTCCGGATGTTCCGGGTTCGTCACGATCCACTTGCGGCTTTCCGCCTTCGGCATGTGTCCCCAGTTTCGAAACGCAATGAATACCAGGCGATCCACGTGATACCGCCGGAGGAGCCGTACTGCTTCCGGCATTTCGCGGAAGGTCAGCGCCGAAACCACATACTGGATCGTGATGCCGAATTTCTCGCCTTGCTTCTGCCTTAGCTCATCCAGAAACGACAGGTTCGCCAGGAAGCGCTCCAGTGTCCCGCCGCGGCGCGTGATTCGGTACGTCTCTTCTCGCGCGCCGTCCATGGAGAGAAAGATCCACTCCACGCGGCCGCGCAAGTCAAACTCTTCCCAGGCGCGACGGTCGAGCAATTGCCCGTTGGAAATCAGGTGCAGCTTCAAGTGCGGAAAATCGGCGCGCGTGAGCGACTTCAGCAGAATCCTCGAATGTTTGCTCGCAAGCGCCTCGCCCGCTCCGTCCAGGTACACGGCGCGCGCGCGTTTTGCCAGCCGCCGCACCATGTTGCCAAAGGCTGCCTCCATCTCGCCCTGGCGTTCCGGCGTAGCTGTGTACTTTGCAGAACGGCAGGAGGGGCAACTCAGGTTGCAACTGCGGTCGTAGCTCAAGTGCAATTCTTCGGGCCCGTGGTCTGCTCTCGCGGGGTACAGTTCCTCCAGCCCGGCATCCAGATTGCCCGCCTTTGCTCGCGCTTTCGCCAGGACTTCTTCCCGCGTGGGCAGGTGTCGCCCGCCGATCAGCGGACAATGAATGTGGCTGCAGAACCGGAAACTGCCGTCCAGAATCGCGCGTCGGACTTCTTGCGCCGCGTCCGAATTCCACACTTCCTCCGCCGGGCGCTCGCGCACATTGCCAACTGAGAACGGCAGTTGCCCCGGACAACACAGATACGCGTTTCCCGTCTTCTCGATCTCCTCGCCCCACGAACCGATCTCGAGGTTTTCCCACGGCACCGTGCAAAAACTCCGTTTCAAATATTCATCCAGCCCAGCGAAGGCATTCACGTGCGACTCATCCGCTTCGTGCCACTTTTCCTCCGCGTGCATCCGCACTCGCTCCACATACAAGTCCTCCGGGCGTTGGTCCCCGGCGGCGCGCGCCAGCCGCAGCACGCCCGGCCAATCCTGCATTTCAAACGCAACCAGCGCCGCAATCAGGCGCAGCCGGTAATTGGCTTCCCCGGCCTGTTCCAGCCATTCGAGTACGCGCTGCTTCGCGCCTTCCTCCAGCAGAGTGAACAAACGGTACGCCTCGCGAACGACATGCGAACTGTCGGTGCCCGACTTCTCCAGCGCATCCCGCAGCCAGACCGGCAACGTCGGATCGCATAGCGGAATCTGCGCGAGTGCGTTGACGAACCATTGCACCACCGCTTCCTCCACATGTTCCGGTGCCCACGCCGGATGGGCGTCCGACACCACGGAACTGTCGAGTACTTGCCCTGTGTCTTGTGCGGCTGTAATGGCCTTCAGACACTGCTCCCGCAACACCAATAGGTTCTCTTTTGCCTGTGTGTTCGCTGCATCCAGCTGTAGCGCCCGCGTGAATCCCGCAATGGCCGCCTCGATGCGTCCACACATCGTTTCCGCTGCCGCCCAATCGTTCCAGGCCTCACTGTTTTCGTGGGCATCCAGTTCCGCGCGAAATTCCCGCGCTGCGTCTTCGAACTTTCCATCCTGAAACAGCGCCAGCGCCGCCGCTCGCCGCTCCTCCGCTCTAACCTCTTGCATATTCAGCCCTCCACCCGGCAAACCACACCACGGCCCACCAGGCACACACGCGGTAGTGCACTCTCACCTCCGATTAGCGATTTTTAATGGATACGTTCCCGCTCGTGCTTGCCTTTACGACTTTCAATCGCCCGCTGCAGCCGCGGCCACCTTCGCTGGGGCAGGCACCTCTGCCGCAATCTCTGTTCCTTCGTTGGGACTCGATTTCACGTGTAGCACGCCGCCACACAAACGCAAACGCTCGCGCATGCTCGTCAGGCCGATTCCGCCCCTTTGTGCCGCCGGGTCGAAGCCCTGCCCGAAATCGCGCACCACCAGCTGCACCTTCTCGCCGTCCTGGACCAGCGTCACTTGAATTCTGGCGGAGTGCGAGTGCTTTAACGCGTTTGCCAGAGACTCTTGGGCCACGCGAAGCAGGCACAGCGCCACATCCGGAGGCAACTTGGCCTCAGGATGGTCTGCGCGCAGATCAATTTCCAGGCGGTGCATCTGCGCATACTTGCGGCACAGATCCTTCAGTGCGATTTTCAGCCCGCCGAACTGCAGGCTGGAGGAGTGCAATTCGTGCGAGAGCTTGTGTATGTCCGTGGCAATCGCTTCCAGCTCCGCGCGCACGGAGCCGTCTTCGCTCTCTTCCGCAGAGTTATGCCGGCTCAGCCGTTGGCGATCCAGCTCGCGGGCCAGCAGCGCCACCCGCTGGCCGATGTCGTCGTGCAGTTCGCGGCTGATTCGGCGGCGCTCCTCTTCCTGCGCTTCGATCAGGTGCCCCGCAAGACGCTGCAATTCCTGGTCTCTCTGCTTCAGAGAATCTTCGGCGGTTTTCTGGGCGGTGCAGTCCGTCACCATGCCGAGCACGAGCGGAAACGAATCGGCCTGCAGGTTTAACAAGGAGACGCTCACTTGCCCCCACATCTGCGATCCGTCTTTTCGGAAAAACCGCTTCTCAATCGTGTAGCTCGAGCGCAGCCCCTGACGCAATTCTTCGAACATTGGCCTCTCGACCAGCTCGTCATCCGGATGGCTGATTCGCTCGCACCTCAGTTCCCTCATCTCGCTCGGTGAGTAGCCCAGCATTGCGCAAAATGCCGGATTGACCTCAAGAATTTTCCCCTCCAACGTCTCCAACGCGATTCCCACGGACGCTTGCGCAAACAAGGAACGGAAACGCTCCTCGCTTTCCTCCTTCGCCTCCTGCGCGTATCTCCTCTCCAGCATCGCGCCCAGGATGTTCGCGCCGATGGCCAGTTGGCTCGCTACGTCTTCCGGCCAGGATGCGCGGCGCGTGTAAGACGCCAGACCCAGCACGCCGTTTCTTCTTGGACTGTATCTCGACGGGATCAACAACAGCGACTTGACGCCCAGCCCCTCCAGGAATTTGCGATCCGTTGCGCCCGCTGCCGGCAGGTCATCCAGGCTGCGCAGCATTACATGTTCGTGATTGGCCAGCCGCTGCGCCATGTACGGCATGCTTTCCGGCAGGATGGTTTTCGGTGAGGACGGCGCCTGGCGTACATTTCCTGTGTACTTATGCAGCAGGATCGGCGCATCCTCTGCCACCTCGTACCAACACAAGCGATCCGCATCCAGTACCTCTACGACGCTCGTCAATCCCAACCGGATGTCAGAATCCAGTGCCTCGGGCGGGCTTCCCGCCAACCGCTCGCCAAATTCCGAAATCCGCTTCCCCAGTGCGTGGCGCCGTGCCTCACTTTCCAGTGCCAGTCCATGCCGGCGGCGCTGCATGAAGAGAAAGAGCAGCAGCGCGGTTATAATCGCCAAGCCGAGTGCAGTTTCAGTTTGCAGTGTTACCACATCCGCTTCAGGAAGAGACGGAGAGTTGACCAGGTCAACGATCCGCAGAGCGTGAATCATAAGCGCACTCCTCGCCACGAGGAATCTGCACCGCGTTCCCGAACATGCTGACCTGGGTACATCCTTCAGTGGGCTAGTAATATAGCCAAACCGTGGCCTTCGGCAACTGTAAAGCGCCGCTGGTCCTTGTACCAAGCAAGCATTCAGAGCCCCACGGCAGTACCGGACTGCCCATCTAAGTGCCATCCGTCTACGGTCTTACGGCGGATCAGGCTTTCTTGGACTCTTGCAGGACGTTGCCACCGTCGACGATCAGCGCCTGGCCTGTGATGTAGGAAGCTCCGCGCGACGCAAGGAAACAAACCGCCGCCGCAATTTCGTCAGGTGTGCCCGCCCGTCCCAACGGCGTGTATTTCGCGGCCTCCAATTCGTCCGGCAGTGATGAGCCGGTTTGGATCCAGCCGGGAGCCACGGCGTTTACCGTGATTCCATCCAGGCCCGCTTCGATGGCCGCCGCTCGCATCATGCCATCCATCGCGCCCTTCGCCGCTCCATACGCGCTCGATCCAGAGTTGCTCACCGTGGGGCCGGTGACCGAACTCACGTTCACGATGCGTCCATATTTTTGCCTGCGCATCACCGGCAACACTTCCCTGGTCATCAGAAACGCCGTATCGAGCGTTATTCCGATTTGCCTTCGCCACTCTTCGTACGTCAGATTCTCCAGCACATCGTTCGCGGGTTGCTTTCCGCCGGTTGCCATGCCCGCGTTGTTGACCAGCACGTCGATGCGCCCGCGCCACTTCAGCACTTTCGACACAAGCTCTTTCACTTGAGGTTCGTCGGTCAGATCCGCAACGAACGCGCTCACCCGATCGCCCTTCGGATCCAACTCTCTGCCACGATCGTAAATGCGCGGGCCCGTGGCGGTGATGGCAACGGATGCTCCTATGTCCAACAAGCCCCGCGCGATCGCGAAGCCGATACCGTCAGCGCTTCCCGCGCCAGTCACAATCGCCACTTGTCTCGTGAACTCGTCCGCCATGTGCTCGTCCACCTTTCCCCTAAAGCCCCTGCGGATGAATCGCCAGCAGCCGCGGTTCGGTCATCTCTTCCATCGCATACCGCAGACCTTCGCGCCCAATCCCGGAGTCTTTCACGCCGCCATAGGGCATGTGGTCAATCCTCCAGCTTGGCACTTCGCCAACCATTAGCCCGCCCACTTCCAGAGTCTCGAACGCCTTGGTGATCCGCGAAAAATCCTTGGTAAACAAGCCGGCCTGCAAACCGAATTCCGAGTTGTTCAGAGTCGCCAGCGCCTCGTTGAAATCCTCAAACCTTTCTACCGTCACCACCGGTCCGAAAATCTCCATGCAGTTCACCCGCATCTCTGGCTTCGTGTGCGTCAGCACCGCGGGAGTCACCGTGGCGCCATGCCGCTTGCCGCCGCACAACACTCTCGCTCCGCCCTTGACCGCTTCCTCAATCCATTCGATTACCCGCTTTGCGGCATCCTCATTGATCAACGGGCCAACGTCGGTGTGCTCGTCGAGCACCTCGCCCACTTTCAATCGTTGCACCCGATGGACCAACGCCGCGATGAACTCATCGAAGCCACTATCTTCCACCAGGATGCGCTGAACGGAAATACAGGTTTGTCCCGCATACGTGAACCCGCCCAAAACGCATCGTTCCGCGGCATATTCCAGGTTCGTATCCGCACACACCACCACGCCCGCATTGCCGCCCAGCTCCAGCGTTACTTTCTTCTTCCCTGCTTTCCGCTTGAGTGCCCAGCCCACCGCGGTGCTTCCCGTGAAACTCAGCAGCTTCAGTCGGTCGTCGCTCACAATCGTCGCTGCATCCTCATTGGAGAGAGGCAGGACATTCAATCCACCCGCGGGCCATCCCGCCGCTTCGATGATTTCTCCCAGCTTTAAGGAACACAGCGGTGTCTGCGGCGCAGGCTTCAACACGATCGGGCAGCCTGCCGCAATTGCCGGTGCCAGCTTGTGTACCACCAGGTTCACCGGAAAATTGAACGGGGTGATTGCAGCGATGGGACCCACAGGAAACCTCCGAACAATCCCCCACTTGCCGGCGGCAGCGGCCTGCCAATCCAAAGGAAGATACTCGCCGCCCAGCCGGACGGCTTCTTCCGCCGCGATGCCAAAGGTGAAAGCCCCACGCTCAACTTCCACTCGCGCCGCTTTAATCGGCTTCCCCGCTTCCAGCGCCACCAGCCGCGCCAGTTCCTCCTTTTGCCGCTCTATCCCATGTGAAATGTTGCGCAGGATCCGCTGCCTTTCGAACCCGCCCAGGTGTCGCGTGATCCCGAACGCGCGCACGGCTCCCTGAATCGCTTTCTCCACGTGCGACGCGTTGGCGCGATAGGTCCGGCCCACCAATTGGCCGCTTCCCGGCGCATGCACCTCGATTCGCTCGCCATCGCTGTGCCACTTGCCATTCAGCAAAAACCCCAGTTCGAAAGTCGTCGAAATTGGGCTTGTACTCATCATCGCTTCCTCGTCCGGCCATCCGCCCGGCGCCATACAAAAAAAGGCGGCCCTTACAGGCCGCCTTCTTGTGTTCACTGTTTGACGCTATGCGTGCGAAGCCACCGGCTGCTTCTTTTCAGTCACATGCGTCAGGCCCGCTTCCAGCACATCCATGGCCTCGTCGAATTGTTCGTCGGTCACCACCAGCGGCACCAGGATGCGCATCACGTTGCTTAGCGTGCCCGCGGTAATCGTGATCACGCCGTGCTCGTAGGCATACTTCGCCAGTTCCTTCGTTTCCGGCCCGGCCGGTTCGCGCGTTGCCGCGTCCTTCACCAGCTCAAACGCGCACATTCCGCCGAGCGCGCGGACTTCGCCGATCAGTGGGAATTTTTTCTTCCAGTCGTTCAAGCGTTCCACAAATCGCTTTCCGATCGCCGTGGAACGCTCCAGCAACCCATCCTTCTCGATGGTCTCGAGAGCGGCCAGGGCCGCAACGCACGACATGGGATTCCCCGCGAACGTGCTGCCGAGCCCGCCAGGATTAGGCGCGTCCATGATTTCCGCGCGCCCCGTCACGCCGGCGATGGGCATCCCCCCGCCGACCGACTTGGCTGTGGTAATCAAGTCCGGCTCGACCCCAAAATGTTCGATGGCAAACCACTTCCCGGTTCTGCCGATTCCGCTCTGCACTTCGTCAGAAATCAGCACAATTCCGTATTTGTTGCAGATCTCCCGGAGAATCGGGAAAAACTCCTTCGGCGGAATCACGAATCCGCCTTCTCCGAGCACTGGCTCCGCGATAATTGCCGCCACCGTATTCGGATCCACCACTCGGCGGAACGTATCCTCAAGATGTCGTGCGCAATAAGTCTCGCAGGACGGATAGGTCTTCGAGTACGAGCACCGGTAACAATAGGCGTACGGCACGCGATACACTTCCGGCGCAAACGGCGCAAATCCTGCCTTGTACGGCACCACCTTGCTCGTCAGCGACATGGTCAGCAGCGTCCGCCCGTGGAATGCATCTTCGAAAGCAATGACCGCTGGACGCTTTGTGTACGCGCGCGCGATCTTCACCGCGTTCTCCACCGCTTCCGCACCCGAGTTGATGAACATTGTTTTCTTCGGCCCGCTGATTGGCGCGAGCGCGTTCAGCTTTTCCGCCAGCGCGACGTACGACTCATACGGCGTCACGCCAAAGCAAAGGTGCAGAAACTTCTCGAGTTGCTCGCGAAGCGCCTTCTCGACACGCGGCGCGCGGTGGCCGGAGTTGAGGCAGCCGATGCCGCCCGCGAAATCGATGTACTTGTTTCCGTCGAGGTCTTCAATCCACGCACCCTCCGCTTTCGCCGCGCACACTGGCGTGACCAACGCCGGCCCTCGCGGCACGGCGGCGTCCTTGCGCGCCACCAGTTCTTTGGATTTGGGTCCGGGTACTTCCGTGCGAATTTGTATCGTCTTCATTACTTCTTCCCCTTCAAGATATCTGAATCGGGCGGAATCTTGTCTCAGTACCAGCCGATCGGCGCTTCATCCAGGTTCACGAACACCTGTTTCGTCTCTAGGTACTCCTCCAAACCCCACGGCCCCAGTTCCCGTCCGAAGCCGGACTGCTTGTAGCCTCCCCACGGCGCTTCGACGTACGTAGGCTGCATGTGATTCACCCACACGATGCCCGCGCGCATCGCTTTCACAACACGGAATGCTTTGTAGATGTCCCGCGTCCACACCGCGCCGGCAAGCCCGTAAGGCGTGTCGTTTGCAATGCGAATCGCCTCTCCTTCGCCGTCGAAGGGAATCACCGAAGCCACCGGGCCGAAGATTTCCTCACGCGCGATCCGCGCATTGTTGTCCACGTCGTAGAAGATCGTCGGTTCGACGTAATAGCCCTTCCCGATTGCCTTCGGGCGCCCACCCCCAATCGCGGTCTTCGCTTCCTTCTTGCCCACTTCCAGATATGAACTCACGCGGTCGTACTGCTCCTTGCTGACCAGCGGACCCATCTTCGTCTCGCGTTCGAGTGGCGGCCCCAGCTTGATGCGTTTCGCCTTCTCGGTCATGGCCTCCACGAATTTGCTGTAGATCGTCTTTTCCACCAGGATGCGGCTGCCCGCCGAGCACACTTCGCCCTGATTGATGAATACGCCGAACAGCGCCCCATCTACGGCAGCTTCCCAGTCCGCGTCCGCAAAGAACACATTCGGTGATTTGCCGCCCAACTCCAGAGTGACCCGCTTCAGCGTGTCTGCCGCGCTCTTCACGATGATCTTGCCGACTGCGGCGCTCCCCGTAAACGCGATCTTGTCGACGCCCGGATGAGCCACGAGCGCCGAGCCCGTAATTTCGCCGACGCCATTGACGATGTTCACCACGCCAGGTGGCAAGCCCACCTCTTCAAACCAGTTCGCAAACTCCATCGCCGTCAGCGGTGTCTGCTCGGCCGGTTTCAGTACGCAGCAACAGCCCGCGGCGATGGCCGGCGCCAGCTTCCACGCCGCCATCAGCAGCGGGAAATTCCACGGAATGATCTGCCCCGCCACGCCCACGGGTTCGCGCATCGTAAAGCTCAGCGCGTTTGCCGGAACCGGGTTCACCGTGCCCGTTACCTTATTGGCCAGCCCGCCATAGTACTCGTAACAAGTAGCCACGTCCGCGATGTCGTACTCCGCTTCGACGATGGGCTTGCCGGAATTTCGCGCTTCCAGGTCGGCCAGCATCGCCGCGTTTTGACGCACTTTCTCGGCCAGCTTGAACAGAATTCGTCCGCGATCCGCGGCCGACGTCTGCGCCCACGGGCCGGAATCGAACGCCGCCCGGGCCGCTTTCACCGCCTTGTCCACGTCCGCGGCCGTCGCCTGCGCCACGTGCGCGATCACTTCTTCGGTCGACGGATCATACACAGCGAACGTCTCGTTCGAAGAGCCATTCACCCACTGCCCGTTGATGTAGTTCTGATACGTCTTCACCGTTGGTTTTGCTGTGCTCGACATGCTCCGCCTCCGAAACTCCTACGCTGCCGTGGAACCCGCTTCCAGCTTTCGTGCCGCCTTTCGGCTGCCATACACAAAGAAGAAAAATGCTGCCAGCCCGATAAAGAAGATCGTGCCGCCCACCATCCACACCTCGTAGGAAAACAGCGACTTGATCTGTTGGGCGGGGAAGAACGCCAGCGCGATACCAAGGGTTGTCGTGACTAGGCCGCTTATGCCCGCCAGAATCAACGTCCCTTTGCTGTACTGGCCCCGCACAAATCCGGGGTCAGCCGCAATCTTGATCAGCGCTCCAAACATATAAAGGAACGGAATCAACTGCAGCACCACCGCCAGCGATAACAGCGACTGGAAGCTCGCTTGCACATTCCCGGTCGAAAGGAAATTCACCACCACCAGAATCAGCGATACCGTCGCGTGCACCATCAGCGCCGCGTAGGGCGTCGCGTATTTCGGGTGAATCCGTCCGAGCCACGCGGGCATGTACGAATCCAGCCCCGCCACAAACGGAATCCGCGCTGACCCGCCCAGCCATGCCGACCCGATTCCCGCGATCGAAAGGCTCAACAAAAAGGCGAATGGCGCCACGATCCACGACACATGCACCTGGTTCGCCATGTGGCTGACCGCTTGCACAATTCCCTGCAGCACGCTGATGGAGTTCTTGTCCACTGCGACCAATAACGTGAGCGTCGCGCCGATGTACAGCAGGCCCGACAGCACGCCGCCCCACGCCACGGCGCCGGGCAACGTCTGCCGCGGATTTTCGATCTCGTCGCCCATGATCGAGGCGAGTTCCAGTCCCACCAATCCAAAGCAGATCACCCCAAATGAATTCAGTACAAACCGGGGATCCTTTGGAATCTGGAAATCGGCCCAGTGAACGCTCGTCCCGAATCTCGCGTATACCACCGCGCCCAGGCCCATCAGTAGAAACGCCGCAACAAACGTGCCGATTCCGCCCAGGTTATTAACCCACTTTCCTACGCCCAGTCCCCGCACATTCAAAATTACCAGCAGCGCAAGCAGCACCACGGAGGCCACCAGCGCAAACGTACGGTTATCGGCCAGTCCTTCGTGCCCCGGCCCCAGCACAAACACCGACACGCCGACGAAGTACAGCATTACCGTCGGCACATACATCATGTTGTTTGTCCAATAGCACCAGCCCGACAGGAATCCGTGGAAATCGCCAAACACTTCCTTGGCCCACAGGTAAACGCCGCCTTCGCCGGGATACCGGTGCGCCAGTTCAATCACTGCGATTCCTTGCGGCCAGAAAAAGAGAAGGAGCGAAATCAGCCAAAGCCAGATGGTCACGCCGCCATTCGCGGCGATCGACGGCAACACATTCAGGTTGAAGACCGCCACAACAAAAAGCAGTACGAGGTCGCGACGGCCCAGCACCCGCTTCAGATGCGGCTGCTCTCCGGCAGCGGTTGCCGTTCCTTTCGTGACCTCGCTACTCAATGTCCCTCGTCCTTGCGCTTGTCGGAAATGGGGTCCAGCGCTGCTGGACCACTACTCGCCGGTTCTAGTGTCCCGCAGCGCCCACAAACTTCAGGCCGCGTTCCTTCTGCGTCTGCGCCAGCCCCGCGGCGACTTCTTCGAACACCGCCAGGTGCTTGTCGATTTCTGCTTCGGTGTGCTGCACGGAGATGGTCCACTGCTCGTCCCACCAGTACGGCATCGCCAGCACGCCCCGGTTCACCATGCCGAACCAGAATTGCCGCCACAGGTCCACGTCGATCTTCAGCCAGTCGCGGTAATTCAGGATTTCCTTGGGGTAGAGCATCAGCGCGCCATTCACTCCCGCGCGCATCACATACGCTTCCAGGCCAACCTTCTTGATAATGTCGCGGTATCCGCCGGCGAGCTTCTCGCCCAGTTTATCGACGTACGCGTAGTTCTCGCGCGTCAACACTTCGCGGAACGTTGCCAGCCCGGCCGCCATGGCGATCCGGTTGGTGTTGTACGTTCCACCATGAAAGACTTTGTGCTGCACGATCAGATCCATCACCTCGCGACTCGCGCCAAATGCCGCCAGCGGCACGCCGCCGCCGATGGATTTCGCCAGCGTGATAATGTCCGGTTTCACCCCGAAGAACCCGCTTGCGCCGCTCCAGCCAAGCTTCGCGCCGGTCTTCACTTCGTCAAAGATCAGTAGCGCTCCATTCTTCGTGCAGATGTCCCGCAACCCTTCCAGGAAGCCCTTCTGCGGCATGCACAAGCCGACGTTCATCATGATCGGTTCGAGGATGATGGCGGCAATCTGGCTGGGGAACTGCTTGAAGCGGTTTTCGACACTCGCCAGGTCATTGAACGTTGCCACCGTCACGTTGTCGAGCACTGCTTTGATTATGCCCAGGCCGCCTGGAACGGAATTCGGCGCGTTGATGTCGCCAAAGTCCTCTTCTTTCGGCTTCACGCTGACGAGCGCTGTATCGTGCAGCCCGTGATACGCGCCCTCGAACCGCAAAATCTTGTCGCGGCCGGTCGCGGCGCGGGCGATGCGGCAGGCATGCATCGTGGCTTCGGTGCCGCTGTTGCCAAACCGCACCATTTCCACGGGATACCTGGCGCAAATCTCTTCGGCGAGCTCCAGTTCCATGCCGTGGGGCATGCCAAAGGTACTGCCGTTGTCGAGCGCCCATTTCACCGCCTTCACCACCGCGGGATGCCCATGCCCGGCCATCAACGTGCCAAAGCACAGGTTGTGGTCGATGTATTCGCTTCCGTCGATATCCTTTATTCTTCCGCCGTGTCCTTCCGCCACAAAGATCGGATAGGGATCGTAGGCGCGGTAATTGCTCGCTACTCCGAGCGGAATGCGGCTCTGAGCTTTCGTGTGCGCCTCGGCCGACTTCGGCGTGCGCTTCTCGTACAGAGCGATTTCCTTCTGTAGTGCCTCATGCATTGTCGTACTCCGTCAGGTTGGCCTTCTTGGGTCATCCTGTGGCAGGTCTGTTCCCTGCGGTCAGTATCAGCGAGGAAAACTTCGCGGTTTCTGCGGCGAACTGCGTCCTTAGTTTACGCCTTTCCGCAATTCACCGGTATCGCCACCTATGGCAGCAAAACGCCCCACTCTGCCTTGCCAATTTCGCCCGGACTCTATTCCTAGAACAGGAACTTCAGGCCGAACTGCAGCAGCCTTGGATCGCGCACTTTCTGTGCTAAGCCGAACGTGCCGTCCAAATAGTTGTTCGCTGCCGTTCCGGTGTCCGAGATATTTCCGTCTACGCTGTAAAACTGCGTGTGGTTCCAGATGTTGTAGAACTCCGTCCGGAACTCCATTCGCAGCCGCTCGCCCAACTGGAATCCTTTGAATATGCCCATGTCCCAGTTGTTGATTCCGGGCTGGCAGCAGATCGAACGAGGCGCGTTCCCGATCGTCCCGGGAGCTACTGTGCTGTTGGTGAATTGATTCGGGTCAAAAACGAACCCACTGTGCTTACGCGGGTCCCATGTCGCCAGCGTTCCGGGTCTGAATCCTGCGCCCGTGTTCCAGTTCGGCTCTCCCGGCGCTTCGAAGAACGTGCTGTAATATTCTTCGATGTCATCCGAAGACGTGATGCGAACCGGGAAGCCCGTCTGGAACGTCACGATGCCGGAGAGCTGCCAGCCATTCAACATTTGCCCCTTGAATCCGTCGTACTTGGGCGTTGGAATTTCCCAAACGTAGCTGAACACGAATCGGTGCCTCGCATCGAATAGCGAAGGACCATACGTGGCGTTCAAGTTCACTGGATTCAGCGAGCTTTCAAAGCTCGACGCGTTGTCAAGAGACTTGCTGAACGTGTACGCGCCGCTGAACTGCAGCCCGTGCGACCAGTGTTTCTCTACCAGCACCTGCAGAGAGTTGTAGTTCGAGTGCGCCACCGTGTTTTCCGTGAAAATATTCGAAAACACTGGAACCCCGTCCGAAGGGCACTGCGCCCCGGTCAACGGGTTGCACAACGGCGAGGAATATTGCCGCAAGCCGACCAGCGTGATTCCGTTTCCGTTGTTGTTCGCTCCGACGTTGCCACCTCCCGGCAGGAACACAAACGACCCGCCGTTTGGTCCTCCGTAGGGCAATGTCAGGCCACCCACTGGAACGTTGTCCAGAGGCGATACGAAATAGGAGTTGTCCGCGGACTGCGGTCCGCACGACACGCTCGAGTCGTTGTTCAGTACCGAGATTGCCTGCAAGCCGTTGCAGGTCGCCGGATTGCCATGGTTTAAGTCATACGACGCCAGCAACCGGTGCCCCTGCGACCCGACATATCCGACTTGGAACAACAGGTTTCCCGGCAGCTCTCTCTTGATCGTCAGGTTGTATTGCGCCGAGTATTGCGTGCGCAATTGCCGCGGAAACTGTCCGTACAACAGGATCGATCGGAACGTGGACCAGTCAATCGCCTGGCCTCGCGGAGGATTCAGTATTCCGTTGAACGGGTTCGGGTTCACAGAGCCGCCCTGCGTAACGAACGGCGCCTGGAACACCGGGTCGCTGATGAAGTTGCTGCCACCAAACGGCGGTTCCGCGCTGAACTGCTCCAGCACCAACTGCTCGATCGGGTTATAGAACAAGCCCCATCCGGCGCTGATCGTCATTTTGTTCGGGCCGCCCGTAACCGCCTTCATCAATCCGCTATCCGCCGAAGGACTCCAGTTGATTCCCAACCGCGGCGCGAACGCTTTGTAGTAGGTATCGGTCAGTCCGTTCGGAACTCCCTTGTCTCCTGGGAAGACCAGCCCCACCGGCGTCAGACCTCCCGAATTGCAGCCTCCATCCGCTTGCGTCGGATCGTACAGTGGATTCGTCGAGCTGATCTGGCACGGATAGATCGTCGACACCTGTCCCGGCCGGTACGTCTGCACTTTCTTGCCAATGTCCGTCAGCGGCGTGTTCATCTCCCACCGCAGACCATAATTGAACGTCACGTTTGGTTTGATCTTCCAGCTATCCTGCACGTACAGATAAACGGAAGTGCTTCGCACCAATTCCGCCTGCGCCGAACCCTGGCTGTAACTGTTTGGCAAGCCCAACAGGTAGTTCGCGTAGCTGTCGCCGGTGTCGTTGGCGCCGCCCGGGCCGAAGTTAACTGAGCCGTTCACGTTGTAGTACAACGTCTGGTTGAACATCTGATACCGGATGTCGCCGCCCCACTTGAAGCTATGCGTTCCAACCAGCTTGCTGAAGTTATCGGCGAACTGGTACGTGTTGCCCGTCTGCGGCAGTTGCCCCTCGAAGTTGTTTCCCAGAATCATGCCGCCGGCCACGCTGATAAACGGCAATCCCTCCTTGCCCGCTCCGAGATTGGGATGAATGCCCAGATCGGGGCTCGCGGGAATCACGTTGCCGTTGCTGTCCAGCAGCGGCTGATCCGTCGTTCCGGTAAAGCAGTACGCGGTGTTTGCTCCGCAGGAAGCCGTTACCGAGCTCGTCACCTTCGGCGCGTTGAATTGTCCCTGCCCTTCGCGGAAATACGAGAATCGGAACTCGTTCACCATGCTCGAACCGATCGTCCACGTGTGCGTTGCATTGATCTGCTGCGTCCGCGTGCTGAAAACCCCAGGGAAATTGCCAAGGTTGCCGCCCGCTGCCTGGAATTTCGCGAATGGATCCAGCAGGTAATCGTCATCGAAATAGTAATAGACCGACAGCTTCTGATTCTTCGTCAGGTCCTGATCGATCTTGATCGTGAACTGATCGCCGTTGTTGATCTTGTTCGGCGACTCCTGAAATGCCCCGTCCGACGTTGGGTGCACGTATTGGTTGTAAATGCTCGTCGAAACCGGATCGAAGCACTGCGTCGGAATCACGCCGTTCGGAAAAATGTCTGTGTACGGCGTCGGCGATGCACTCGTTCCAGCCGCCACCATCGCCGCCAGCTCTGCCTGGCCCTGCGCCGGCATCTGCGATCCGCATCGTCCCAGCAGCGTGCTCGCCACCGGGGCCGTCGTCAGGTTACCCGTAAGATCGCCGAAATTGCCCCCGAGCTGGCTGTTGGTCAACAGCGGCACAGGATTCGACAGGATGCCTTGCTTCACGCGGCGGCCCTCGTACGACGCAAAGAAAAACGTCTTGTCTTTCTTGATCGGCCCGCCCAGCGTTGCGCCAAACTGGTTCTGCTGGAAGTCCGGCTTCGTCGTCGGCGTAATCATGAATGGCCTGGCGTCGAGCACCGTGTTCCGGAAGAACTCATACACGCTGCCGTGGAAGTTATTGGTGCCGGATTTGGTCACCACGTTCACCACCGAGCCCGAATTGCGCCCATACTCGGCGTCAAACGAGTTCGTGATCACGCGAAATTCCTCAATGCTGTCGGGTGAGGGCTGCACCGCTGGCAGGTTCGCAAACAGATCGTTTCCGTCGCCCCCGTTCACCGAATAGTTGTTCGAACGCCCGCGGCCGCCATTCACAGTCACCACGCCCGGCTTGTCCGAGCCGTAAAACAGATCATTTCCCAGCTGAGACTGCACGCCTGGCTGCAACTGCAGCAATTGATACGTGTCCCGCGAGTTCAGCGGCAATTCCGTGACCGCGCGGGAGCCCACCACCGCGCCCAACTGCGTCGTCGTCGTGTCAATCACAGGCGGCTCGCCCGTCACTTCCACCGTTTCCGTCGTTCCGCCGAGTTGTAGCGGAATATCCACCGTCACCACGGCGTTCAAATCCACCACGATGTCTTTGCGCACATACTTCTTGAAGCCGGTCAGGTTCACTTCGATCTGGTAGGACCCTACCGGCACTTCCAGGAACAGATACTCTCCTGTCGCGCTGGTTGTCGCTTCCCGCTTTATGTTCGTTGCGGTATTCACGAGCGTCACTGTCGCGCCCGGCACCGCTCCTCCGCTTGCGTCTGTGAGCGTCCCACGGACACGCCCGCTTGTGCTTTGCGCGTTCATCCACGGCGCGCACACCGTCAATAGGAATCCCAGGATGATCGCCAGCGTTGCGCTCCGCCGACACGTACACATCTCCAACATCACCTTCGATTGCTTCATTTATTTCACCCCTGTTTCCGCGAAGACGGTTTCCCCATTCCCCAGTTTCTTCGTGGTTGCTACCCGGACCCAACCTTACTATAATCCAGCAAACTTAGAGAAAGCCGGGAGCCGTGTCAAGCAGAAAGAATTTGTCCACCCTATCGGAATCTTCGCCGGCACGGAATCTCCTTCGCATCTCCGAAGTGGCCCGGCGCCTCGGCATTTCTTCCTCTGCTCTTCGCTCCTGGGAGGCTCTCGGCCTCGTCGCGCCGCAGCGCACCGAAAGCCGCTATCGGCTCTACACCGAGGCGGATGTGCGTTTGCTCCAGCGCGCTATCTTTCTTCGCCGCGCCCGCGGCCTGAATCCTGCCGCTATCGTTCACGTTTTGAAAAAGCAAGGTCTTGCGCTCGCTCCCGCCGACGCCGGCCAATCTTCCGGGCAGCGCTTCCGGCGCCTCCGTTTGAAACGTGGGCTTTCACTGGCCAAGGTGGCGCGGTCCACCGGCGTCTCTGTGGGCTTCCTCAGCGCGCTGGAACGCGGCCAGATGCGTTCCTCCGTCGCCACTCTGCAACGCATTGCCCGGTTCTTCAAGACGAATCTCTTGTCCCTCTTCAATACGAACGGCGATGCCCCGGCGCTCGTCCGTCCTTCTGATCGCAAAGTCCTGGAAAGCAGTCCGGCCGTCCGCATGGAACTGCTGGCCTGGGGCAATACCGCCATGGAACCCCATCTCTTCCGCGTCAAGCCGGGCGGCGGCAGCGGCGAGCCCTACGCCCACGAAGGCGAAGAATTCCTCCACGTTCTTCGCGGCGAATTCGAAATCTGGCTGCAGAATCAGGGCCACTACAAACTCAAGCCGGGCGACAGTCTCTATTTCGAAAGTTCCACTCCTCATCGCTGGAAGAACCCTGGCAAATCGGAAACCTGGATTTTGTGGGTCAATACGCCGCCCACGTTCTGACGTCCTGCGGGCGGCTTACCTAAGGAGATGAACTGTAAGTCGATGGCCAAGCACCGGCATTCAACCTGTAGCCTGCTCCAAAAACCACTGCGACTGTTGTCGCTGCTTCTAACTGCGCTGCCCGTTCTCGCTCAGCAATCCGCTCGCGTCGCACCCGCGGACATCATCGTCCAACACGCAAAAGTCTTCACCGCGGACGAAAAGCATCCATGGGCGCAGAGTGTCGCCATCTACAAAGGCAAGATCGTCGCTGTCGGTTCGGACGACCAGGTCACTCGCATGCGTGGCATCGGTACCAGGATGATCGACGCCGGCGGCAAAGTCGTGCTTCCCGGTTTCACCGACTGTCATATTCACTTTCTCGACGGCAGTCTTGGACTCCAGCGCGTCAACTTGGAAGGCGCCGCGAATCTCGACGCGATCCTCGCTCGCCTTCAGAAATATGCCGACGCGCATCCCGATCTCCCGTGGATTCTCGGCCAAGGCTGGAATTACGCCATGTTCGCGCCGGAAACCCTCCCCAACAAAAAGCCGCTCGACAAGCTCTTCCCCGCCTGGCCGGTGTTCCTGGACGGCTACGACGGCCACACCTCCTGGGCCAACTCCAAAGCCCTCGCGCTCGCCGGCATCACCAAAGACACGCCGAATCCACCCAATGGCGAAATCGTCCGTGATCCCGCCACTGGCGAACCCACCGGCGCTCTGAAAGAGTCAGCCTCCTCTCTTGTCGAAAAGGTGATCCCCAAACCGGATCACGTGGCCGTCCTGAACGCCTATCGGTCCGGGATGCGCTTTGCCGCTCAGAATGGCATCACTCGCGTGCACAGCGCTGGCGGAGATTTTGAGGAACTCGCCACGCTCGACGAGTTGCGCGGCGAAAAACAGTTGTGGGTTCGCTTCTCCGT
>Ga0335071_10002499_pt1 | contig 19699 bp, 18 predicted proteins | sample Lox_Sample_15_FD_206724 | JGI IMG/M metagenome (GOLD analysis project Ga0335071, IMG submission 206724) | Soil microbial communities from Loxahatchee National Wildlife Refuge, Florida, United States - Lox_Sample_1.5 | ecosystem: Environmental > Terrestrial > Soil > Wetlands | place: USA...
GCCTGTGTCGGCAGTCTTAGTTTGAGTTTGGGTTTTGGCCAACGTGCTCCCCCGCCGGTGCGACGCCATCGACGGCATCTTGAACTTGCACTCCATTATCCGCTAACGTGGTGCCGGTGGCTCGCTGTAACTCTACTTTTGCCTTTTGATAGGTGGTGTTGGCAGTCACCAGGTCAAGCTCGGCCAGAGCGAGATCACGCTGCGCGGAGAGCGTCTGGAAGCTCGAACCCGCCCCGAGCTCCTGCTCCTTCTGCATGATGACGAACGTCTTCTGGGCCAGGTCGCGTGCCTTGCGAGCGGCCTGCACCCGAGCGCCGCTCTGTTCTAGGGCGTATTGCGCGTTGCGCACCTCAATGCGGATCTGCTTCTTCAGCTGCTGCTGGCGAAGCTCGGCCTGCCGATACTCCAGCTCCGAGCGATATTGGTCGGCTTTGCCCACTCGGTTGCGGATCGGAATATTCAGGTTCACTCCCACGAAGTAGTCAGGCGAGGTGCCGTTATATGCGTTCTCGAAGGCTCCCCAGAAGTTCGTCGGCAACACCGACGAATTTGGCCCGCCGGCGTAATAGGGATTCAGCTGACCTGCGAGACCCGTGCCTCCATAAAAAGCAACTGCATTTACTGTGGGTAGCAACGCATTTTTCGCGGCCTGACGGCTGATCTGGCGGTTCACGAGGTCGATGTCCGATTCTGCCAACTCGGGGCGGTCCCGCAAGGCGCCGCTAATCAGGTCCTCGACCGACTCGTCCGAAATCGTGCCTACCATCTCGGAAGTGTCGGTTGGAATCACCGGCATCGATTCCAGCAACGGATCATCCAGATTCTTGGTTATCGAGTTTTTCATCAACGATTCCTGTAATTGCAGGTTCGTCTTCGCGATGAGTAAATCCTGGTCGCGCTTCGAGACCTCGGCTTCCGCCCGCATCACATCCATGGCAGGGACGGCTTCCAGCTCCAGTTGCTTCTGCGTATTGGAGAGGTTCGTCTGAGCGAAAGCGAACGACTGCTCTGTGACCTTTTTCTGTTCATATGCTGCCACCAGGTCCCAGTAGATGTTGGCAATCTGGGTGATGGTCGCGACGAGCTGGTCTTTAAACGCGATGTCGGAAATTTTCTTGTTGTTCTTCGCAATGCGAAGGTAGCGGAGATTCGGACCGAATCCGAAGCCGGCCAGGAGTTGCTGCTGCACCGTCACGCGGTAGTATGCGCCTAGAGTCGGAACCAGGCTGCTGTAAATACTGTTCGTAGTCTGGCGATTGTTTTGCGATTCGAAAGTAATACTCGTGCCGGTTGGAAAGGCTTGTTGATAAGCGAGGTTGAACACTCCGGTGTTCTGCTGCAGCGAAGGGACACCGTAAATCTGCAGGTTCGACAGCGGCGTAGTGAGGTATTCCAGACCCATGTTGCCTGTGATTGCCGGGTCGTACGATTGCACCGCTGTTCCGATACCAAGCGTCGATTGCACCAGTCCGGCAGCACCGGCGCCCGCACCGCCAGCACCGCCTGTCGTGCCGCCGGCGCCGGCTCCGGGAGCACCGGTACCGAAACCTCCCACTCCGCCTCCCGGCGTGCCCTGCACGACGCCGGTATTTACACCGCGAAACGATCCACCAGCCTTGGTGCGCAGCAGGTCGGTGTCCGCGATTGGCAGGTTGTAGCGCGCGATGGCGACGTCCAGGTTATTTTCGATCGCTAACGCGATGGCGTCCTTGAGAGAGATGTAGAGTTTACCGTCGCGAATCAGTTTGTCAAGGCGGCTTGAGTTCGTGAGGTTTGGTTCAGGGACGTTGTTGGCGCGATAAGCATCGAACGGCTCCCACTTGTGAGGCATTTTTAAATTCGGCGGCGTCTGAATATTTGCCTGGGTGTTCGCGGCGACTTTCGGCGGATTGGTCTGACTGGCCGTCTGGGCCTGTCCACTGACCAAAAACACGCAAAGCACGCCCGCGATCAGCGGGGACCGGGAAGTCTTTTCAATCATGAGCGGACCGCCTCACGCGTTGTCGCATTTGCATTGCCCGTATCGCTGACCATCCAGCCATCACGCAAGTTGATGGTGCGCGTGCCATAGGCTGCGTTTACTTCCGAATGTGTTACCTGAACAATGGTCGTGCCCTGGCGATTGAGTTCCGCGAAAAGCTCCATGATTTCCTTGGCCTGGCTGGAGTGAAGGTTGCCCGTCGGCTCGTCGGCCAGCAGCAGCGCCGGTTTATGAATCACGGCGCGTGCAATACCGACAAGCTGCTGCTGTCCGCCCGAAAGTTGATTGGGGTACAGGTCTTTCTTGGCCACAATCTGGAAGCGGTCGAGTGTGTCCGCCACCATGGCCTGGCGCTCGCTGCGGGGAATGTCCTTATAGGACAGCGGCAGGTCGATGTTCTCTGCGACCGTCAGGTCATCGAGCAGATGGTAGCTTTGAAACACCATGCCGATGTTGCGCTTGGCCAACTCGGCGCGATCCTTGCGCTTCAGCCGGTGAACGCCTTCGTCGCGGAACCAGTATTCTCCAGCCCATTGGTCATCCAGCAGCGCGAGCACGTTCAGCAACGACGACTTGCCGGCGCCCGATGGCCCCATGATGGTGAGGAACTCGCCGTCAGGAATTGTCAGGTCGATGCGGCGAAGCACCCACGTCTCGCCGGCAGCCGTCTTGTAACTACGCTCGAGATTCTTAAGTTGGATCATGTGAGTTTTGAGCAATAAGCGTCTAGTGTTTGGTCCAGTCCTTGAGCCGGCTCTGTTCAAGCCAGCTCGCCGAACCCTTCACGACGGAGGAGGGTCAGGCCGTGATCACTACCAAGACTTAACGGCCAAGTGCCAGTTGCTTACTGCGCTTCCTGCATCAGCCTCTTTAGCTCGTCCTCAGCCACCACTTTGCCGTCGAACAGGTGTATCTCACGCTCGGCGTGCGCGGCGAATCGTGGATCGTGCGTAACCATACAGATGGTGGACCCTTCGCGATGCAGTTTCTGCAGGAGCTCCATCACCGCTTCACCGTTGCGCGAATCGAGGTTTCCCGTCGGCTCGTCGGCCAGCAGGATGGACGGTGATCCCGCCAGCGCGCGCGCCACCGCCACACGTTGCTGCTGACCACCCGAGAGCTGCGAAGGATAGTGCCGCAAGCGATGCGCCATGCCTACGCGTTCAAGTGATTCCAGCACGCGTTTTTTGCGCTCGGCGGCGGGCATGCCGTCGCGATAGGTCAGCGGCAACTCCACGTTCTCGTACACCGTCAGATCGCCGATGAGGTTAAAGCTCTGGAAGATGAAACCGATCTCGCGGTTGCGAATGCGCGAGCGGTCACCGAAGTCGAGGTTCTCTACCGTCTGTCCGTTGAGCTTGTACTTGCCTTCGGTGGGAGTGTCGAGCAGCCCGATGATCGATAGCAGTGTCGATTTCCCGCAACCAGACGGTCCTGACATGGCGACATATTCGCCCTTATTCACCTTCAGGTGGACGCCGCTCAACGCGTGTGTTTCGACTTCGTCCGTGTAGAAAACCTTGGTAAGGTTTTCGATTTCAATCAACGGTGCCGCTGCTGTACTCATCATATCTGTCCATTCTCCAGTAATCTGTTTGCCGCTGCCTTTTCGGTTGCCGCATCCGCACCCGGCTCGAACCAGGAGCCGATCGCGTAGCTATTCCAATTTCACCCGGTCCGTGTTGTCCCAACGCGACATGTCGGAGAGGATTACGGTGTCGCCTTCCTTCAACCCAGACTCGATCTGAATAAGGTTGACCGAAGCGCGACCTGTCTTCACCTGCGTGCGCGTGGCTGCATTGCCATCCCTGTCGAGCACAAACATGGAGATCGTACTGTTCTCCTGCCCGAAGGCCGGGCGCCCGACGTACAAGACGTTCTCCAGCTTTTCCAGGTCGATCGTGCCATCAACGCTCAGGTCCGGGCGGGCCCCCTTGGGCAATTCGCCTGTCAGTGTTACGTCAACTGTGACCGTTCCGTTCTGTACTGCGGGGTCGACGCGGCTAACAACCCCCGAAATTATTCCATTATGGGTATCTATTGACGCTGGCTCGCCTATCTGCACGTCGCGCGCCTGCGTCTCCGGAATCTTTAACGCAGCCATCAAGTGATTGGGCTGGACGACCTTGGCGAGTTCGGCGCCCGGCAGCAAGTGCTGTCCTACTTGCAGTGGCACTTCTACGAGTACTCCGGCTACACCTGCGCGGACGTTCAGCTTGGCTAACTGTTCTTGCTTGAGCTGGGCCAGAGCGCGCATTTGGTCAACTTTTGCCTCTGCTACCGCGAGTTGCGACGCGATCGCGTTCTTGTTGATCCTTAACCGCTCTTCTTCAATCTGATTGCGCGTAACGAGTTCATCCGCGCGCCCTTGCGACGCCTTCGCCGTCTGGCCCGACACCACTCCGAGCTGATATAGCGCCTCGTCCGTCTGTGCCTTGCGCTGTGCCTCGGTGTAGTCAGCGTTCACCGTTGCCGCTCCGGCGCGCTGGTTCATCAGGTCGCTTTCGAGCTTCACCTTAAGGCTCTGGTACTCGGCTTCCGCCGCTTTCACCTGAAGTTGCGCGTCGAGCGCCTCTTGCTCGAGCTGTGGATTGGTCATCTCTACTAGTACTGTGTTCGCATCCACATTTGAGCCGGGCAGTTTCAGAATCCGAATGACCGTAGCTTCGGTCTCCGCCGGGATGATTCGGACGTCTTCGTGGCTGGGAACAAGCGAACCGAGTCCCCGCACCTGGCGCAGCATGGAGCCGCGCTTCACGGTGTCGGTCCAAATCGTGGCACGCTCGACGGAAGGTGCCGCTGGCTTCAGCCGGGCCACCCCAATGGTGAGCGCTACAAGAATAATGACGCCGGCGGCGCCCCAGATAATCTGGCGGCGGCGCCTCTGTTGTTTGAATTCGGGCCGGGCGATATCCATTCCGTTCGGGGTAGAGCAAGCGCCGCGCCAATCCGGAATTTCGCTTTTCATTGAATTCAAAGCACATCGCGGGTTACGATGGAGCGCATTCCAAGCTGCTGGTGTTCTGCCCTGCAGAAAACTGTCCGTTTTCGAACAGCAACTCTGCGGAGATCGCCTTAACCCTACCCGCTGCAAGGATTTAGCTGGTAGTATCATCCACACAGCGCTTCATTTACGATCACATGAACAAGGTGGCAATCGCCACCGTTCTCCGATGGCTACCGCTCTCACAGAAGCCCAAGTTGCGACGAAGTTATCCAATCAGGACTCCGCTCGGCTGTATTCGCTCGACGTCTTCCGTGGTGCGACCATCGCAGCCATGATCCTCGTGAACAATCCCGGCAATGATTTCTCGTATGCCCCGCTGAATCACGCCCAGTGGAACGGCTGGACTCCGACCGACCTGATCTTCCCCTTCTTCCTTTTCATAGTCGGCGTGTCGCTGACACTCTCGTTTCGATCACGCTTGGCTCGCGGCGGTTCCCGAACCGCGCTACTGTCACATTCGCTGCGTCGCAGCGTCGTCATCTTCTTGATTGGTCTTTTCCTGAACGGCTTCCCGTACTTTCAAGTGGCAACCTGGCGGGTTGCCGGCGTGCTGCAGCGCATCGCGATCGCGTACCTGGCGGCTTCGGTGATCACTCTCTACACCCGGACTCGCGGCTTAGCCATCTGGACCGCTATTTTGTTGGCGGGCTACTGGCTTGCCATGCGATTCATTCCCGTCCCAGGAATCGGAACGCCTGGAACCGACATTCCCGTCAACGATCCCAACGCCAACCTCAGCTGGTACATTGACCGGCTCTACCTGCCCGGGGTCATGTACGAGAAGACCCGTGACCCGGAGGGTATTCTCAGCACGTTCCCTGCTATCGCCACCGCACTTCTTGGCGTACTCACCGGCGAATGGCTTGCCAAGTCGATCGACGCCGCCAGAAAAGCCGTCGCCATGCTTGCGTTCGGAATTCTCGGAATTGTCGCCGGCCAGCTCTGGCATCTGTGGTTTCCTATCAACAAGAAACTCTGGACGAGTTCGTTTGTACTCTTCACCGCCGGATTCGCATTGCTCACGTTGGCGGCCTGCTACTGGATTTGCGACGTCAAGTTGCATCGTGGCGTCTGGACGAAACCGTTTGTCGTCTTTGGTACCAACGCGATCGTGGCCTATGCCTTGGCCGACGTTGTTTCCAGCACCCTTTACCACGCCCACGTTCACATCGGCCACACGGTTACTACGCTGCAGGATTACCTTTACCACTTCCTCTTCGGAGGCATTTCCTCCAAGCCGCTCGGCTCGTTGGTTTATGCGGCGGTCTTCGATGTGCTTTGCTGGCTGCCGATTTACTGGCTCTATCGCAGGCGCATATTTATCAAGGTATAGCTACCACCACCGCTAAGAACCAGTTTGGCATCGAACCTGCATCTCGCATTGGCTTTGATTGACGCAGTATGGGTAGCATCCTAATATCCAAGCCTATGCCGGAGTCTCGGTTCCATCCCGGAGACCAGATCGGACACTACCGCCTAACCGAATGGATAGGCGGAGGTGGTCAGGGTGAGGTGTGGCGTGCCAGGGATGAGCGCTTCGACTGTGACCGAGCGCTCAAGATTCTGCCCGAAAAGGCCCTTTCTGACGACACTGCCCGCGAGCGATTCCGCCGCGAGGCCCGTGCCGTCGGCAAGTTGAACCACCCCAACATCGCTACTGCGTATGACTTCGACACCAAGCCTGTCGAATACCTGGTAACTGAGTTTGTTGAGGGCGTGGGACTTGACGCGAAACTGACAACCGGTGCCCTGCCCGAATCCGCGGTCCTCGCGCTGGCACTTCAATTGGCCGCTGGACTCGAAGCGGCGCACCACCAAGGCATCATCCATCGCGACCTCAAGCCGGGCAATCTGCGCATCACTCCCGACGGCCACCTCAAGATCCTCGACTTTGGCCTGGCGGAGATGTTCGATCCCACCAAGGACATCACATCGCTCGAGACCATAACCATTACTATGACCCTCACCGGCACGCTGCCTTACATGGCGCCCGAGCAGTTCTCCGGTAACTACGACCAGCGCAGCGATATCTGGTCCATGGGTGCCGTCCTCTATGAGATGGCGACCGGCAAGCTGCTCTTTCCCGAGGCCCGGGCTCACGAAATTCGGGACTCAATCCTCAACCAGGTGCCCGCTCCGCCGCGCACCGTGAATCCGAACATTTCGTCAGGCCTTGAACAGGTCATTCTGCGCTGTCTTCAGAAGCGGCCCGAAAAGCGCTACCAGACAGCGACGGAACTCCGCGAAGATCTGGAGCGCGTCCACAAGGGCCACAAGACCGCCGAGGGCCAGGTACGGCAAGGAAGACTGTTCGCGCTGCTTGCTCTCGCCGCAGTTTTACTGATTTCGGCCGCCGCCGCTTACCGCTACTGGCCGCAAATCCGGCACAAATTGTGGCCATCGTCGTCGCAGCGGGCGGCTACACAGTTCCGTCTGGTGGCGATTCTCCCGGTCTCGCCCGGAGGTGCGAATCCTTCCGATGACGCACTGGTGCGCGGCATGGCGCAGACCGTAAGTGTGCAACTCGCCCGCTCCATTCCCGGACAGAAGCTGCAATTGATTCCGCCCGAGGAACTCATCGCACGCGGGACCCTGACCTCCGATGCCGCCCGCAAGGAGTTTGGCGTTGACCGCGTGCTCGAAGTCTCTGTCCAGCGTGCCGGCGACAAAGTGCGGGCGACCTGCAGCCTGATCGATCCCATTACTCATCAATTGGTCACAGCCTGCTCAGTGACCGGCGACAAGAGCGACTTGTTCGCTCTGCAGGACAACCTCGTCGGCGAGGTGCTGGCCATGCTGCCCGCCGATATGCGCTCGCCGCAGGCCGAGCCGTCCGAGGTCCAGGCCGCCGCGCCAGCCGGTTACGAGTTCTACTTAAAAGGTAAGGGATATTTGCTCGACTACCACAAACCCGAGAATATCGACGCCGCGATTAAGGAGTTCGAGCACGCTCTACAAGTCAGCCCGAACTATGCGCCCGCATACGCTGGGTTGGGGGAAGCGTATTGGCATGGCTATAAGGCTGATCGCGGTACGGACTGGCTGGAAAGAGCTAAGCTGAATTGCCAAAAGGCGCTGGCTGCAGATCCTAAGTCGGCTGAAGGACACACCTGCCTGGGGAACCTGTATAACGACACCGGCCACTACGAGCAAGCCGTGGAGGAGTTCCATCGGGCAATTTCCTCTGATCCCACCAGCGCCGACGCCTTGAACGGATTGGCGGAAGCCTACGACAGGATGGGAAATGCCTCGGCGGCGGAAGAAACCTACAAGAAAGCCATAACTTTGCGTCCCCAGTATTGGGCTGTATACAACTGGCTCGGGTATTTCTATTACGGGCAGGCGCGCTATGCGGACGCTGCGACGATGTTTCAAAAGGTTGTCGAGTTTGCTCCCGACAACCACCGCGGATATCTCAATTTAAGCGCAATGCATGTGATGGAAGGTCGTTACGACGATGCTATCACCGCCGCCAATCGCTCCGTCGAGCTGAAGCCGAGCATGTCGGGATACAGCAATCTGGGAGAGGCCTACTACTATCTCCACCGATACCCGGAAGCTATCGCCGCTTTCGAGAAGGCCAAGGGGTTAGACGAACAGGACTACCTTAACTGGGGCAACCTCGCCGATGCCCTCTATTGGTCTCCCGATCGGCGGACTGAATCGACGGCGGCCTACAAAAAGGCCATCGAACTGGCGCGAGCGCGGCTGCAAGTGAACCCGAAGGACACCTCAGCGCTCGCCTATGTCGCCGAGTACAGCGCCATGATTGGCGACACTCGCACCGCCCCGGCTCAGTTACAAAAGGCCCTCGCCCTCGCACCGACTGACCCCGATGTCATGTTTCGTGCCGCGTTGGTTTACAACCAGCTCGGTGATAAGCGCCAGACGCTCGATTGGTTGAAGAAGGCCGTGGCGGCACGCTTCTCGCGAACCACGGTGCGGGACACTCCGGACTTTGTGCCTCTGCAATCCGATCCCGAGTTCAGGTCGCTTATCGCGGGGGTATGAAGGCTGCTTCCGGCGCAGCCGATGTCCGCTTGCATAGAGATCACTTCTCCACGTGAACTCCCATGGGACTGACACCGAGGTTACCCGTCGCGCTCACCTGGACATTGCTGCACTTGTTGCCGCCGACCAAGACCGTAGCAAAGTAAAAGTCTCCGTAGGCTCGGCTGCCTCCCGTGCCTGTGGGACCGAACGTTTTTCCACTGGCTGGGATAGTAAGCTTAGTTATCGCCTTGCCGGAACCGTCAAAGAAGGGTGACGCCGTGTTTCCTCCCACTAGGCCGCTGGGAAAATCAATCTCGAGGTTCACAGCGGTCCCCTTCGCATCCGCCGCTGTCCACGTAATTGTGTCGCCGACAGTGCTGCCTTGGGGCTCGTGCATCCACGGAAACCCAGTCAGTACCGCATTGTTGTCAGGATCAACCCTCTGGTAGCACGAACCATCTGGGTCCATGTAAATCCGCGCTGTAACGGTAGTCGCTACAAACGCCTCAGTCCTGCCGATAGCTGGTACTCGACCCCTAGACTGCTGGAAGAAGAGTCCTGCTCCAACTCCCAGCGTCACCAGGATGATCGGTATTGTCACAGACGTAATGAGGTGCTTCTTGATTTGCTGGTTCGCGTCCTGTGTCGGTATCATTTGCAGCTCCTTTCGATCTCACTTGTCGAGCGCCTGAAACACAGCCAATCGACCTTGTTCACTTCCCTGAGTTACGGACTTGGATATTTGAGTTCGCTTACAGTACCACGCTTTCATGACTCCTAAAGCAAATAAGCAAACCACTAGCCACGCTTTAGCTCCGCCTTGAAAACCGCCTGCAATGTACGCCTGGCACCCATGTTGGTGACACCGTCTTTAACAAGTCGTTACACGACGGGCGCTTTCTTCGAGTAGCCTGCAGCACGGATATTTGGCAACTCGCCGCGGCGAAACTGCGCAGGCCGATGCGGTGACTATCCATTTCGCCTGTCACAACTATCAATTCGGATAGCTTGAGCTGTTCCGCGCGCATAGAAGTGCGGTTCAAGCCCGATCAATCTCGTTCTGCGCCAACCACTTAGCCTTTTCCACGCAGGTCCCCTGGTTTTGGCACCCCACCTGCTCTATTCCCCCGCGTAAGCCGCAAGCTCAAAGGCAATCCTAAAGGAAGCCAGCAAAGCAAAGCGGATACAAATTCAGCTTGGGTCCCCTCACAGGACCCCCAAGGAGAATGTTATGAAGCGCAACATGTTTGGGGCCCTGATGGCGTTCATCGTGGCCTGCACCATCGTTGTTCCGGCCGTTCATGCTCAGTCGAGCATCGTTACGAAAGCCGACGTCCCATTCGCCTTCACCGTAGGTTCCAACCAGATGCCGGCGGGAGCCATTGAGGTCCGCGAATTGGGTTATCGCGCAACCCTGATCCAGACCAAAGACCGCAGCGCGCACGTGCTCGGTATCTACCCCTACGCCGGACCCAACAAGAAAGGCGACAACAAGCTGGTGTTCCACAAGGTCGGTGACCGCTACTTCCTGGCCGAGATCTGGACCACCTCCGAGGACGCGGGCTTGTTGGTTCCTAAGTCGGCCATGGAGAAGGAAATGACCGCTTCCAATTACGCCAACACGGGTGGCGGACCCGAAACTGTGATCGTCGCTATGCGCTAACCTGCCTCAACGATCACAAAGAACCCGGAGCTCACCGGCTCCGGGTTTTTCTTTTTGGATACCCTCCCTCGTTCGTTCCCATGATTCCGTGGAAAATTCCTGATTCGCGGTTAGAATGCTGGGTTCGCCAGTTTGGCGCGAATCGCTTCTCGAGCTTTGATCTTCGCGATTCCTGGCCAGATGCCAGGTGCAAGTAAACGCCGGAGAGCGAAACTCGGCTGTCTGGGAGGGTCCTTCATGTTTGTCGGTGTTCCCCGCGAGATCTTTCCGGGGGAGCGGCGAGTTGCGCTCGTGCCCGCGGTCATTCCCAGCCTCAAGAAAGCTGGTGTTGAAGTCATCATCGAAGCCGGTGCGGGCGTGGATGCCGGCTACCCAGACACCGAATATGCGGCCAAAGGCGCAGTCGTTCTGCCCGAGCGTGCCGAAATTTTCGCCAAGGCTGACATCATCCTCCAGGTGCTGTGTTACGGCTCCAACGACGTGACCGGCAAACAGGATCTGCCACTCCTGCGCCGCGGCCAGGTGCTCATCGGCTTCCTCCGTCCGCTCGGCGACTTCCACACCGTCGAGGAAATCGCGGCTACCGGCTTGACCTCCTTCTCGGTCGAGCTCATGCCGCGAAGCACGCGTGCCCAAAGCATGGATGCCCTGTCTTCCATGGGCACCATCTGCGGCTACAAAGCCGTCCTGATTGCCGCCGACACGCTTCCGCGTCTCTTTCCCATGCTCACCACCGCTGCCGGAACCATCACTCCCGCGCGTGTGCTGGTGATGGGCGCCGGCGTCGCCGGACTGCAAGCCATCGCCACCGCCCGCCGTCTCGGCGCCGTCGTTTCCGCGTACGATCTGCGGCCGGCGGTGAAGGAGCAAGTCCACAGTCTCGGTGGACGCTTCGTTGAACTCGACCTCGAAGTCAAAGATGCACAAGACGCCGGCGGCTACGCCAAGGCACAGGACGAGTCCTTCTACCAACGCCAGCGCGAGCTGCTCGGACAAGTCGTTGCCCAGCACGATGTCGTCATCACCACCGCCGTTATCCCGGGCAAGAAGGCTCCGATGCTGGTGACCAAAGAAATGGTTGCCGCCATGGCGCCGGGCTCGGTCATCGTTGATCTCGCTGCTGAACGCGGCGGCAACTGTGAACTCACGCGCACCGGACACGTCATCGTCGAACACGGCGTGACCCTGATCGGCACCATCAATCTGGCCAGCACCGTCCCCTATCACGCCAGCCAGATGTATGCCCGCAACCTCACCACTTTCCTGCTCAACATGGTGCAAGACGGCAAGCTCAACCTCAAGCTGGACGACGAAATCGTTCGCAGCACGCTCGTCACCCAGAACGGCGAGATCGTCAACCCGCGCATTCGCGAATTCTTCTCGCTGCCCGCGCTCGCCACACCATCCTAAGGAGGCACACCCGAATGAAGGGCGATCTGCTCACCAGTCTGTATGTTTTCCTGCTCGCCGCGTTCATCGGCTTCGAGGTGATCCGGCGCGTCTCACCCTTGCTGCACACGCCGCTCATGTCGCTCACCAACGCGCTCGACGCCATCGCCGTGGTCGGAGCCATCATTCTGGCCGGTGAGAAGAAGAGCCAACTGGCGACCATCCTCGGCACCATCGCCATCGTCGCCGCCACCAGCAACATCGTCGGCGGATTCATCATCACCGACCGCATGCTCAAGATGTTCAAAGCCTCCAAGGCGCCAAAACAATGACCGGAATCGTCGCGGGTGAACAGTTCATTGAAGTTCTTTACCTCATAGCTGTAGCGCTGTTTATTCTGTCCCTGAAGTGGCTCAGCTCCCCGAGCACCGCGCGTCGCGGCGTCTTCGCGGGCGAAGCGGGCATGCTCATCGCCATCGTCGGCACCCTCTTCTATAAGGGGATCGTCGATTACCGAGGCATCGCGATCGGCCTGGTGCTTGGCGCCATCATCGGTGTCCCTCTCGGCAATGTCGCCATGACGGCCGTCCCCCAGCGAACCGCCCTCAGTCACGCATTCGGCGCTCTGTGCGTGACGCTGGTCGGCACCGCCGAGTTCTACCTCCGCACGCCCAACGTCTCCAGATTCACCATGAGCGTGCTCTCGCTGGAAGTGATCCTCGGCGGCCTGACGTTTACCGGCAGTCTCATGGCCGCCGGGAAGCTGCAGGAAGTCCTTCCGCAGCGGCCCATCACCTATAAAGGTCAAAACTTCGTCAACCTCGCCATGCTGCTGGTCGCCATTGTCATCGCGGCTATGCTCGTGCTCGACCCCAGCCGCATAGCGCTCTATCCCTGGATGGTCCTCATCGCGCTCATCTTTGGCGTAATGCTCATCATCCCCATCGGCGGCGCCGACATGCCAACGGTAATCTCGCTATTGAACTCTTACGCCGGACTCTCCGCTGCCGCCATGGGCTTCGTGCTCGACTCGAAGCTCCTCATCGTGGCCGGCGCGCTCGACGGCGCCAGCGGTTTCATCCTCTCCGTCAACATGTCGAAGGCCATGAACCGCTCCTTCACCAACGTGCTCTTCGGCGGCTTCGGACAGCTCCAGACCACCGCCGCCGCGCAGGAAGCCCGTCCCGTGCGCAGCGCCACCGCCGAAGAAGCGGCCGCCATTCTCTCCGCTGCGGGTAAAGTTGTCATCGTCCCCGGATACGGCATGGCCGTCGCCCAGGCGCAGCACAAAGTCCGCGAGCTCTTCGACGCCCTCACCAAGCGCGGGGTTGACGTCACCTTCGGAATCCATCCCGTGGCTGGCCGCATGCCCGGGCACATGAACGTCCTCCTCGCCGAGGCCGACATCCCCTACGACAAGCTGCTCGAAATGGACCAGGTCAACGGCGACATGCCGCAGACCGACGTGGCCCTGGTCATCGGCGCCAACGACGTGACCAACCCTGCCGCGCGCAACGACCAGTCCAGCCCCATCTTCGGCATGCCAATCATCGACGTGGACAAGGCGCATACTGTGATGGTCATCAAGCGCAGCATGGCTCCGGGCTTCGCCGGCATCGACAACCCCCTCTACTATCTCGACAACAACCTGATGCTCTTCGGCGACGCCAAGGCGTTTGTAGGCAACATCGTGAAAGAGCTCTCGGGGAATAGTGGAGGACATTAGCCGCCGCCCATAATTGGATCTACCCCCTCCCCCCCCCACCCGAGTCTTTGTTTTCATCAGGTTACATGTCATTTCGATGCAAAATCTAGAAAACAAGCAACTTCTTTGGAAAATCTTGCAAACAAAGAAGTTGGATGGGAAAAATCGGGTCTGGAACGGAGAAACGCGTGATTTTGGGAAAACGCGATCGCCGATCGGGCGGTATTTGCTGCAAAGCAGACCGATTTTGTCGCAGTCGTGTCAGGCGAGAGGACGTGAGAAAGAGCGCCGGAGCATTGAAAGACAAAAATCCTTTGCCCTCAACAGGGAGAGAATACGAACGGCAGAAGGGAAAGCATAGGACGCAGGTCACGGAGGAGTGTGATAACTCCGTTGTCCGCAGCCAGCCGCCGGTGGAAAGACAAAAACGACCGCGGGTAATGCGGCTTGCGGTGGACAGAACGAGGCGGGAGACAGGCGTCTGCGCATTTGCCAATCCATCATCCGGGCGCGGACTGCCTGGCTGCCGCAGCGGGCTCCGATGAAGGCTGATGGGGAAAATATCGGCGCTGGAAATAGAACGCCAGGTTCACCAAAGCGATCATGACCGGAACCTCGACCAAGGGACCGATGACGGCAGCAAAGGCGGCACCGGAGTTGATTCCGAACACCGAGATAGCGACGGCGATGGCGAGCTCGAAGTTATTGGAAGCGGCAGTGAAGGCAAGTGTCGCGGTTTTGGAGTAGTCCGCGCCGAGCTTGCGTCCCATGTAGAACGAGACGAGGAACATGAGAACGAAGTAGAGCAGGAGCGGGACGGCGATGCGGAGCACGTCCATGGGCAACTGAACGATGTATCGGCCCTTGAGGGAGAACATCACAACGATGGTGAAGAGGAGCGCGATTAGCGTAAGCGGGCTGACGCGGGGGATGAAATTGTGGTTGTACCAGTCGAGGCCTTTGGCGCGGACCAACGCGGTGCGGGTGAGATAGCCCGCGAGGAACGGAATACCGAGATAGATGAAGACGCTCCTGGCGATTTCACCGATGGAGACATCGACGACAGCGCCTTGCAGGCCCAAGCGCGCGGGCAGGACGGTGATGAAGATCCAGGCATACACCGAATAGAAGAACACCTGAAAGAGCGAGTTGAAGGCGACCAGACCGGCGGCGTAGTCGGTATCGCCCTTGGCGAGTTCGTTCCAGACGATCACCATGGCGATACAGCGGGCGAGGCCGATCATGATGAGTCCGGCCATGTACTGGGGATAATTGCGCAGGAAAACGATGGCCAGAACGAACATGAGGACGGGGCCGACGACCCAGTTCTGCAACAACGAAAGGCCGAGGACTTTCTTGTTGCGGAAGACTTCGGGCAGTTCTTCGTAGCGCACCTTGGTGAAGGGCGGGTACATCATCACGATGAGGCCGACGGCGATGGGAATCGAGGTGGTGCCGATGCTGAAGCGATTAAGGAACGGCACCACCGACGGGACAAGCCAGCCCAGAACCACGCCGAAGGCCATGGCGGCGAAAATCCAGGCAGTGAGATAGCGGTCGAGAAAGCTGAGATTGAGTTTGCGCGGCATCGCGAAGCTGGTCCTATTAAGAGGTGAGGCCGATGCTATCGAGCTCTTTTTTGAGCGCGAGATTATCGAGGCTGGACAAGGGGAGACAGAGGAAGAGACTAATGCGACGTTCGAGCATAAAGAAGGCGTCACGGAAAGCACGCGCGATTTCTTCGTCACTTCCCTGGACAGCGGCGGGATCGGGCACGCCCCAGTGCGCCGAGATGGGCTGACCCGGCCAAATTGGGCAGACTTCTTTGGCGGCGTTGTCGCAGACGGTGATGACGAAGTCGAGCTTGGGAGCATCAGCGCGGGAGAATTCTTCCCACGATTTACTGCGCGTGTTGGCCGTGGGCATGTGCACGGCCTCAAGCTGGCGAAGAGCCTCAGGCCGAACCTTGCCGCTGGGATGGCTGCCCGCACTGTAGGCGGTGAAGTTCGGCCGTCCTTTGAAGTTCAAGATGGCCTCGGCCATGATGGAGCGGGCAGAGTTGCCGGTGCAAAGAAACAGTACGTTGAAGTGTCTTGACATGGGTGTCTCCTAGGACGCGACAGCTTTCAGACCTCGGCTGCCTGAGGTGTTCGTTTGGTTGTCGAACGCGCCAGCGCGGCGTAAGGCTTCCATTCACTGACTGTGCATGAGCCAGCGGCGATGGCGGATTTGAGGCGTTGCGTGTCCTTCAGCAACTGCTCCTGGTCTCCGAACGCAAGGCGCAGGTAATCGAACAGCAGCTTCTTCGAGGGTTTCCTCGCATCGATGAGGCGATAAAAAATGCGGTAGCCATCTCGGCGGTCGGCAACCATTCCGGAATTCTTGAGATACGAGAGATGACGGGATACGTTAGGCTGCGAATTCTTCAAGACGTATTGGATGTCGCAGACACAGAGCTCGCCGTGAAGCAGCAGATTGACAATTCGCAGGCGGCTATTGTCGCCTAGTGCCTTGAAGTACTGCTCAAGTTCCTTCATTCTGCGAACTTCTCTCCTTAAGACCGGGGGAGGGACGCCCCATGCTCGACCTAATTATATACGAGAAAAAGAATATTCGTATACATGCATATCCATATTACAGTATCTGCGGCGTTACCTGATGGAGAAACAGATGAACACGTCGCGAGGTTACAGTTTGCCGGTCCGTGCCATCGTGGCCATGCTTCTCTCCGCCTGCTTACTCGGAGTCGTTGCAGGCTGCTCCTCGAAGCAGGGGGAAGATGGAGAAAGCGCAGGGTCCGCAGGCATCGTGCTCAAGGGAGCGGGATCCACATTCGACTCAATTCTGTTCAAGAGTTGGTTCACCGCATATCACCACAGCCATCCAAATGTGGTTGTCAGCTACGCTGTGGTAGGAAGCGGAGAGGGGGTTCGACGCTTCATAGGCCAGAACGTTGACGAAAAGGACAGAGTCGACTTTGGAGCAAGCGACTCCGCGATGAGTGACGGCCAGATCGCTCAGGTTTCGCAGGGTGTCGTGATGATCCCCATTACCGCTGGCGGCATAGTGCTGGCGTATAACATCCCGGGCTACCAGGGGGAACTAAGACTTTCACGCGAGGCCTACGCGGGCATCTTTTTGGGTGAGATCAAGAACTGGAACGATCCTCGCATCGCGAGGACAAACGCCGGCGCGAAGCTTCCCGATCTCACGATCACAACTGTGGTACGGCAGGACTCGAGCGGAACGACGTTCGCTTTCACCAAGCATCTCGACGCCATCAGCCTGCAGTTTCGAGGCCACTACGGCCCGGCGACGTTTATCAACTGGCCAGGCAACGCCATGCGTGCGCCCGGAAACGAGGGAGTAGCAGCGCGGATTCAACAGTCAGCCGGATCCATTGGCTATATTGAGTACGGATTTAGCCGTCAACTGGACTTGCCCATCGCCACGCTCGAGAACAGAGACGGAAAGTTTGTGAAGCCAACGGAACCGGCTTTCGTCGCCGGTCTGGCCTCAGCAGAGTTACCTGAGAATCTACGAGCGTTTGTACCCGACCCCGTGGGGCCGAACTCGTACCCGATTGTGACCTACAGTTGGGTGCTTTTGCGCAGTAATAATGGCGATGCTGCGAAAGCTGCAATGCTTCGCGACCTTTTCAGGTGGTGCTTGCAAGACGGTCAGCAGTACTCGTCAGGTCTTGGATACATCGAATTGCCGGCGGGGGTAGCGGTCAAGTCACTCGCAGCGCTGAGTAGTGTGGGGCCGCAATAAGAGGAAAGCCCGCATTCGCCTAACACCCAGCGAACGCTGATCTTGCAACGCGACCAAAGACGTGCCTCACGGAAAGCGCCCGCCCAGGCCGCTTGTCGGTTGTCAGCGCATTACGCGTCTGGAATAACCTTCCGACACCTACAGTCAGGTGCAGCAGGCCGGGGCGCAGCAGGATTTCGCGTTGGCGGGTTTCATGGCGCGGATAAAGGCGCTCATCACTTTGCCGTCCACCTCGGCGGCAATCGCTTCGGCGTCGATGCCTTCGGCGGCGAGGATCTCGCGGGCCTGCTCCGAGCGATAGATGCGCGTCGGTTCCAGGTCGATGGATTCGAAACCGGCGTTGGAGAGCTTGGCGCGGTAGTCGTTTTCGTCGAGGGCGCCGGCGATACAGCCCACCCACAGCAAGATGCTTTGGCGGATCTCGGGACTGATGTCGCCACGCGTGACAACGTCGGAGACGGCGAGACGGCCGCCGGGCTTGAGGACGCGGAAGGCCTCGCGCAGGACTCTGTCTTTGTCGGCGGAGAGATTGATGACGCAGTTGGAGATGATGACGTCAACGGTATTGTCGGGCAACGGGATTTTCTCGATTTCTCCCCGGAGGAATTCGACGTTGTCTATGCCGGACTGGCGCTTGTTCTCGTTGGCGAGGGCGAGCATTTCGTCGGTCATGTCGAGGCCATAGGCTTTGCCAGTGGGGCCGACGCGCTTGGCCGAGAGCAGGACGTCGATGCCGCCACCGGAGCCGAGGTCGAGGACGACTTCGCCGGGATTCAGCCCGGCGAGGGCGGTGGGATTGCCGCAGCCGAGCGAGGCGAGCAGGGCTTGCTCGGGAATCTGGCCGATCTGCGAAAGGTCATAGAGGTTCGAGGTGATGGGGTCGCAGCAGGCTTGTGCGGCAGGCGCAGCACCACAGCAACCGCTGCCGCCGGTGGTGACGCGGAGTGCCGCCTGTCCGTATTTTTCTTTCACGACCTCTTTAATGTCAGTGGTGCTCATGGAGTCTCCTATTTACAGAGCTGAACGATGGATCGCGGCTTGACGGCCTTGCTGCGAGTGCAGCATTCGGCGTAGAGGAACTGCAGAAGCTCCTGCAGGGCTTCGGTGTTGGCGGTGTAGCGGAGAAAGGTGCCTTCACGCTGTACGCGCACCAAGTCTTCATTACGAAGCTTGTCGAGATGGTGAGAGAGGGTCGAGCTGGGGATATCGAGCTCGTCCTGGATTTCGCCAACGACCAGCCCTTCGGGATGTGCTGTGAGAAGGAGGCGGAGGATGCGAAGCCGGGCTTCGGTGCCGAGGGCGGCGAACATGTCGGCGTACCGAGCAACCTGTTGCGTGTCGGGATGAGTGGCGGCAGTCGACATATTTCGATATTTGCAGAATTATAGGATAATGTCAAGGCGAAAGGCCATGGTTTGCACCAAACGGATCAAGGCAGGCTGCGGTCGCGCTGTCGCGGTGGGACTGACGATTACGGCCATTTCATGCGTCATCTACGCGATTTCCTGGGAGATTATTTATTACAGCTTCAGTCCCAACCTGGTCGATGGAGAGAGCGCGTACCTGGTGCAGAAGCTACAGGCGGCAGGGGCGAGCCAAGCCGAGATGATGGAGGTGCAGAGACGGAAGAGGATGCATGCCAATCCGCTGAGGGACGGCGCGATCCCGTTGCTGGAGCCACAGCCGATAGGACTGGTGGTGACGCTGATTTCGGCGCTGATTCTGCGGCGCATGCCAGACGTTGCAAGCGCCGAATCGGCAGCTTCATTGTCTAGCTGAGAAGACGGGGCCGAGCGCAAGCCTAATTGGCAGGCGGATCAGGGGGCATGACTCAGCCAGTCGCACCGCAGACACTAGCGAGAAGCGTTGGCGACAGATTCGGCATGGGGCTTCTTGCCGGAGGTCACGAATCCCTTGATCGGTTCACCCTCGCCCTGCAAGATGAGGAATTGCGTATCGGGCAGCTCGGCTTTCTGGGCCGTCACGGTGCGCAGAGCGTCGTTGCCGGCGACGACGAGCACCATGTGGGATGAATCCAGCGGGTTGGTGGCGGCGAAGATGAGGGCGTCTCGTTCGGAGGCATAGGATTGGCCGTTGAGGCGAAAGGCGGCGCCGGGGTAATCGAGTCCCAGTTGGCCGGCCCATGCGGCGAGGGCTGAGTTGGACTCGGGACGGCCGACGAAGATT
>Ga0335071_10002501_pt1 | contig 19697 bp, 20 predicted proteins | sample Lox_Sample_15_FD_206724 | JGI IMG/M metagenome (GOLD analysis project Ga0335071, IMG submission 206724) | Soil microbial communities from Loxahatchee National Wildlife Refuge, Florida, United States - Lox_Sample_1.5 | ecosystem: Environmental > Terrestrial > Soil > Wetlands | place: USA...
GTCGCCCTGGCCGCTCATCGGCAAGGTCATTCCAATCAGCTCGCTTTCGTTCGGACCTTTGTACCTCGCTTTCTTGATGGAGCCGTTTAAAAATAGCCTTTTGTGAAATCCTATTATTCATGAAGGTTCGCAGCGAGGCGGCGCAGACGGGCGTGGATGCAAGGCGCGCGACCGAAGGCCCCGCAGGCGGACTCGACAGTACGTCGAGGAGCCTGACGGAGCGCAACGCAACAGACATGCCCGGATCCGCCGCCGCAGTAGAAGCTTCATGAATATTGCGGGCTAGAAACGCCGAATGCAAAGATAGCCACGAATTTCACCGATAACTTGACTTGTGAAATTCGTGGCCTGCAATTTACGGATTCAGCGGTTGTCCCGCGGGGATCAAAATTTCGATTTTGGCAGTATTGCGGAGCTCGTTTACGAGCTTATCCAATTCCGTCTGGGATTTCTGGTTCTTCAAGAACTGGGCAAGCTCTGTCTTGACTTCTTCCAGCGTGGCCAGGCCTTCCTTTTTCTTGTCCGTTACCTTGATGATGTGGTAGCCGTACCGGGTCTTGATTAGTTTGACGCCTCCCACAGGAAGAGAAAATGCCGCTTCGGCATATTCAGGCTCCATGCCGTCCTTGCTGGCAAAGCCCATATCGCCACCCTGCGAAGCCGAGTTGTCCACTGAATTCTCTCTGGCAAGTTTTGCAAAATCCTCTCCCTTTTTCACTCGAGCCAGGATTGCCTCTGCGCGCTGCTTTGCGATCGTATCCTGCTCCGGAGAATCTCCTGCCGGCTGTATCAGGATGTGGCTGGTTTTCACAATTTCCGGATGGTTGAACTGGCTCGGATTGCTGGAGTAATATTTGGACAATTCTTCCGGCGACACCACAATCTTCTTGGTGACGGTTTCGTCGATATATTTCTGTATGGCCAGAGTTTCATACAGGTTCTTCTCGAGCGAGGCCCGGTCGGTATTCTGGCTCGCCAGGGCAGCGTTGAATTCGGCATCGCTTGCGTAATTTTTCGCTACCTTTTGCAGCTCGGCCTGGACTTCCGCGTCCGTCGCTTTTGTACCGACGGCAACGGCTCTTTGATACAGCAATTTTGAATTGATCAACGAGTTCAGCCCAGTCAGCGTTAACTGGCCGCGATAGTCTTCCCGGAGGTTCTTCCACTCGGGGCTGCCGATGGATGCTAACTCCCGGAGCACAAATCCCTCGAGATCCCGGCCCAAAATTGGCTTCCCATTCACCCTCGCCACCACGGCGGGGAAAATGGCATTGGGTGCCGCCTGAGGAATCACATCATCCTCTACAGGCTTCGCCTGCGGCTTGGCGTCCTGGGTTGGCGCCGGAGCGCTCGCGGCAGGTGCAGCCTTCGGAGCGGTCTTCGTCTGCGCCTGAGAAAAACATAATCCTGCCAATAAAATCAGAAAACCGGTAAGGGATATTTTTGAAGACTTCACGGCGGTTCACGTCTCCTTGTCTGGAATTTAAACAATTAGGGTAACACGCCACCCCCGTCCGCACGAACATCATTTTCAGCGCCATCGCCAATATTTCCTATTGCTTTGAGTCGCCGGGACTTTGGGTTACCATGAGGAACCATTTTGGGTGGAGTGCTTCATGGGCTTCAACTGGCTGGACGGATTCATCGTCATCGCATATCTGATTGCGATCACTCTATACGGCAGCCATTTTAGAAAAAAGCAGCAGTCCATTCGTACCTACTTCCTCGGCGGCAAAACAACGCCCGCATGGGCGCTTTCCCTCTCCATCGTTGCCACGGAAACCAGCACCCTCACGATCATCAGCACTCCGGGAATTGCCTACGCGGGCAATCTGTCGTTCCTTCAACTGATCATCGGGTACCTGGTCGGCCGCGTCTTTATTTCCTTCATATTGATCCCGGCCTATTTCAAAGGAGAAATGTTTACTGCCTATGAGCTGATGCTGCGTCGCTTCGGCCCTACGGCCAAACATGCGACGGCAAGCATGTTTCTGATTACCAGAGCGCTTGCCGAAGGAGTGCGCGTATTCGCAGTCGCGATCGTGGTCAGCATCGTCCTGGGCTCCGGCGACGTCTGGTCCATTCTGATCATCTCCGCGCTTACGCTTCTGTATACCTTTGAAGGGGGATTGACGGCAGTCATCTGGACCGATGTCGTGCAGCTGTTCATTTATCTCGGCTGCACGATCGCAACTATTTTCGTGATCCTGGGACTCATCCCTGGAGGGTGGCAGGGAGTGATGGCCGTCGCCGGATCCAAAATGACGCTCTGGAATTTTTCGCTTAATTTTCACTTGCCCTACACATTCTGGGGCGGCGTCATCGGCGGCGCCTTCCTGAATACGGCCAGTCACGGCGTGGATCAGCTGATCGTGCAGCGCCTGCTCGCGGCAAAAAACGAGCGCGACAGCAAGATCGCGCTTCTATCGAGCGGCGTCGTCGTTTTCTTTCAATTTGCGCTCTTCCTGCTCATCGGAATCATGCTGTTCGCTTTTTATCACTACAATCCCGGACTGGTTCCGCCCTCCAACACCGACAGGATCTTTCCTGCCTTCGTCGTATCCTTCCTGCCGCACGGCGTGCGCGGGATCATGGTAGCCGCAATCCTGGCGGCCGCCATGTCCAATCTGAGCAGCTCGCTGAATGCGCTGGCTTCGACCACCGTTGTGGATTTTTGTCAGCCGTTCCTGAAGAAGGCCAGGGGCGCTGCGGAGCAGTTGCGCATCTCCCGGTGGATTACGGTTTTTTGGGGCCTGGCGCTGACACTATTGGCCGTCCTTTCGCGGGGAGTGAAGTCTGTGCTGGAGGCCGGCTTGACGATCGCCTCTATCACCTACGGCAGCATGGTGGGAGTTTTCCTGCTTGGAGTGTTGACGAAAAAGGCCAATGAAAGGGGATCGATTCTCGGGATGGCGGCAGGACTCGTCTCCATGCTGTCCATCTGGTATTTCGGCACGATTGCCTTTACGTGGTACGTCTTGATCGGTTCCGCTATCACCTTTGCAACCGGTTACGCGGCAAGCGTGTTTTTCAGCCGGCCATCGGCGGTTGATCGCCGGCAGTGATCAATCCGAGTATGGGATGATGGTGCATCGGTGCCGTCCTTCACCGAAGTGCTATTCTATTACAACAAAACTGACGCAAAACTTCTTTTGTGATATTTTGTATTCAATTTCGGTTGCAGTACCTTGCGTTGCACTCTGTTCTGGAGACGGGTCGAAATGCTGTGTAGCGTTGGATCGTCGCTGCCGGAGTATCGCATCAAAGCATCCATTGATAGCGCTAACTCCAACAACCGGATCCAGGACGACGAATACGCCCGCCGCTATGGATTCCGCGCAGGCCTGGTCCAAGGCATTTCGGTTTTTGCCTACATGTCGCGCCCGCTGGTCGATCTGCTGGGGAAAGACTGGCTCGATCGTGGATCGGCGGAAGTGCACTTCCTTCGGCCGATTTACGAAGGAGAGGAAATACGAATTGGCGGATCCGTTTCATCGATCGCCGGCGACGGGACCCTGTCGCTGGATTTCAGGGCATCCAACAACCAGGGAGTGACCTGCGGTGTTGGAGTCGCGAAACTGCCTTCGACTAATTCAGGTTCCGAACCGTCGATCGATGACTACCCTTCCGGGCGCGCAAAACTCCACCGCCCGATTTCCCTCGAGTCTTTGCCGGTTGGAGAATATCTCTCACCGCTTGCCTCCGAATTCACGTGGAATGTTCATTGGCAGTATTGCAGGAAAACGATCCATGATCACCACCCGCTGTATGAAAAGATGATGCATCCGGGATGGCTGGTAAGTCGGGCGGGCCAGATACTGGCCGCCAATTATGCGATCCCCGCATGGATCGACGTTTCGAGCAATGTGCAGAATTTTCACGCCCTGGAAGAGGAGTGCGCCATTGAAACACGGGGCCGCGTCTACGACAAGTTCGAACGCGACGGGGACCATTTCATCATATTGGACCTCGCCGTTTTTGCCACAACCTGCTGCCTCGCCACAATCCGTCACACCGCCATCTTCCGCATCGCCCCCAATGCAGCGTAGTAGTTGGAAGTCGATAGTCGTTCGTGCGCAGTTGACAATACCGTGCCAGCTCAAAACTGCGATTTTCGGATTATCGACGCGGCGCTGCCGCCTGCCAGTTGCCTACTGCTTTATCAATGCCCTTGCGCCGGCCCGCATTCCTTCAAGCGTCAGTTCATACATTGGGAATATTTTTTGAATCGTGCGTGTGGAGGGGACAGACGGCCACCATGTGCTCGGTTCCGGATTGAGCCAGATGGCTTTCCTGAATCGCTTGCGGATATCGATCAGCCACTCGATTCCCGGCCGGTCGTTCTGGTACCAGTAGTCGATTGCGCCGTTGGGGCTCATCAGTTCGCTCGGCGCCATATAGGCATCCCCGACCAGAATTACTTTGTAGTTCCTGTTCATCTGGTCCAGGACTTTCCGCGTGGGCACGGCCTTCATCTGGTGGATGTCCGTGTAGAGTTCCTGGTAGACGCAGTTGTGGAAGTAATAAAACTGCAGATCCTTGACGACATCTTTCGCCGCCGAAAACAGCCGACTGACAAGCTCCGCGTGCGGCGTCATAGTGCCGCCGGCGTCCATCAGAAGCATGAGCTTGATTCTTTTCTTTTTGGCTCGCTCCCAGATGAATTCCAGTTCGCCGGCGTTGCGGCACGTGGCGTCGATGGTGCCGTCCACATCGAGGCTGTCCTTCGGCCCTTCGCGCACGACTTGCCGGATATAGCTGAGCGCGGTTTTCATCGAGCGTGTGTCGAGGGCAATGTCGTCGCGATAATTCTTGAATGATCGCTTTTCTGCGATCTGGATGGCGCTGTGCATGCGGCTTTCATACTGGCCGATGCGGACGCCGGCGGGATTATAGCCCCAGGCGCCAAAGGGCGAACGGCCGCGAACGCCAATCGCCTTGTTCCCGCCTACGTGAGGCTCATCATCCTGGGTCCGCAACTGATCGAGGAACCGGCCGCGCAATTCTTCCAGGTCCAATGCCTCCAGCATCCGCTTCTCCTCTTCGGTCAGATCGAGAGGCGGCATGCGGAGCAGGTGTTCTTCGATGGTACGGATCAGTTCCTCGCTCGTTTCGATGTGGCCGAAGCATTCCAGAAAGGCCTGGTCGAACTTGTCGAAGTGCGCCTCGGTTTTAATCATGATGGCGCGCGCAAGGTAATAGAAACGCGTCAGGGAGCTGTCGGCGAGGTTCTCCGAAAGGGCTTTCTGGAGGACAAGCCATTCGTTGAACGTGACGGGCACGCCATGACGTCTCAACGAATGGAACAGATTATAGAACATCCCGCTGCCCCCGATGTTAGTGCACGGAAACCCTGGAAATGTCATCCTCCGTTTTCAGCAGCACGCCGAGAAAAGGCAGACGCTTGTTCAGCTCCTGCTCGCTGATCCCGCCGGCGAGGAGCGCCTGGATCCAGTCGAGCAGTTCGCTGGTGGAGGGCTTCTTCTTGAGATCGTGCTTCTGCCGGACGAAATAGAACCTTGCAACGATCTGCGATAGGAGGTTGTGGCGGAGCTTGGGGAAATGGACCTGCGCGATTTTCTCCATCATGGCAGGTGAAGGAAATTCGATATAATGGAACAAGCAGCGCCGGAGGAATGCGTCCGGCAGTTCCTTCTCGCTGTTGCTGGTGATCACGACGATCGGGCGGTGTTTGGCACGGAATTGATCGCCGGTCTCCACGATTTCGAAACTCATCTGGTCCAGCTCGAACAGCAGATCATTCGGGAACTCAAGATCTGCTTTGTCGATTTCGTCGATCAGCAGCACGACCTGGTCTTCCGAACGGAGCGCCTCACCCAGCCTGCCCAGCCTGATGTATTGCCGGATGTCCGAGACATCTTTGTCGTGAAAGCGCGAGTCGTTGAGCCGCTGCACCGTGTCGTAGACGTATAGGCCGTCGGTGGCTTTTGATGTGGATTTGATGTTCCAGCGGATCAGGCGCAACTGGAGGTCCTCGGCGATCACCTGGGCCAGTTCGGTCTTGCCGGTACCGGGTTCTCCTTTCAACAGCAGCGGTCTCTGGAGGACGATTGCGGCATTGACGATTTCTCTCAGCGCATCGCTGAGAATATAGCGGTCCGTTCCTTTGAATCTGTCCATCTGAACTAAAGTGCCTCCTGGCAAATGTCCTGCGTACACAGGCGGGCATGACGACGGCCCGCACATTTAAACGCATAGTGTACCATGCCGGGAGTGAACTTTCAGGCGGGTCCGGATTGTTTTTTGCGGCCGAGGATCCGTTCTGCAGCGGCTCTGTGAGGGTTATCGATCAGGTTGCCGTCGATGGTCGAAAGCGCTTTTCCTCTCCGATCGGCTTCATCGAGCTCCGCGATGATGCGCTCCGCCCACGCGATTTCTTCGGGGGTAACATCGAAGGCCGCATTGATGACGGCGAGCTGGTTCGGGTGCAGGGCGCTTTTACCCGTAAATCCGATGCGCCGCGCCTGGGACGATTCCCTGGCCAGAAGACCCAGGTTGGGTATGTCGAAACAGGGCGCGTCGATTGCGTCAATCCCGGCCGAGCGTGCGGCAAGGACGATCATTTGAAGTGCAAGCAGCAGTTCCAAGCGGTCTTCTTCCGGACGGCAGCATACGCCGGCAGCAAAGTCCGCGGAACCGAAGATGAGAGAGGCCATCCTGGGCGAAGCGGAAGCGATTTCCGCGGCGCGCAGCACCCCCGCAGCAGACTCGATCATCGCGTGCAGTTTGATGTCTCCTGGCTGCCGGCCGCGGGCAATCTCGATACTCCGGATTGCGGCATCGGCGGCCTTTATTTCTTCGGCCCTCTCGACTTTGGGCAGGCAGATGCCATCAGGACTTAGAGGAACGATGGCAACGAGGTCCGCCCGCCCGGTTTCGCCCTCCGGCGGATTGATGCGGACCACCGTTTCACGATTGCCAAAGCGAATATGCTGCAGCGCGTCGGCGATCTTTTCGCGTGCGCTGATTTTCTGAGATGCAGCGACGCCGTCTTCGAGATTTAGCAAAAGCAGATCCGAAGCGGCGCCGGCCGATTTCTGCAGCATCTTCTCACTGTCGCCCGGAACGTACAGCGCGCTGCGCCGAAGGTTCGATTTCATGGCAATTTCTCCGCGCTCCATACTACCACCCATTTGCCGTGCTCCTCAACCAACCCGGCAAAGAGTCGGGATTGGTATCGGAATCGGCATCGATTTTAACGCTGCGATCAGGCAACCCCTTGGATGCGGATGAGCAGAAACAGATGGTAAATCGTGAGCAGCATATATGCGCCGAGGATCAGGCGCGCCGCATATTTTGCGAGAGTCCATTCCTTGTGGATCATGATGACTGCGATGGGGAGGATCGTCAGTGCTGCTTTCGCGCTGAAGAAGGCGGGGAGCCCTCCGCAATCCAGAATCGCCTTCAGGACCGGATTGATTTCTCTGGCCGATCCGCGGATCACGTGCAATCCGGTCAGCAAAGCGTCCATGAAGGAGAGAAGGAGGATCGCGATGACGATGCCCCACGTCCGGGCATCGTAGATATCGACATACGCCCCTTTGTCCGATTTCCGCCTCCCGCGGCTTTTTCGCCGTCGCTGCCGGCTGAACAGAAATTCCCGGAAAGACGCCTGGCCTCTTCGATCCGTTCCGGATCGCCTGTCGGCAAGTCTCTGGCCTGTCTCTGGATTGCGGTAGAGTTCCTTATTCATGCTCAAGCTGGCTTTATCGGCGCCGACGGTATGGGCGTTTAGCGTAATACACAGTTCAAAGGATGAAAGGATGGCGGCCGGTTTTTTATGAATTATTAATTCTAAAGGATTTTTTATCGATAAGGCATTCATCCGGGCGGAAATGGTCTCGCTGGGATACAAGTGTGCAAGCTGGAGGATTGTATGAAGGTTTCCATGGTTTCGCTGAGCGTGATCGTTATTCTGTTCGCTTCGTCTACTCTCCTTGCGGGAGATTTTGTTCTTTATGGAGGAGCTCAAAAAGCGGGCAAGCTCACGTGGTCTGGGGCGACGGGCATTCCGTCGGATCTGTTTGATGGGGATTTTGGCGGCACGTTCGGTGCGCGTTTTTCCGCCGGCCGCGCCATTGGTTTCGAGCAGAATCTCAGCTATACCTCCAAATTCGGCAAGCCCGGCGTCAAAGCCTTCCAAGCCGACTCCAATCTGCTGATTCAAGCGCCCGGGAAAATAGTTCCTTATGTTACCGCCGGTGTCGGTCTGGTTACAACATGGGGCCAGGAGATGCCTTCGGACCTGGATCCGGCCAAAATCGCAGCCTTTGCCTTTAATATCGGGACCAAATTTACCATTAACTATGGCGGAGGCATTAAGGTGCGGCGCTTCCTGGGTCCAGTTGGTCTCAATATCGACGTCCGTGGTTATACGATTCCCAACGCCCACGACACAACGCTGCATATCATTCAGACAAGTGCCGGCCTGGTGTTCACCTGGTAAAGAAATCCTGGAAGATCCTGGAAAGATCCTGGACACCCATTTTGGGTGTCCACGTTTTTCTTCGCGGGAGTAAGTCTCTTCCGGCAGAGCCGGAGGATCTCTCAACGCATTAGGGGGACGTTATTCCAGCGAGGATTAGTTCATCCGTTACCAATGGGTCCGTTTCCTCAGTCCTGGCTCGTTCGAGGATGAGCGGCACACGTTCATCCACGATTCGTCCCAGCGCCCATGCGGCGTGGGAACGCACCAACGGACTGGGATCCTGTAATGCAACTTCCAGCGGTGAAACAGCTTCACGATTGCCCGAGTTGCCAAGCGCTACAACAACGTTCCTCACGAACCCGTCCCGCGTTACTCGATGAACCGGGTTGCCGCTGAACCGCTTCGAAAATTCATCCGTGGAGAGGCCGACCAATGTGGCAAGGTCCGGAAGAAGGTTTTCATCTCTTGGGTGAAACCCGAGTTCGGCGGTTTTGGGTGTTGACCGGTTCCACGGGCAAGCCTCCTGGCAAGTGTCGCACCCGAAGATCCGGTTCCCCATCAGTGGACGAAGGGAACGGGGGATCGGCCCGCGCAGCTGAGTAAGATACGAAATGCAACGGCGCGCATCGAGAAAATATGGCGCAACAATCGCTCCGGATGGACATGCGTGAATACACCGGTCGCATTGGCCGCAAAAATCCTCTGCCACGACATCACACTCGAGTTCAATATCAAGCAGGATCACACCGATAAAAAACCAGGAGCCGCTTTCGCGCGAAATCAGCGTAGTATTTTTTCCCATCCACCCGATGGAAGTCTGCGCTCCCCATGTCTTTTCCATCACCGGCCCGGTATCCGCGTAGCAAAGTCCCTGCACAGCCGGCTGCATTTTCCTTATGGACGCCAGCAGCGCTTCAAGACGCGGCAGGATGATTTCGTGGTAGTCGTCGCCCCACGCATAGCGGCTGATTCTTCCCTTAAGGGGAGAGTCGGGAACATTTGCGCACGCGTAATAATTCAAGGCAAGAACAAGAATGGAGCGTGCGTCTTCCAGCACCAGTCCAGGATCCAGCCGATTGGAGGTTTGCCGCTCCAGGTACGCCATCTCGCCATGCATCCCTTCGCGCAACCATTTGGCGAACCGTTCGCCGGCCGGCAAACGATGCGCGGGCGCAATCCCGGCTTTGAAGAAGCCCAGCCGCAGCGCTTCTTCGCGTATGCGGCCGGCCAGTTCGGTCTTATGAGCTGAAGGCATATCGTGTTATCAAGCCTCGAAAAGGCAGCGGAAAGAATGACACGCTCTGTTGGTTGCGAGTGAAAGTCCACCCCACTTGATTCGAACAGCGGTCGCGCCGCAAAATCCAAAATATCAAATTTCGAATCTCGAATTTACTTCTTGAACGTCCCGCTGAGGAATGGGAGCGTGTCATCCAGGTGGGCGGAGATCAAGGCCCAGCCGTGCGGTTCCCCCGGATGAATCTTGAACGTGTGCGGCACACGGGCTTCCGTTAGAATCTGATCCAGGGCCTTGCTGCCTTCGTCCAGGTGCGTCATCGGAATGTATCGATCGTCGGTCCCGTAGTCGAAATAGATCTTCAATCCATCGAGCTTGCGGTTTTTCGCCAAAACGAGCGGATTGTTGGCATCCCACAAATCCTGCCGGACCGGGTCCCCGAAAATGGGTTTCAGCATGTTGATGAAAAACGAATAGAACCGCGACGCTTTCGCCTCTTCGGACAGCGCAAGCGGGTTGGATCCCGGGAACAGAATCGGGGACTGGCCGACCACGGCGGCATAGCGATCCGGGTATTTCATCGCAATCTTGAGGGCGCCGTAGCCGCCCATGGATGTTCCGGCGATCGCCCTGTTCTCGCGCCCTCTGGCCGCCCGGTAGTTCGTCTCCATGTAGTTGATGAGTTCCTGCGTGATGAGGTCTTCGTAGCGTTTGGAACCGTCCAAATAGTTGCAGTAGAAGCTGCTGTCCCCACGGGGGTGAACCATGATGAGTTCCGGGATTTTTTTTGCACCGATCATCTGGTCCAGGACATTCTGAATATTGCCGTAGCGATCCACGGTCCAGCTCGTTTCGTCGTTATTGAGACCATGGAGGAAATAAATGACGGGATAGGTGCGCGCCGCGTCTTTGGAAAAGGACGGCGGAAGAAAAATGCTGTAGCGTTCCTGGGCGCCTAGCATTTGCGATTCAAAGGATTTGAACTCGACGGTGGATCCTCCCGGAAGCACGATAGGATTGAGGTCCGTCCGCCGGCGTTCGTCATTGAACTGCGCTTTTAAAAATTGGATCACGCCCGACCCAATGCCCCCGATGCCGATTATCATCCACATCAACATGCCAAACCGAGACGTTCGTACCCACTGGGCCATTCTATTCCTCCATGCAAACTTCAGCGTTCCAGCTTTGCCAATACGAGCCGGGACTCAGGGCTCCTCCAGCTCTATTTCAATTCGGATCCTGCCGTTCGGATCCGCCAACTTGAGGTGGCGTATCATGCCTCGGATCGTGTCGAGAATGATAATCCGGGAAAAACCCTGGCTCATATTGAGAGGCACGGGGCTTCCGTTGATCTCGATGCGCACCTCCTCGCCCTCGAGTTCGTATTTAAGAGACAGGATGGGTTGCGGCGTTTTCAGGGATGAGGCGATTCCAAAGCACACGTTCCCCAAATAATTGCCTATAAACCTTGTAAGGGGGGCTTCCACTTCGTTGCTAAAAATGCGTATTTTCATAGCCCATAATTCTATCACAGCCGTAGAATAATCTATGGACCTCTGAAACCCCGACCGATATTACGGGTATCATCGAGTCGGGCCCGGAGTCGAGCTTAGTCCCGAAGAATCATTTTTGCCATGATCGGGCAGCCCTTGCAGTTAATGCGGTCAGAAAAGGAACATTGAATTATGGAGAAGATGATTGTAACCGGCGGCGCGGGATTCATAGGGTCCAATCTGGCGGAGCACCTATTGAACATGGGGCACGCCGTAATCGTCATCGATAACCTGAGCACGGGCCGGAAGCAGAACCTCGCCGCATGGTCGGAAGATGCCGGCAGCCGGTTCGAATTTCTCCAGATGGATATCAACGAAACGGATCGCTTGCGCGATATTTTCCGCGGCGTCTCCTACGTTTTCCACCTGGCGGCCATTCCCTCCGTCGCGCGTTCGATCGAAAACCCCACTGCAACGCAATTCGCAAACGCCGATGGCACGCTGTCCGTTCTGATTGCTGCGCGGGATGCGGGAGTAAAGCGAGTTGTGGCCGCCTCGTCTTCGTCAATCTACGGAGACGATCCCAATCTGCCAAAACAGGAAGATCGCCGGGGACGATGCCTTTCGCCGTATGCGCTCAGCAAGTTAGTGACCGAAGAATACTGCAGGCTCTTTCATCAGTTGTATGGCCTGGAAGCCGTGGCACTGAGATATTTCAACGTATTCGGGCCGCGCCAGGACCCGAACTCTCACTATGCAGCCGTCATTCCCAAATTCAGCACTTTATTGCTTGCCGGCGAGCAGCCCGTCGTCTTCGGAGATGGAGAGCAGTCGAGAGATTTTACTTTCGTCGCAAACGTCGTCGACGCCAACTGGAGGGCGGCGACAAGTCCAAACGTCGCGGGAGAAGCCTTCAATATCGGATGCGGCGCGCAAACGAGCCTGAATCAGCTGATTGAAAAGTTAAACGCAATCCTGGGCAGCAGCGTGAAACCCAAATATGAACCCGCTCGCAAAGGCGATGTCCGCCATTCCCTGGCCGACATCGGCAAAGCAGCAAAATTGCTGGGCTACCTTCCCGCAGTTTCGCTCGAAGAGGGTCTCCGCAAAGTCGTGAATTGGTACCGCGATTCCGCTCACTCCTAAATTCGACAATTCACAAACCCTCTCCTGCATCTGCTCATTCGGCAGGATTGGATGCAGGTTTCAAGTTCCAGGTTGCAGCTCAAAAACCCACGACTTGAAACCTGAAATTATTTTCGAAGGATGGCTAGGTACACCTAATCGCCAGGGATACCCAAATACGATCGCGTTCAGTTAAAGAACCGGTATTTGAGGATGAAATAGATGGCGGCGACACCGTCTTTCCAACCGATCTTCTTCCCTTCCGAATAATCGCGGCCACTGTAGGAAATGGGCACTTCATAAATCCGGCATTTCGCTCTGCTGACTTTCGCCGTGAACTCCGGCTCGAAACCGAACCGGTTTTCCCGCAGCGTGATTTTTTGCAGAATCTCTGCCCGGAAGACCTTGTAGCAGGTTTCCATGTCCGTGAGATTCAGATCGGTGAGCATGTTCGACAGCGTCGTTAAAATCCAGTTTCCTACTGAGTGCCAGAAGAGCAGAACTCGATGCGGCCCTCCCAGAAAACGCGACCCGAAGACGACATCGGCCTTGTTCGCCAGTATCGGTTGAATGAGGTTTGCGTATTCGGCCGGATCGTACTCCAGGTCCGCATCCTGAACGACCACGATGTCGCCCGAAACCGTCGAAAATCCCGCCCGCAGAGCCGCTCCTTTTCCCATGTTCTCGGGCTGGAGAATGACTTTTATGTTCTCCGACGGTGGGATGGACTTGAGGATATCCCGTGTGCCGTCCGTCGAGCAGTCGTCGACGATGATCATCTCTTTGGGAAGGTTCACACTTCGGACGCGTTCCAGCACTTCAAGAATTGTGTGTTTTTCGTTGTAAACCGGAATCACGACGGATAGTTTCATTTGGCCTGCCTGGTATAAGCCGTGGTGAGCAACGGCCCAACATCGAAACCGGTATCGCGATCGGCATGGAAAAGGCTAATTCTCGATCCTCATACCGACCTGCCCGGTTAGACTAACAGAATTCATCGGCCGGCGACTGCCGGACCTTAAGAACAGTTAACACAACCGGAGATCCGCAAAAGCATTCAGCTCGAGATCCAGAGGACCTGCGCGTTCAAGCTTCGGCCGGCCGGCCGCGGCAATCATCGCGGCGTTGTCGGTTGTCAGCGCCGGACTCGGATAATACACGCGAACCGGCTCGCATCCTGTCATCCGCTGCGCTTCCACTTCGAACGTTGCCTTGAATGTCTTCCGCAGCAGGCTGTTGCAGGCGACGCCTCCGACCAGGAGGATCGAGCGCGGATGCTGTTGCGCCGCGGCCTTGCGGGTCTGCCGCACAAGTGTATCGATGATGGCCTGCTGGTAGCTGGTCACAAGATCGAGAGCGATCCTGGAAATCTTCGCGCCCGGCCGTCGAGGCTTGATGCCGTTCAGCTGGATATGGCGCAGCGCTGCGGTTTTGAAGCCGCTGAAACTGAAATCGAGGCGCCCGTCGCTGATTTTCGGGATTGAAAAGAGAAAGCGGCGCGGATCGCCGTCTTTGGCCAACCGGTCGATCACGGGTCCGCCGGGATAACCCAGGCCCAGGAATTTTGCGAGCTTGTCCAGGGCTTCGCCGGCCGCATCGTCTCTCGCGCGCCCAATGGACTGGTACTGTCCCGGCTCTGGCGAAAAGATGAGCGATGTGTGTCCGCCCGAAACAACCAGCGCCAGCAGCGGGTACTCGATCTGCGGGTGTTCTATAAAGGCGGAATAAATGTGGCCCTCGACATGATTGACCGGGACGAGCGGCTTTTTCAGTGAGTACGCCATTGCCTTGGCAAAAGAAACCCCAACGAGCAGCGACCCGATGAGGCCGGGCCCCTGAGTGACCGCGATCCCGTCGATCGCATCATATGTCTTTCCAGCATCGTTGAACGCCTGACGGATGACCCAGCCGATATTGCGCAGATGCTCGCGGCTGGCCAGCTCGGGAACCACCCCGCCGAAACTCCGGTGCGTTTTTACCTGGGAAGCGACGACGCTGGAAAGCACGACGTTCCGGTCGCCTAAGAGTGCGGCGGCCGTTTCATCGCAGGAGGATTCTATGCCCAGTATCAGCATCGTCGTTCCAATTCTGTTCTTATGACTTCTCTACGAGCTTAGCCAAGGACACCTGAAAAGGGGGTCGTGCGACACCCTTCTCCGTAATGATGGCGTGCACGTAGCGATTCGGCGTAACGTCGAATGCCGGATTGGCCACTTTTGCGTCAACCGGAGCGATCGGGACTCCCATGATCTTGCGAACTTCGTCTGCGTTCCTTTCCTCAATCGGGATATGGCTTCCATCCGGAATCGACAGATCAAGCGTGGATATGGGAGCCGCGACATAAAATGGAACGCCGTTTTCCTTTGCCAGCACTGCCACAGAATACGTTCCGATCTTGTTTGCCACATCCCCGTTAGCGGCAATTCGGTCGGCGCCCACAATAATGCAGTCGATGACTCCCTTCTGCATGAAATGGCCGGCCATGTTGTCGGTGATGATTGTGACCGGGATATTGTCTTGCTGCAGCTCCCAGGCTGTCAGCCTTGCGCCTTGAAGAAAGGGCCGCGTCTCATCCGCATAGACCCGGATCTGTTTTCCGGCTTCCACGGCCGCCCGAATAACGCCAAGCGCCGTGCCGTAGCCTGCGGTTGCCAGAGCGCCTGCATTGCAGTGCGTCAATATTTGAGCTTTGGCCGGGATCAGCTCCTGCCCAAAGCGCCCCATTGCACGATTTGCCTCGATGTCCTCCGCATGCATTGCGATCGATTCATGAATCAGCGCGGAACGAACCGCCGCGATCCCCTGCGAGCGACTGCGGCTGTATACGCCCTTCATTCTTTTCACGGCCCAAAACAGATTTACAGCCGTAGGGCGGGTGGATGCGATATCGGAGCAGATGCGCTCAAATAGCGTATCCAGTTCGGCAGGGCTGCCGGGATTCGCTGTCTTGACCCCCAGCGCAATTCCCATGGCCGCAGCCACGCCGATCGCCGGAGCCCCGCGGACCACCATGGTGCGGATCGCCTCGGCAACGTCGCGATGGTTCGTGTAGGTGCGGTAAATTTCCTGAGTGGGCAGCAATCGCTGATCCAGCATCACCACGCCATCATCGGTCCATTCGATCGTTCGTATCATGCATCTCCCCGGGCAAAGCCGAAGTCTAGCCTACCCTGCCGTTTTTTTGAAGACATAAGGGACATGGCCTGTTATTGACTTCCCGACAAAAAAAAGACGATGATTGAAAAATGCATACAAAACTCATGGTTTCGATCCTGTTCTCTATTGCTGTTGCATTGCTTTGCGTCCCGTTTTCTAAACCCGAGGAATTCGTCAACTACACGAAGGTCGGGCAGGTAGTGCCCTCCTTTTCGATAGCAACCCTCGAAGGCAAGGAATTCAGTACCGCTGCCGCAAAAGGGAAAGTAGTGCTGTTGAATTTCTGGGCCACCTGGTGTGAGCCGTGCCAAACCGAAATGCCCCGGCTGGAAAAAGAAATTTGGATTAAATATCGTGGCCGGGATTTTGAGATGATCGCCATCGCCCGGGAACAAACAGAGAAGGAAATAACGGAGTTCCGGGAAAAGCACAAATACTCCTTTCCTATGGCGCCCGATCCCAAACGCGCCGTGTACGGGAAATTCGCCAATGCAGGAATCCCCCGCAATTATATCCTCAATCGCGAGGGCAAAATCCTATACCAGGCCTACGGCTACGCTCCGGAAGATTTCCAAAAAATGAAAAACATCCTCGAGAAGGAATTGAAAAGATAGATCAACGATTGTTTGACAAAGTCACAAACATGATGGTATATGTGACTCTCTTATTTTGATCTCTGAAATGCGAACAGAGGTGCCCCACAGGGGGGTAAAAGGGAAGTGGGTGTAAGTCCCACACGGTCCCGCCACTGTAATCGGAAAGCCGGCTTCTGCGGCAGAAGCAGAACGAAAGCGCCCGCCACTCGTTGCAGCAAACGTACGGGGAAGGCGAGAAGCCCGGCGATGACCCGGTAGTCAGGAAACCTGCCTCTTCGCCAGTTTCAGCTCACTCTTCGCGAGAAAGAGACCTGAAATGCTTTCGAGTTTCCGCCGCCCTTCCGGCTTCACACAGAATCCCCAAAATCCATCCGGATTCCTTTTTGTGTCGATTTTGCTCGTCGTCTGCCTGGCCATCATCGGTTGCTCCAAGCCCCCCTCTGATCTCCGGCAGCAAAAAACCAAGTCGGCGGCGGACCTTGTCACCTATACCGACGGCATCGGGCGACAGGTCGCGATTCCCGCCCGCCCGCAGCGGATCGTCTCTCTTGCACCAAATATCACCGAGATTCTCTATCTCCTCGGAGCGCAGGACCGCGTGATCGGCGTGACCATTCAGTGCACCTGGCCCGAGGACGCGAAAAAGAAACCGAAGATCGGCGACCTGCTCAACCCAAATTACGAAGTCATCCTGGCCTCCAAACCCGATCTCATTATCGCCTCAACCGCGGGCAACGACCGCGGCGCGATCATGAAACTCTCCGGCCTGGGGTTGCCCGTCTACGTGGCATCCGCGCGTAATGTCGAAAAAATCCTCCAGTCCGTGGAAGATATTGGCCGCATCACGGATTGCTTCGAGCAAGGTCATAGACTCGCGGCGCAGATGAAGGAGCGATTGAACAATATCAAGCTCCGTATCGCCGGGCTCCCTCCCGTGCGCGCGTTTTTCATCACCTGGCTCGATCCCTTGCTGGCGCCCGGGAAAAGCACCTTTGAAAACGACGTGCTGAACCTCGCGGGAGTGGTTTCGATTACCGCGGATATTCCTCAATACTATCCCCGGTACAGCCTCGAGCAGATTATCGTCAAAGACCCCGACGCAATCATCACCGTCAAACAGGAAGGAAATCCCATCCCGGACTTCAGGAAGATCGCCGGGTGGCGCGACCTGCGCGCCGTGCGGCAGGGCAAGGTTTACGTCTTGACCGAGTATCTCCAGCACCCATCGCCGCTGTTCGTGGACGGTGTGGAGGAGCTGGCGAAAAAGCTTTATCCGGAGCGCTTTCAATGAACCGTCTCTCCGGCAAAAAGATTCTGGCGGTGAGCCTCGTCCTGGTGGCGATCTGGGTTATCGCAGCCCTGGTTTCGCTGAACATCGGCAGCGTCCGCATTCCCATCCGGACTGCGCTTCGCCTGATTATCGCGCAGTTGACGGGCAACAGCACCGGCGATGATCCGCTGGCGTCCGTCCTCTTTTCAGTCCGCCTGCCGAGGGTGCTGCTGGGATCTCTCGTAGGTGCGGCATTGGCGCTGGCGGGCACTGCTTTTCAGTCTCTGCTTCGCAACCCGCTGGCCGACCCTTACGTGCTGGGCGTGTCGACGGGTGCGTCCATGGGCACGATCCTCTACTCTCTCTTCACCGGGTGGATAGGGTTTGCCGCCGTCAGCAGCCATGTCGTCTACGGCCGTCCGCTCGCCGCATTTCTGGGGGCCGTACTCACCGTTGGCGCTGTTTACGTCATTGCAGGCGGCTCGTCGCGATCGGGCGAGAGTTCGCAAAGACTGCTGCTTGCGGGCATTGTGCTGGCATCATTCCTTTCCTCCATCAACGTCTTTCTTCTCACCAGCACCAACCAGGCGGACCTGCGCGGAATCTTTTACTGGCTGATCGGCGATCTCAGCCGCCCGGTCGACGCATCGATCTATCCCGTAGCGCTGTTGGTGATCGTGGGTTTCGTGGTGCTCTACCTGCTTTCGCACAGCCTGAACCTGATCGCGATGGGAGAAGACGATGCGATGATTCTCGGAATCGAGGTGCGGCGCGTCAAAACGGGCGTCTACGTCATGGCCTCCCTGATCACCGGTGCCGTGGTTTCCGTCAGCGGTCCCATCGCCTATATCGGGCTCATCTGCCCGCACATGGGACGCATGATGTTTGGCAGCGACAACCGCATCCTGTTTCCAACGGTTTTTGTATTCGGCGCCATCTTCACTTTGTTGGCCGACACGCTGGCGCGAACTATTCTTTCGCCCGCGGAACTTCCCGTCGGCATCGTGACGGCGCTGTGCGGCGCCCCTCTATTTATTTATCTGCTGCACCGGAAAGGGGGCAGATCATGAACCGGCCAGCCGTTATGCTTGAAGCCCGCCATTTGCGGTTCGATTATCACCGGCCCATCGTCGAGGACATTTCCCTGAGTCTGAAGCCGGGGACCATCACCGGCATCATCGGCCCGAACGGCTCCGGCAAAACGACCGCGCTGCGCCTGCTCGGCGGAATCCTGCCGCCGCTCTCGGGAGAAGTGCTGCTCGGAGGCGAACGGCCATTGTCCCGTATGAGACGAAAAGAAATCGCGCGCCACATTGCCATCGTTCCTCAGAACGGCGGCGTCTACCATTATCAAACGGTATTCCAGTTTGCGATCCAGGGCAGATCGCCGCACCTTTCGCTCCTGGGATTCGAGAGTCCATCGGACGAACAGATCACTCTCGAAGCCCTCGAGATGACCCAGTTGACACGCTACCTGAAATCCCGCGTCACGGAAATATCGGGGGGCGAAAGGCAGCGTCTACTCTTGGCGCGTGCCCTGACTCAGCAGACGGAGATCCTCCTGCTCGACGAGTTCACCGCGAACCTCGATATCAATTACCAGGTGGAACTCCTGCGGTTGGTCCAGCGGATCACGCGCGGAAAGAACCTCGCAACACTGATCGTTTCGCACGAAATCAACCTCCTGGGAGCTTTCTGCGACAGCCTCATTCTGATGTCCCAGGGCACGATCCGTCACCAGGGCAGCGTCCAGAAAGTGTTGACGCAGGAAAATCTCAAAAAGATTTTCGGCCTGGATTTTTCGATCCGGCTGAATTCCGACGGGGCCGTCGAGGTCCTGCCGGTGATTCCCAAGGACTCCCCCGTATGCAATTGAACAAGCCAAATGAATTAAGGAACTACGAAATGAACAAGACGATTCTGAAATATAGCACTTTTCTATTGCTTATCCTGGCGTGTACCGCGTGTTCGGCTCTGGCCGCCACGCTGGAAGGAACGGCTCTCGACCCGAGCGGGAAGCCGGTGCCGGAAGCTCGAATCAGTCTCCTTCGATCTCTCACGGTCCTAGAAGAACGCCGGGCCGACGCAAATGGATTCTATAAGTTCGAGAACCTTCAGGAGGGCGCATACCAGGTCTCGGCCAGTGCCCGCGGACTCGCCTGCCCCGCCATGGACATCCAGATCCGCAAGGATGGAAACCAGAAGCAGGACCTGACCCTCGCGTTGAGCGCGGTTGAATCGCAAGCAGTCGTCTCCGCTTCGCTGGGAGGAGCGTTGGCCCCGCAAATCGGATCGTCGGTGAGCCTGGTTTCGAAGCAGGACATCGATGACCGCGGCTCTCAGAATGCGCTTGAAGTCATTCGCGGCATCCCTG